>Ga0224723_1000318_pt1 | contig 33940 bp, 28 predicted proteins | sample Balambano_FR2_Me_FD_161647 | JGI IMG/M metagenome (GOLD analysis project Ga0224723, IMG submission 161647) | Freshwater sediment microbial communities from Lake Towuti, South Sulawesi, Indonesia - Balambano_FR2_MetaG | ecosystem: Environmental > Aquatic > Freshwater > Lake > Sediment | place... | reverse complement strand
CTTGCAGTTCTAAGATTAGAAGAAGGGAGGTTCTGAGGGCTGCTCTGGTGGTGGAGAATAGGGTGAATTAAACAGTGATTCGGCTTCAGTTGGAGGACGCAGACGATTGAGTTGATTGATCGCCCACTGAGCCGTTTCCTGGACTTCAACATCTCTATCATCCAGGGCATGGGGCAGCAGTTGGTTGATTTGAGCCATCAGATCGTAGATGCGAGTCACATCTCGGATGGCATTTTTGCGAACTTCTGGGCTGTCGTCTTGCAGAGAGATGAGCAGTGCTCGACTAATGGGTTTGAGGGTGCGAATAGCAATTTCAGAAACAGCGGTCAGGATCAGACTGCGTTGCTGGGAGTCAGAATCAATCATCAAATCGACTAGTGGTTTAATCGCTGTAGAATCTCCCTGTTGTCCCAATTCCCAAATGGCTTGCCGTCGTTTGTGAGGGTCAGGATTGCTCAAATCCTTAATCAGTTCCTCTCCTACATGAGCTTTAGGCAGCCGTCTGACCGCTGACAGTTGGGCATCCTGAGGTTGATTGGTTTGGATTTCACCCAATGGTTCTGGTAATAGCTTAGGGGAGACTGCCCCTGCCCCATTGTTGTGGGTTGGGCGATCGGTAGTTTGGTTAGCAGTCCCCAGATCAGGCTGCGATCGCTCTGGTTGCAGCAGATGGGTGGGGAAACCACTATGAAGCCCGGAATTTTCTAATTCTTGTGGGGTAGCAGGTGTCTTTTGGGCTTGGCGGATCAGGGTAGTGCCCAAAGCGATCGCCAGGGACAAGACCGCCAGTGCCAATATCCATTGCCACCAAATCAATCCAAACACGTTTGAGGAGTCTGGTTTGGGGAGGGGAGAAGCACTCGCCGCTCCATGATTGGGACGGGTCGGCGAGACAGTTGGTGGGATCTCTGGGGAGCGAGAGGTTGCACTGACTTCAGAGGAATCTGCCTCACTAGGATTTGCAGAGAGAGAGGAAGTAGGTTCTGATTCAGACTCTAAGGCTGATGTCGATGCGCTTCCAGGTAACTCACTTTGTGCCTTTTGCAATTGTTCCCAGGTTTTAGCTCCAACTCGTCCGTCAACAGGTAATCCTTGTCGCTGCTGAAAATCAGCTACGGCATCTTGAGTTTTTTTACCATATCTGCCATCTGTGGTCACTTCATAGCCTAACTGCTGTAGCAGAACTTGCACTGCTTTGACCTCCTCTCCTCGGCTACCCGGTTTTAGAATACCTGAGAGGTTAGAGGAAGAATTGGGGTTAGACCTGGCAGCAAATGTTTCAGCTTGAGCCACCCAGTTTGCTTGCTCTAGTTGATTTATGGGGAGCCTAGTTGTATTGCTGACAAGAGACACATACCCCAGCGCTGATAGAGGTACTACACAGAAAACAGCGCTACAACAAGTTAGGCAAACAGCTAGGAGTGGGTCAGGGCGATATGACATGGTGATTCAAGTCTTGTCTCTGAAATCCAATTTTGGCAGTTTGATTACGACTCATCCAGTGCAGCTTGATCTGGCAAAGATAGTGAGTAAGTACAATTACTTCAGGATTTGCCACGATTGGCTTGATTCACCTGGTCATCCATAGCAGTTTCTAGTGGGTTGAGAGCCGGACAGATGCACCTACTAACTCACAACTCATCTCACAAAACATTGAGAATTGCTACAGACAAAACAATTGTCAGTAGAACAACTGTCAGTAAAGCAACTGTCAGGTAGAACAACTGTCGAATGGAACAGCTATGGCAAGGCTGATTCTTTGAATCTGGAGAAATACAACCCCTTTTGCAGTGTACCCAGCCTAATGTTAAATTGACAGCAACTTTATCAGAACTAGAACCTTCATTTTAGTGAGAGCAAACGGCATTGTGTATCTTAGCGTGATCATTCCCACCTATAATCGCCAAGCCATCCTGGAAAAGTGCTTGAGAGCGATCGAGTTTCAGCGATTCCATCCCAATTCTTCTATTACAAATTATGAAGTCATTGTGGTTGATGATGGCTCAACCGATAACACGGTGGCATGGCTCCAGCAGCACCAAGAAGAATTTCCCCACGTCAAATTGCTGCAACAGGATCATTTAGGGCCAGCAGCGGCGCGAAATTTGGGATTAGCTGAGGCGATGGGAGACACGATCGTGTTTATTGATAGTGATCTGGTTGTGACTGAGAATTTTCTGCAAGCGCATATCGATGGTTTACAGGAGGCCCAGCGACAGAGAAACAACGATCGCCTCTTTACCTATGGTCGGGTCATCAACACCAGCAAGTTTGATCATCCCACCAGCGAACCTTACAAAGTGACGGATTTTTCTGCTGCTTTCTTCGCCACTGGCAATGTGGCGATCGCTCGCAAATGGCTCGACCAGGCTGGCCCCTTTGACAGTCAGTTTCACCTTTATGGTTGGGAAGATCTGGAAATGGGAGTGCGATTGAAGCAACTGGGACTGAAATTGGTCAAATGTCCCCAAGCGGTCGGCTACCATTTGCAATCTCCTTTTTCGCTCGATCGCATTCCCCAGTTGGTCGATCGCGAGATCCAACGCGGTCGTATGGGCGTGTTGTTTTACCAGAAACATCCCACCTGGGAAGTCCGTATGATGATCCAGATGACGTGGCTACATCGTTTGCTCTGGGGTCTGCTATCGGTTGGGGGTAGACTCAACGAACGAACGATGGCCCCATTATTGCAATGGTTGATTGATCAAAACCAACCGCTACTGGCTCAGGAGCTTGCTCGGATCTTCCTCAACTGGTACAACGTGCAGGGGGTGTATGCTGCTTACGCTGAGCTTCAGGAATAAAATCCCTGATGGTTTGTTTGGGGGTTGCTGATCTTTAAGGATTAAGGATTAAATAAAATCCTCATGGAGTGGATTTCGACTGCGCTCAATCCACAATTATTCGAGGGCTGAGCGCAGTCGAAGCCCGGTATTTTATGAACTTGCCTTTCCTTAAGGATGTTTTGGACGGGAAACCTTCAGTTTCCCGTTCAAAACATTTCTCTATTAAGCAACGCCGCTGGTTAAGGTGAACATGATGTTTGTAGGTGTTGTGAAAATTTAAGTAATTTTCCGGAGAGAATTTTTATTTTCAGTATTATTAATTACATTAATTATTCGAGAAAACTCAATGATGCTAAGCGATCGACCAATCAAACAATTTTTTGATGCCAGTTCTCAGACAAATTTGACTGAGGTCAAATCCACCACAGGTTTCGGGCTAGAGCAACGTTCGGCTCGGTTACACCGCTCCAGTCAGCAGAGGCAAACTCGGCAGACGACGAGCAATTCAACGCTGTTTTATAACGGTAGTGGTTTACCGCAACAGCAATCCTGGCTTGCTTTCCAGCAGTTACCCATGCCCGCTCCGCAAGATCTGCCGCCTTATTTTTCTCAAAAAGCCAAAGCCGCAAGTCAAATAACTAGTCCTCAGGGTGTCACCTTAGATACTCAAATTTTTACGTCTCCCTTTTCCGGTAGCACTACCGCCAATACAGGATATGCGGGTTATAGCAACTACACTGTTAATCCAACCACGCTGGCCCCTAAACTGGTCAATGCAGCGACCCCTACGCTCAACCGAACGACAGGGTTTCAAGTGGCGTTTCGGTTAGCCATCCAGTCAGAAACCAGTGCCACCAATCGAGCAGGGTTTAATGTGTCGGTGATTAGCAGTGACGGAAAGGCGATCGAACTGGGCTTCAAATCCAATCAAATTTTTGCTCAGTCGAATAGGTTTACAGCCGCCGAAAATGTGAGACCAGCATTTAATCTCAGTCACTCAACAGACTATAAACTGGTGGTGCAGGGCGATCGCTATCGCTTGTTAGCCAACAATTCTCAAATTCTCACAGGTGCTCTGCGGACATATCAATTCAACCCGAACACCAGCCAACCCCGCCTGCCATTTAATCCTTACCAGTTACCCAATCTGGTGTTTTTTGGCGACAATACCGATCAGGGACGCTCTCAAGTGACTCTGGGAGCGATCGCCGTTACTCGTGGACTCTAAGTCACGACTTAGTATAAAAAACCACAAAGGCACAAAGAGCACAAAGGACTTGAGGGCACAGAGGACATCGGGATTAAGGTTGAATTTGCTCTAGAGCCGTAGAGACTTTGGGGACGACCTCTGGTGGTAGAGCCACATAACCCAGGTCTTCGCTGAAATCTTGCCCCTCTGTTAAGCCATATTGCAGGACTTCTCGCAGGGCATCTGCTTTGTTAGGGTCATCGTAGTTCTGATAGGCCAAGATCCAACTGTAGGTGACGATCGGATAGGCCCCGTCACCTGCTGGATTGGGAACGAAGGCTCTCAGGTTTGCTGGAAACTGCACTTCGCTTAAGGCTTTCCGGGTGGAGTCTGTATCAGGGGTGACGAACTGACCCGATTGGTTTTCCAGAGCAGCGATCGCCATCCCCAATTTTTTGGCGTAGCTGTATTCCACATAGCCAATCGTGCCCTCAACTTGCTGAATCTGAGCACTCACCCCCGCATTGGATTTGATGCCAACTCCGGCGGGCCATTTGACGTTTAAGCCCGTTCCGACCTGGGTTTGCCAATCAGAACTGATGGCGTTTAAGTGGGCCGTAAACGCCGCAGTCGTGCCGCTGCCATCGGAGCGATAAACCAGCGTAATTGGCAAATCGGGTAAGGTCTGGTCTGGATTAGTGGTCGCGATCGCTGGGTCGTTCCATCTGGTTAGTTTGCCCAGAAAGATATCAGCTAACACCTGCCGCGATAATTTCAGTGCTGTTTCTACACCCGGTAGATTGTAGGCTACAGCCACGCTGCCTGCTGTCATGGGCAACATGAGAATGCCACGATCGACTTGAGCAATCTCGGCATCAGACATGGCCACATCGCTGGCAGCGAAATCCGTTGTCCCCGAAACCATTTGCTGAATCCCTGCGGCACTGCCCGTGGGTTGATAGTTGATCAAGACATTGGGGTGCAGGCGGTTATATTCAGCAAACCAGCGTTGGTACAGGAAGAGCGGGAAAGTGGCTCCTGTACCGTTTAATACAACGTTTGTAACAGCAGTCGAAGGGGGTGATTCGGCTGGATTGGGTGCCTGGGGTTGGGATTGGCAGGCGATCGCTGTCACCAAGGCCACTAGGAGCACAGCCCAAAATTTTTGGAAGAAGCGGCGAGACATAGCGTTAGTTAGCGAATTGGGGAGTCTTGATGCCAGGAAGCAAACCAGGGTAATAATAACAAACCGGGCAGAGCCGCGAGAGTAGTTAGCAGAAAGAAGAGCGGCCAACCCGTAGCTTCAGCGATTTTACCAGCCGGGGATACAAGAATATCCCGACTAACTGCCATCAGACTGGAGAGTAAGGCAAACTGAGTGGCTGAAAATCGTTGATTGCATAAGCTCATCAAGAAGGCAACAAAGGCAGCCGTGCCCAATCCGGCACAAAAGTTCTCTATGTTAATCGCTGCTATGAGCAATGCATAACTCTGTTGGAATTGAGCCAGAGCAAAATAAGCCAAGTTGCTGATCGCTTGCAGTCCGCCAAACACCCAGAGGGAACGGTTAATCCCCATTTGGCTCAGCACGGCTCCACCTGTCAATACGCCAACAATAGTGGCTAACAGTCCCAATCCGCCTTGAATTGCGCCAATTTGGGTTTGAGTAAAGCCAATCTGGATCAGAAAAGGCGTGATCATGTTGGCAGCAAGGGCATCCCCCAGTTTGTAGAGCACGATAAAGACCAGAATCAGCACAGCGCGACGCACCCCCGATCGCTGAAAGAATTCCTGGAAGGGTTGCCAAACGGCTTCTAACAAAGTAGCAGGAGGGCGATCGCTCAGTTGTGGTTCGGGGGCCCAAATTGAGCAGCCTAAACTGATGAACATTAACCCCGCCAACACCAGATAGACCATTGGCCAGGGAATTTGATCTGCCAGAATTAAAGCAAAGGAACCTGTCACGAGCAGCGCCATCCGATAACCAAGAACGGCGATCGCAACTCCCGCCCCCAATTCACGCTCAACCAAGACATCTGTGCGATAGGCATCAAAAGCGATGTCCTGACTGGCGCTAAAGAAGGCAATCAACAGCGCATTGATGGCTAATGGTTGCAGTGCTACAGAGGGATTTTGGAGAGACATGGCGGCGATCGCCAAGGTCAGAAAAATTTGGGTAATCACTAGCCAGCCCCGTCTGCGACCCAAAAAGGGAGGAATGTAGCGATCGAGTAAAGGCGACCAGAGAAATTTCAGCGAATAAGGTAAGGCGACCAAGCTAAATAGCCCAATTCTTGCTAAATCGACTCCTTCTACAGTCATCCATGCCTGTAAGGTGCGACTTGTCAGGAATAAGGGCAGACCAGAGGCAAACCCCAAGAACAACAGAGCCGCCATTTTGCGGCTCTGAAAAACTTGCAAGGCAGATTGAATGCTTTTCCACATGATTGAGCGTGCTAGGAATCCAGAACCCAATCATAGAGGAAAGTAGCAGATTCCTGACTTGTTTAAATCCACAAGTTACGTAGCCATCTCTAGCAGTCTGTCAATGAAGTTTTGAGGGGTCTGTGACCCCTCAAAACTTCCTTAAATTTACGTGAATTCGATAATCGCTGTTTGAGGGCTGTGGCGCAGCCCGCCCCAACGAAAACCCATTCGTCGAACTTGCGTTGTAGCAATCTCTTTTGATTAGCGGCAGTCAAGAGAGGGGATAGCTATTGGGTTGACAGATCGTGGGTTATAGAGGAACGCTACGGAGATGACTCCGAGGATCGAAGCTGCGGCTCGATCGAATCTTTTCATAGTATTCCTTTTCGATCGCACTCAAATCCTTGGGGGGCACAATCCCAACCCGCACTAATTGATCACCCCGTCCTCCTTTAGGATGGGGCCAACCCTTGCCACGTAATCGGAGAGTCTGTCCGGAACGAATCCCAGCGGGCACATGCATCGTCACCATGCCATCCGGCGTGGGGACTTCTACTGAGGCTCCCAAAACAGCTTCATCTGGGGCGATCGGTAGTTCACAAATTAAATTTTCCCCATCAAATTGGAAGAAGGGATGGGCTTGCAGTTCTACTTTGAGATATAAATCGCCCCGTTGCTGGTTGTAGGGATTAATCTGTCCCTTACCCTTGACTCGAACGCGAGTTCCTGGTTTTGCCCCAGCGGGAATGCGGACATCAATGACTTCACCGCCTACATTGAAGCGCTTTTGAGCACCGCGAAAGGCTTCTGCAAAGGTTAGCGTGACAACTGATTCAATATCTAGATTTATGCCCCCCGCTGGGTCAAATCCAGTATCCCCAAAGCCACCAAATCCAGCCCCCCCCGGATTAGTGCGGTACGTATAAGTGCGCCGTCCCCCTGCCGGAGTGGAACCCACGCGGCCCAATAGTTCATTAATAAAATCGTTGAAGCTGCCATATTGACTAAAATCAAATCCACCAAAATCTGGAGCCGCTCCTGGTGAAAACCCATCTGCCTGCTTCCAATATTGACCAAACTGGTCATATTTCTTGCGCTTATCGGGGTCAGATAGCACCTCATAAGCTTCGTTGACTTCCTTAAAGCGGGCTTCAGCAGATTTATTGTTGGGGTTTAAGTCTGGGTGATACTGCCGCGCCAGCTTACGGAATGATTTTTTAATCTCATCCGGACTGGCAGTTTTGCTTACACCCAAAATTGCGTAGTAGTCTTTGAAGTCAGTCGCAGCCATTAAAACAGTCTCCTCAACGGATCTAATCTTAACCTAGCAAGGTTTCCTCCTCTAGCTTTGTTCGGTTCCTACTCGAATTCCAGGTGGAATTTCCCTACTCTCTGTGGTCGGGAAGATAGGATGGCAGAAGGTAGGGAGCCTGCTAAAAAAATAAGAGTAGTGTATCAGGTGGGTGAAGCCTTCGGAGAGGGTGGGTGGGGAAACTTGCAAGCGATCGTGCATTTTTTGAATCACCTGAACAGGAACTTGGCGATCGCGTTGAGCATTTCGTTCCAGACAAAGACCTAAAGGCACATCCAGCCAAATCCCAGTAATTTGAGTGAAACCAACCTCACACGCCAGACTGATCAACTCACGCCGATGCCGCCGCACTGTATTGGTCGCATCATAAATAGCCTCTGGGCTAGTACCAGCAGCGCTCTGCTGTACTGCCTGTTGCATTTGCAGTCTAACTTCTTGCCAGATCAACTGCCATGATCCCTGAACTGCTTCATCCCCAAACAGCTTACTGCGAATGGCATCAGTAGAGATAAGCGATCGCCCCGGCTTCTCCATCACCATCCGCTGAGCCAGAGTGGACTTACCACTCCCTGGCACACCGATGAGAACCACTAACCTGACCACTGGCTGAAGGAAAGAATCACCAGAAATATTTGGCTGAGTCTCCGCTTCCCCGCTGTGCCCTCTGTATCTCTGTGGTTCCGACTTGCTTTCAGCGTCTCCCTCTGTCTTCCTCTGAACCACTCACTTCGCCCAACCCTTGTTAGATGACTGTGCCATCAGGAATAATGGCATTTTTCAGGACTACTACGATGCCATTGCGGATGTAGAAGCCTTCATCTTCCCTGGCTGCTTCTTCTACGTGATCCTTGTTGACGATCTGCACATCTCGACCAATACAGGCATTTTTATCAATAATGGCTCGACGAATGGTTGTGTTTGCGCCAATCCCCAGGGGCACGCCACTGCGTTCAATCTGGGCTTTGCGATCGGTCGGAGGCTGATAGTAGTCTGCGCCCATAATCAGGGTGTCTTGGATGACAGAACCTGTTTCAACGCGAGTGCGAATGCCCAGAACCGAGTGGTGGATCTGGCAATTTTTCAGAATGCAGCCTTCGCCGATCATAGAGTCGGTAATCTGGCAATCTAGCAGTTTAGTTGGGGGGAGCGATCGCCCTCTAGTGTAAATGGGTGCATCGTCGTCATAAAAACTAAACGGAGGTTCAGGCTGCTGAGTTAGAGCCAGGTTGGCCTCATAGAAGGATTCGATCGTTCCAATATCTTCCCAGTAGCTATTGAACAGGTAGGCTTGCACATTGTGGGTTTGAGCCGAACCAGGAATAATCTCTTTACCAAAATCAGTTTGCTCAGGGGACTTCTTCAACAGGTCAACCAACACCTGCTTGTCAAACACATATATTCCCATTGAAGCGATGTAGGGACTTTGCTGCGCTTCCTCTGGGGTCAGTCCTAAGGCAGTCGTATCTACCTGCATTTGCTTCAGAGCATCCCCTTTGGGCTTTTCAGAAAAGTCAATTACTCGCCCATTGTCATCAATCTTCATCAAACCAAAGTCAGAAGCCCGTTTTTCGTCAATGGGAATCACCGAAATAGTGATATCAGCATTGGTTTCGCGATGGCGCTCGACAAAGTGGCAATAATCCATGCGGTACAGGTGGTCGCCTGACAGAATCAGGTATTGATCCACATCCCACTCCTGGAATAGCCAGATATACTGGCGCACCGCATCGGCTGTGCCCTGGAACCAGTTGGGGTTATCTGGAGTTTGTTGAGCAGCGAGGATTTCCACAAATCCTTCATTAAATCCAGAAAAGTTGTAGGTTCGAGAAATATGGCGGTTGAGGGACGCTGAATTGAACTGCGTCAAGATATAGATCTTATAAATATCTGAATTGATGCAGTTACTTACCGGAATATCAATCAAGCGGTACTTACCTGCCAATGGAACAGCAGGTTTGGCACGCATCTTGGTCAAGGGATAAAGGCGGGTGCCAGCACCGCCACCGAGGATAATCGCTAATACTCTCTTCACTATGACCTCTTAACTGCCTCTTAACTGCCATTCATCTCTCAAATCCAGTGTCCTTCTGGAAGGCACCGTTGGCAAGGGGTGAAGGGAACAAAAATTGCAAGAATTTTTTCGCACCTGGGAAAGAGGGAGATTATCAGGAAGGCGATCGCTTCGATAAATTAAAGAGTGGACTCATCCAGAGATTGTGAGGCAACCCTTATGAATCGTCCAGTTGGAGTTACAGTCATCGCCATTCTGCAATTAATTGGAGGGATATTCAGTATTCTGGCGGGATTTTTCGTCATTGGTGTCGGCAGGTATATTGTTACGGGTGGAGTCCCGATGGACGAGGGCGCTAGCCCAACGGCCTTTGGCGGAGTCACAGCCGCTTTAGGATCTCTGATTTTACTGCTAGGAGTCCTTAGTATTGTCCTGAGCATTGGCATGTTTCAAGTGAAGGGCTGGGCCTGGTTGGGCACATTGATTGTTCAAGGGTTAAACATTCTCTTCGCTGTCGTGTTTGCGCTGACTGGAGGAGGAATTAATTTTGTTGGGCTAATTCTAGCTGGGATCATTGTCTATTACTTACTGCGTCCAGAGGTCAAATCTGTCTTTGGGCGATCAGGTGAGGGAGGAGTTTAGAGCTAGCAATAAGATATTGGAACGAGAAGTAACAGATGATGAGGGCATCACCTGGACTTGTGTTCAAGCTCTCAGGGGAATTTTCCAAAAAGCCCAATTTTGCGGGCGCGTCGCACCCGCAAAATTGGACTAAAACTGGGGTAAGAATCCAAACAGGATTCTGATCTCTTACATCACGCCTGATCCCAAAGTTGGCGCACAACACCAGGCAGAAAACCAGCAATTTCTTGAATTCGTTCGGGTGACAATTCATCTTTGGTAGCGGAAAAGACTGCCTTAACCACTTTTTCTACATCCACATGGGCGGGTAAGCCCCCTTCTTGCTGAATCCGAAACAGAAACGTCGTATCGCGGATATCAAGCGTGGGGCGAATGCGGCTGAGAAGATAAACAATTGGGTTAGTGTCGCGCCACAGGTCTTTGACTTCGGTGGCCAGGGGGGTGGCGGTGTAGATGGTGCGATCGCTGTTTTCTGCTATGACAGGTTTGTGTAACTCTTCGGCAACCTGATCGACCGCTTCGTTGGTCATCATGTCGCGCATTGTGCGGAAGACGACTTCAGTAATGTCTCTAGCATCATAAAGGTCTGCCAGTCCGCCCTGAGTCATGACTTTTTCTAAAAAGCTATGGTGTTGGTTCCCAGGGAGAACGCGAGCATCTTCAACTTCGGTGGGGTCAATTTCTGGAAGGGTGGTATTCAAAATTTCATCTGGCATGATTTTTCTCCAACATTTTTTACAACAAAGGGATGACGATTCAAATTCTGCTCCAAACGCGATCGCCTGAAGTAGAATCTGAAGTAAAGTGCTGTTAACAACATTGCATGAGTCGAAAAGACTGAGCACGCCTCCAGGGTTGGAGATTGTAGTCGCCAAAAGTTAGAAAGGAATCAGGGTATGGAGACAACCGATCGAGGACAGCCATCTCCAGCGGCCAAATCGGCTGAAGTAGGTGGGGGATTGCCAGTGATTCAATATTGGGCAGAGCATACCCTCTCCCCGCAAGGGCCAAAACTGTGGCAAACCCTAATGCACAAAAGCGCTTGCCTCTCGTGTGCCTGGGGCACAGGCGGACAGCGGGGTGGCTTTGTCAACGAAGTGGGCGAAAACATTCAACGCTGCATGAAAAGCGTAGAGGCGATCGCCGCCGAATTGCAAGCAGGAATTGCTCCAGACTTTTTTCAGCAGCACAGCCTTGAGGAATTGCAGCAATTGACTTCATTGCAAGCCGATCGTCTGGGACGGTTGAGTTACCCAGTCATTCTCAGGGCTGGACAGTCGCAGTATCAACCGATGACCTGGGAAGAGGTGTATCAACTGGCTGAGAGGGCTTTCGCTCAACCGCCAGAACGGGTGGCTTCCTACAGTTCGGGGCGCTCGTCCAATGAGGCAGCTTTTTTGCTGCAATTAATGATGCGAATGCTTGGTTCTAATAATCTGGCAGATTGTTCAGATCTCTGTCATGCCCCTTCTACTGTGGGTTTGAAACAGATGTTTGGATCGGGCACCTCAATGGTGAGTTTGGAGAGCTTAAAACAAGCCGATTGCGTGGTGTTAGTGGGATCGAATGCACCCGCCAATCATCCCCGCTTGATGAATGAATTGATTCAGTTGCGCGATCGCGGCGGCAAAGTGATTGTGATCAATCCTTTGGTCGAAGTGGGATTGGTCAAGTTTGCTTCCCCTGCTTTTCCAATCAAATCCATGCTGAGTGGCGGGTCTGACATTTCCTCGTTGTACTTGCAACTGATTCCAGGGAGCGATGTGGCGCTGTTTGTCGGTATGCAAAAAGCCCTGATCGAACACGGGTGGGTGAAGACAGACTACTTACAGGCACACACTCAAGGCTGGGAAGCTGTCCTGGGATATGCTCGTTCGGTTGATTGGGAGACAATTACAACGACTTGCGGACTGTCTCGAGCAGAGATTGAAACAGCCGCTTCGATGATTGCGTCCTCCGAACGAGTAGTTTTTGCCTGGGCGATGGGAATGACGCACCATGAAAACGGGGTTGATAATGTGTTCAGCATTGCTAATACCGCTCTGATGACGGGTAATGCAGGTAAAATGGGAGCGGGTACAATGCCGATTCGGGGGCATTCCAATGTCCAAGGCTTTGGCTCAATGGGCGTGACCGTGAGATTGCGCCAGGAAATCCAGGAAGCATTAGAGCGCAGGGTGGGGCGATCGCTCAGTCGAGTGCCAGGATACGATACTCGCGCCTTAATTGCAGCAGCCGATGTGGGTCAGGTCGATACGCTGCTCTGTCTGGGAGGCAACCTGTATGCTGCCAATCCCGATAGCACTCAAGCCAAACGAGCCTTAGGACAAATTGACACGATTTTTTATGTGGCAACGAAGCCGAATCTGGGACATTTTCACGGATTGGCGAAGTGCAATACAGTGATTATTCCTGTATTGAACCGCTTCGAGAACCCCCACAAAACTACAACGGAATCGGGTAATAATTACGTGCGGCTGAATGATACTGGAAAAACTCATCTGAAAACAGCCCAATTGATCTCCGAGGTCGAGTTTCTAACGGAAATCGCTCATCGATTGCATGGTGAACAACCCATCCATTGGCGCAAATTACAAGATACTCGTTACGTGCGCCAACTGATTGCTCAAACTATCCCAGGCTATGAAAAAATTGGGGAAATTGACCAGACACAGGCAGAATTTACGATCGCCGGACGCATCTTTACCGAACCCCAATTTGCCACTCCATCCGGCCAAGCCGCTCTGTTTGTCACGCCGTTGCCGATACTCACCCTACCGACAGCAGAATCCTTTGGCGTGACCCCTCCCTTTCGGGGCGTGGTAGTCGCTCTGGGAACAGGACGAAGTTACTCACAACACAATACTGTGGTTTATCAAGAGGGCGATCGCTACCGGGGAATGCCCCATCGTAACTGTATTCTGATGAATTCCACAGATGTGGAAACTGCCGGATTAACAGAACATCAACGGGTGATAGTCCGGGGCGATGCGGGGCAGCTAGAAGACGTAGAAATCATTTATGGTGCCATTCGTGCTGGAGCCGCTTTGATGTTCTATCCCGAAGTCAACGCCATCTTTACGGCCAGAATCGATCCGCGATCGGGCACACCCGCTTTCAAGCGCGTTCCGGTGCTTGTATACACTCACTAATCTCGTCTATGATCCTCATTCAACTTGCTACAAGTTTAGCTTCGCAGGTTAAACGAGGTCATTACAATAGAGCAAACAGTGAATCTTGGAGTCCTCTAATGCCCTCTCCATTTCCTGGTATCGACCCCTACCTGGAAGGCTCTCTATGGCGAGAAGTTTATACCTACTTGATGACAGCGATCGCCAATGATCTGAATCATCACCTACCAGAATCCTATCGAGCGACTGTGGAGCAAGCAACCTACATTGCTGCAATCAGTGCTGGAACTCCAGATGTCTCAGTGCTTGGAGATGGACGGGAACCGAAGCTTCACCAGAGTCCCGTTCTAGCTCCAGTGGCAGCCCCGGTGGAGGTACAACTTCCTGAACTGGAGGAGGGAATTGACCGCTGGTTAGAAGTCAGGCAAGTCGCAACGAATCAGGTCATCACTGTCATTGAAATCCTCTCTCCGACTAACAAACTGGACCCAAGAGCACGAGAACACTATGAACGTAAGCGGAATCGAGTACTTGCCAGTCACACGCATTTAGTGGAAATGGATTTCATTCGTGCCGGAAGACCCTTCCCCATCCTGCATATGCCTACCAGTCGATACCGCATCTTGATTTCCCGTAGCCATACCCGACCAAGCGCACAACTTTATCCGTTCAACCTGCCTCAACCGATTCCAGAGATTCCCATTCCATTATTCATAGAAGACGGAGAAATACCATTGGCTGTGCAGAATTTACTGCATCGCATTTATGACCAGGGACGCTATCGATTAGCCATTGATTACCAGAGTTCCCCCCCTCCCCCTGCATTGAGTGAGGCAGAACAACTGTGGATGCAGCAGGTATTGAAGACTCACAATATTGAAACTCCATGATGCATTAGGAGAGATATCTTTGGACGTTTCCATTCAACTGGTTTCCCTAGCTGTACGCAAGGAATATGGAGTGCATCCCACCTTTGTAATCTTCTAAACCCGATTTTGCGAGTGGCGCGGGCGCAGCCCGCGCCACTCGCAAAATCGGGATGCACTCAGGAATATGTTTCTTCAGCAGCAGGAGATAAAAGCCTATTTCTTTGGATGGGAGTGAAGGGTTAGGCGATTCTTGAAGTGAGAGGCTACGCCAACGCATACCCTGTATGTTCACGCACATGGGGTGGGTGAAAGGCAAGAACGATGCAATCTTTGAGTACACCTGCGGCAATAAGTTCAGGGGTGATGCCGTGATCAAGTCCATCGTGGTGTAGCCAAATTTTGTCGTTACGGATTTCAGCATCGAAAACTAGAGCATGAACCCGTTTTTTACCACTCCAACCTTCAGTAATGATGAGATAGCGAGCGTGATCATCACTAACGATGACTTTGCTGGTGGTTCCGTCTTTTGCGTGGTTCAAAATTACACAATAGTTTTGCAGGATTTGGTGAAGGATTTGGCAGTGTTGATCTAGCGCACTTCGGGTATCCATTGAATGATGACCTCCTGAATTTCATCAAAAATGAGCAGTTTTAGACGACGACTTGCAAGCACAATTTGAACAATTTCCTCCTGAAAGAAACTCTCGTATACTGTGTCGCGGACAGCCAGGTAAAGTAAGCGATCTGGGTAGTGGGTTCGCATTAGGTCTTCATAGAGCAGATATTGACCGAGTGCTTGTTCCAGGTCACTGACGGGAGATGCGCCAATGAAGCTTTTTACCTCTACCGCAATTTTTTGATTTGCCCGTTCAGCAATCAGCAGTTTTTCGGCTCCCAAATCAATAAAGAGATTACGCTTTCCAACCTTGAGAGGTAAGTTGTCCGTGACTATCCACCCGTCCTTCTCAAGGGCGTTTTTTACAGTGTTGTGATAGAGGTCTTTGGTAGACATAGCTTAAGGATTAAATAAAACCTAAAACTTTTTTGTGGGAAGCGCGGCGCAGCCGCGCTTCCCACAAAAAAGTTCGGTTTTATTTAATCTACATTCCTTAGAACAGATTGAGTTGTTATTGATTCGGGAGAATCAGATCAAACTAGTTTTAGGCAGGGGAGAGTTGGAATCGACAGTAGTACGCTTGGTGAATTCTAGCCCGTTTTTAGTGGTAAATGCCTCTACTCACACTTAAGAATCCTATTCCCGACTTCAGGGGCGCATTTCCTGTGTACGCTAGCAAGTAAGAACCTTTTTGATAGCAGTATAACGAGCGATCGCCATACCTCTCAAGTTTCCACTCAACTGGTTTCCCTAGCGAGTAGGGACGGGATTTTTCAAAGGTGAAATATTACACCACTCTTGAGTTTCCATTCAACTGGTTTCCCTAGCGAGTAGGGACGAAGAAATTGTCAATCAAATGTTGATTGAAAACAACGAAATTGTTTCCATTCAACTGGTTTCCCTAGCGAGTAGGGACATCAACGAGGGGCTTAGCTATTGCTGGAAAGCAGCACAGGGTTTCCATTCAACTGGTTTCCCTAGCGAGTAGGGACTGTTTTAGTTTACAGGCACATTCAACCAATCGGCGGACTGTTTCCATTCAACTGGTTTCCCTAGCGAGTAGGGACCAGCACCCCCGAACCCTATTCTCGGTATGTTCCAACGTGTTTCCATTCAACTGGTTTCCCTAGCGAGTAGGGACGATCCTTCTCATAGCCAAAGTCCTGAGCGGCTCTGTCTTGTTTCCATTCAACTGGTTTCCCTAGCGAGTAGGGACAAGGATCACAATATGCTAGACCTTTTGCTTTGCGGAGTTTCCATTCAACTGGTTTCCCTAGCGAGTAGGGACCCGCCGCAAATTCCGATCTACCGAATCTCTTCCTCTGTTTCCATTCAACTGGTTTCCCTAGCGAGTAGGGACGTCATAGAGTTAGGATCGAAACGTGATTGACGAAAGGGGTTTCCATTCAACTGGTTTCCCTAGCGAGTAGGGACCCGCCGCAAATTCCGATCTACCGAATCTCTTCCTCTGTTTCCATTCAACTGGTTTCCCTAGCGAGTAGGGACCTTCAACTTGCAGCCGTCGGAGTTCGCGCGGCTGACCGTCGCGTTTCCATTCAACTGGTTTCCCTAGCGAGTAGGGACTGTTTGCAGTTGTTATGCTTTGTTTCCATTTCTTTCAGGTTTCCATTCAACTGGTTTCCCTAGCGAGTAGGGACACAATGAATATCATTAGCCATAAAGGATGCATGGATGTTTCCATTCAACTGGTTTCCCTAGCGAGTAGGGACTTGCCCGTCATCCCAATCTAAGTGCAGAGGATATCTCTGGTTTCCATTCAACTGGTTTCCCTAGCGAGTAGGGACTATTTTTGGATTCCAGGGGTCATGCTCCCAGATCTCGATAGTTTCCATTCAACTGGTTTCCCTAGCGAGTAGGGACAGTTTTACAATTTGTATAGCCAAGTCAGGGATCGGCGGCGAGTTTCCATTCAACTGGTTTCCCTAGCGAGTAGGGACATCTGCCCGCCGAAAGGATACGCCAGTATCTATGCGGGTTTCCATTCAACTGGTTTCCCTAGCGAGTAGGGACAGAAAATAATGAATCAAGATACGATAGAAGCAATTGCCGTTTCCATTCAACTGGTTTCCCTAGCGAGTAGGGACGAGCCATGAGTGAGGATGAGATCAGATTGCTTAGAAAGTTTCCATTCAACTGGTTTCCCTAGCGAGTAGGGACATCCTGGTCACCGGCACTTCGTCCGGTTTCGGCAAACTTGGGTTTCCATTCAACTGGTTTCCCTAGCGAGTAGGGACATAGATAGCGATCGGGTTTCGTCCGCTTCATCCAGTTGTTTCCATTCAACTGGTTTCCCTAGCGAGTAGGGACGAAGACCCGGAACCAGACGAAGACCTCTGATATAGGAGTTTCCATTCAACTGGTTTCCCTAGCGAGTAGGGACGTCGATCGCTCTTCTTTGGAGTTTTCCCAATTCTTAGGTTTCCATTCAACTGGTTTCCCTAGCGAGTAGGGACGGCGATCGTTCGGGGATCAAGAGGAGGTTCTCCTCTGAGTGTTTCCATTCAACTGGTTTCCCTAGCGAGTAGGGACAACTTCTATGAAAATATCAAGAAGAACCCCAACAATTTCCGTTTCCATTCAACTGGTTTCCCTAGCGAGTAGGGACCAACGCTCAATCCGCCCTCCTCTCCCTTTCCGAGAACGTTTCCATTCAACTGGTTTCCCTAGCGAGTAGGGACAAGAAATCCAGGTCTTCCTGCAAGACCCCTCCCCGATGTTTCCATTCAACTGGTTTCCCTAGCGAGTAGGGACAAAGCCAGCTAGTTCTACAACTAGCTGGCTTTTTTCGTTTCCATTCAACTGGTTTCCCTAGCGAGTAGGGACAAAGGATGTCCTTGTTTTACGAGAATCAAGCAAGGCAAGGTTTCCATTCAACTGGTTTCCCTAGCGAGTAGGGACTTGGTAACATCTGGCGCTTGTTTGATTGCGCCAAGGCCTGGGTTTCCATTCAACTGGTTTCCCTAGCGAGTAGGGACCCAATCTGGCAACAGTTGAAGGGACGGTATATACCTCGTTTCCATTCAACTGGTTTCCCTAGCGAGTAGGGACTCAAATTCTCGTCACCATACCAAGGTATCCATCAGTCGTTTCCATTCAACTGGTTTCCCTAGCGAGTAGGGACTACCATCTAGCGAATGACCCTAAAAGAGATGTGATCGAGGTTTCCATTCAACTGGTTTCCCTAGCGAGTAGGGACGCTTCTGCGCCTGCCGAACAGTTATAGGAAAGGAGAGTTTCCATTCAACTGGTTTCCCTAGCGAGTAGGGACGACCGAGGCAAGAAATTCCAACAAGGGTCGGTCTGATGTTTCCATTCAACTGGTTTCCCTAGCGAGTAGGGACCCCCCGTCTCGCTCCATATCGATCATCGAGAGCGATCATGAGTTTCCATTCAACTGGTTTCCCTAGCGAGTAGGGACGTAAAAGAGCGATCGCAGTCCCATCATAATGATGTCCAGTTTCCATTCAACTGGTTTCCCTAGCGAGTAGGGACTTGAAGGTAACCTATTCACGATCCAGGTTCTTGTTACTAATGTTTCCATTCAACTGGTTTCCCTAGCGAGTAGGGACTTTTATGAGGCAGCAGGACTGGCTAAGAGCCTGCATTCTGCCTGTTTCCATTCAACTGGTTTCCCTAGCGAGTAGGGACGAAAAACATAAAACAGAAGCCCGAATTGGGCAGGAGTTTCCATTCAACTGGTTTCCCTAGCGAGTAGGGACCGTTCGGGCTTTCGTTTGTGCCAGGTTTTAATAACCTGTTTCCATTCAACTGGTTTCCCTAGCGAGTAGGGACCTGGATTTTTTCGAGATCGACCAGGACGGCACCTTTGTGTTGTTTCCATTCAACTGGTTTCCCTAGCGAGTAGGGACATGGGGACTCGCGGATCTCCAACCCGGATCTCCCATGTTTCCATTCAACTGGTTTCCCTAGCGAGTAGGGACGAGATTATGAGCCGTTATCCAAGCAAGACAACGATATACCGTTTCCATTCAACTGGTTTCCCTAGCGAGTAGGGACCTGGTTTCGGTGCATCGCATGGGGCAATGGACCCTGCTGTTTCCATTCAACTGGTTTCCCTAGCGAGTAGGGACTGGGTCAGGACTTGGAACTAAGGGCGGTTCAGTTATTGGTTTCCATTCAACTGGTTTCCCTAGCGAGTAGGGACATACTAGAATTGAGATGGTTTATAACATTGATACAAAAGGTTTCCATTCAACTGGTTTCCCTAGCGAGTAGGGACTTCAGACGGATAACAAGTAGTGACGACGAGTCATTGGTTTCCATTCAACTGGTTTCCCTAGCGAGTAGGGACTCCCCCTATTAAAACCCTTATCCCGCAAGATGTCCAGCGGCAGTTTGCGAGGGTTGCCTGAGCAGGCAGACAAACTGAGAGAATTGTGACCTTGCCAATCGACTGAAACCCTTGTGCCATCAAGGGTCGAGGGTTCTAACGAAATCATCAGGCTGGTGGGCATTTGAATCATCCCTCGCGATGAATAGACGACGATCCAACAGTGATCCAACAGTGATCCAACAGTGATCCAACAGTTGAGGGCAGCGATCGCCCAGTCCACACTCAAACGATCGTCGATCCCGGTGGCGGCGTAATTGGCACCCCTCCCCAAACTTCCACTTGCCCCAACGTATGGCGAGACACTGGATAAAACCGCACACTATCTTCCTCTAAATTCAGTCTGGGACGCAGGCGGCAACGCAACTCCTCATATTGCTGAACACTCAAAACACACTCAAATACACTATACTGTACTCGCCGACCATACCCCTCCAACAAATCGGCTACCTTTTTACGGCGCTGATCTGACGGAATATCGTAAGTCACCACATAAAAGAGCATCAACTCAGACTAACGAATCAGATAAGGACGATAGGAGCGCGTTGGATCATAGATAAATTGTTTGTAAGCTTTCACCTGTTGGGTTAACACATCCCAACGGGGTTGCAAGCCACTGTCAGTCTGAATTTGTTCTTCCATACGTTGCAAAAAAGCTCGGAGATATTTTTTCCGTCCCGTATCGTTCAAGTAACACCCCCCGGCATGATACTCAAAATCGCGATCGCCATCGACAATCCCCCGATTCACCAGATAGAGCATCAACGAATCCACAATGGGAGCACGAAACTCCTCCAACAGATCAGATGCCAGGGCAGCATGGCGATCGCTGCCCTGATGCAAACAGCCATAGTAAGGGTCGAGTCCTTGTAGCTCAATCAACGTCAGCAGATGATTCCACAGCACTTGATAGCCAAAACTGAGCAGCGCATTTACCGGATTACCCGGAGGACGACGCGATCGGGCCACAAAGACAAACCCCGATGCAGTCAAACACTCTCCTAACGCAGCAAAATAACAAGCTGCCGCCGCTCCCTCTAAACCCATTAAACGGGGAATCGCATCAGCGCTAGCGGCTTGTTCGGCAAAATGAGCCAACCCCTGAATGGCCAAGCCAATGGAGTCCAGTCCGCGCCGCTGCTGCCGCAGCAACAACACCCGACTATTTTTGATCTTAGCTTGCACGATTGCCCGGGCCGTCACCAACTGATCAACCACAGACACCTGTTGTTGATAACGAACTAACTGACGATAGCCGCGTGCAATGGGTAACACACGCCCATAGCAATAGCCCATGCGCGACAGATAAGCGATCGGAATATCGCGATGCAGGCAGGTGCGAATCACCTGAGTAGTCACCTGAGATTGCCCAAAAATCAAAATTTGCTCCAGCATCGGCAATTGCACTGAATCCAGGATCAATTGCTGCCGCTTGATCACAATTTGTTCTTGGCGCAAGCACAGATAACATCCTTGCTGAGATACATACAGAGAGCGCACAGTAAAACCAAGAGAATGTGAATCGGCATTGCTTAATGGAGGGATGTTTTGGACGTGAACCCTTAGGTTTCACGTCCAAAACATCCTCAAAATCAGCAACACCCGTGAATCAATAGACTTTATCGGAAGTTGTTTTGTGGCGCGGCTCAGCCGCGCCACAAAACAACTTCAAACCCCAGAAACCTTATTTCCGATTAAGTTTAATGGGAGTCGAGGTCAGTCGGGTTCTGGCGGCGCAACTGAGAACGCCGTGCAGCATTGATCAGTTCCGCCTGTTGTAAGCGATCGCCCTGAAGATAGAGGATAACGCGATCGCTGAGGGTAGCAGCAGCAAAGCTGGCAACCATGACTAAAAAGGTGTTGATGAACACGGCCATCAATCCCAGAGGTGCAATGATCAGAATGATGTAGGTGATGGTTCCATTGGCGATGGCAACCATGAGGTTACGAATGAAAGCGGCACGAGATGAGAGATACATAGGTTTTAGTCCGTCGTCACTTTTACGTTAAATATCGTGAGTTGAAAAATATGAGTAGTTATAGTTGGGCGATCGCTTTTTCCAATTCTTGATGCACTTTTACTATCAGGCTGGCAACTCTTCCATCTGAACCCTCCTTGTCCAAAAACTCAAAAGTTTCACCAGAAATAAAATTGAGGCATCCTAACGCCTTTTCTTGCCAGTTTGATGCATCAGCAGTCCAAGCATTGAAAAGATCGCCCTTATGAAATCCTTGTAGCTGATGAAACAGGTTATTTCTCTTATCTAAGAGATCATTACGTTCTTGCTCAGGAGTATCCAGATCGATCAGAGTTCTAATGTAAGGGTGTCTATTCCATTCAGAACGCTTTTGATGTCTTAGAGAGCTAAAAGCTTTCCTACCATACTTGCCGCTGCTACCATTACGCTCAACGTATTTTATTGCAAGTCCCTCAAGTGCGCGAAAACTATGAAACATCGCCTCAACGGTGTTTTCCTGCTTTAACCTAACCATCGCTAAATAAGCAGATTCATAGGCAGTCCACCACCAGTGTTGCGATCGTTCTTTGACTTGCTGCACAAGCATTTGATTAGACGAACTGGACTTAATCTTTGCAGCGAATTCATCGAATTTAGCAAAATTCCATTGAATTGCTGCCTCTAGCAAAATTTGAGTTTCGTTATCCTGAGTTTCGTTATCCAGATAAGTGCCGATTAAGGTTTTTATGCCTGAGTAGTCATGGCGATCGAGTAATTTCTTGGCTTGCTCTCGTTTAATCCCCCGTAAATAAGCAGAGCTTTCTACAATACCCGTCAAGGTTTTGTCTTGTTCATTGCTCACGAGGAATTTGACGCGATCGCCAAAGGTGGCCAGACTAACAAATTGCACGGCTGAAGAAATTGCGGGGGTTCCCGCTTGGTGACTGACGTAAACACTTTCATGAGGTTTTAAAGCAATCTCATTGCCTGCAATATTGAGTGTCTTAAATTTCGCTTCAACCAAATTAAGAGCGAAATCCCAATGGTCTAAGCCCAGTTCAGAAGCGGTTGGGTCTAAAGTCAAATATTCACAGGGAACGGAAGGAAATGTTTGCTGAAAGTAAGTTTCCAGAATTGACTTTAATTCATAGGTGTCTTGCCAGTAGGGACTTTTAGGTTTACTGCGCTGGCGATCGAACTCAAAAATAGCAGATTGATCAGTTAGTAGAATGGCGATTGTCCCTGGCAATGGATAATGTGCAAGCTCAGCCCAAAAATTATCCATTAAGGGGAAGGTCAAATAATCCCAAATTTCCTGCTGAACCTTTGCTGGACTAGCATTGTAAACTCTGCCCAAAATTCTAGGAGCAATCCGATAGGATTCATCTTTACCTTTGAAGAGCGATTTGGGTACAAACTCAATATCATAGCAGTCTGCTTTCAGTTCATCAGTATACCAATAGTTCCAAGCTTTATCGCTGCGTTGCTGTTCTGTTCTTCCCTGTTCTTGATTCACTCTATCACTGACTAACTGAACATCACTGCTACCAATCGTGACTATCCAAAGATTCATGCTCATTGATCCCCCCAAAGTTGCTTAAATCCTTCAGGACTGCTACCTAAGAATTTTAAGAATTCACTAGACTCTTGCGAATCATCCGGGAAAAAGGTCAGCAGTTCGAGGAATCGATTTGTCTTTTCAATCTTTCGCTTTTCGTTGGGGTTCTTCTGAATTAAAACTATATTGGGTGGATACATGCGATGCCAGAGGCGACCAATTTGGCTAACTTTCCCAACTTTTCCAGTGACAGAGGTTGCTTTGATAGTTTTCTCCTTATCAGAACTAGAGATTCTCCTTTGATAAGGTTCATGTAACCAGTCAATTGCTGCACAATCATCTCTGTTTTTAGCAATTCGCCCAAAAATACGTACACGGGATGGGTGCCATGCCTCTCGCCAGTCTGTATAACTCCCAATCTCAGAGTTTACACCACGCAATTTCATCCATTTTATTGCCGTTTCTCGTACTGAATCAATGAAGTCGCCAATTTTGTCGGGTTTCCAAACTCGTAATGCATTTCTATAATCAATATCCTTAGTCCATTGCCAGTGACAACCAATTAGTTTTTCGTAGTCCTCATTTTGATAAAATAATCGGTGATCAGCCCGTCGCCAAGACTTACCAAACCCGCCAAACACCATTGCAAACCACATGAAGTCGCTTACAAGATTTTTCAGCGCTTCTGTTTGTTCTTCTGATAATTCTTGTGTGCAAAACCAGGTAACTTCACCCTCTACATCATAAGTAGGTTGTTTATAGCCATTGCTACCAAAGGTTCCCAATTTTAGTTGCTCTGTCCGAAAAGCTAGCCCTAAAAGTCCTACGTTTCCGCGACCTCGAACTCCACCAAATAATTCCTCTACCAAACGATTTGCACTCTCTTCATCAGTGAGTCCTCCAAAAATCCGTAAAGCATGACCTCTTAGAGAAGCTCGGAAAATATTATGGCGAAACTCTTCAGTATCATCAATCCGTTTAGCAGCCTGTCCTTGCCCTTTGAGCCTGGCTTGATAGATAATTGAATGTGAAGTTTTGCTGATTTGTCCATAACCTGTAGAGACTTTTGAACCTAATCCAGATGCAATTGCACGATCCCAAATGAGCCAAATTTGTTGCCATTGCTCAGTTGGTAATGGTTTAGCACTAGAGATAGCAAATCTCAAAGTTGGTTTGTAGAGAGATACCTGAGCATAAGCACTTTCCCCTTTGGGCTTTGCTTTTGTGTCAGATGTCTTAACCTGCCAACCTGACTGAGGGTGAACTAGATCAAGTAAGCTCTCCGTCCAGTCATTGGTGGGATAAGCACCAAGAAACCGTAATGCACTTGGAGTAATTTCAGTCTCGCTACCACAGTAGTAATCACAGATTCCTTCTGGCACTTCTTGAGACTTCTCCATTTTCTGGCAGGCTTGGCGAAACGCCCCCTTCATGCTGCTACCTGGGTAGTAAGGAATACCTGATGCTCCGATGACTGGACGCATTATCCCATCATCTTGTCCGCCATTGGTGACAAAACGCCAGGAAATCTGGTAAGACTTGGCTCCGTAAGTTGCAGTTTGGATATCTTGCGCTTGCTCCACAGAAATCAACTCTGCCTTGTCAATCCATTCTTCCGCCCACAATTCCACATCCTGTGGCTCACCTGCTTTTTTCTTTGCAGGATCGAGGTATTGCAGTTGCGATCGCCCATTCACTTGTGCGCGAAACATCATGGGCACTTTTTTATATCCATCAGGAATCGCTCTCATCAGCCAACCTCCCAATCTTATAACGTTGAGTCCACCATACAATGCAATCACATAGTTGAGTTAATACGGCGATCGCCACCCGTTGGTCTTCGATGGACAATGCCCACAGTCTACTAGAAATCTGTTGAATCGCTCTTGTGTCCTCAGTACCCACCCTCTCACTTGGAAGTTGGATATCTACTTGTTTCATCACTTCACAGAAAGCATCCCAAGTCGCTTTCCAGTACTTTGATTTATTCTGATCCTCGAGTTTTCTGCCTTGAAGCCGCAAATGTTCGCCCCAAAACCGTTCCAACCCATAGGCTACCGCCATTCGCATTTTGTGAGATTGATTGAGGGATTTGGGATCACGTTCTCGGGCCTCTAGCACTAGCTTTTGAGCAACCCGATCAAGTTCATAAGATTTCCAAGCCATTACTGATAATCTCCCGCCAATGAAACACGACAACGACCAAAACCAATCGACTCCAGACCACCAAAATATAGTTCTGATGAATGATGCTCTGGTGTACCCTTATCAAAGGGTTTCCAGCCAGCCTGTTTGAGGGCGATGGGAAAAACAAGAATGCTGCCTTCTGGAAGGGCTTCTGTGTTGAAGAAAGCACCGCGATCGGTATCCACTTTTTTCATGTCATCCAATAATTTGACACGGCTCTGGCGATAAAGCGCCATATCATGCAACATAGAAATGTCGTTATCATGCACAACGACTAGCTTGTCTGCGTCTAGTTCAACTCCCGTTGGAATCCAGTCTTGCAATTCTGCTTCATCCTCAATTTCCAAAAATCCCAGGTTGAAAAAGAGAATTTTGCCCCGATCTGGCATTTGCCTGCCTTGTAACCCCTTTTGAGCAGTGTAAGGTTCTGGTACATCGGCTGCAATGTTAGCGATGCGTTTAAATCGCTTCAGAAGTAACGGACAACTAACCCAAACAACAGGTTGTCCAGGACAGAAAACAGGAAACCAAACCAACGAGGCATATTCAAATTTAACCAGAGCTTCACTGGTTCCCCCATCTGGACGGCCATCTACCGACTCATGCCCATACCAAATCTGCTCCTCGCCAGGTTGATTGATTCGCATATCCGCTCGAAAGCGTCCACGAATTGAACTGCCTGGAATCACTCCGGTTTGAGTGAACTGATCACGAAAGATCAAATTGAGATTGCCTGTTTCTTCTCCTGCGGTTGCTCCGACATGAACAGGTGCAAGGGCTTCAATTACGCCGTAAGCTTTTCGATACATTCTGGTACTCCTTGAATATCAATGGGTAAACTCAAACCGCACCCCAACTGTTTGAGGGAAAATCCTTCTTGGGGAAACCAGTCTTCAGGAAAGTCCCACCAAGTTAGGTTGAGGGGTTGGTTGAGAACATAAACACTTCCCGCAGGAACGGCATAGCGACCTCTACTTAACCGTCCAGTATTGTTGGGATTATAGCAATCGCTCGCTGCTTCATCTGGTTTTGTTTGACCAATTCGATAACGAAACGGCACTGCTTTGTCTGTCAGCATCTTGAGGTCTTGGTTAGGAAAATTTGGATGGTTGGGGTAGCGATAGGAATATTTATTGGAACCCCAAACGCCTGATGTAACAAGAGCAAAGGCATGACGAATAGGTTGACGCAATAAGCGATTAATTTTGTGTTTTTCTGAAAGGAAATGGCTTTCAACCTCAACTAAATGACCTTCACCACCAAAGCGATACCAGCCATCTTGTAATGCCTGAGCGAGAGTGCAGAGATAAACTAAACAATGCTCCTCAGACAATTGAATGGCATTTTCCAAAAACAGTCCATCTTTCTCAACCACATGGCGCTCTTCTGGCTTAATCTTGGGATGTAAGAAAGACACAGGTTTCCACGGAGGCAAAGCGATCGCCTCTCGTTCTCGTAATTCTCCGATTGGACAACTCCAGGCATTGATGGACTGCCAGAAGTAAGCAGGTTTCAATACGTCGTTTTGCCGTTGCCATTTCTGCTGATTCAATCGCCATTGAGGACTATCAGAGGCACCATTGTTGTCTAAACCGTCCTTTTTAGAAACTAAGCTCCATTCATCATCCTCTTTCTCACCAATGACTCGATGCCAGGGAATAGGTACATAGAACTGTTTGGGTTGATCTCGCTTTGCCCAAAAAGGTCCAGCAACAACGAGATGATCTCTAAGGGTCTGGTGGTCTGCAAACCTTTGTTCACGATTGGCATTAAATAACAGTCCAGCGATCGTTGCTGCATCAGGCGGAAACTTGGTGTTTGACCGCCCAACCAAATTTTCTGGAGAGAGGAAACTACCCGCACTGCCATACATCAATCCGAGAGGCGAAACCGTAATTAAAGACTGGAATTGCGACATAGTTGCCACCCCACTTGAATAAGATCATCTATCCATTCCACGATTGCTGGGGCAGTATTGTCGCCAGTGAGTCGTTCCCACAGTCGCTCTGCCTCGAAAAATTTTCCAGCATCGTTAAAATACAAATTAAAGATAGAAAGAGCAATTTCTTTGTTAATTGTGATTCCCTCCATTGTCTGCAATCGAATAGCATGACGAGCCTTTAAAGTCGCCCAATCACTGTAAATATGATTCCAATTCGCTGACTCTCCAGTTCTCCTATCTCGATCGCGATATTTTGTCAAAATATCCAGATAATCCCAGGGACACGTCCACTGCACATACTGTCCACTGTTAAACAACACCCGAATAGTAACGCGATCGCGCCCCAGACTCTTCGATCGTTTCTCTGCTTCTCGGCAATGTTGTAGGATGTCTCGTTGAGGCACCTGATGTCCTGCCCAGACAAAACCGAGGCTGAAGGTATAGTCAACTGCTAGTTCTGACTTTAAGTCAGCTTGCAACTCCTGCCAGTGGGATGGTAAAGTTAGCAACCACTTCCAGGCTTCAATGGGTTTCACCTTCTCAGGTTTTTCTTGAGTTGGGGATTCCTCACTGTATAGAACACCGAGAAAATCATCCCCTCCTGCATAAATCACTCGTCCTTTGCTGTTCGGAAATAAATCCGGCTTGGCTTTGAATTTGCCTCCCCAATGCCGCATCAACTCGGTGAAGCGAGTGAGATGGCGATCGCGCTGTTCTGGGTCATTCGGATAGCGGTCAGCCAGATGTTTGAGCTTTTCACCAACTTTATCCCCATCTCCCATAAACCAACCCGTCCAATATCCGGCTTCACGATTAATATCCCTGAACTCTGGGTCTCCAGGGTTTTTCCTCAGTTTCTCTATTGTGAGCTTGTTGTCTTCTGGTTGCTTCTGATCTATTCCGTCGTAAGTAATTAAGCGCTTTACCAATTCTGGAATGCTTAATCGTTCATTGACAGCAATGTACCTACCGATATTGTCTGAGTTACCTTTCTCATATTCTCTCAATTCAGCTAAAGATAAATGGGGTTGATGTAGGCGCACCTGTGCTGCATCGAGCAACCAGGATAATCGTCGATAGAAAAGCTCCATTTCGTCTTGTTCTGCTGGAGTTAGCGATCGCCCCGGTTGGCACTGTCCTTGCTCATATTGCTTACCCAATTGCATCCACGCGATCGCATCCGTTCCGCTCAAACTGGAGCTTTCACCCACCCAATTAATCGCTGTCCAATCGCGCTTTAGCTTGCGAGTTTCCAGATCATTCATTGCAGATTGAGGATTGTCGCCCGTGCCCCAAAAGACCTCCCAGGTATAGCTGCCCCAGCGTTCCCACTCGCCTTTTGCAACACCAATCTGAGGCTCCTTCTGAGACCAGTAGTAATGTTCCTTTGGAATACCAAGGTTGTTCACAACCCACTCCCGGCAAACTTTGAGAAGATGCTGCCAATGTTTGAGTAGGATATTTTTGACCCAATCGCGCTCAATGAAATCACCTTTGACCAAAATTCGATTGGGCATTCCCTCTTGGACAGTGGGTAAACCAGGGGAAATGATTTCAACGCCGTAGTCTTGATAGAGTTCTTCTACAATTTTTTGGCTGAGATAAGACAGGATGAGAGATGCCCCAAATAAATCTCTGAGTTTACGGGACTTTTCGATAAAGCCTTGCACAGGGGCAAAACTAATCGCAGTATAGGTTGGCATGGCTAGTTACAGTAGAAGCAACAGAAAAAACGAATAGAAATAGCAAATAAACGATTCTACAAATTTAGTGTAGACAAGTTGAGCAGGGACGAAGAACACACGCGATCGGTATTTTAGAATTGCAAATGGGTTACTCTCATGGCATTAGAAAACCGCATTTTCTCAGTAAGTGGGTCTATCTCACGGTTGTCGTGTTATCTACTTTAATCAGTGTTCCCCAAGAAAATCTAGAAGAAACAAGTATTCAAGATTTTTGTCTCAAATTCTGTTTTAGTTTATAGAATCAGGATTTGGGGCATTCTTTCAATATAGATAGAATATTTTTTCTAACTTGACATAAATATATTCCACTTTTGCAATTTGCTAAACCCGATTTTGCAACTGGCGTGGGCGCAGCCCATGCCACTCGCCAAATCGGGATGCCCTCCTTGACATTCCGTATCATGCCAGAACAACCGTCCCATGCTTACACAGAGCCTTCCAGTTTTGAGCGCTTGCTGCTGTTGATTGCCACCTTGATTCACCATCCTGGAGTCGGCTCTCCCGACCCGCTGGAATCAACCAAAGGTCACGATGCAGTGCAAGAGATTCTGACCAAGATGGAGGCGATCGCCCATGCACTCCAGTTGGAGTTCCCTGGCTATTCGGTGCATACCATTCGCAAAGACCTGAAGACTTTACGGCAGTATGGCATTTTAGAGCGGCGGAAGTATCAGTGGGGCTACTATTTAGGCACAGGGGCGATGACTCCCACAGAGTTGCAAGTGGCGTTGCAAGCCTTGGCAACGCAGGCTACCCAGTTGGGAGACGCGCCCGCTCGGCGGATTTATGAAACCTTGAAACGACGGTTACGGGGCATGAACTTAGAAAGAGAGGGGCACTTATTTTATCCAGTGCGATCGCAACTGAACCGCACGATTGTGCAGACGGACCCTGATCTGATGATGCAGCAGGGAAAATTGCGTCATACGTTGTTTCATCATGTGGAGGCACTGGAAACGGCTGTCATTGAGGGGCAGTTAGTCGAGTTATATCGCAAACAAGAGCCGTATGGCACGATGGCAGTAGGAGCTATCCAGGTGTATCCCTTGCAATTAATTTATGCAGAAATTGCCTGGTACGTGTTGTACGAGTATGGAAATAATCAACATTTAGAAATCGAGCGGGTCGATCGCTTCAGTGATACATTTCGGGTTGTGTCTGTTGCAGGACGAGGTTTAGCACAGCAGCGCCAACGATTACAAACCGCCCACCAACTCCTGACTCAGGGCTGGGGACTCTATCTAGGCACGCCTACAGAACAACGGCTGGAACTTGCAGGGCAACTGAATTTCGTGACGGTCAAAGTGCATTTTTTCCCGCCCGTGATGGCTTTCATTTTGGAGGGCGATCGCCGCCATCCTCGTCAACAGGTGCGCCAGGGAAAGAAGAGAGGACAGCCTTATGTGGAATATCGGATTGAGTTGCCAGGGCGATCGTTGGGAGAGTTTGAACGATGGTTGCGGCGGTTTATGCAACATGCCAAAGTGATTGCTCCGATGGAGTTGGCAGAACGGCATCGACAATCTGCTATCAGTTTGGTGCAGCGCTATGAGGCAGAACCGATTCAATGAACGATGGCACATCGAAGGGGTAACGGACATCTCCGTCACGGTTCACCCGTCAACTTTTCGGGACAAGATATTTTGACATTGCGTTCTAATACCATTTTGGGTGATATGTGCATGATTTCAATTGCCAGAACGGTTAGCTGGTCAAGCATTCTGCAATCCAAAATCGGAAATCTAAAATCCAAAATGGTATAATGTACCTGCACGCGAGCTTTGGGATAATTCTGAGGAAAAGGATTTTGGAGGTGAAACCGAAGGTTTCACCTCCAAAATCGTCCTTAAAATCAGCCACGCCGAATCTACAGACTCATGACCAGAACTTGTTGAACCTCCTCAAAGCCGACATCCTGATGTTCACCCAAAGCGATCGCGCCTCTTGCTTCCAGATGTTGCCCGATCGCAGAAATATCATCAGAGCCAATTCCATAAGTCGATAAACGGGTGGAAACACCGACAGATTCAAAGAAGGCTCTGGTTTTGGCGATCGCCTGACTCATCCGTTGTTCTTCATCGCCTGCAACAATTCCCCAAACTCGCTCAGCGTACTGCAAAAGCTTTTCTCGTTTAGCAGACTGCCGCAATTGCATCATACTGGGAAGCACGATCGCCAGGGTTTGACCGTGATCTAACCCATGTAAAGCGGTTAACTCGTGACCAACCATATGCGTTGACCAATCCTGCGGAACGCCTGCCCCAATCAATCCATTCAATGCCATCGTGGCACACCACATCATGTTGGCACGTGCGTTATAATCTGTAGGATTGGCTAGGGTCTGTGGTCCAACTTCAATCAATGTTTGTAAGATTGCCTCTGCCATGCGATCTTGTAGGGGAGCATTGACCGGATAGGTCAGGTATTGTTCCATAACGTGGGTAAATGCATCTACAATACCGTTGCCAATTTGTCTTGGAGGTAATGAGAATGTCGTTTCTGGATCAAGGACTGAGAATCGGGGAAGCACAAGCGGACTGGCAAAATATAACTTCTCACGAGTTTCCCATTTGGTCACAACAGCGGCACCGTTCATTTCAGAGCCAGTGGCAGGTAGGGTCAACACCGTCCCTAACGGTAACGCAGCTGTAATCGGTGCCTGTTTCGCTAGAATGTCCCACGGATCACCCGCAAACGGTACGGCTGCGGCAATGAATTTGGTGCCATCCAGAACCGAACCGCCACCAACAGCCAGCAAAAAGTTAATGTTTTCGGCTCGAACCAGTTCAACTGCCTTCAGCAGCGTTTCCAGGTGAGGATTGGGTTCAATCCCACCAAATTCCATCACACTGCGCTCAGCTAAAGCTGCCCTGACCTGATCATAAACTCCGTTGGTCTTGATGCTGCCGCCGCCATAGGTGATGAGAATCTTGGCATCAGCAGGAATTTCTGCGGCGATGTTGGCAATTTGCCCTTGACCAAACAGAATCTTAACAGGATTGTGAAAGACGAAGGTTTTCATGATTACTCTCTAGAAGAAATTGATCAATGGTGAAATTGTTTGGACACCTTGAGATAATGCTCAACTTTAAAATTGGAAATGCACTTTACACGCCCCTGAAATCATTCTTAGTGACTAACAACCCCGTCTGCTAAAGGGTTCAAACGGCTTTCCTCAGGAGTTGTGTCTATGGAACAAAACGGTTTATGCCATGATTGATATACGGTGACGGACAAGGGGTTGACACCGGAAGAATAGACCAGTCTACTATAAATCAACAATTGCCTGAGAGAGACGCAAATCTGAGGTTTCAAGCACAATTTCCCATTTTAAGGAATCAACACTGTCTCAAAGGTGACTTTCATGAAAGCTTTGAGAGGCTTGTCAGTTTTGGTTAGTTTCATTTGCAGTAAAGCTCCCTCCCAACTGTTGAGGCAATACTCTGCCAGGTCATGAGCCTGCCAGCGAGACGAAATCTCACCTGCGGCCTGTGCTTCTTGAACGCATTGGGCAACGCGATCGCGCCACTGGGTCATCACTACTTGCAAACGAACACGAAACCGCTCATTCTGATCAGCCATTTCCTGACTTAAATTTCCCAGTAAACACCCCTCTCGATAATGCAACGATTCATATTCGCTCAGTTTGTTTTCAAAATAACTCTTGATACGGCTCAGAGGACTGAGAGTTGTATCACTGAGGTATTGCTCAACAACACGCGCATGAATAGCTGCATCATAGTTGATGATTGCCAATCCAAAGTCCTCCTTACTCTTAAAGAAGTGATAAAACGATCCTTTCGGAACCCCAACGTCTTGCAACACCTCTTGGATACCCGTGTTGTTGTAGCCCTTCTCGACGATGATGCGTCGTCCAGACTTCAGCAGTGCTGTTTTAGTGGTTTCCTTAGAATCAGTCATCGTGCTACTTTAAACCAATTAGAGTAGACCAGTCATCTCCATGAATCTGTTCATAGAATAGACCAGTCGTCTATAGATGTCAAGCGATTCATTCCACGTTCTACAACTTCTGCCAAATTGCCTGTAAGGGAAAGGCAAGTTAATAAAATACCGGGCTGCGACTGCGCTCAGCCCTCAGACAATTGTGGATTTCGACTGCGCTCAATCCACTCTATGGGTATTTTGTTTTCCCGCACATCCCTAAATTCCTTTCGTAAGCAGAGACGACAGGCAAACGATCGCTGCTCTATGAATGAATCACCCTGTAACGGTTGCTGCTCGCGATCGCTGGACAATAAGTGGATGGCATCCTCCAAAAGATCGGTAAAAGTGACTCCAATTTATCTAATATCCCCAGCTAATAGTTCATCTATCTACTTTTAGGACTTACGCACTTCGTGCGTAAACCGGGATGATTGGGGGATTTGTGGGGCGCAACGCGCCCCACAAATCCCCCAACTGCGTAATACCATTTTGGATTTTAGATTCCCGATTTTGGATTGCAGAATGCTTGACTAGCTAACCGTTCTGGCAATTGAAATCATGCACATATTACCCAAAATGGTATAAGTTCTATACTTTAAGTGGTTGTCCTTAAATTTACTGAAGCTTCACATTTTTTGGGGGGGGAAAGCTATGCTATCAATAGATTCGCAGCCTGAATCTCCCTTAAAGAGTGATTAAATAAAGGTAATTTATTTAACACTTTACGTCCGGAATATACATAGAACTCAACTCATCAGTCACCTGATACACCGAGTGAGGCAGACTCAATCCCTTGATTGAGATTTGCCCGTATTGTGCTGCGCTCTGTGGTCAAAACCTCGTACACCCCTATATTTAGCCCCAAGGATAATTATGGCAAAACGCCGTTCCGATAATACTTTTCGTGATGCCAGTGTGCTAAAGCTCGATAAAACTGTGAGAAACTCTCTTGGTGAGGGCGATCGCATTGATGTTTTCAAATTTAGAGCCGCCGATACCGTTGACTTTACCCTCTCATTGAAAGGGTTGAAGGCTAACGTTAGTGTCAGGTTATTTAATGAAAGCCGTGCTCTCGTGGCAACCTCCAGTCCACGCGGTAAAGCAGCAGAGCAAATCATCGCTACCTTAGAGCAGGGACTTCATTACATTCAGGTCAAATTACAGGGTCGAGGAGACACCCGATACAATCTTCGCGCCTCCGCTACCCCAACTCCCGTTCCGCTGCCAATTCCATCCCCATCCCCTACTCC
>Ga0224723_1000317_pt1 | contig 34101 bp, 25 predicted proteins | sample Balambano_FR2_Me_FD_161647 | JGI IMG/M metagenome (GOLD analysis project Ga0224723, IMG submission 161647) | Freshwater sediment microbial communities from Lake Towuti, South Sulawesi, Indonesia - Balambano_FR2_MetaG | ecosystem: Environmental > Aquatic > Freshwater > Lake > Sediment | place... | reverse complement strand
TTGGTAAATGGTTTGATGCCTTCCGCTTGTTTTACGTCAGCAACTACGCCAATCAGCAGGCTACCCATAATCATCAACACGCTGCCGTTGGTGAGCGAGTGTTTCACAATGTCGCGCATGCGGCCTTCTGTAGCTCGAGCTGTATCGAATTGCCTGATGAGGATAACTCCGGCAATGATAGCGGGCGATTCCATCAGTGCCATGATGGCTACCATGTGGCCATCGAATGTGAGTTGTTGCATGTCGAGAAAGGTGGAGGCTGACACGAATGTTACCGCGCTCACCGATCCGTAGGCGGCTGCAATCGCACCCGCATCATAAATGTTTAGTTTTCGCTTTAAGATGAAAAATGTGTACAACGGAATGAGCGCGGCAATGATTAACCCAAAAAGCATGGACAGCGCAATTTCGGTGTTGAACTGCTCATGAGCGAGTTCTTGCCCGCCTCGAAAGCCAATAGCAAACAGCAGGTACAGAGAAAGAAATTTTGAGGTAGTGGGCGGTACCTCCAGATCACTCTTTACGTACGTGGCGATAATACCCAACAAAAAGAACAAGAGTGTGGGGTTGCTGAGATTGGTGATCAAAATCTGAAAATCCATGGCCATTTAGTCGGTTATGCCCAGGTTTCGTACACCCGCAGCCCAGTAGAGTTGTGCTTTGAGTTTTTCGTACTCAGCCTGAAGTTTGAGCAGTTTGGATTGCGCCTGGATAAGTTTTTCCAGCTGAATATTTATTTTAAATAAATCGCTCTCGCCTTGTTCCAGGTTTAGTAATTCGGCATTTAGAATTCGGTCGTACAGGTTTACCATTTCTGTCTGTTGGCCCAGGATAATACCTGTGTTTGCCAACTGGTTAAAGGTGGCGTTTACCTCGTTTACAATCTCGCGCTCGGCAAGAATTTGTTCGTATTGGGTGCCGGTTATTTTCAATCGCGTTTGCGCGAGTTTCGATCGTTCCTTACGCAACAGAATGGGGAAGGAAAAGTCGAGCCCGAGTTTATAGTCGTTCACGGGGTCGAGTGAGAAGTTGCGTGAAGGTTCGGCCAGCATGGCGTAATCCAGGTCGAGCCGTGGTTTTAGAAATTCTTTAGCCAGCGCTTCATCTACCCGTAGTTGCTCTATCTCCGTTCTGATTTTGCGCAAGTCGGGGTGGTTTTCACGAGCGGTTACAGCCAGGTCTTCGGCCGTTTTGAGCGATAAAATCTCGCCATCCTGCACTGCTGCTGTCGGTGCAACATGGGGTGCCAGCTGTAGTGGTTGACCCTGGTCATCCCAAAGGAAGTTGGACAGCGTGATGCCCGCATTCTGAAATGCCAACAAGGCTTCTTGCTGTTCTACCAACCTGGTTTGCAACGTAATTTTTGCCTGCACCGTATCGATAGCTGCAGCTTCGCCATACGACTGATTCATTTTTACGCGCGAAAAAATTTCGGAGGCAACGGCAGTGGCACGGTTCAGCAATCGGTAATTGTAGTAGGCGTGGTACCATTGCCAGTACTCCTTTGCGGCCTGCAACAAAACTTTGTTCACCATTTTTATTTGGTCAGCTTCGGCCAGTGTTTGAAACAATTTTGCCCGTTGCAAGTCAGCCCTGCGGTCATCTGTAAACAGCCCGCGTACTAGCGGCATGGAGATGCCGGCAAAAAGCTGCCGCTCGCCCGGTATGGTCTCGGAGGGGTTTAGCAGTGTACCACGATTGCGCTCGATGCCCACCTTGGGGTTTAGGGGAAACTGACTTGGAAAGTAGATTTGCGCATCCGTCTGGTCGTAGTAGGTTTTGCCCTGAAACTGCTTGCGCGACAAGGCAAAGTCGAGCTTGGGATCGAAGGCTCCGCGTGCCAACCGTATTTCCTGGCGGGCCATTTCACTCAGCAGGGCAGCCTGCCGCGCCACCGGATGATGGTCCAATACCACGGTGTAGAACATATCCAGTGTAAACGGTTTTACTGTATCGGGCAATTGAAATACCGCGGTCAAACTGGGCTGTGCCATCAATTGGCAGCTTGTGAGCCACAGATACGCGACTGAAAAAAGTTTCAGAGCCTTCATTCTTGATCGGTTTCCTTCAATTCTTTTTCCTGCTTCAACTCTTTCATGGGGTCTTCAGGAGCTTCATACAAGCTTGCAGGGAAGCCGTTGAGCTGTCGCCAGATCTCAAACCATACCCGCACGTTGTTCAGCATCACCCATCCTTTGGTGCCTGAGCCCATGCGCAATTGCGCAGGCCAGGGTTCATCGTCAGGATCGGGCACCACTAAGATTCTAAACTCGCCCGGCCTGGAGTTAACAAAGTCTATTACTTCCACCAGGCCACCAAAAGTTCCTACCGACACACTGGGCCAGCCGCTAAACTGAAGTGCCGGCCAGCCGTCAAACATGATCCGCACCTTGCGGCCCTTGGCAATGAGCGGCACATCCATCGCCTTGATGTACATTTCTACGGCCAGGTCTTTCGCATCGGGCATAATGGTGCATACTGCTTCACCTTCTTTAATGGTTTCGCCAATGCCGGCTTTTAGCGCCCTTACTACAATCCCACTCTGCGGGGCTATGATGCGATACTGCTGGTTGCGTATTTGCATGTTGGCGTATTCATTTTTAAGTTTGGCCAGCTCAGCTTCGGTTTCGTACAATTCTGCGAGTGTGTTGCTGAGGTCGGATTCGGCCTTGCTGATTTTATCAAGAAACTCTGCCTCCACGCGATCAAGCTCTACCTTTGCGTTGAGAAAGTCGGCTTTGCTACCCTGAAATTTGTATTCGATCTCCTGGTATTTGGTGAGCGGGATGTTGCCGGCTTCGAATAACTGTTTGTTTCGCTGAAATTGGTTTTCGAAGTTTTGAAATCGCACGCGCTCGGCTTCCAGCTTGGCCCGCGACTGATCGAGTTTATTTTTGCGCTGTTCCTGCAAGGCACTGATCTGCCTGCGCAGCGCACCGGCCTTGTCGGCCTTTGATTGCAGGCTGCCCGACTTGGCATTAATCTGTTCGCGCAGGCGTATCAACAGCTGCGGGTCGAAGTACTTCTCTTTAATTTCGGCCAGAGTTAACAGCGTGTCGCCTTTTGATACGTACATGCCTTCGCGTACATGCCATTGTTGAATTCGGCCTGCAATTGCGGTCTCCACTGTTTGGGGCCTGTTAGCGGGCGAGAGGGCTGTTACTGCCCCGCGGCCGCGAATATTTTGTTGCCATGGTAAAAACAATATTATGCAAAACGTTAGGCCTAGCCCCAGCAGCAGCCGTGCCATTACTTTACTGGCCTCGGGCGGTTGCAGCGCCTTCAGCGAGTACAGGCGATCTTTAGGAATTTGATCGCCAATCTGATTATCGGATATCTTCAGCATGGTTATTCAATACATTCATTGAGCAGATCATTTTCCATTAAGTCGCGGAAAGAGCCTTCTGCGAGTTTGGCTCCTTCCTTTAAAATGATGATGCGGTTGCACGATGCCATAATAAGCGGATCGTTTGATACGGCCACCATCGTCCACTTATTCTCCGTTGAGGTAAGCATCTGGATGAGCGCTACCTTATCAGCTTTGCGCAAGCCGGCAAAGAAGTCATTGAGCACAATGAGACTGGGCTTTTTTGCGATGCAGCGGGCGAGGATGAGTTTTTGACGGATGGTGGTAGGCAGACCCTTCCCTCCGCTCAGCAGGTGCGTGTCCAGGCCATCAGGCAGTTTGTTTACCCACTCCAGCAGCTTGGTTTTTTCAAGCGCATCAATTACGTCTTGTACGGCTACCGTTGATTTACCCACTGAAATATTTTCGAAAATGGTGCCATCAAAAATATCTTCGGGCGAGATGTTTTTTGCCATGCGGTCGCGCAAGCTGGTGAGATCAAGATCGCGAATGGAGAACTTGTTAATGGTGATGGCGCCTTCAAAATCGTTGTGCAGGCCGGTGATGAGTTGCGCCAGGGTAGACTTGCCTGAGCTGCCCGGGCCCGACACGCATACTTTTTCGCCCGGCTGTATGACGAAACTGATGTTCTTCAAAGCCAGCGTAGAACTGTTGGGGTATCTATAATTGAGATCGGTCACCTCTACCCCATAGGGCAGGGTGGAAACTTTCTTGGGTAAGTCCACGCCACCACTTTTTTCCAGGGGCAAATCGGTTACCACGCCGATTTTATCCACGGCCGTCAGCATGTCGTACACCACGTCCATGTAGGTGATCAGTTTTTCAACCGAGGCGAGAATAAGAATGATTACCACCTCGGAGGCGACAAACTGGCCCAGCGTAATTTGCCGGTCTACCACGAGTATGGTACCCAAAATAAGAAGGGCCGCGGTGATGCTGGCTTTAAAAAAAATGATGTGGGTAAACTGCGCAATCAGGAACTTGAAATGTGCTTTTCGATACTTAAGGTAGTTGTTTACGTTCAGATCAGTTTTGCGCAACGGCAAGGTAGTATTGCCCGCCACTTTAAATGAACTCATGGCGCGACCCAGCTCTTGCAGCCAATAGGCCACTTTGTATTTGTATCTGGATTCTTCAATGGCAGATGAAAGAGCTTTTGGGCCCGTGTACCAGAAAATAGCGATAAGGGTTGCCAGCAAGGCGATGGCGAAAAAGACGAAGAAAGGATGGTACAGCGAAATGAGCAGTAGCCCGAAAACAATTTGAAGTGAAGCCGATGAAATGTCGATCAGCAGCTTAGGCAATCCCTTTTGTATCGTCATGATATCGAAGAAGCGGTTTACCAGTTCAGGCACGTAGCTGCCCGCAATGGCTTCGCTCTTCATGCGCGGCAGGCGGTAGGCAAACTCATAAGCGGCCTTGGTAAACACCCTGCGTTGTAAATACTCCACCAGTGTTTGCTGAATAATTTGTATGCCACCGGTAAACAAGACGCCCAGGATAATGAGAGCGATGAGGATGTAAATGGAACTGAAGAACACGCCCCCCGAAACCAACTCTACTGTCGTTTGAATACCCAGCGGGATAACCAGGCTGATCATTCCCACCACAAAGGCGTAAAAAAGAATGTAGATGATGTCTTTGCGCTCGGCACCCAGCAGGCGAAACAGCCGTGTTACAGGGTGTAGCGGTTCACGTGCCTCGGTTATGTCGCGTTTCGATTCGCTCACCAGGTTGTCATAGGCGGCAATGGCGTAAAACTTCACGTTATCCGCGCCATATACACCCGCTTCGCTCAGATCAAAAGTGCGGGTGGAGGTGTTGTTCACGTTTACTGTGGTAATTTCCAACTGACGATGGACGCGGTGGATGATTTCGGGCTGCAGGCTGTCGCCATCCTTGCGATAAAGAAGAATGGGAAGTTCCAGGTCGGCAAGAAAATCGGCAAACGCAGCACGCGTTAGTGTATACTCCAAAAAAAGTACGCGCAAAGCATTGCCTGTTTCAATGAGGTCGCGATTGAACTCTTCCAGTTCGTCTGTATGATAGCTTCGATTTGACATTTCGCGGCCGCGCAAGTCGGCCATGTTAATATCGTGGCGCAGTATCAAGGCGGTTTCCTGAAGTATACGCAGAAGTTGATCGGTGTGCAGCATGGGGGTTAGCGTTTTATCGCGCCAAAAACTATGTTTTCGAGTAACTGAAATAATTGGTCGTGCATGCCAGGGCCTTTTTTTAAATCGCTCAGCGAGGGTAAGTGGTCGGCAAAAAACACCTGTTGTTTGGCTACCAACAGCATGGTGCTGATAAGGGAGTGTGCAAAAGGGTAGTCGGGATTGATTTGAAGCACGATAGAAGCGATTTTTTTGCAGAGTGATTTAAATCCGAGAAACAATCCATCTTGGTTGTCGCTGTCAACCCACTTGGTTAGGTAAGTTTTATCAAGTTCGGCCACTACTATGCGGTGCAGGGCTTCTTCGTTAATAAAGTCGAAAGCAGGATCAATTTTCTTTTCTTCGGTAATCACGCGAAGGCATTCTCGAAGGCGCTGTTCAGGCTTGGCGATGCTGTTAATGTGCAGGTCTATGCGGTATTCAATCCAGCTCCAATACCACGCTGTAAGGTAATGCAGCAAGCGGTGTTTGTTCTCAAAATATCGGTAAATGGATGCCTCTGTCGATCCGATCTCGTCAGCCAGCTTTTTGAACGTGAACAGCTCAAACCCCAGGCGGTCGATTAGCTCTACACTGCTTTGTATGATTTTTTGACCCAGCTCGGTGTGTTGGGGGTCTCGTATAAAAAGATGCTCGTTTAGCCTAAAGGTCAGTGTTGCCATTACTCACGATTTTGATAGTAATGCTATTGAAATCGTAAGTATGGGCCAAAAGGTTTCAAAAACCGGCATATATGTTCGTAAAAAGCACAAAAAGGCGTTTTTACTCACCCGGGCCATCGACCGAATTCGCGCAACAGGATAAACGCTCCCATGAGCAGGGTTAACCAACCAAAGGCTTTCCGGAGTTTCACACCCGCTATCTGCCGTGAAAAGTAGCTTCCGATAAAAATGCCGATAATGGCCATAGCCGACACCGATAACAGCAGCGTCCAGTTCATCGGATAGTTCATCACATCGCCTGTAAAGCCCAGTAAAGAGTTGATGCTGATGATAAACAGCGAGGTGCCCACAGCAGTCTTAAACTTGAGCCCTGTGAGAAAGACCAGGGCCGGGATGATGAGAAAACCACCACCTGCACCCACCAGGCCGGTAAGAAAGCCAATACTGATGCCCTCAAGAAGAACCAGAAAGGTGCGAAACTTTTGGTTTTTCGAGGCGATCTCGCGCCTACCACGAATCATAGGTATAGCGGCCAACACCATGAGCACGGCAAACACACCTAGTAACAACATGCGCTTACTTAGCGTGAAGGCTGCTGTTTGCCAAATTACTTCAGGCAAGGCAGGCACCACCCATTTGCGGGTGCAAAAAATGGCGGCAATCGAGGGTATGCCAAACACAAGGCCGGTGCGAAAGTTCACTAAATGCTGCTTGTACTTGGGTATGGCGCCCACCAGCGAAGTAATACCTACTACAAACAGCGAATAAGCAGAAGCCAAGACGGGTTCTACACCAAACAAGTAAACTAAAATGGGGATAGACAAAATGGAGCCTCCACCTCCCAACAATCCCAGCACAATGCCCACAAAAACTGCGGCCGCATATCCTAAAATCTCCATGCAACCCAAAGAGAGCGCATTTTAGTCAGAAATGAAATCAGCCTACTTAGTCGGTGGAGATAGCAGAATATAGTAGCCGCGGTTTAGAGTTTGCCAAATTCCACGATGAAGGCATCAGGAAATTTTGCTCTAATATCTGCCCGGAAAATGTCGGCCTTGGCGCGCGTGGTAAACTGGCCTAGAATGAGCCCGTAGTATTTCACTCCGTTTATCACCTTTACCTGCACGGTTACTTTTTTCTGATACGATTTTTTCAGGTTGTCGGTTAGTCGCATGAGGTTAACCAGTTCCTGATAGGTGCCGACTTGCACACCAAAACCACTGGGGCTCTTGCGCTCAATCTCAAAGTCGTAGAACTCTTTTTCTTCTACAGCCACATCGCCAATAGGCCGGGGCACATCGCTGGTTTTTCCGTCTCCGGCATCAATCACTTCCACTTTTACTTCGGCAAGGCCCAGGTTAACAAAGCCAAGTTTTCCAGCGGCCGATTTCGATAAATCGATAATACGACCGTCCACATAGGGGCCGCGGTCGTTTATGGTCACGTCCACGGTGGCGTTATTGGCGGTATTGGTAACCCTCACTTTGGTGCCAAAGGGCAGGGTTTTATGGGCAGCGGTTAGCTTGCCGTGGCGATATTTTTCGCCACTGGCGGTGGGGCGGCCTTCAAATTTGTCGGCATAGAACGATGCCTTTCCCGTTTGTATTTGTGCCGCGGCTGTCAGGCTTAACAGCACGGGTACCAAATTGAAAATAACAGACCTCATACGCATGTGGGTGAGGCGTAAAAATACGCAATACGCCTGTGTTTAAGTTGGGTTATTGTCTTAGCTTTGCCCGGCAAATAACAGTTCGTAACTGATTTGCCATGCCGCTTGATTCATCTAAGTTTCTTTTCGAGGCCCTGACCTACGATGACGTATTGTTGGTGCCTGCCTACAGCGAGGTGCTGCCCCGCGAAACCAATACCGAAAGTTTCTTAACGCCCAACATCAAGCTGAATACACCTATTTTGTCGGCAGCGATGGACACGGTTACAGAGGCCGAGCTGGCCATCAGCATGGCGCTGGAAGGGGGGCTGGGCTTTATTCACAAAAATATGACGATTGAGCAGCAAGCCGAACAGGTGCGCAGGGTGAAACGCTCGCAAAGCGGGCTGATACTCGATCCGGTAACGCTGTCGCAGCACGCCACCTTGCGCGAAGCGGAAAAAATTATGCGCGAATTCAAAATTGGGGGCATCCCGGTGGTGGATGCAGACGGCAAGCTGGTGGGCATCATCACCAATCGCGACCTGCGTTTCCAGAAAGATCTTTCGGTGGCCGTGGAAAAAATTATGACGCGCGAGAACCTGATTACTGCGCCTGAGGGAATTACACTCGAGAAAGCTGAAGGTACCCTGCAGAAGTACAAGGTGGAGAAGTTGCCCATTGTGAACAAAAAGGGCAAGCTGACGGGGTTGATTACTTATAAAGACATTCAGAAAAAGAAAAATAAGCCCAACGCCTGTCATGATGAGTACGGCCGCCTGCGGGCAGGCGCTGCGGTGGGGGTAACCGCTGATATTGTTGAACGCATAGAAGCTTTGCGTCATGCAGGAGTGGATGTGATCAGCATTGATACCGCACACGGTCACTCCAAGGGTGTGATGGACGCAGCAAAGAAAGTGAAGAAGAAATTTCCGGACCTGAACCTGGTGGTAGGCAACATCGCCACGGGCGAGGCTGCCAAAGCGCTGGCTAAGGTGGGTGCCGATGCGGTAAAGGTAGGCGTAGGGCCGGGCAGTATTTGTACCACCCGCGTGGTGGCAGGGGTGGGGTTGCCGCAGCTATCGGCTGTATATGAAGCAGCCAAAGCGCTTAAAGGCAGTACCACTAAAGTGATTGCCGATGGGGGTATTCGCTTTTCGGGCGATATCGTGAAAGCGCTCGCGGCCGGTGCCGACAGCGTGATGATCGGCTCGCTGCTGGCAGGCACCGAAGAGGCTCCGGGCGAGTTGATTATTTTCGAGGGCCGCAGGTTTAAATCGTATCGCGGCATGGGCTCGCTCGAGGCGATGGAGTCCGGATCGAAAGACCGTTATTTCCAAGATGTGGAAGACGACATTAAAAAACTGGTGCCCGAGGGCATCTCGGGCCGGGTGCCCTTCAAAGGGTCTGTGGCCGAGGTACTCTACCAACTGCTGGGTGGCTTGCGGGCCGGGATGGGCTATTGCGGGGCCAGCGATCTGGCAGCACTCAAGGAAGCTAAGTTTGTTAAAATTACCGCTGCAGGCGTACATGAAAGCCACCCGCATGATGTTACCATTACGCGCGAGGCGCCCAATTACAGTCGCAAATAGCGGTAGCTTGGCGCCAGTAGTTTTAATGCGCCCTTCATTTTCCTATTATTGTGAGCCAGTCTTTACCGATTGGCTTTTTTTGTGAAGACCAAAGCCCTCGTACGCCTTACTTTTTTTGCTGCGCTCATCAGCTGGCTGGTACTCGTTTTTTCCGACCTCACCCTGTTGTTCAGCGACCTGAAGGGGCTGCCGGCTAATTTGCCGGTGTGGTTGCCGCGCGTTATGCTTGACCTCTACGTGCTGGCGCTTTTTTACTATTACAAATTTCGCATTGAGCGCGATGAGACGCTCAACTTTACTGATCTGTTGTGGAAGGTTTTTGCCACCGGCCTGATCACCACGGTGGTATCGCTGGCTGTGCGCTTTTTGTTATTTTTACTGGGCAGCGCCAAGCTCACCGGCAACGTGCTGTTCGGAGATTTGATATACCAAATCAACCTCGCGCTGTTTATCAGCTTTTTGCTGGCCGCCTACTCGGCATGGAAGCGCCTGATACAATACCAAAAATCGAAATGGTTGCTGCGCACCTGGGCCGTGTTCGAACTCTCGCTGCTGTTTGTATTGGTTTACGACAGCATCAACCTGGCCATGCCGCAATGGATGCTCTACCTGCTGCTCACCTTGTTGGGCCTGCTGGCGCTGGTGCTTTCCGCCAACATGAAGTGGGTGGCTTACCTGAACTTTCGCCAAAAGTGGACCAGCCTGCTGTTGTTGTTGCTTACTTTTTTTTACCTGGCGTATTTTCTCTTCACCGTTATCCGCCTGTCTGACGCCATCAGCCAGCAGTCGGCCATTTTTCTCAGCTTCGGGTCGCACACCTTTAACCTTTCGTTGTTTGCGTTTATACTGATCTACAGCATTTTTTCTTTCCTCGTTATTTTGTTCAATCTGCCTACCTCGTCTGTGTTTGAGCAGAAGTTAGAGGAAGCTGTAAACTTTCAGCGCATTAGCCAATCCGTGCAAACCGAGCAGAATGAAGAAAGCGTGTACAACATTTTGTTGGAGAGTTCGGTGAGTTCAGTCTTTGCCGATGCTGCGTGGCTGGAAATCAATGAGCCCAATGCGCCAAATAGAATCTACACGCACCAGATGTCGGAAAAAGAAGCCCGCCAGATACGCGATTACCTGGTAACCAACCACATCACGGGTATTTTGGACCAAAACCCCGACAAGAACAAAAAGCTGGCCAGCCATCTGGCCTCACTGCGGGGTGTGCGGTTCAGGTCGTTGCTGGCATTTCCTATCAAAGTGAAGGGGGAATCCATCGGCACATTGGCGGTACTCAAAGAGCTTCCCGAAGGCTTTAATAAAGAGATGACGCGCATCGTGTCGTCATTCGCCAACCAGGCCGGTATTTCCATCGAAAATTTTCGCTTGCTGGAAGAAGCCTTTCAAAATGCACGCTATAAAGAAGAGCTGAAGATCGCCAAAACAGTTCAGCAGAGCCTTTTGCCGAACCGCCTCGAGCAGGACGCCACGTTTTCCATCTCTGCTTTTTCGCGCTCGGCCGATGAAGTAGGAGGCGATTATTACGACACCATTAGGATAAATGAATGCGAAATAGCACTCATTATAGCCGATGTTTCGGGAAAGGGCACCACTGCGGCTTTTCACATGTCGCAGATGAAAGGAATTTTTCACAGCCTGGCCCAGCAGCGCCTCGACCCCAAAATGTTTATGACGCAGGCTAACCAGGCGCTGATTTATTGTTTGGAGCGGGGCTCGTTTATTTCTGCCAGCTACTTTGTGTTGAATGCCTCCATGCGCACATTGCATTATGCGCGTGCGGGGCACTGCCCGGTGCTGTTCTATCGTGCGGGCACCCAAAAAGCCGAATATCTGAAAGACCGCGGCACGGCCCTGGGTATGATTAAAAGCAAAGACTACCAGAACTACATCGACCTCAACGAGCAGCCCTTCGAAGCAGGTGATGTGATGGTGCTCTACACTGATGGAGTAACAGAAGCAAAAAATGCCAGAGGCGAACAGTTTGGAAACGACCGCCTGTTGCAGGCACTTGAAGAAGTTGTGGTACGGGAACCAGAAGAAATCAAAGAACACATCATCAATAAACTATACGATTACTCAGGCTCCGACCAGATTGATGACGACTATACCATTATGATCGTAAAATTTAAATAGCACCCATACGTCATGATGAACACATACACCTACACTGAACTTAACAACCCAAAAATCGTTTAACAACCATGGTTCAACTCAAGCGACTTCAAGAAAGCGGCACTGATGTTATCGCCATCGTAGGCGAGGTGGATGCCAGCTCGTCTATCGAACTGGACCTGACCATTGCCAAAAGTGTGGGCGAGGGTTATCGCAGGATACTGATCGATTGCACGGCACTGGAATATATTTCTTCGGCCGGGCTGGGCGTGTTTATGTCTTATATCGAAGAGTTTAAAGACCGTGGCGTAAGCATGGTGTTATTTGGTTTGAAAGAAAAAGTAGAGAACACCTTCGCGATATTGGGCCTGGCCGATCTGCTCCATATCAGGAAAACGAAAACAGAAGCACAGCAATTGCTACATGAGCTATCAGTATAACATAGGTTGTAGCCTGACAAATCTGAAAGGCATACGCGATTTTATTCGCAATGCCCTGAAGCAACAGCACGTGCCAGAGGTGGAGATCAGTGCTATTGTGCTGGCGTTAGACGAAATGTGCTCCAACCTGATGATCCATGCCCACCATTGTAACCCCGATCACCTGCTGGAATTGCATATTGAAGTGCCCGCGCATGGCCAGTTTGTGTTTGAGATTGTTGATGATGGCTCGGTATTCGACATTAATGAGTTTGAAACACCCGAGCTTGGCAATCTCGTGCATGAAAAGCGTAAAGGCGGCCTGGGCATACGCCTCGTAAAATCGATTATGGATAAGGTGGAGTATATACAGCGCGATGGCAAAAATATTTGTCGCCTTACCAAAGCTGTCCGCGGGTAGCACGAACTTGCCGTATTTTGCGTTGATGTGGTTTCAATACCCCCCCGCGTATTTTCTTGTAAACCATTCTGCGCTCACCAGCACCGCTAACAGCACAAAAACCCATTTCAGGTTGATGAGCGGCACAAACTCTTCAGTCGAATGCAGGCGCGAGGGCGCCTTTGTTGACGCCAGCTGCCGCAGGCTACCGGCCTGGCTTAGCGTGGCAAATTTTCCTCCACTCTGGCCCGCCAGCCTGGCCAGCAGCAAAAAATCTGCTTCTGTATTTTGACTCTCCCAGTTTTCGTTTCGAACTACAAATTGCCCGGAGATACTTTCTGTCGGGCCTCCACGTGTGGTGGTGGCCGTATATTGATAAACACCTTCGGGCAGGCCGTTAATGCGGTAGCGCTGCGCGCCCGGAGCCAGCTTGTAGTTGTAGGCAGTGGTTTTTCCTTTCTCGTTTTTCAGTATCAAATTCACCTCGTTGCCAAAGACTGGTTCGAACAAATCGTTGAACACCTGGCTCTCCAACCACACCGGTTCACTTGTTGAGAATTCGCTTTTAAGTGGGAAACTCCTGAACTTTCGCTTGTCCTCGGCCGTGCTTATGTACTGAAACAGCTTAGCGAAGAGTTCATCAAACACATCTGTCTTTTGTGTCTGGCGGTGCTCTTGCAGCCGCCACCGCCAGAACCCCTCACCTACCAGTGCGGCCAGGCGTTGATCGCCCTCCCGCCACATCATCAACAGCGGACGTGGCGTTACCACGCTGCCAATTTTTTGATGTAACAAAACCGATGCCTGCGCAGGGAAGGTAAACTTGCCAAAGGGAGCGCTTACGGGCGGGTAGCTGTTGAGGACATCGTAAGCTGCCTCGGGCAGCATAAAATCCGCGAACGTGTTGTTAATCACAGGCATCACCTCATCGCGCTGCCCACTGCTTTCGAACGACAGCGGCACGTTCTTGGCTGGGAGGCGGGCCAGGTTGGTTTGGCTGCCGACAATATATACCAGGCCGGCCCCACTTTTTTGCGCTTGCTCCAGAATGGCAGCAGTGCGCTCGGCTACATCGGCCACTTGGTGAAAAATGTAGAGGTCGCTGTTAGCCAGTGAAGGCGTGCTCACCTCGGGTATGAACAACACCACCTCGTAGTTACTGTTTTTTTCAAGCACAGTGCGCAAGGCCTTAAGGTCGGGGTGGGGGGCCGGAGCCACCAACGCAATTTTTTTGCGGCCTTTCACTACCTCAACAAAAGCAGTGGCTGCATTATTTTGTGTGTTGGCTTCGCCTGGCAGGGCTGCCAAACGCACCTCTATTTTTTGGATGCCTTCCTGAGCTGCTTCAAGCAGATGGGTGAAGGCAAAGAATCTCTCCTGACCGATTCGTTGAACCTGCTCATGCACTACTTTACCACCGGACGTTATCTGCACTTTGATGTCGGTATTGGTGTACCCATGGATGGCCACTTCTGTACGTAGCGGAAACCGGTTTCCCTGGTAGGTAATTTTGTTGTAGGCAAGGGTTTTGATGGCAATATCTTTGCGCTTGGCTGAGTCGCCCACGGCAAGTGCATGTAGCGGCAGTGCTGACGCGTGGTATAACGGTGATACCCCCGCATTGTAAATACCATCCGACACGAGCACCACATGTGACAGGTTCTTGCCTTCGTAAGCGGCCATGATGCGGTTCAACGCGCCCTGCAAATCTGACGTAGGGTGCGTGTAGTCGGGCTGGCGTGTGGGGCGGCCGTCTAATGCAAACCAGGTAACGGTCATGCCCTCGTCTTCCCAACCAGCGGTAAGTTGATCTAAACTGTCGCGCAGTTGTGCCTGCCCGGTAGCGCCCAACGCCTGGCCCACCGAAGCCGAGTTATCGATAAGCACGGCCACGGCAGGTGGCTCTGTCTCGTTCAGAATAAATTTTATGATCGGCCCTAACAGCAGGCCGGCCAACAGCGTGACCAATACTGCGCGGATGGCAAACAACCATTGGTTGGTGCGTTTGCTCCAAGGATGATGGGCGCTATACAATACCCAGGCGTAAGCCGCGCCAATAGCAACAGCCAATAGCAGAAAAGCGGGCGTATAGTCAAAGATGATTCGCTGCATAAGGTAGAACTAGTAGCCGTACTTTTCTTTCCACCGGGTTTTTAGAAAAGTTCGCATTTCGTCTTCGCGGGGGTTGGCGCCCGGATTGTAAAACACGGTACCACTCAGCGCCTCAGGCAGGAACTCCATGTTTACAAAGTTATGGGCATATTGGTGCGCGTACAGGTAGTCTGTGCCGTAGTTTAATTTTTTCATCAACTGCGTGGGTGCGTTACGAAGGGTTAACGGCACGGGCAGGTCGCCTGTTTCGTTTACTTTTTCAAAGGCGGCTTCAATGGCATTATAACTGGCGTTGCTTTTAGGCGAGCAGGCCAGGTAAGTGGCACACTGCGACAAAATAATCCTCGCCTCCGGGTGGCCGATAACCTGCACGGCCTGAAAGGTGCTGGTGGCCAGCACCAGTGCAGTGGGGTTGGCATTGCCAATATCTTCAGAAGCAAGAATCACCATACGCCTGGCAATGAACTTAACATCTTCGCCACCTTCCATCATCCGTGCCAGGTAATATACGGCTGCATTGGGATCGCTGCCGCGTACGGACTTGATGAATGCAGATATAATGTCATAATGTTGTTCGCCACTCTTGTCGTAAATAGCGATGTGTTTTTGCGCTACCTGCATGACCAGCGTATTGGTAATGGTAACGTTACCGGCTACCGTGTCGCAAATGAGCTCGATAAGATTCAGCACCTTTCGTGCATCACCCCCCGAGATACTGATGAGGGCTTCGGTTTCCGCTACGGTAATCGCGCGCCCGCGCATTTTACCGTCCTCGCGCAGTGCCTGCTCGATAAGCCATAAAATTTCCTGCTCACTCAACGGCTTGAGCACGTATACCTGGCAGCGCGAGAGCAAGGCGCTGTTCACTTCAAACGAGGGGTTCTCGGTGGTTGCGCCAATCAGGGTAATGGTACCCTTCTCCACGGCCCCGAGCAGCGCATCTTGTTGCGACTTATTGAAGCGGTGAATCTCATCGATAAACAGAATGGTGGGGCTGCTGTGTTTGGCGCGATCAATCACTTCGCGTACATCTTTAACCCCTGCACTTACAGCGCTAAGCACATGAAAAGGCCGCTTCACTTCAGTGGCGATGATGTTGGCGATGGTGGTTTTACCTACACCAGGCGGCCCCCACAAAATCATGGAGGGCACGTGGCCTGAGCGGATGGCTTTGCGGATAATGCCTTCTTCGCCCACCAGGTGGCCCTGGCCAGCGAGTTGTTCCAACCGGGTAGGCCGCATGCGTTCTGCCAAAGGTTGGTGTGCCGGTATCATACTACATGAACATAACAATCCACACAAGGGCCACAAAGAATGCAAGACAAATGCACACAAGAAAGAGGAAGCTGAAGATGAGGTATTTGGCAATCGTCTTCCACCAGTTTTGCAGATAAGCCCGCTTCATGGCAAAAAGCAGGTAAACAACTATCCAGAGCCCGATGACGCTGCTGAGCAACTCAGAACCAGTAAGGTGGCCCACCAGCAGTTGAAGTGAGCCGGCAAAGTAAACGAAGTTGTAGTAATAGATGGAAAACACGAGGTGCTCGCTGTAGTAAAAATCTCTGCGCACGTACAACAGTTTGAGCAGTAAGGCAAAAACGGGCAATAGCACGAAGATGATTTTAGAAATGTTATCGAAGAGCAGTTGGGTAAGATCATCTCCAAAAGATTGCCACCGTCCCTGGTATTTCTTGTTGAGTTCCATCATCCTGATGTTGATTTTCCGTTCTAACCAGCCATCGCGCTCGCTGGCAGGTTTTTTCATTTCAGCCGAATCGTATGCAGCTACTGATGCGTAATCGAAATCGCCTGAAAAGCTTACTGCGCCTACGCCAACTGCCCTTTTTGGGTAAAGCCGGGTGAGCGAATCAAGGGTATGGTTTTTTAGAATGCGCTCGCTGGTATCTGTGGGGTTAACAGGCAGTTGATTCAACAACGAGTCGATTCCGGGATTGGCAAACGCTTTTTTGAGTTGCTCAATTTGCTGGCGGCTGAGTTCAGTTTGGGTTTCCGTTTCAGGGGCAGGGCTAACCGTGTAGGCAAACACCACGAAGAAAACAAAACTGATAAACACGTACATGCGGGCGGGATGGTAGTAACTTTCGCGCCTGCCGGCATTGTACTCGGTGCTGAGGAACCCCGGCTTGGTGATGAGGTAGCGGATGGTACGGAAGAATTTTCCTTCGTAACTCCAGAATGAAGAAATAAAATTGGTGAGTAACTCGCCCAGTGTTTGTCGTTGCGGAATATTTTTTTGACCGCAATGGTGGCAGAACACATCCTGCAGCACCGTGCCGCAATTGAGGCAGGTGGGGCTCAGTTTTTGGCCAGCGGCTTTATCAGCACTATCAGTGCCGGTTTGCCCGGGGGGGTGTTCAGTTTCTTCCATAAAGACTTTATGGCCGAAGATACCGAAAGAGTCGTGCGGAACTGCACCTGTTTATTCAAAAAAGGCAAGTGGTACAAAAAACGAAAGGCAGCAACCCGGCTGCCTTTGTATTGTAGCGGGGACAAGACTCGAACTTGTGACCTTTGGGTTATGAGCCCAACGAGCTACCAACTGCTCCACCCCGCGATTTTGGTGCACAAAGGTATGGATAGAGATTTTGAAAACCAAAAATTGTTGTGCCGGGTCGCGTAAATCTGTGTTACGCCATCCGGCTTTCGGTGGTGTGCTTTTTCAAAATACGTTCGGCCTCGCTTCGCACCATAGAATCGTTTTTCATACGATACAATTCCGCGGAAGCGTGCTTATAAGTTTTTTGGATGTCAACCACGGGCCACGGATAATCCTTTCCGAGCACACACTTGTACAGGTGCTGATCCAGGGTTGTCATCGTCCAGGGTTCGTGAAGAAGTGACGTGGGCAAAGCGCGAAGTTCGGGCACCCAAAGGCGTATAAACTCGCCCTCAGCATCGTTTTCTTTCGATTGCTTCACCGGGTTGTAGATGCGAATGGTATTGATACCCGTAACACCTGCCTGCATTTGAAATTGAGGGTAGTGGATGCCCGGCTCAAAATCTAAAAACTGCTTGGCCAGAAACGAGGCCCCGCATTTCCAAGGCAGCCACAGGTGGTGGGTAAGAAACGAAACCAACATGGAGCGCATGCGAAAGTTTAGAAAGCCCGTTTTTGTTACGCACCGCATGCAGGCATCCACCAGTGGGTAGCCGGTGCGGCCCTGCTGCCACGCACGGTAATGTTCTTCATTCCACTCCCTGCGGATGGCGTCAAAGCCCCGGTTCACATTTTCAAACTCCATCCGTTCCTCGTTTTCAAATTTTTGAATAAAGTGGCAATGCCACCGCAGCCGCGAGGCAAAGCTTTTTAGTTGAAAGGCATATGGCACCTCCCTGATAACAGTCATTGTGGCTTGATACACCTGGCGAATTGAAAGATTACCCCATGCCAGATAAGGCGACAGGCGGCTGCACCCCGTACGGCTTGCCAGCGGTTTGGAAATGGACTTGTTGTAATGAGCAGCACGGCCTGTTAAAAAGCTTCGAAGGTATTTTTGAGCGTTTGCCTCGCCACCAGGTTGAAAGTGTATATCCACCTGAGTGATTGGCGAGGGCAGCGTTGGCCCGGACACCTGGGCGAACCACTCGCGGGGAAGGTTAGCCCATCGTGCACATAGCCACTCGGGTTGCGGTTGGGCGGCATGCATCACGGTATGCCAGCGCTTGTTCCAATTTTTGCGGTTGCGTATGCCGCGCTTTACGCCTGCGTAGTCGCTCTCGCGCCATGCAATGCCGTTCGCTTTAAAAAACGCAGTCATCTTCTTGTCGCGCGCATAGGTGATGGAGAGGCCCGTTTCTGCATGGCTGAATACCGTGTGAATGGTCACGTGGTCGAGCAACGCACGAAATACATCGTGTACCTCCGCGTGAAACACATATACCTGTGTACCGTGGGCACTGAGGCGGGCATTCATATCTTCCAGACTTTGGTACACAAACCGCCAGTGGCGTGGGTCGCTTTCAGCAGCGGCCATCAGCGAAGGCTCGAAGAAATAAACCAACAGCAGGGGTTTACCTGTGCGCGTAGCCAGTGCCAACGGCTCGTGGTCTGCCAGCCGCAGGTCGCGCTTGAACCATACGATGTTGATTTCTGGTTTGCCCATGTGCCAGATAAAACACAAGGGTGGAGGAATGGTTGCAGATTAACTCCTCACGGGCATCGCCCCGTAGGTATTCTGCGATTTTTGAAGGTAGCTCTCAAGCATCAGCTCACCCCAAGAATGGTTTTGATCACATCATCACTAACACGCTCGGCCGAGTTAAGGGCACCGCTTACAGTGCCTGCCTCACCTACTATATCTGTTGCCTCGCCGGCAAAAAACAACTTGCCGCTAACAGGTGCGGCCAAGTCTATGCGGGTTTGATTGGTTGCTCCGGGCTTGGCGTATGAAAAACCACCTTGAATAAATTCTTCTTTGGTCCAGTCTTGGATGAACGAAATAATCTGGTTGGTGTTGAGATCTCGCCTGATGAATGCTGTAGCTTGTCCGTTGTAGATGCTGTCTAACTCCGACAAAATAGGTGTGATCATGTCTGCTCCCAATGCCGATAGTTCGGCAGCTTTAGGCCCACAAACGGTGATCGAGAGCGTGCGGTAAAACTGGCTGCGGCCCACACCGGCACTGAAGTACTGAGGGGCGGTGGTGCCGCCCCAGATGTAGCCTGCATCTTCGCCCCAGAAGTTTTTCTTGAAATCGAGTACCACGCGCACGCACGCATCCATGTCGAGGCTGTTAAGGGCCGCAGTTTTGAATGCCGGCAGGGGCGGACTAAACACAATGCCTCCCTTTTTCAGAATAGCCAGCGGCACGGCTACAATTACTTTGGTGGCCTGCAGTTGTGTGCCGTCCTGCAGCGTCATCACGATAGGGTTAGCACTATAGTTAACAGACTTTACCGGGGAGTTGAGTTGCACCTTATCGCGGATGGTGGTAAAGCGCGAAATGATGACATCTTGCATCGGGTTGGCGCGAAGCGTGTAGGGCACGTTGTCGTGCGGTATCAGTTTCAGGCTTTCGGCCAGCGCTGCCGCGCCCAACCTGTCGCTGGAGGTACCAAAGTTATTGCCTACCCGTGCATTGAGCAAGGCTCGTGCGCGCGTGCTCACATTGGCCGCTTGCTGAACGGAGCCACCGCCGGTGATATTTTGAAGGTTGGCAGCAAAGTTTTGAACCGCCTGAAAATCGGCATCGCGCTGCCAGTCGACTGCGTTTTTTGCCTGGTTGTCCAGCACGAAGCGATCAACGGCAGCAGTGTTGAGGTTGATGGTATCCAGGGTAAGGTTGCTGATGATGGCAGAGAGGGCTGAGTTGGTGCCATAAATGATTTCTGCGCCCAGCTCTACGGGAAAATCAGCTACGGTTTGGTTGGGGATGTCGCGTTGGTTGCGCAGCGAGCGCACACGGCCACCCAGTTGCGCACTGGCCTCCAGCACCATTACATTGATACCTTTTGACGTTAGTATGTCGGCAGCGTAAAGCCCGGCCGGGCCGCCACCAATAATAGCTACGTTTCCATCGTAGGGCACTTCTGGCCCGAAGTCTTCTTTGGTGCAGGCCGTGAGCCATGACGGTGCCAGCAAGCCGGCCGAAAGTCCAAAACCAAGTTGTTGTAATGCTTGTCTGCGCTTCACGCGATCCAATTTTAACCTCCAAGATAACAAGAAATTGCCACGTAGATTTGTTGTTACTTTACGGTATGCAGGCAACGCCCTCATCGGCCGACAGGCCAAAGAAAGCTTGTGTCATCGGTCCCGAGTGTACCGGCAAAACTGAGCTGTCGGAATTTTTAGCCGGACACTTTCAAACCGTGTGGGTGCAGGAATACGCCCGCGCTTATTTGAATCGATTGGGCCGCCCTTACGAAGAACATGATTTGCTCAAGATTGCCCACGGCCAGTGGCGCATGGAGCAGGAGTGGCTGCACGATGCCAGCCGGGTGCTCATCTGCGATACCAACATCACCGTAATAAAAATATGGAGCGAGTTTAAGTACGGGCACTGTGCGCGCGAAATACTCGACATGGTGGCGCGCCAGCAATACGATTTGTATCTGCTTACCTATGTTGATCTGCCCTGGCAAGACGACCCCCAGCGGGAGCATCCCACCCAACGCGAGGTGCTCTGGAATATCTATCGTGCTGAGCTGAGCCGTGGAACCACCCCCGTGGTGGAAATAAGGGGTGAACGCAAGGAACGCCAGCAAACCGCAGTTAAAGCTATCACGTCCATCTTGTAAAAAATGTTTAGCCATCAACTCTGTTCATGAGCAACGCCTACGCAGCCCTTCGCCTGCGCGACTTCCGTACTTTCATCAGCGCCCGTTTCTGTGTAACGCTTGCCGTCCAGATACAGGCGGTGGTGGTAGGCTGGCAGGTGTATGAGATGACCCACGATCCCCTCTCGCTGGGTCTCATCGGGCTGGCAGAGGCCATCCCCAGTATTGCGGTGTCGCTCTATGCTGGCCACGTGGCGGATGTGGTGCCGCGCAGACGCATTATTCTCCTATGCATCACCACCCTGGTGCTATGCTCAACCGCCTTGTTGTGGTTCACGGCTTCGCCCGTTGTGTTGCCTGCTTATGGCGTAGTGCCAATCTACTCCGTCATTTTCATTAGTGGCATTGCCCGCGGCTTTTTAACACCGGCTTTATTTGCATTTATGCCACAACTGGTGCCACGCGCGCTGTATCAGAATGCCGTGTCGTGGAACAGCACGCTGTGGGAGATGGCCTCCATTGGCGGGCCGCCCATAGGGGGGTTGGTATACGGTTTCTTTGGCATCACCGCAGCCTATGCAGTCGATGTTTTGCTGATGATGGGCGGGTTACTGCTGGTGCTCTCCGTGGCGGCACGGCCCATGCCGGCTGTAACCGAAGAGCAGAGCATGACTGCAAAAATAAAAGCGGGCCTCTCGTTTGTCTTCCGCAACAAAATTATTCTCAGCGCCATCTCCCTCGACCTTTTTGCCGTACTGTTTGGCGGGGCGGTGGCGTTGCTACCCATTTTTGCTGCCGAGATTTTGCATGTGGGCAAAGTGGGCCTGGGATTTTTGCGCGCTGCCCCCGGGGTGGGCGCGCTGCTCATGGCTATCTATCTTACCCACCATCCCATCAAAAAGCACATGGGAAAAATTTTACTGTATGCGGTGGCGGGTTTTGGGGTGTGTATGATCGCTTTTGCAGTGTCGAAAAACTTCTGGCTGTCGATGGGGGTGTTGATGATGAGTGGCGCGTTCGATTGTGTCAGCGTGATTATCCGCAGCACCTTGTTGCAAACCCTTACGCCCGAGAACATGAAGGGGCGCGTATCGGCCGTTAACAATATTTTCATCGGGTCTTCAAACGAGATTGGTGCGTTTGAGTCGGGTGTAGCCGCCCGGGCACTAGGGGTTATCCCTTCGGTACTGTTTGGCGGGCTGATGACGTTGGGCGTGGTGGCAGTGACCGCGTGGAAGTCTAGATCGCTGCGGGTGCTACAAAGAGTAGAATGAAGCGTACCTGCGTACTATGACGGAAAAGAGATGCAGCCTGACCCACCGGGGTAACCACTTATCAATTTTTGTGAAGGCCATTGGCCGGCAAGTTGTATTTTGATCTTGCCATCGTCTCCCATCTATGAAAATTAACCTTGTTGTGTTTCTGCTCGCATCGGTTGCGCTCTCTATTCGCAGCCAGTCAAAGCGCCATCTCGAGCTGGCAGGCCTGCAGCAGCCTGTTGAGATGCTCCGCGACCGCTACGGCATCAATCACCTGTATGCGCAAAATGAACACGATCTTTTTTTCGCACAGGGCTACTGTGCCGCCAGAGACAGGCTCTTTCAATTTGAGTTGTGGCGCAGGCAGGCATCAGGCACCGCTGCCGAAGTATGGGGCGAACGCGAGCTGAAGCGCGACATGGGCGCGCGGCTTTTTCAATATCGCGGCAACCTGCAGCAAGAGTTCAACCACTATCATCCGCGCGGCCAGCAGATCATCACAGCGTTTGCTGATGGTATCAATGCCTGCGTGCGTGAAGCCCTGCAGAATCCGGAGGCGCTGCCGCTCGAGTTTAAGCTGTTGGGCATTAAACCGGGTCTATGGACGCCCCAACTGGTCATCTCGCGTCACCAGGGCCTGCTGGGCAATATTGGCGATGAGGTGGCGTATGGCCGTGCCGTGCAAGTAGTAGGCGAGGAGATGCTCAAAGAATTAGACGTATTTGAACCAGGCGACCCCGTGCTTGCGCTTGATCCCGCGATTCCTGCCGAGCGGCTGAACGACCCCGTGATTGAATTATACGAAGCGTTTCGCAAACCCCTGACCTTTTCCCCGAAAGACCTGGTGGCCTCAGCTAACCCCTCGATGAATCAATATGAACAACTGGCTTTACGCGATGCGTACGACTACGAGAATGTGATGACGAGTGAGCGGCAAACCATCGGCAGCAATAATTGGATCGTAAGCGGTGCTTTGTCGTACAGTGGCTTTCCGCTGCTGGCCAACGACCCGCACCGCGCGCTGTCGGCACCATCGCTTCGGTATATGGTGCACCTGCACGCACCAGGCTGGAATGTGGTGGGCGGGGGAGAACCCACTATTCCCGGCATTTCTATCGGCCACAACGAGCATGGCGCGTGGGGACTAACCGTTTTTGCCATCGATGGTGAAGACTTGTATGTTTATCAACTTAACCCGGCCAACAAAAACCAGTATCGCTATCAAAACCAATGGGAAGACATGCGCACCATTGCCGACACGATTAAAGTAAAGGGCATGCCCGATGTGGTGGTGCAGCATAGGTACACCCGCCACGGCCCAGTAACTTATTTTGATGAGAAACACAACCTGGCGTATGCCATGCGTTGCGCATGGCTGGAGCCCGGTGGTGCCCCCTACCTGGCCAGCTTGCGCATCAACCAGGCAACGAATGTAGATGAGTTCAGGCAGGCGTGTGCCTACAGCCACATACCGGGCGAGAACATGATCTGGATAGACCGTGCAGGCGATATTGCCTGGCAGGTAGTGGGCGTGGCTCCCATCAGGAAAAACTGGAGCGGCCTGGTGCCGGTGCCCGGAGATGGCCGCTACGAGTGGGGCGGTTACCTGCCCATCACTTCGCTGCCACACGTGGTCAATCCATCTAAAGGTTACTGGGCCACGGCAAATGAAAACTTAGTGCCCGCACGTTATGCCCACCGCGATGCGGTGGGGTGGAATTGGGCCGATACGTACAGGGCCGACAGAATAAATGAAGTGTTGGGCTCAGGGCGCAAGCACACCATGGCCGATATGATGCGCCTGCAATTCGACTACCTGTCGATACCCGCGCGTACGCTGGTGCCCCTTTTAAAAGAATTGAAGGCGGGCAGTGCAACCACCGAAGCTGCCCGGCAGGCGCTGCTCACTTGGGATTTTGTAATGGACAAGAATTCGGTGGCAGCCGGTGTGTATGCCATGTGGGAACGGAAACTCGGGCAGCAGATGGTGGAGAAATTTGTTCCTCAAAATGCCCGCACACTGATCGACCATATACCTACCAGCCGCTGGATAGGTTGGTTGGTGCAGGTACGACCTGAATTTGGCCAGGACGCTATAGCAGGCCGAAATCAGTTTTTGCTTGCAGCATTGAAGCTCGCCACAGACGAGCTCGAAAAAAAGTTAGGCCCTGACATGAAGAAATGGCAATATGGGCAAAGCAGCTATCACCATGTACTCATCAAGCATCCGCTGAGTAATGCTGTTGATGTAGCCACACGAAAAAAACTCGAAGTGGGGCCTCTGCCACGTTCAGGCTATGGAGCCACACCGGGCATGACGGGCAATAGCGACAACCAGACCCATGGCGCCACTTTTCGCATGGTGGCCGATGCTGGCGATTGGGACAAAACCATGTTTACCAATGCACCCGGCCAGAGCGGCAACCCAGCCAGCCCGTTTTACCGAAACCTGTTTGAGTGGTGGGCCAGCGATCAGCATTTTCCCGTGTACTATTCGCGCAAGCTGGTGGAGAAAAACACCGTAGAGCGCACCGAGATTATGCCCGGTAAATAACCCGGCTGCTATGAGTTTGTACCGGGAGACGTTAATGATGTTATAACACAAAAAGTCGTGCGTCTTTGGTGGGCTCCGCAGCGGAGCATTAGAAGTCATGTCAAAAATCATGTCAATAGAACTTGTCATTCCGGACTCGTTTCGGAATCTGCATTAGGGGTTAAGTAAACAAGATGCTGAAACAACTTCAGCATGTCCAACTGATTTCGAGATGGCTTCTAGAACGAAACTCAGGAAATATAGGGTTACCTTGCCACCAGTACGTGCTTACGCAGCGTCATGCCGTCTATGATATATGCGTGGGCGCCCTTTTCCGCAAAGCAAATAGCTGAACCAGTTATTGTAAAGGTGTGAGGAGTGGTTTGCATTAACTTACTGATAGGCCCGAAATCGTTTCGTTGCCAATAGTAAACGGCTTGCGCATTTTTAATCAGCACTTGTGTTCCATCGCGCGAAATAGCGGCAGCGGTAATGTGCCGAAAAGGCAATTTCACACGAAAGCGGGCAGTTAGTGTGTCGCCGGTAAACGGATAGTCAATCTTGTAAAAGTGTGTGGAGTCATCGCTATGCGAAAGCATATACATAGCATGGTGCACGGGGTCGATGAGGAATGCCCGGGCATGGCGCGGCCCATCATCGGGACGTACGTACAATGTGTCAAAGTCGGTAATCAGTTTTGAGGCAGCATCAAAAACGGGCTCTTCCAAGCGATAGATTTCTTTAACGGCACGCGCGTTGGCGGTATCGCCTATGGCAGCAATGTATAAGAAGTGGTTGAGCGAATCAGAACCTCGGCCGGTACCCATGGCGAGGGCTTGCCATTGGTTTTTCTTTGTATTCGCCAATTGGCAAGTCATTCGCGTGTTGCCGAGTGTATCAATCAGGTACACTTCTCCACCGCCAGCATTGTTGCCCGTAACCCATAGCATGCCGGGGTTGGCGTAGCTGGGTGTTATGCCACTTACGGGCCCTGTTGGCGGGGTTAGATGTGCCGTTTGCTCATCGTGGCTATTTCGTGTGCAGCCGGCCAACGCGCCAGCAATCAGAAGTAAAACCGTGGCAAGGCGAATCATGATAAAATATTTTTGTGTGTTGCCTTGTTCAGCCAAACCAATTTGGGAATGTCCATACCATCCAACCGTACACGGCAAAGCGCAGCACGCGGGTAATGCAAATCAGCAAAAACGTTTTGAAAGGGTAGTGCACTGAGCCTGCCAGCATGCAGGTGGCCGAGTAGGGTATGGGCGTTACAGCCCCTACTACCACCAGAAAGCCGCCATACTTTTTTAGTTTGCCTTCGTAGCTCTTCAGATAGCGATCGTAAATTTTCTTGAAGATCTCAGTCTTAGTAAATGTGTAGCCGATGAAATAACCGAGAATACCCGCGCCATACGAGATCACGGTGAGCACACTGAGGTTAAAGACATACTCGCTTATCAATCCTTTGGTCTGCCAGATGAGCATAAAAATCTCGGGGGGCAAAATACCAAACACGATTTCGGAGACTGTAAATATACTCAGCAACAGCACCATATTGTCGCCTACTTTGTTGATCTGCTCTTCGTAGATAGCGAGTTCGCTTTGCACCAGTATGTAAGCGGTGATGATGACGGCAAACCATGCCAGCCCGCGCAGCAGATTCTTAAATAAAAAACTTGATTCTGATTCTTCCTGCTCCATGGTATTAATTTACTATTGGCATGCGTTTAAACGGTTTACTCGAGTCGAACAACAGCCGGTAGGTGGCGTGCCGTTTCACTACTTCAGTATTTATTTGTTCGGCTACGCGTATCATTTTTGGGTTAAAGTCGCCTATCCAGTTTAGCTCATAGTCTTCATAGCGCAGGTATTCTTCCTGCATCAATTTCCGGAAGGCCATGATAATGGCGCCATCCACACCTTTTCCCTGATGTTCGGGCACCACGCCAAACAACACCCCAAATGCTTTTCGGTTTGTTTTTCTAAACCGGTGCCATACAAATTTTAGCTTTCCGAGCAGGTTAAGTTTACCGTTAACGTATTTGAAAATCTGATTTACTTCGGGCAGGGAAAGAAAGAATACTACCGGCTCACTTTTATAAAACCCAAACCAAAGCAATTTGTCATCGATGATGGGTTTCATCTGTTTAACAATATGCTGGGCCTGGCTGGGGGTCATCTCGGGTATTTCGCCACGCGCGGCCCAGGCGCGGTTGTACACCGAGCGCATCAGGTCGGGCAGGGCGTGTAGTTCTGATCTTCGAATGTAACGAAAAGAGTAGTCTGGGTCTTGAGCCACCAGGTTTGCCTTGGCGATGATGCGCTCAGTGAGCGGCCCCATGATTTTGCGGCCGAAGGTGAGTTGGTAGAAATATACCCGAAAGCCGTAAGCTTCAAAAAATGTTTTGTAGTAGGGAAACTGGTAGTTGCATTGGTAATTGGGTTGCTTGTCGTACCCTTCTATCAGCAAGCCCCACCAGCGGTCGCGGTCGCCAAAGTTAATCGGGCCGTCCATGGCTTCCATACCTTTTTGCTGCAACCAGTTTTTGCAGGCATCAAAAAGTACAAAGGCCGCGCGCTGATCTTCCACGCATTCAAAAAAGCCCATGCCCCCGGTTGGCTGGTCGTTACCTTTGTTTACTGTTTTATGGTTAATGAAGGCGGCCACCCGCCCCATGGTTTGACCCCTATCGTTTTGTAAAATCCAGCGAATGCACTCACCGTTTTTGAAGGCCTTATTTTTGTCGGTATCAAAAACACTTTCAATGTCCTTATCCAGCGGCCTTATCCACGCTGGGGTTTGTCGATACAGCCTTACCGGCAGCATGAGAAACTCGTGTCGGTCTGAGGCCGTAACAACTTCGCGCAAAATCATAGCCAAACGTGGTGATAAAAATGGTAAGTTAGGAAACTCCCCCGCGATTGGGCAAGGTGATGATAAATTGGGTGCCCTGCCCGGCTGTACTGTTAATCACCAGTGTTCCCCCGAGCTTATCCACCGCATTTTTTACAATGTACAGGCCCAGACCCGAGCCTTCCGACTGAATACTGGCACGGTAAAACATATCGAACACATGTGGTAGCTTATCGGTGTCGATGCCGATGCCGTTGTCCTCAAAAACGATTTTGGCTTCGCGCGGAGTAATGGTGCCGGTAATAGAAATAACGGGGCGGTCGATGTCGAGCTTTCGATATTTGATGGCGTTGCTGATGAGGTTGCGGAAAATTTCGGCTATGCGCCAGGGGTCGCTGAAAAACGCGTGATCAGGCAGGTCTACCTGGCGGGCGATGGACTTGGCGCCTTCAAGGTAATTCAGGTCAACAAAGGTTTGCTCGATGATGGCCCTGAGATCCACCGGGTGAATGAGCACCTCCATCTTCAGGTTTTTGCTGTGGCTCAGCACATCGCTAATAAAGTGGTCGAGTTGCGCTACTTTTTGCCCGATCAGGTTGAGGTATTCGGCCGGGTCGTCCTCGTTGCCCGGCATGTTGGCCAGGTTTACCAGCCCCAAGATAGACGACAGAGGCGCGCGCAAATCGTGCGACACTTTGTAGACAAAATTGTCGAGCTCGGTATTTCGTACCTTCAGCTCTTCTTCTACTTTCTTGCGTTCGGTAATGTCTACATACACGCCAAAAATACCGATGGTCTGGTCTTCCAGGCGCACGGGCACTCCGTACAGAATAACCGACAGCGGGCTGCCATCTTTTCTTTTGCGCGTGGTTTCGATGCGCACCACCTGGTAGTTGGTAATAAGGCTGTTCAGGTCATTACCTTCCGACTCCAGTTCATCGGGCACGATAAACTGGTTCAGTCCTTTGCCTTTTAGTTCTTCCGCGCTATAGCCGAACAGGTTTTTAAATCCAGGGTTAATTTCCACTACCGTGCCTTTGTCGTCCAGCATCACTACGGCCATGGGCGAATTTTGAAACAGTTGCAGAAACAGTGTTTCGGCCTTGCGCCTCGATATCTGCGCCTCCTTCTTGTCGGTAATATCTTTTACGATGATCTGGATAGCCGGCTGGCCTTGAAATACAAAGGGCGAGGCAGCGGTTTCTACTTCAATCACCTTACCATCTAACCTGATGTATTTTTCTTCCACAGTAGGCACGGGTATGCCTTCCATAAACAGTTTCATGCGCTCCTTCACCATCGCCTGGTAATCGGGGTGCACCCAGTTCAGTACGCTGCGCCCTACGAGCTCGCTGGCGTTTTTGGCGCCCATCAATTGTACGGCATATTCGTTGGCGTAGGCCAGTATACCGTTTACGTGTATGCCAATGCCCAGCGGCAATTGTTCCAGCAAATCGCGGTAGCGTTTTTCAGTATCGCGGTGTCGCTGTTCAATTTCTTTGCGTTCGCTGATGTCGGTAACAAATCCGGCACACACCAGGGTGCCATCGGCTTTCCGTTCGGGTACAAACCGGGCTTCTATCCACTGCGTTTTCATGCGGTTGCGGATCCGGCCCTCCCAGCGCCACTCTTTCGTCTGCAAAAGGCTTTCTTCTGTGCTCTCGAAGAAACGCACCCAATCATCGGGGTGAATAATACTTCTGATGGGAAACAGGCCACGTAATAAAACAGCTGGCTGGATACCCAGTATTTGCTCGCAGCGCGGGCTAAGGTAGGTAAACTCCCGTGTGTTGTCGGGAAAAATGGTGTACTCGAAAACCACCACCGGCAACATATCAATCAACTGAGGCAGGCTTGTGGTGCCCGTCAGTCGCATGGTGTCTCTCATCAGGTTTTAGGTTGAACCAAAGCAGGCAAGATAGTTTTTTCTAGTTACAACGTTTGCATCTTGTAAGATTCGCGTAATAAAATTATTTGATTTACAGCTTTAGCAAAATTACCTGCGGACGCCTCCGGATCCCCTGTTGGCAGGCGCTGGCGCACAGCGGCCCGTGTTTCCTTTCAGCCCAAATCAAGTACCTTTGCTGTCTAATCCAAACTGCGTTTATGATCTACAATTCCATCATCGAAACCATTGGCAACACGCCTATGGTGCGGCTCAACAAATCGGTAAAAGGAATAAAAGGTACGGTGTTGGCCAAGGTTGAGTACTTTAATCCGGGCAACTCTACCAAAGACCGCATGGCCATTAAGATGGTGGAAGACGCAGAAAAGGCAGGCCTTCTTAAACCTGGCGGCACCATTATAGAAGGCACCAGTGGCAACACCGGCATGGGCCTGGCGCTGGCGGCCGTGGCCAAAGGGTATAAGTGTATTTTTACCATGGCCGACAAACAGAGCCAGGAAAAAATAAATATTCTGAAAGCGGTGGGTGCCGAGGTAGTGGTGTGCCCCACCAACGTAGAGCCAGACGATCCCCGCAGCTACTATTCGGTGGCCCGAAAACTCAACAGCGAAATTCCCAACTCGTTCTATCCAAATCAATACGATAATCTTTCGAATACGGCAGCACACTTCGAAACCACCGGCCCCGAGATATGGCAACAAACAGCAGGAAAAATTACTCATTACGTAGCCACGGTGGGCACAGGGGGCTCTATGTGCGGCACCGCGCGCTATCTGAAATCGCAAAACCCTGGTATGGTAGCCGTGGGTGTGGATACCTATGGATCAGTTTTCAAAAAGTATAAAGAAACAGGCATTTTTGATCGCAACGAGATATACCCTTATCTCACCGAAGGCTTTGGCGAAGATATTCTGCCTAAGAACGTAGACTTTGACGTGATCGACCTGTTCATAAAAGTAACCGATAAGGATGGCGCCATTGCTGCCCGCAGACTGGCGCGCGAAGAGGGCCTTTTTGTAGGCTGGAGCAGCGGCTCGGCCCTGCACGGTGCACTGGAATATGCCCGTGAGCACCTAAAGGAAAGCGATGTGATGGTGGTGCTGCTGCCCGACCATGGCACGCGCTACCTTAACAAAGTGTATAACGACAACTGGATGAAAGACCACGGCTTTCTGGAAGAGCGCGCTTTCAGCACAGCCAAAGACATCATCGCTATGCGCAACGGCAAAACCAGTTTGTTTACCGTGGCCAAAAATGCCAAAGTGGGCGAAGCCATCCGCATGATGAACCAGCAGGGGGTAGACCAGATGCCGGTAACTGATAACAACGAATTTGTTGGAAGTGTGGCTACCGCGGCACTGCTCGAAAAAATTATTTCTGAGCCTAACCTGAAAGATAAAACAGTGGCCGAAGTAATGGATAGGCCAATGCTGTTTGTGGCGCTAGACAGCACCCTGGATGTACTCACCTCCATGCTAAATAAAAATAACAAAGCATTACTGGTGCGCGATGACCAGGAGAAAGTGCATATTATTACCCAGCACGACATTTTGAAAGCGGTTACCGGATAGTACATGAAGGCAGGCTGGTTGGCGATAGGCTTGTGGTGCGTAGCGAATAACGCCATGGGCCAGGCATTTCCAGACTCCATCAAAGTGCTGTTGCAGCAAGAGCCGAAAGACAGTGCCTACATCGTGCGTCTCAACAAAGTAGCGTTCAGTTATCTGCGAACCGACCCGGAGGCCGCCCGTGCATTGGCCAACCTCTCTATGAACTTTGCGCGGCAAATTGGCTTCACCCGCGGCTACTCGCGGGCCCTGAGCGTTACCGGAAGTTCATACTGGTCGGAAGGAAACTACGAAAGCGCCCTCGACTATTACCAACTGGCAGCCCGCGAGTCAGGGGCGGTGAACGACACCACCGGCCTCTATGAAGCCTACAATAACATCGGAGAAGTACACAAGAAGCTGGGCGACTACCCAAAAGCCGTAGAATTTTTGGATAAGGCGCTCTCCCTGCAGCCAAAAGCCAGCACCAACTACGACCTTACCCTCTATAACCTTGGCGAAGCCTACTACTTCATGGGCAGGTACTCCCTTGCTTTCGATTTTTTTAACCAGGCACTGTCTAAAGCGGTGGCCGAAAATGACGCTCACACCCTTGCCTATGCCTACACGGGGTTAGGCATGCTCAAGGCCAAAGACAAGGAGTACTTCCAGGCATTAGCTTACTATACCAAAGCCGAGGCCATTTGGAAGGAACTCGGCCAGCAACGCACGCTGATCCAAACCTATCAGGACTTTGCGGATGTATACGTAAGCGTGGGCGACCTTGGGCAGGCCGATCGTTACCTGCAGCAGGCCGTAGCGCTGGCCACCGATATACACGCGGCCGATTTGCAGATGAAGAACTTCCGGCTGCTCGCCAACCTTCGGCAGCGGCAGCGACAATTTGAATCTGCACTCGCTTTTATCAACCAATACAACACCATCCGCGACAGCTTGTACAACGAAAAGCGCAGCCAACAGATTGCACGCCTGCAAACGCTTTTTGAAACCGAAGCGCGCGATATTGAAAACCAGCAACTAAAGGCTACCCAGGCGCTGCTGGATGCACAAATACGAACACAACAACTATTGCTGGCCACCATCAGCGCAGCACTGGTGCTGATGGCCTTTCTGGCTTTCATTTTTTTTCGTCAGCGCAAGCGCATCATGCAAGGCAATATGCTTCTGCAGCAAAAGAATGTGGAGATACACACACAAAAAGAAGCGATTGAACGGCAGAGCCGCGAGCTGCAAAGCCTTAACCAGCAATTGCAAGACCTTAATCGTTCGCTGGAATCGAAAATCGAAGAGCGCACCCACCAGCTTACCCTCAAAAATGAGAAGCTGGAAAAGTATGCCCACGCCAATGCACATTTGTTGCGTGCGCCTGTGGTAAGCATTCTGGGCCTGCTAAATCTCATTGAACGCTTGTCGCTCTCTGAGGCCGACCGCACCCTCGTGGAGCACTTGCAGAAGTGCGGCCGCGACCTCGATCGCATTACGCGCGAAATGGGTCGCGCTCTGGAGGACTAATGCCTGCCCCGTGGCAGCAGTACAAAACCCCACCCATAAGTTGTAAGTTTGCACCCGTTATGCACCGAGCTGGCTTTGTAAGTATCGTAGGCAAGCCCAACGTGGGTAAATCTACGCTGATGAACAAACTGGTAGGCGAAAACCTGTCGATCATCACGGCCAAGGCCCAAACCACGCGCCACCGCATCATGGGCATTCTAAATGCAGACGATTTTCAGATCGTCTACTCAGATACGCCCGGCTTACTGGAGCCCAAGTATGAACTTCAAGAAGCTATGATGAACTATGTAAACGTGTCGTTAGAAGATGCTGACGTTGTTCTGCTGGTGGTAGAGCTGGGCGAGAAGTTCGATGCTCAAACGTTGCAGCGATTCCAAAAAATAACAACGCCCATCGTGCTGGTGATAAATAAAATAGACACCGGTAAAGGCTCGCAAGTACACGACAAGGTGACCTATTGGAAAAGCGCATTACAGGTGCACACCATTGTACCCGTGTCGGCCCGTACAGGCGAGAACCTGGATAGCCTGCTGCATGTGGTTAAGAGCTTGCTGCCCGAGCATCCGGGCTATTACCCAAAAGACACACTCACCGACCGCTACGAGCGGTTTTTTGCTGCCGAAATAATTCGCGAGAAAATATTCCTCACCTACGACCAGGAGGTACCCTACAGTTGCGAAGTCAGTATTGAGTCGTTTAAAGACGAAGATGACATTCTGCGCCTGCGTGCCATTATTTTTGTGGAGCGCGACTCGCAGAAAGGCATCGTTATCGGCAAAGGCGGCAGCTCGCTGAAGAAAGTAGGCACCGAGGCCCGCACAGACCTGGAGAAGTTCTTTGGAAAGAAAGTTTTTTTGGAGACACACGTGAAGGTGGCCGACAACTGGCGCAAAGAAAAAGGGCGACTGCGTCAGTTTGGATATTTGGATAGTTGATAACCCTAGACGAGCGAGAAAATAGGTATGGCAAATATTGTGGCAATTGTAGGCAGGCCCAACGTGGGTAAATCCACGCTCTTCAACCGATTGGTAGAACAGCGCCAGGCCATTATGGACGATATGCCCGGAGTAACCCGCGACCGGCACTACGGCTATGCAGAGTGGACGGGCAAGTTTTTTACCGTGATTGACACAGGCGGCTACGTGAGTGGATCGGACGATAAGTTCGAAGCCGAAATACGCAAGCAGGTAGCCCTGGCTTTGGATGAATGCACCGCAGTGATTTTTATGGTAGACTGCAAGAGCGGCCTTACGGGATATGATAAAGATTTTGCCAACGTGATACGCAGATCAAAAAAGCCGGTGTTCATCGCTGCCAACAAAGTCGACACGCCCGACAAGAGTGTGCTGGCGCTGGAGTTTCACGAACTGGGCATGGAGGCTAATATCTATCCGTTGTCGGCCGAGAATGGAGGCGGCACGGGAGAACTGCTGGACGACCTGGTCCAGACATTTGCGCACGAGGGCACCGAAGATCCGGAGGCGGGTATCCCTAAAGTGGCTATTTTGGGTCGCCCCAACGTAGGTAAGTCGTCCTTACTCAATGCGCTGTTGGGCAAAGAGCGCAGCATCGTAACAGATGAAGCCGGCACCACGCGCGATGCCATCCACTCGCGCTACAAAATGTACGGCAAAGATTTTATACTGATCGACACCGCGGGCATACGCAAGAAAAGTAAGGTGCATGAAGATGTGGAGTTTTATTCGGTGCTCCGCTCGTTGCGCGCGCTGGAGGAAA
>Ga0224723_1000316_pt1 | contig 34132 bp, 33 predicted proteins | sample Balambano_FR2_Me_FD_161647 | JGI IMG/M metagenome (GOLD analysis project Ga0224723, IMG submission 161647) | Freshwater sediment microbial communities from Lake Towuti, South Sulawesi, Indonesia - Balambano_FR2_MetaG | ecosystem: Environmental > Aquatic > Freshwater > Lake > Sediment | place... | reverse complement strand
TGCACAGGGCATAGAGCTTAAAACCATATTTCTCCTGGCACTGGTGAATGGCGTGCAGCAAAACTTCCCGGCACTCGTCGCGAATGAGGCGAAACTCGCGGTTGTTGCAGCGGATGGTGACGTGGTAACAGTAGCCTGGTTTTAGTTCGCGGGGTAAACGGGCCATGGCAGTTGTAGGGTTGGGCACTGCCCACCACTCAACCCTCACTCCCCCACATCTACCCCCCTCCCTAATAATTCGACATCCCCACATCCCCAATTTTCTTCATACATTCCCCTGTCTACAAACCAACGAAAACTTGAATACTCCCACTCATGCGGGCATTGCACTAACCCATGTTTCACGGGGTTGTAGTGCACATAATTCACATGCGCTACCCAATCTGCTTCATCGCGAAAGGGTTAACCCTGGCCAACCGCCTGGATGTGGGCTAAGGTACGCTGGTTTTCTTCAGGGGTGCCCACGGTAATTCTCAGGCCACCGCCGGTATGGCGAATCAGGGTGCCCTGAGCCTTGAGGCTACGAAACCAGGCTTCCAGAGAGTCGGCCATTGGCAATTGAGGGTTCTTGGGTCGGGCATAGATAAAATTGGCAACGCTGGGCCAGGGGTGGAGGGCCGTTTCGTGACCGAGCCTATCCACCAACCAGTGGCGCTGCTGCTGAATTTCTGGAATGATAGCCAGCAGGTCGTGGCGATGGGCCAGGGCTAACCGGGCGGCGGCCTGGGTAGCACTGGGTAGGTTGTAGGGTAAGCGCACCTTTTCCAGGGCAGTGATTAAATCTGGATTGGCCACCGCGTAACCCACCCGGTAGGCGGCTAGGCGAAACGCCTTGGAAAAGGTTCTCAATACCACCCAGTTAGATTTCCGTTGAATTTCGGCCACGGTGGTGTGCTGGCTAAATTCAAAATAGGCTTCGTCGATGACCACCAGGATGTGGTCAGGCAGTTGCTTGAGCCAGGCCAATTCCGCCTCCGTGAGTCCGTTGCCAGTGGGGGAATTGGGATGCACCATAAACACCACCCGCACCGGCAAATCCTGGGGTTGCTCAATAGCGTGCTGGGCGGCGGCTAAATCCACCTCAAAAGACTCCTCATGGCGACCAACTGCGATTACCGGAATCCCCAGGGTGCGAGCCAGAATGCCATACATGGAAAAGGTTGGGTTAGCTACTAAAACCGAGCCTGTGCCGCCGACGCAGGTGGCAATTAGCAAGGAGCGAATCAGTTCATCGGAGCCGTTGCCCACGGAAATGTGGGCGGCATCAACCGCATGGGTCAGGTGGGCGGATTCACTGACGTACTGGGCAATCTCCCCCTTCAACTCGCGATGTCCCCCATCGGGGTAGCGGTTAGCGGCAATGGTGTGCTGCCCCGTCCAGGCTAGCTTTTCCTTCAGGGTGTCGGGTAAATCGTAGGGGCACTCGTTGGTGTCCAAATGGTCGAGAATTACCCCCGTACTCTGATTGGCTTCGCCAGGATGAGGCGTATAGGCGGCTAGCTGAATCACATCCGACCGGAGAAAAGGCAGAGGCATGGGCATTGAGGTACAGGCAGCCTTCTCATTATGGCATCCGTTATGGATTGGCCTGGAAAAGCTCAAGATGATCTCCCACTTTTAGACGATAGCCGCCTTGATGTGGAATTTTGGTATTCACCGCCAGCCGATAGAAGTGGTTAAAGCGAGCTGGATGCGTCCACACTGGCAGCGTTGCCGACCGCTGAGCCGCAAAGATTTTCTGAAACTCAGGCGTGGCGGTTCCGGTCAGGGCATCGCGAGTAGGCACCACGCAGCGCTGACAGGGATTAATCCCCTCCAGCACCACATCGCCAATGGCAAAGCGCACTGGGCTGGAATCGTGGCTAAATAGTTGGTCTTCCCAAAATGCCGGAACACCATCGATTTCCAAATTGGTGCGGAAGCGGCGGCGCACATCCTCCACGGTGAAGCCGGGATACCAGGAGGCTACAGTTTGCAGGGTGGCGGTGCTAATCAGGGTTGGGCCGGGGGAATTGGTATCGTCAGGAAACCCCATGTCCCGATTTTCTTGCACAGTTACAGGCTGCTGAAAATAGTCGCTCAACCAGGCTTCAAAGGCAGGTCGCTCATTCTCAAGGGAGAAGTAAGGAGTTGCCGATTGCCCATTTACGGCGCAGCAAACAGAGCGTCCATCCGCCATAAACGTGGTTCTCAGACAGTGAATAGAGGCCTTGCGCTTGCCGTTGATGACACGATTGCTATTATCAAATAGCGCATAGGCACGGTCGTGGGCTAATGCACCGCTGTCTAGTACCGTCGCCTCTGTCACCGACGTCCCATCCAGAGATTTAATCGGAAAAATATCAATCCGAGCCAGGTAGGGAGTCATTGCGATTGTTGTCGTGGAGGCATAATTCAAGGTTCTGGTAGACCCGCCCATTGAAGGGGTTCATACTAAAAACAGCTTGTAAACTTACCGCCATATTGCCACAGTTTGGAGCCACAGTTTGGAGCGCTCTAATCAGCTATGCAGTCAGCCAGTGGTCTATAAATTTTCTTTTTTACCCTACGGAAAACTCTATCCTTTTAAAAAAGGACCTCCAAGCCAGCTAAGCTTGGAGGCCGGAATCAGGGTGCATCTACCGTTTTACTTTTCGAGGCAATTTCAGTCATTCCGGGACAATACTTAGGGTTCACCCACCCTTGAAACAAACCCGATATGATCCAAACTATCTGTAAATTTTGATTCATATTTGATGTCCAGTTCTACTCGGCCCGTTAGGATTCAAAACCTTCCCTTAGCTCCCCAGGGATCGCCGTTAGTGCCTGCTGTTTACCTGGTTGGGGCTGGGCCTGGCGACCCAGAATTGCTGACCGTAAAGGCCCAACGGCTGATTAGTCAGGCGGATGTTATTCTCTATGCCAATTCCCTGGTGCCTCAGCAAATTTTAGACTGGGCCAAACCAGAGGCCGAATGCCTGGGCACAGCCACTATGATCCTGGAGAACATCCTGCCTCTGATGGTAGAGCGAGTTCGGGCTGGCAAGTCGGTGGTGCGACTGCAATCGGGCGATCCCAGCCTCTACAGCGCCATCCATGAGCAGATTCAAGGGCTAGCGGCGGCTAAGGTGCCCTTTGAGGTGGTGCCCGGTATCAGCGCTTACCAGGCGGCGGCGGCTAAACTCAACACCGAACTAACCATTCCGGCACTGGTGCAATCCATCATCCTAACCCGCATTAGCGGACGCACCCAGGTACCCGACCGCGAAGATTTAGCCAGCTTTGCAGCCCACAAAGCTAGCCTCTGCCTTTACCTCAGTGCCCGCCACGTAGACGCGGCCCAGGCTCAACTCCTCCTGCACTATGAGGCTGATACTCCGGTAGCCATCTGCTATCGGCTGGGCTGGCCTGATGAGCAAATTTGGCTGGTGCCGCTGGCTGACATGGCCGCCACCACTCACGCCCACGACCTGATTCGTACCACGCTGTACCTAATTAGCCCAGCCTTGCGGAACGTAGCGGGTGAATCGACTTTGGGGGATACACCGCGATCGCGCCTCTACAACCCCAACCACACGCACCTGTTTCGCCCCAAACCGCAGAATTAATGCTTGGAATGGAAGAGAAATCCGTTAGAGTGACTAAACAGCCTCTACTCCAAAGGCTGGTAAGGTGCTGGTATGGGTAGCCTTTGGGGGCGCTGGAGTTGAGAGGAACTGCATTCACCGTCGTTCCTGAATCTAATGTAAACACTTTGTAACTTATGAAAAAAGTTTTTGTCCTCGACACCAACGTATTGCTCCACGACCCAATGGCAATATTCCGGTTTGAGGATAACGATGTAGTTTTACCCATCACCATCATCGAAGAGCTGGATCGCTTTAAGAAAGACACCGCCGATACTGGCCGCAATGCCCGCTACGTCTCTCGCACCCTTGATGATCTGCGGCGCAAGGGTTCCCTGGTGCAGGGCATTCCTCTAGAGCAGGGGGGATATCTCAAAGTGGCGCTCTGCCACCGCGACACCCTACTACAACTCCCTGCCGAACTCGAAGGCGACCAAGGCGACAACGCTATTCTGGCTGTGGCCATGGAATATCGTCACCACTACGACTTGCCTGTAGTACTGGTCAGCAAAGACACTAACCTGCGAATCAAAGCCGATGCCCTGGGACTGGTGGCCGAAGACTACGAAACTGACAAGGTCAACATTGATGACCTCTATACCGGCACCCTTGAAGTCATGGTATCGGCAACTACCATGAGCCAGCTATTTAGCGAGGGGCACTTGCAGCTAGATAAGTCTCTGTACCCCAACCAGGCCATTACCCTGATGGACGAATCTAACCCCGCCCATACCGCTCTGGCTTTTGTGCGGGGAGACAGTGGCAAACTGGTGCCTTTGACTAAACTGTCTCACGCTGGAGTGTCGCGGGTGCAACCCCGTAACCGAGAGCAGCGGTTTGCCTTTGAGCTACTTTTGCAAGACTCGATTTCTCTGGTGACGCTGGTGGGCAAGGCCGGGACTGGCAAAACCCTGCTGGCTATTGCGGCGGGTGTTCAAAAAGTGGCGGACGAACGCCTCTACTCGCGCCTGCTGATTGCCCGCCCCATTGTCCCCCTGGGTCGCGACATTGGCTACCTGCCTGGTGACCTGACAGAAAAGCTCAACCCCTGGATGCAGCCTCTTTACGACAACTTCGACCTGATTTTTGGCACCCAAGACCTGCGCGGCAGGCCCGACCACTGGCGACGCGGCCACGAAGAGATGATCGACCAGGGGCTGCTGCAAATTGAACCGCTCACCTACATTCGGGGTCGGTCAATTCCCAGGCAGTTCCTGATTGTAGACGAGGCCCAAAACCTCACGCCCCACGAGGTCAAGACCATTCTCACCCGCGCTGGGGAAGGCACCAAAATCATACTTACCGGTGACCCCGACCAGATCGACAACCCCTACGTCGATGCCGCCAGCAATGGCCTCACCTACGTGGTTGAGCGCTTCAAAGGCGAGGCGCTGGCCGGGCACATTACCCTAACCAAGGGGGAGCGCTCAGAACTGGCAGAACGCTCTGCATTGTTGCTTTAATCCCCCATCCAAAATCCTGAACCGACCCAGCTTCAACCTGCTGACAACCCCTGCTGCTCATGCCAGTGGCGGGCAATATCAACCCGGCGGCAAATCCAGACAAGATCGTGGCTCTGCACATGGTCAAGGAACCGGGCTAACGCCGCAGTACGGCCAGGGCGACCGGCTAACCGGCAGTGCAGACCAATGCTCATCATTTTGGGGGCATCCTGGCCTTCGGCGTAGAGGGTGTCAAAGGCGTCGCGCAGGTAGGCATAGAACTGGTCGCCAGAGTTAAACCCGGCATAGGTGGCAAACCGCATGTCGTTATTGTCCAGCGTGTAGGGGATGATTAGGTGCGGTCTGCCGTACTCGGTAGTCCAGTAGGGCAGGTCGTCGGCGTAGCTGTCGGCATCGTAGAGAAAGCCGCCCTCTTCCACCACCAGAGCGCGAGTATGGGGGCTTATGCGGCCCTGGTAAAAGCCCAGGGGACGGCTGCCCGCCACGCGCGTGTGGATTTCCACAGCTCTACGAATGTGCTCGCGCTCGGTGTCGGCACTGAGGTACTGGTAGTCAATCCAGCGGTAGCCGTGGCTGGCAATTTCCCAATCGGCTTCTACCATAGCAGCAACTGCGTCGGGGTGACGCTCCATAGCCATCGCCACCGCGTAGACCGTGAGGGGCAATCCCCGGCTGGTAAAGAGCCGATGCAGCCGCCAAAATCCAGCCCGGCTGCCGTACTCATACATCGACTCCATATTCATATTGCGTACCCCCAGAAGGGGCTGTGCGCCAACACTCTCAGACAAAAACGCCTCTGATGCTGTGTCGCCATGGAGGATGCAGTTCTCGCCGCCTTCTTCGTAGTTGATTACAAACTGCACCGCAATTCTGGCCTGGTTGGGCCAGTGGGGATGGGGCGGAGTGCGGCCATAGCCGATCAGATCGCGAGGGTAGGCCGGATTAGATGTCATGGATAAGCCGCGTTAGAGATGAACTCGGATGGATTTTAGACCGAATTGGGCAGGCTGGGCACTAGGTTAGCGGCCTGTGAGAAAAAATTGGCCATTGCTATCACCGGAAACAATAACCGTCATCTATGATCTAGGTATAAATTACTGTATGGTTAAAGCGGCTGACGGGTTTCTGCGATCGCGGTTCTTCAGCGGTTAGCCAGGATCCATTCAGCCGCTGTTCATTGAATCGGTATAAGCTAAAGCTTAGCCATGCGATGGTAGGCCGATCTGACAGGGTTAGCTCTCCATTTCAACGGGTTGAGAACGCTGTAGATTGAGCCGATTCCCTTTGGTCTAATAGGTCTTTAAAGCCTGGTGTTCTTAGGAATTTATCTACGCTGTGATGACTGCGGCCTGATGGTTTTGGAGCAAAGCCTTTGTCGAACGGAAATAGGTTGAACGGAAATCGAACGTCCATGTCAGATACCGCGCTTTTGCCCAGCAAGAGCCAAACTCGCCCCATTCTTGAGTTGGACGCTATTAATCATCAGTGGGGCGATGCTGACGCCATCAGTCTGGTGCGCTGGGGCTACGAAACCTTTGGCGAAGGACTGGTAATGAGCACCAGCTTTGGCATTCAGTCGGCGGTGATGCTGCATTTAGTCACCCAGGTGGTACCCAACATCCCCGTTATTTGGATAGACACAGGCTACCTGCCGGTTGAAACCTATCGCTTTGCCGAAGACTTAACCGTGCGGCTGGACTTAAACCTAAAGGTCTACCAGTCGCCCTTTAGCCCCGCCCGCATGGAAGCCCTTTACGGACGCCTCTGGGAACAGCATGATATTGCGGCCCTCAACCGCTACGACCAGATTCGCAAGGTAGAGCCCATGCAGCGAGCGCTGAATGAACTGGGCGCAACCGCCTGGCTCACAGGCTTGCGAGCCGACCAAACCGACCATCGCCGCTCCCTTGACCGGGTGGGCATTCAGGGTGGCCGCTATAAGCTCATGCCCATCCTCAAGTGGACCTCCAAGCAGGTCTATCAATACCTGGTGGCTCACGATTTGCCCTATCATCCCCTCTTTGACAAGGGCTACGTTACCGTGGGCGACTGGCACTCAAGCCGCCCCATTACCGCCACCGACGCCAACGAGCGCGATACCCGCTTCAAAGGGCTTAAACAGGAGTGCGGTCTACACCTGCCCCAATCTCCCGAAGAAGCTGCTAGTCTGGATTCCAGCTCCCTGTAGGCTGGAACTTCTCGCCTGCTGCTTCGTCTTCAACGTTAGCTTTTACAAACGCTCAGGGCGGCCTCAGCCAGAACTCACAAACGAGTTCTAGGATAGAACTATGGCCCTTTGAGCCTGATTATCAAGCTTGTTCTCTCCGCTTCAATAGGAACAGCGGATACAGAGCAGATGTTTTGGGTAGCGGTCTACAGTTGATGAGGTGCCCCATGAAATTCTTAGTTTTAGCTACATTGCCTCTTGTTTGGTTTCCTGTACCGGCGGCAGCTATAAATCCCAATGCCCCGCTGCTGGCTCAGGTGTTTGTGTCTAGCCCAATTCAGGCTGTGAATCCTAGCCGCGATACCCTTTATCTCAACAACGATGCGGTGTTTGAGCGATCGCTACGGGTCGGCACCGCCACTACCGTCAATGGCCGCTCGATTCCGGCTGGCTCTACCATTCGCGGCCAGTTCGAGCCAGTGAGTGGCGGCTTGCGCTACGTGGCTACCGGCGTTGAAGTGGACAATCAGATCATCCCTATCCAGGCTGTTTCTGGCACGCTGCACGACGTTAAGGATCCTAGAGAAACCACGGGTGGAGCCATTGCCGGAGATGCTGCAATTGGTGCAGCCGGTGGTGCCCTAGTCGGTGAAATCTTTGGTAACGCCAGCCTGGGTAGCATCCTAGGGGGTGCCGCTGCCGGAGCCGTGATTGGCAACGTTACCGCCCAGCGCGTGGTGGTCATTAAACCCAATGAGGCCATCACCCTGCAAGCACCGTAGATGGAAGATAGAAGACAAACGGCCAAGGCTAACGTGCTAAAACCCGAATTAGGCACAGTCTCTCTTGTGTCTAATCCGTCCTTGGCAATTGGGCACAATCTCTCTCGTGTCTAATCCGTCCTTGGCAACAGACAAACACTCTGGGGTTCCACTGGGCACACCACTTCGTTGAGGGGATTGCCGCGCAGATCGAGCCAGCGCAGTTGTTGCAGGGTACTGAGCGACTGGGCATCGACGATTTGGTTGTTGTAGAGATCCAGCCAGGTGATTTGCTCTAGCTGTTGCAGTGGCGAGGGATCAGCAATGTGATTGTTGAACAGCAGCAGTTCTCGTAGGTGAGTCTGGTTTACTAAAGGCTCTACCGTCTGAATTTGGTTGTTGCCTACAGATAGAAACTCCAGTCGCACCAGGGAAGCCAGGGGGGATAAGTCGGTGATTTGGTTGCCAAAAAGAGCCAGCCAGCGCAGCTTGGTCAGTTCACTGAGCGGCGTGACATCTTCAATACGATTTCCCCCCAGGGCCAGCCGCTCCAGGTTGGTAAGCGCTGCCAGGGGGCGAAGATCCTGAATGGCATTATCCATCAGCGAAAGGGTTTGCAGATTGGTCAAAGCCGCTAAAGGGGATACATCGGTAACTTGATTATCGAATAGCGACAGGTTACGCAGATTTGCCAGCGCCACTAATGGTGAAAGATCGGTGATTTGGTTGTCGTAAAGGTGCAGGGTATGAAGTTGGGTCAGGGCTGCTAAGGAAGATAGATCTTGAATTTGGTTGCTGTCTAAATAGAGGGATTCAAGCTGCGTGAGCGATCGCAGCGGCCCTACATCAGTAATTCGGTTTACACCCAGCCCTAACCAGGTCAGGTGTGTTAAGGAACCGACGGGCTGCAAATCCACAATATCCAGTCGCTCCAGGTTAAGGCGAGGTGTGCTGGCCAATACTTGCTCTGCCTCAGCGCAGTCTTCGGTTCCGGCAATTTGCCGCAGCACCTCTACTGTGTAACGAGTTTCGACAGGTAGGGTGGCGGCCTGCTTACACCAGTGCTGGAAGGAAGGGGTTGAATCTATTGCCAGAGCGGACGGCGCGATCGTGCCTACCATTACCCCTATCCAGCCACCGAGCCAGGAGAAAGAGCTGTTCAGCATAGCCTTGTCTACAATTTTGGGATTATCCAGCATCTATAACCGTAACCATCCCAACTACCCCGCCCGCTCGATAGCCCTGCCACCCCTACCCAGCCGACGCCACAGGTGAGTGTTGCTTCAACACCTCAGCCAGGTATTGGCCAGTGTAAGACTCAGCCACCTGAGCCACCTCTTCCGGGGTGCCCTGGGCAATCAGTTCACCGCCGCGATCGCCCCCCTCTGGCCCCAGGTCAATTACCCAGTCGGCGCAGCGGATCACATCCAGGTTGTGCTCAATCATCAGTACTGAGTTGCCCTTGTCTACCAGGCGTTGCACTACGTCCAGCAGTTTGTGGACATCGTAGAAGGAGAGGCCGGTGGTGGGTTCATCAATCAGGTACAGGGTTTTGCCGGTAGAACGGCGAGCCAGCTCCGAAGCCAGCTTCATGCGCTGGGCCTCGCCACCTGAGAGAGTGGGCGCAGTCTGCCCCAGACGAATGTAGCCCAGCCCCACATCTACCATCGTTTGCAGGCGTGAGGCGGCCTGGGGAATATTCTCGAAGAAGTTCAGAGCTTCTTCGGCGGTCATGCTTAGCACGTCGGAGATGTTTTTGCCTTTGTAGGTGACTTGCAGGGTTTCACGGTTGTAGCGCGCCCCTTTGCAAACCTCACATTGCACATAAACATCCGGCAGGAAGTTCATTTCAATCACGTTCACCCCTTGGCCGCCGCAGGCTTCGCAGCGCCCCCCTTTAACATTGAAGGAGAATTGGCCCGCCTTGTAGCCCCTGGCCTTAGCTTCAATAGTTTCGGTAAATAGATTTCGGATAACGTCAAACACCCCAGTATAGGTAGCCGGGTTAGAGCGCGGTGTGCGGCCAATGGGCGACTGATCAATGACAATCACCTTATCCAGCGCTTTTAGCCCATCTAGCTTCTCCAAGTGCTTAGGGAAGGGCACTTTGCTGCCAAAGTGATGCTGCAAGGCCGGATAGAGCAGTTCATTAATCAGAGTAGATTTGCCAGAGCCAGACACGCCGGTAATGCAGACCAGCTTGCCCAGGGGAATTTCCACATCCAGATGCTTCAAGTTGTTGCGGTGAGCGTTTCTGAGGATAAGCAATCGCCCGTTGCCTGGCCGCCGTTCTGTCGGGGTGGGAATGCTGCGCCGCCCCGATAGGTAGGCACCTGTGAGGGAATCCTTGGCTGACATCAGAGCCTTTAAATCTCCCTCAGCCACAATGGAACCCCCGTGGATGCCTGCTCCAGGGCCAATATCCACCAGGTGGTCGGCGGCGCGAATCGTATCCTCGTCATGCTCTACCACGATTAGCGTGTTGCCCAAATCCCGCAGACGGGTGAGGGTGTTGAGCAAGCGATCGTTATCCCGCTGGTGCAGGCCAATGCTGGGCTCATCCAGCACGTAGAGTACGCCAGTTAGCCCAGAGCCAATTTGGGTAGCCAGACGAATCCGCTGGGCCTCCCCGCCAGAGAGGGTCATGGCGGTGCGATGCAACGTTAGATAATCCAGCCCTACGTCCATCATGAACTGGAGCCGGGCGCGAATTTCTCGCAGTACCAGTTCACCAATCTGCAACTGCCGGGCCGACAGTTTGGGAGAATCGCCCTCTTCGCCCACCAGTGTGCAAATGCGGGTCAGGCAGTCTCGAATGGAGACATTTGTGAGGTCGCTAATGGTGTATGGGCCAATTCGCACTGAATTAGATTCTGGCTTCAGCCGGGTGCCCTTGCAAACCTCACAGGTCTGGTCAACCAGATATTTCTCTAGCTTTTGTTTGTAGATTTCCGAGGTGGTTTCCTTATACTGGCGCTCTAGGATGGGCAGCACCCCCTCGTATTGGCGGTAGTAGCCCTTGCGTTCTCGATAGCGCGAGTCTGACTCGATATAGATTTTCTCGTCACTGCCGTGAAGGACGATGTGCTGTTGCTCTGGAGTAAGCTGCTCCCAGCGAGTTTGAATTTCAAAGCCAAAGGCTTGCCCCACGCTGTAGAGCAGCGAGAAGTAATAGGTATTGTCTTTTTCTGACCAGGGGGCAATTGCCGCATACACCGGCAAGGTCGGGTCAGGTAACACCAAATCCGCCGAAAACGTTCGCAGACTGCCCAGTCCGTGGCAGTTTGGGCAGGCTCCATAGGGCGAATTAAAGGAAAACAAGCGTGGCGATAACTCTTCCATTACCGCCCCATGCTCAGGGCAGGCGAAGTTCTCAGAAAATATCAACTCTTTCAACTGCCCATAGCTGCCGCCGCTTTCTGCCGCTTGTGGCAGCCGATCTGACAGCGACACTACGTTACTAGCTGGGTTGCGGCCTCCGGCTGACTCCTGCCCCCCCGACTCCTGACTTCTCTCCCCCAAAATCTCGATTACCGCAATTCCCTCAGACCGCTTCAAGCAGGTCGCCAGAGAGTCCGCCAGCCGTTCTTGCAGACCCTCTTTCTTAACCAGGCGATCCACTACTACTTCGATGTTGTGGCTATAGTTCTTGTCTAACTCAATATTGTCAGTCAGTTCGCGGATTTCTCCATTCACTCGCACCCGCACAAAGCCCTCGGAAGCCAGACTAGACAGTAGTTTCTTATGGGTGCCCTTTTTGCCCCGTACCACTGGTGCGAGAATTTGAAACCGAGTACGGTCTGGCAGAGCCATGACCCGGTCAATCATCTGGTCGATGGTTTGGGGAGAAATGCTGCGATCGCAGTGAGGGCAGTGAGGTTCCCCAGCCCGCCCATAAAGCAAGCGCAGATAATCATAAATTTCCGTTACCGTACCTACGGTAGAACGGGGGTTGTGAGAGGTGGATTTCTGGTCAATGGAAATGGCCGGACTCAGCCCTTCGATGGCATCGACATCGGGCTTATCCACCTGGCCCAAGAACTGACGGGCGTAGGCGCTGAGGGATTCCACATAGCGGCGCTGGCCCTCGGCAAAAATAGTATCAAAGGCCAGGGACGACTTGCCAGAACCCGATACCCCCGTAAATACAATCAGCTTATTACGGGGAATCTCCAAATCTAGATTCTTGAGGTTGTGCTGGCGCGCCCCGCGAATGCGAATGACATTGTCGTTAATGGCGGCATGGTGATGAGCTAGGCCAGTGCCATTGCTCTGACTGTTGGACGCTCGACCGTTACGAGAAGCGGCGGATTTCTTAGCAGAGGCGTCCGATTGAGGCATGTCTGGCAGGTGGGTGACAACGCTTTACCAATTTAACATTTATAAACACTTGTCCATGCTCCTTCTCCAGAGAGGTAGGCCGGAGGTACAACGACCTCAACACCCTAGTTGACTGACAAAACCTTCGAAGCTGGCGGCTAGAAGCCGCGCCGACACAGACAAAACCCGCCTGCGCGGGTTACTGACTGGATGAGCTAGTCGGCGGCAGCCGACTTTGGTTGTATAGTCGCGGTTACTCAGAGAGAAGTCACTTCGTGCCTACAACCGCCAGCCTCTCGAAATGGGATGGCATCTTAGTTCGCCTCAGATGATTCCAGCCAAAAGTCATCATTTAAGATTTGAGCGATTGAGCAATTGTATGTCCATTCATTCGGAAATGAGATTTGAGGATATTCCTTACGCACATTTTTTAGTGCAATTTGCCAAGCCTTATCAAAACTGATTTCCCATCGGGTACTCAAACTGGGCACGGCATCTAATAAAACTTCTAGCTCTCCGCGCTGAGTCCGGATCGTTCGCTCCCATCCGTTGTAGTCATTGGGTAAATTTAAATATAACCGTTTTAATAAATGCTCAAGTAAAACAATCAAGTGACTAATTAATTCCTTTTTTTGAGAAATCCCCAACGCCTCTACCTCTTCGATCAAATGTTCAATATCTAGATGGTCAAAGTCCCGTGCCTTTAGCTTGGCAACTGTATCTTCTGACCACAACAAAATATCTTGTTCATAGAGGGAGCTTAGATTTTGGGTGTGGGACATTGAGCGGATCTCCTTAGAACTGTGAAACAACCCTGTGATTCTAAGCAGGTAGGAGGCAAAAGGCGACAACCTGTGCCCATCCATTCTAGGCGGATGATGGGCACGCGCTGCTTTGCCTATTCTACGGTTGACTTGGTGAATCACGCGGGGCGATTGACGGCAGGCCATCGGCGTTTGCTAAGAAAATTTGCCTACACGGTTGACAGGGAGCGGCTGTACCAGTAGTCTTTTACACTAAGCCGTTTGAATAGAGCGGCGGTTCACTCAGAACTCGAAAATCTCGGCGCTGCCTGAAGGTGTATCCACCACCAACAGACAGCTAACCCCGCAAATCTCGACAGCAGATTGCGAGGCTAGGGTTTATGGTACCCCAGCCCCCTCAGTTTGCACGTTTGCCGCGTGGGTGGCTGGGGTTTTCGCGTTCTTTTCCTGTCCCTTTAGTAAGGAAATGAATGCCATGTTCCAATATCCCGAATCGGACGCCAGTGGTGCGTCCAATCTTCCACCTGCGTCTTCCGAACGACGCCAACCCCAGCCCGAACGAGTGCGCCATGTGCTCTATGGCAGTTTGCGAGGGCTAGACCGGGCCATCAAGATTCTGCACAGCCTTGGCTATGCGGATCCGAATGATTGGTGCGATCCGATACCTGTTCCTACCCCTGGTGCTGACGCTAGCGGTGAGCGTCGCCCATTTACGGAACCACCTAATCAGTGGATGGTGGTGATGGATAAGATCCTGCTGCTGGAGTAGCTCTGTGGGTGGATAAATAAAGGCGACCGGCTCTAACTCGTCGGGGCACCTAAGCTTTTTCCTGGTGCCCTGGCGGGTTATCTACTGAGGTCGTGGCATTAATGCCCTCGGCGACGTTATTGACGTTATCACCGTGCCTAAAGCTGCCGTTTCGCCTTTGTAGCAAGCTCTCACCTATAGGCGATCGCTCGAAAATTTTGGGATAATCACTACATCTCTGGTAAATCCTGGTTATGGCTAGTACCCCAAATTGCAAAGAGGTTTTAACCAAGGTCAAAGCTCACCAAGCCACCCTTGAAGCGATGGGTGTGAAATCCCTTGATCTATTTGGCTCCGTTGCCCGCAACCAGGCTACCCCCACTAGCGACATTGATTTCCTCATCGAGTTCTCCAAACCTGTGGGGCTCTTCCAGTTGCTCGACGTTCAATATTTTCTAGAAGATTTGCTAAAGCGCTCCATCGACCTAGGTACTGTCGATTCCCTCAAAGAGCACCTGCGAAAACCAGTCCTGGAGGATGCCATTCGTGTCTTCTAGAGCTTGGCAACTGCGCATACAAGATATCCTGAACGCCATTAACCAGATTCAACAGCGTCTAGAGAGAATCGATTTTGAGACCTTCGCTACCAATACCGTTCTTGCAGAATCTATCGTCTACCAATTCATTGTTAGACCGCCTTATGAACGGAAATCGTTTCAGGAGAGTCTTAATCAATCAGCGATGTATGAGCAGGTAAAATATTGGCATCGACTGTTCCAGACCTAACGGAGCAAAACGATGATTAGCTTGTGGAAAACAATATTAGGTCACGCGATCGCAGACCGAGGCGTTCAACGGATTGCGCTTATCAACGGGATTGCAGCTTTACGCCACTTCGTATTCTGGATCTTTTTGCTGTTGCGCTTGCCGTCTTCAAGACATGTTGAAACAGAAGCAGAACGCATTGATCTAGCTGTAACCTACGGACTAGGAGTTGCTGATTTGCTCTGGTCTGTTTCCTTGCTCACGATTGGGAGCGTGTGGCTTTATCAGGGCAACGCAGTCGGTTGGTTAGCAGCACAAATCGTGAATGGATTCTACTGGTATTCCTTTACATTTATTGCAGTCCGAGAACTGAATGCGAAAGCAATTCGTCCTGCTACACTGCTGTTTCTCCCATTTGCGATATTCTCATTTTGGGCTGCCTGGTATTTATGGCAAGTTCGCCCCCTTTTTATGTAAACTGCTGCGCTCAAAATCTATGAACGTTGCTTTTTCGGGACTGACTGGATCTGAGATTGCTAAAGCATCAACAAGGTCATTCAGATTGAAACTCACTTGCCAGGAAATCAATAAAACAGGTCACTTTGGCAGGTCGAAAGCGTCCTCGACGGGACATAACCTGAATCGGTAAGAGTTCCAGTTCATGGTCTGCCAAAATGACTTTTAGCGATCGCTGACGCAGTTCATTCTCAAATACCAGGATGGGACAAATGCCAATGCCGACTCCTGCCAAAATTGCCTCTCGCAGTGCGGTTGAGTTATTCACTAGCAGATTCCCACTCACCCGTACCGAGGTACCCCGAAATTGCCAATCATTCAGCGTCGATTGTCGCGTATACACCACGCAGTTATGGTGGAGCAGGTCTGCGGGAGTTTGCGGCTCCCCAAATTGTTGGAGATAGGACACAGCCGCGATTGTCACCAAACGAGTAGTGCCGATGGGCTGAGTGATTAAGTTGCGATCGTCATGGTGACCAATCCGAATCGAGAGATCAATGCCTTCTTCTACTAGATCGATAAAATGATCCGCCATCGTTAAGTCAACTTTGATCTCAGGATAGCGATCGAGAAACGGCTTCAGTCGAGGCAGCAGTTTCATCTGTCCAAAGGCAATAGGGCAATTCACTCGCAGCACACCAGACGGGTTGCGGCGTTTTCCGACGCTCGACTCTGCTTCAGCAAGCGACTCTAAGACGTGCTGACATTGCTCATAGAAGCGCATACCTTCTTCCGTCAAACTGACTTTGCGCGTTGATCGCACCAGTAACTGCACGTCTAGATGGGCTTCTAATGCCGCGATTTGCTTACTGATGGTGGGCTGTGTCGTTTCCATCTCTCTCGCAACCGCTGAGAAGCTACCCGTCTCAACGGTACGCACAAAGCTTTTGAAGCAGGTAATCAGGTCTAGCACGGATTCATTCCTCTCAGGAATAATACTTATTCTATTTTACTACCTTCTCAAACTGAGGAGAATGAATCATGCTGTATGTTGTGAGCCAAATGAAAGTGTTGTGCTCACCGGAGCTGATTTAATCGCTTCAATCGGGAAAAACATTGTCCACAATTCCTTGTTTCTACTTTTGGAGGTTCTTATGCTTTACCATCTTTCTTTTGCGGTTCGTGATCCGCAGCATGTTGCAGAAGTCGTTGCCAAATTATGGCAAGGGAAGAGTATACCTTTTCCGGGTCATGTTGGTAGTTTCATTGCAATGGCGATGGATGCTTATGGCACGGCGATCGAGTTTCTGCCCAAAGGGTCTGTTCTAAAACCTGTCGCATCAGGAGAGATGGAGGATTGGTTTCAAGAGCCAAATACGACGGGCTATACGGCAACTCACGTCAACATGGCGGTTCCGATTAGTGAGGCAGAAATTTATGCGATCGCAAATCGAGAAGGCTGGCGGGCAGTTCGCTGCGGACGGCAAGGTTTTTTTGAGCTGGTTGAGTTCTGGATTGAGAACGAAATCATGCTGGAACTGATTCCGCCCAACTTGGTGGAAGGATATCAGACCTTTATACGACCTGAAAATCTGAAGGCGATTTTCAACCTGGAATAACAGTATGGAGAAACATCTAATGAATCCCCAATTACCTGTTGAGGAGATTGCTAACCTAACTCGGCAGACAGCAGATGCGAATACAGCACTCATGCGTGGCGACATTAATCAATACCTCGCGCTGACAGACCCCGCACAGGACTACACGCTGATGTCACCCTTCGGCGGAGAGCCAACCCACGGCTTCGACTGGTCAAGACGAGACGCGATGGGGCGGTTCTTTAAGTCCGGCACATTTGACCAAGAGATCGTCGCAGCCTACGCCACAGGTAATCTCGTCGTGCTTGTGACGATCGAACGGGTGCGTGCCGAGGTTGGAGGATTACCCAAGCAGGACTGGTCGCTGCGAGTCACACAGGTCTTTCGCCGCGAAGCGATCGCATGGCAGCTCGTACATCGGCACGCTGATCCGCTTGCGAATGGTATCAGTTTGCAGCAGGCGGCTGCGATCGCACGGGGCAGCCAACTCTAGAATCAACATCAGTTACGAAAACAGGAGCAATAGCATTGCAGAAAACGATTTTCAAAGTGTTACCTTTCATTGCAATCGGAGTGATTCACACCGTGGCAGACGCTCAATTTCTCAGTCCTCAACAAGTCAATCAACTCCCGTCATCTCCAGCGGATCATCGCATCTACTACGGGAGTGGACCGTTTCAATTTGGCGACCTGCGACTCCCGCAGGCATCAGGTCGTCACCCTGTTGCCGTTGTGATTCATGGTGGCTGCTGGAAGTACAGACACGGCGCTCTCACGGCTGATCTTCGGAATACGGCGGCGCTTGCCTCGGTGCTCACCAGTCACGGGATTGTAACCTGGAATATTGAGTATCGTCAAATTGATACTCCAGGAGGCGGATGGACTGGGACATTTGAAGATGTTGCCAATGCGATCGATTACTTACGGGTGCTAGCTAAATCCTACGCCTTGGACTTGAACCGTGTTGTAATCATCGGTCATTCTGCAGGCGGGCATCTTGGAACTTGGGCTGCTGCTCGGCATCGGCTCCCCAAACAGAATCATTTTTTGTTTCAAGAGCCGCTGCGCGTTGTAGGGGTCGTTAATTTGGCAGGAATTGCCGATCTAGAATCTTTTCTGCCGATGCAGAGCCAATCTTGTGGTGAACCAGTGATTACAACGCTGATCGGAGGCTCACCCGCTGAAGTGCCGGATCGCTATAGACTGGCATCGCCATCTCATCTTTCGCCTCTAGGCGTGAAACAGAGATTGATTTATGGTGCTCAAGATAAAGTCGTCCCTCCGGGACTCGGACAACAGTATGCGGAAGCAACCAGGAAAATGGGTGACGATGTGACTTTTTCATCGGTCGAAAACGCCTCTCATTTTGAAGTCATTGCACCTGGGTCTAAAGCTTGGCATCAGGTTGAGGAGGCTGTGATGTCGCTGCTGAAGTTTAAAAAGGAACTATCATCATTAGGTAAAGCACGAGGTAGGCTGCGATGATTGATGTTGGACTAACTCACATAGCACTTCCTGTCACAGATATTGACCAAAGTGTTAAGTTTTATGCGGCTTACGCTGGAATGCAAGTGATTCATCATCGCGTTGACGCAGAGACAGGTGTTGCAGTTGTCTGGCTTTGCGATCGCACTCGCCCCTTCGTCATTGTTCTCATCCAGACAAGCTCAGCACATTCTGTTCTATCTCCCCTTGCGCATCTTGGAGTTGGGTGTCAAAGTCGGGAATTTATAGATTCTCTTTGTGAAAAAGCAAAACAGGAAGGGATTCTGCTTCAAGAACCAAAAGATTCTGGGTATCCGATCGGATATTGGGCTTTCTTGCGAGATCCAGATGGTCACACGCTTGAACTATCTTATGGACAAGAAATAGGGTTGACTGTAGAGCAGATTCCATAAAGATACGCTGCATCGGAGATCAGACCAATGTCTAGTGCAACTCTAATTCGGTTAGGCGGACTCGCAGCAATTTTTGCAGGAATTCTGCGCGGAACAAATTCGTTTATACCTACCGATGCTCCTAGTACTGCAGTTGCAATCCTTTATCTTCTGACCGACATTTTCCTCTTATTTGGAATCATCAGCTTGTACGGATTTCAGCATCAGGAATCTGGATTATGGGGATTTTTCGGATTTCTATTCGCTATGATTGGCACTGCAACGATACGCACTGGAACAATTGCCGGAGTCAATCTATACCCGGTCGGAGCATTGACATTCACGGCAGGTCTGAGCTTGTTTGCGGTTGGCTCTTGGATCTCCAGAAAGTTGCCCCAGTGGGTATCTGTCTTTTGGGTACTTTCGACGATCGTAGGAATCATTGGCTATTTTATTCCAGGTCTTAATTTATTGTTTGTTATATCTGGGGTAATCTTTGGGATTGGTTTTGCTGGAGCGGGTATCAAGATATGGTCGGCAACAAGCAAGCAATAGTCAAGAAAGCTCTCTATTTAGAAGAAATATGTTGGGGCAATAGGATTGAGGTAGCAGCTACAGCACAGTCTAACAATCCGCTTGCACGCCGACCGTACAAAGATGGTTGGTTGAGTTCGAGAAGTTATTTGCGGCGGGTGACCTTTGCCGTTAGACCGCCTGCAATCAACCTGTTTCCTGGAATATCGATCTCTCTTTATGATGGGCAGAATGACACTGCTGGGAGGTAGCTGAGGTGACTATCGATCAAGCCGAACTTGAGCAGACGCTGAATGCCTCCACTGAGAAGCAGGCTTTTTCAGGGGTTATCTCCATTCGCCAAAAGGATCATGTGCTCTATGCAAGAGCGGCGGGCTACGCTGATCGGAGCAACAAGATCGAGAACTCGCTAGAGACACGCTTCGGTATCGCTTCGGGAACCAAATTCTTCACCGCCTTAGCCATTGGTAAATTAATCGAGGCTCAGAGACTCTCGTTTTCCACTCCGCTGAAGGATTGTATCACTCTCAATTTCCCGCGCTATTCGCAGGAGATCACGATACGGCACTTGCTCACGCATACATCTGGTATTCCTGACTATTATGATGAAGACAAAATAGAGGACTTTGATAACTTCACCCTCAGCATCCCGTGGTATGCCTTGAGAGGACCAAGAGACTACCTGGCTACATTTCCAGATGAGGCGATGAAATTCGCACCTGGGGAACGCTTCTCCTACTCAAATGGCGGCTATATCCTTCTGGGAGTGGTGATTGAAGAATTGACTGGCATGAAGTATCAGGATTTTGTTGAACAGTCCATCTTCAAAGCGATCGGCATGAGTCACTCTGGCTATTTTGCGATGAACAAACTGCCTGAGAAGACCGCGATGGGCTACGTGGAAGAAGCGGAGGGTTGGCGAACGAATATCTTCAATCTTCCTATTGTCGGAGCTTCCGATGGAGGGGCATTTACCACAGTGCGCGATATCACGACTTTGTGGAAGGCATTCTGGAGTTATCAGATCTTGTCGAAAGATCTGGTCGAGATCTATGCCCAGCCTTACGTGAAAGCTGAGACGGAAGGTGAGCATACGTATTACGGCCACGGGATCTGGGTGTGTGAGGAAGCGGGTCGCACCCGTGAGGAATACATTCTCGGTGGTGACGCGGGGGTATCGTTCATGTCGAGGATAAATCGCGTCAATGAGATGCAGGTTACTGTGATTTCCAATATCACCAACGGGGCATGGGCAATGTTGAAAGACATTGATACCCTCTTGAAGGGAGAGCGCGTGCGATAATGGGAGATTGCCTAAGATGCTTTCTCACAGATTGGAACTAACAGATCCTTCGATGCTAAATATAAAGTAAGACCGTTGAGATCCAATCATGTGGGGCGGTCTAACAATTCAAATGCAGCGGATGGTAGAAAGCTGCTAGTGGATTGCCGAGGTTGTCTGCCACCGCTGATTTGAGCCGTTATTGGAGAAGCCGCAGTCAATATTCCTGACAACATTAAAGCCCTAGCTCCAGAGCTACCCTGGCGACAAATGACCGACATGCGAAATATGATGGCCCATGAGTATTTCCAGGTAAACCTGAAGATCGTATGGGAAACAGCCTATAACAACTTGCCACCCCTGGTTGTTCCCCTAGAAAAATTGAGACAAAAGCAACAGTGACCTCTTTGACTTATCAAAGATGGCCTAAACCGCAGCAGCCCTGGTTAAAAAAAATTACTGATAAATTAGCCTTTCTTCTTCAGACGTTAGTTCCAGGTAAACAATATTCAAATAATCCTGCGCAACCCAATAGTTTCTAAGCAGCTTAATCACTTGATCTTTTTGTAGTCGAGCGTTTTGAGTTAGGGTCTCTAAGGTATATTCTAAGTCGGTGGCTTCTAGCCGAGAGGCAGCCTCAGCTAGCTTCTTCAGGTCAGTACGGCTTAGTTCAAGCATTAGATGGCTCTTTCCTCAACCAACCAAAACAAACTGGCAGGCCAAAACCTAGAGCGATATGCTCCCATTAACCTGCTCTAAAGATAATGAGAAGTATAGGCGATCCAGCCTGAAAAGGCGCAGAAAAGGCCCCAGCTTTACGATTAGTTTCTTGTATCAAAGAAATTTGGAAAATGTAGTGCATACTACAGCCTTCTTAGATTCCTGCCTAGCTATGATTGCCCTTCTATCTGTCTTCGGCTTTTCTCGTTGCGGAAGAGTCGTTATACACTGCTTTCAGTCTCCAAAACTTAAACAACAGAACTATGATGGGTCTTCGGGCAGGATTTCAGTCTCCAGGTAAAAAAATTAGGGCTTGGGTATTACTTTCCCTATTGGCTTTCGGACTGGTTGTGACGCTATTCCCCTTAGGCCCCAACATGGTAAAAGCCCAGGTGGAGGATGTCGCTGTCCCCAGTTCGCCAGAGGCCAACATTGGCAATAGCATTGATGGTTTTCCAGTACTACTGGATAGTGAGGTTCTATTCAGGGTCAAAGAGGGCATTCCTGGACTAGCCACGGCTGAGGAACGCGCCAAAATTATCAGTCAGCGGATTTTGGCCGTTGCTCAGGACCCTACCCTATCTCCTGACAGCATTCGAGCGAATACTGAAAACAATCAAAGCGTTGTGCTGGCTGGGGACACGGTGATTTTTACCGTTCGCGCTGAAGATGAACAGGCGTTTGGCATCCCTCATCCAAAGCTGGCAGACGAAGCGGTAGAACGCATTCAGCGGGAGTTGATTATCTACCGAGAACAACGTAGTTTGTGGCGATTGCTTAGCAGCATAGTCATCACAGTTCTCAGCACCATAGCCATCTTCCTCTTTTTGAGAGGGCTTTTGTTTAGCACCTCTAAAATGCTGACCAAACTCCAGCGGCGGCAGGAGGCTGGGATGCTGTCTGTCCAATTTCGGTCTACGCAAATGCTGGGGGCTGGGGCCACCAGCTACCTGTTAGGCGGGCTAATCCGGCTACTGCGAATTGGCCTAATTTTACTGGCTCTGCAATTATATGTGCCCTTTGTTCTGAGCCAGTTTTCTGCTACCAATGCGCTGGGAGAAAGTTTGCTGAAAAACATTGCCAGTCGCATACATCTGCTAACAGAAGGTTTTGTGGCCTACTTGCCCAAATTGGCCATGCTAGCCATTTTTGCCTTGATTACCTACTACGTTATTGAATTTGCTAAGCAGGTCATTGTGGAACTGGGCCGCCATGATGTTTATCCCTGGTTTTATCCAGAGTGGGTGCAACCTACAATTCGTCTGGTGTCGATGTTGATTGTGGCCATTGCGCTGGTCATTGCGGCCCCACTGTTGCCAGGGTTTGGCTCTCCATCGTTTCAGGGAATTTCGCTCTTCATTGGGGCGTTGCTAACTTTGGGGTCGTCGTCTGCGGTGGCTAATGCCCTGGCTGGCATTATTTTGATTTACACTCGCGCCTTCCAATTGGGCGACTTTATTCGCATTGATACCGTTATCGGCGAAGTGAAGGACAAGTCTCTCTTCGTTACTCGGGTGCTAACGCCCAAGCAGGAAACGGTTACTATTCCCAACTCCTCAGTGCTGAATAATAATGTCACCAACTACAGCGCTATCTGTCGCGAGTCTAACGGCTTTCTGCTGCTGCACACTACAGTAACGCTGGGCTATGACGTGCCCTGGCGCAAAATTCACCAGGTGCTTATTGAGGCGGCAAAAGCCACGTCCTACATTGAACAAGAGCCCGCTCCGCTGGTGTTGCAAACTAACCTGAACGATTTCAATGTCAGCTATGAACTAAACGCTTACACGGCCTACCCGGTTAAGATGCCTACCATCTACTCTGAGCTGCACCAAAATATTCAAGACAAGTGCAACGAAGCTGGCATCGAAATTATGTCGCCCACCTTCTCGGCTCTTCGGGATGGCAATCACTCTACCATTCCTGCCGACTACCTGCCTGAAGACTATATGCCACCTGGTTTTGTGGTGAACGGCTCTAGTCATCAGACACCCCATGCGTAACCTGCTGGAACAGCCTGTCAAACCATCGCCCCTGACCCAAGACTTAGGGTTAATGCTAGTGCTGTTGCTGATTGGCAGCGGGCTGCGGCTGCTATGGGCGGCGGATATGGAGTGGAAAGGGGACGAAATCTGGATGTACGAAACGGCGCGCCGAGTTGCGGATGGCCACCAGCCCTGGCCGTTACTGGGCATGACCAGCAGCACAGGTCTGCAAAATCCGGGTCTGAGCGTCTGGTGCTTTATCTTGCTGGCCTACCTGGCCAAAACGCCGATCGCAATGGTGCGCTGGGTGCAGGGATTGAACATCGCTGTGCTATGGGGGCTGTTTGGCTTTTGCTACTGGCAACTGCGAGGACAGCCAGAGCGATCGCCCTGGCTCTGGGGCATTACCCTGGCCGCCGTGTCGCCAATCGCGATTCTGTTCTCCCGCAAGCTGTGGACTATTGACCTGCTACCGCTATTCTGCGCGGCAATCATCCTCACGCACTGGTATCGGCATCGTCGCTGGGGTGCGTTTGGGTGGGGGTTGGTAGGTGCGCTGATTGGCCAGGTACACATGAGCGGCTTTTTTCTGGCCGCCGCTCTGTGGCTGTGGACGGTATATACCGACTGGCGACATCACCCACTGTTTCGGGTGTGCTGGCTGAGCTGGCTGGCCGGTACCGGGCTGGGGCTAATTCCCTTGCTGCCCTGGGCCGTTTATGCGGCGAGTGCCCCTAACCAGGCGGCGCGCTCCTGGGTGGGGCTGGTAGTGCCCAAGTATTTTGTCCATTGGGTGACTACCAGTTTGGGAGTCAACATGAGCTATTCCTTGGGGCGCTACTTCTGGTCAGACTTTTTGCCTCAACCCGTTGTGTTTGGGTTTCCCACCTATGGCATGGCCCTGGTTCATGGCCTTGTGGTGGGGCTGGGACTGTGGGGCATAGCCCGATGGCTTAAGTCCTTTCGCCATCCCGTCCATGCGCTGCTTTCCCCAGTTGCAGCCCCCCTGGGGTTTTATTTGCGAGCTATCGGGTTTGTGACGGGGATGATGTTTACCCTGTTTGCGCTAAATGTTCCGGTTCATTACGTCTTTATTGCCTTTCCCATGATGTATGTATGGCTGGCCTCAGTGTTCAGTGAGCATCGCAATGCATGGCTAACGATTTTGGGAGGCCAGTTGTTGATTGCGATTGCGTTTCTGAGCTTTATCCACATCACCGGAGGATTTGCTGACGCGGATTATGGAGTGGTGTATCGGTTGCAGGTGAGTGAGGGGATGGGATGGTGAGGGGCTAGAATGCTGAGGATAGTAGGTTTACGGATACGCTGGGCCAGTTCACTATCAGGTCTATGAGTTGAGGGAACCTGGCTTTAGCGCATTTTTAATGGAGCTAAACCCCCTAGAGGGATAGCTGGAGGCAGGCCATGAGCCGGTTTTATCAGGTTGGACTTGCTCTATTGACGGCTCTGTTCATTGGGGTGGGGCAGGGTATGCTTGGGCTTTCACCAGGGCAGGCGCTACCCCAGGCTCCCACGGAGATTCGCGGCGTGTGGCTGACGAATGTGGATAGTCAGGTGCTATTTTCTACGCCAGCAGCTAATGAGACACTGCAACAATTGGCGAATTACCGCTTTAATACGGTCTACCCTGCGGTTTGGAGTTGGGGCTATACGCTTTACCCCAGCCAAGTGGGAGAACGAGCAACAGGCTACAAGCAGGGGCTTTATCCCGATTTGGAGGGGCAGGGGCGCAACGAAGCACTGGAGGCCGCCCAGGGCGATCGCGATATGCTGCTTGACCTGATTCAAACGGCTAAACAGCTAAACCTCAGCGTTATCCCCTGGTTTGAGTTTGGCTTTATGGCTCCGGCTAACGCTCTGCTGGTTCAGCGTCACCCCAATTGGCTGACCCAAACACAAGGAGCGCTGCCCGCCGCTCGTTTTGCCCAAGAGGGCCGCCATCCGCGGGTTTGGCTTAACCCGTTTCACCCAGAGGTGCAAGCCTTCATCCTCGACTTGATTGCTGAGTTAATGGATAACTACGCCGTAGACGGCCTGCAGCTTGATGATCATTTCGGTCTGCCGGTGGCTTTTGGCTACGACCCCTACACCATCAACCTGTATCAGCAAGAGCACCACGGCAAAGCCCCCCCAACTAATCCCTACGATGCTGAATGGACTCGCTGGCGGGCGGCAAAAATCACTGAATTTGTGGGTCGCGTGTTTCGGGTTGTGAAAGCCAGACGACCGAATGCCGTGCTTTCTATCTCGCCAAATCCAAGTGCTACTGCTTATGTTGATACCCTACAGGACTGGCCTCGCTGGCGCGAAATCGGATACGTCGAAGAGCTAGTTATTCAAGCTTATCGAAATAATTTGGCCAGTTTTCGGGCTGTCTTGCGCGATCGCGAAATACAAAAGGCTCGTCAGCACATTCCCACTGGGGTAGGTATTTTGGCTGGGTTGAGAAACCAGCCTGTGCCTATGGCCCTTATCCAGCAGCAGGTTCAGGCAGCGCGAGGGATGGGTTTTGCCGGGGTGTCATTTTTCTTCTACGACACGCTGTGGCAAGTGTCTGGCAGGGAAACTACTACTAATCGTGCCCAAGCCTTAGCACGCTTGTTTGCTGCTCCACGACTGCCTGCCAGACTTTGAGCAATTTTCCTCAAACACTCTGAGCAATTGGGGATTTCAGGGACTTGAGACAACCTGTCAACCCAGGTCATAGACTGGCAACGGCATGTCCCAAACATCACAGATGATGGTGTTGGTGGCTTGTCCAGGGTCTAAGGCAGGTATCCATTCTGCCTCCACCGGCATCAGATAGCCCGCTTCAGCCAGCGCTGTCTGAAACACGTCCGCTAATAAAGCATGGCCTGCGGTAGTGGGGTGTTGCGGATCCCACCAGAAGAAGCCCGGATCGGTCAGCCCTCCCTGCCCAATCAAGGGATCAGTCACGTTGGTGAAGCCAAATTCCTCTGGTCTGGCAATCACTTCCCTGGTCAGGGTAAACAGATCAACCGAGACGATATTGATGTCGAACAGCGGGTTTTGTTCCAGAGCGGTTAGCGCGTAGGCCAGGCTCTCGTTGAAGGATTGGCTCAAGGCGGTAGCCCGGTCACTGGTGCTCTGGCCTTGTGTCTGAGGTGTCAAGCCCAGGTCGGGTAGGTTCGGCACTAAAAAGGTATCTGCTCCTCGCTGGGTCAAATTGATAATGGCGGTGGCGACATTTTGCACCTCATTTGCCAGAAAATCAGGCATGGCCGCCGGGTCATTGAGTAAATCGAAGATGTCGTTGGCTCCGGCCCACACCACGTAGAGGCCGTCTGAATTAACTGGCTCCTCTCCCAGGCTACTCAGGTACAGATCAACTTCATCCAGCACCCCCGGCAAATTAGACTCGGTGCCGGTTAGAAAGCCAATTAACGGGTCTAAGCCATTGTCGCGACCAGTAGTGGCTCCCCCAAAGGCACCATTGTAAACCTGGGCTGGATCCAGGCCCGTCTGTTCGACCAGGTAATTTACCCAAATGTCGCCGTTAGAAAAGCGTCCCTCTGAGTAGGGGAACGGTGGGAAGAAACCCGTTAGGCCAAATAAATTGCCAGGATCAGAAAGACTATCGCCAAAAATGACTAGACTACTAAAGGTTGGCATTAGAGCCTGGGTTTGAACGGTGGACTCAGTAAAGCTGACCATAGAAAGGGGACGGCGAATAAGCTACCAGCCTTGATTTTAAGCCCACTAAGAGCAACTAACAGGCTGGGAAATTAGGTTAGCCAGATTGAGAAAGGCCAGTTATCCACACTCCTCCCACCCCACCGCTCCACCCCTCCAGTTCGGAAACCCGTACAGTAGCCTTTGTTGCGATCGCTCCATTGCTACCGTAAATTAGCACTCAAAGCCTGAGAGTGCTAAACTCTGTCTGTTAAGTGCGCCTAGAGCGAGTAAAACGTTTACTCAGGCGCAAGTTATCACAGCTAACCTGGAGAAGGATTATATGGCAGCTATCACATTGGCAGCATCTAGCGTGAAGCCTTTGGCTGATCGCGTTTTGATTAAGGTCAGTGCTTCCGAAGAAACCACCGCTGGTGGCATCTTGCTACCCGACACCGCAAAGGAAAAGCCTCAGGTTGGTGAGATCACAGCCGTTGGCCCCGGTAAGACCGATGACAAAGGTGTTCGTCAGGCGATGGAAGTCAAAATCGGCGACAAGGTACTCTACTCTAAGTACGCTGGTACTGACATCAAGCTAGGCGGTGAGGAGTTTGTGCTGCTGTCTGAAAAGGATATTCTGGCTGTTCTGGGCTAGGAATTTTAGATTGGGATTCTCTTGCTGGGCCAGGATTCCTGGCAATTCTGGGCTAGGAATCAAGGATAAGCCTCCTGAATGCCGGAGTCTCTTACATCCATACCCTCCTTCCCGGAAGTTAGGGATTTAGACCATCCCAGTCGTTGCTGGCAAGGTTGGGTTCTGCTAGTGCTCTACCCGAGCTACAGAGTTTTTAGAACCCTTTGCGTCTGATTTCGGACAGCCGGTCTTTAATCGTTCGAGTTTTCGCGTTCACTCCTTATTTTTCTTTTGGAGAAAATTTATCTCATGGCTAAGCGCATTATCTACGATGAAAACGCTCGTCGCGCCCTTGAAAAGGGCATGGACATTCTGGCCGAAGCTGTGGCCGTTACCCTTGGCCCCAAGGGTCGCAATGTGGTGCTAGAGAAAAAGTTTGGCGCTCCCCAAATCGTCAACGATGGCGTCACCATTGCCAAGGAGATTGAGCTAGAAGACAACGTTGAAAACACTGGGGTAGCGCTGATTCGTCAGGCTGCTTCTAAAACTAATGATGCCGCGGGCGACGGCACCACCACCGCTACCGTGCTGGCCCATGCCATTGTTAAGGAGGGTCTGCGCAACGTGGCCGCTGGCGCTAATGCCATTTCCCTCAAGCGCGGTATCGACAAGGCCACTGCTTATCTGGTGGAAAAAATTGCTGAGCATGCTCGCCCGGTAGAAGATTCCAAATCCATTGCTCAGGTAGGTTCCATTTCTGCCGGTAACGACGATGAAGTGGGCGCTATGATCGCCGAAGCTATGGATAAGGTCGGTCGCGAAGGCGTGATTTCCCTGGAAGAGGGCAAGTCCATGACCACCGAACTGGAGGTCACGGAAGGGATGCGCTTCGACAAGGGCTATATTTCTCCCTACTTTGTAACCGATACCGAGCGCATGGAAGCAGTGCTGGATGAGCCTTACATCCTGCTGACCGACAAAAAGATTGCCCTGGTGCAAGACCTGGTGCCCGTGCTGGAGCAAGTGGCTCGCTCTGGTCGTCCTCTGATCATTATTGCGGAAGACATTGAAAAAGAAGCGCTGGCCACTCTGGTAGTCAACCGTCTGCGCGGCGTGCTAAACGTGGCGGCTGTTAAAGCGCCTGGGTTTGGCGATCGCCGCAAGGCCATGCTGGAAGACATTGCGGTGCTGACCGGCGGCCAGGTGATTAGTGAAGACACCGGCCTCAAGCTAGAAAACACCAAGCTGGATATGCTGGGTCAGGCTCGTCGCCTCACCATCACCAAAGACACCACTACCATTGTGGCTGAGGGCAACGATCAGGCGGTCAAAGCTCGCTGCGAACAAATTCGTCGCCAAATTGACGAAACCGACTCCACCTACGACAAAGAAAAACTGCAAGAACGGCTGGCCAAGCTCTCTGGCGGTGTCGCGGTAATTAAAGTCGGGGCAGCAACCGAAACCGAAATGAAGGATCGCAAGCTGCGCCTGGAAGATGCCATCAACGCTACCAAAGCAGCAGTAGAAGAAGGCATTGTCCCCGGCGGTGGCACCACTCTGGCTCACCTGGTACCCGACCTGATTACCTGGGTGGATAGCAACCTGTCTGGGGAAGAGCATACTGGCGGCACCATTGTGGCCCGTGCGCTGACGGCTCCCCTAATGCGTATTGCCGAAAATGCTGGTCAAAACGGCGCGGTAATCGCTGAGCGGGTGAAGGAGAAGGAGTTCAATGTTGGCTACAATGCAGCCAACGGCGAGTTTGTCGATATGTTTGCTGCGGGCATTGTAGACCCAGCCAAGGTGACTCGTTCTGCTCTGCAAAATGCCGCATCTATCGCGGGCATGGTGCTGACCACCGAGTGCATTGTGGTAGACAAGCCTGAGCCCAAGGAAGGTGCCCCCGCTGGCGCTGGCATGGGCGGCGACTTCGACTACTAAACCTTCGACTACTAAACCACTAAGCTGGTGGTAGAGAAGCCGGGTTTCTGTAAAACACAGAGCCCGGTTTTTGCTATTGTGCGGCTCTTACGTGCGGCTAAACAGAAGGCTCAGGAGCTTTCGCAAAGGGAAGAATGCTAGCTCACGGAAAAGAAATACCTTCACCTTCAAACAGTTCGTTTACAGCCAACGGCAAATCAATCTGCTCAATAACGCCAAAACGCTGTAGCACCTCTGCATAGGTATAGACCGTTGGGGAACGACTTGTTTCGTTACCACAGCGCGAAATAGGTTTGCCGAAATAACCCTCGTAGGCGCTGGTTTTAAGCTGTAGGGTGACATCTGAGCTTCTGACTCTAACCCCATACCGACGCAAAAAATCCTTAATCCTTTTGCGCCGGATCACAATGCCGAACTCATCTTGATTGTCAACGGTAATGCCATGCTCTTTGGCAATGTCTGACGCACTCTTCACCAGTGGCGGTTCTTGCCCACTATCATCGATTCTCAGCGAGTCGGCCAGGGCCGCTGCATAACGTCGCCGTGTTGCCGCATCAGCCAGATCTTTAATTTCCCTAGCCGCAGTTTCCAGTAGCTCCATGTTGGTAGACCTAATCACCCTAATTTCCAGCCAAAACCCTGCCTATTTCACTTCAACTCAGTTTATTCAAGTTTTTCTAAGTTTATAGGAGACTCCTTCAGATGGCTAGGTAGGGCCCTAATCGTTCTCAATCAAGCATTTTTTGTATTCCAGATCACTCTTGAGCCTTTTTAAGAGGAAGCCCCACCTATTTGGCTGGAAAAGTAGCGTTATAGAACGCTATTGTCACTAAAATCTCCCAGAAAAACTTGATCAAACTTAGTTTTTCAGACTTTGATTAACATTAATAATAAATAGCAATAAAATACTTTTTAGAATTATTAGAAAGCCTCGAAATCATTGCCATAGCCATATTCTCGGCTTCTTGCGACAAATTCATGTTCGGTGTATTGTATAGTCAAAGGTTGTTTCTGTCGATAAAACAACCCCGGCTAAAGTTAATAGAGTTCTCCCTAAGAGGTCGTATGAAATCCACAAACATTAATCTGATTGAAAACCTGTGGCAGGAGCTAAAGCTAGAAGCAGAGCAATCGAGTCTTCGGCAACTTACATCGTTGGCGATTGTTGTATCGGACATCAAACCCTTCAAGCGAGGGCGCATCCAATACCAAGCCACCTATTGGTTTGGTCGCTGCGAAGACAATGTGACATTGGTAGTAGGTATGCCAGTAGAAGTAGTGCGTCGTGAGGGTAATACCTGGGTAGTACGCTCAATTCTGCGTTAATTCAGGGAAAATCATGAAGGAAAACACTATGAACAACCTTGTGTCGATTCTCTACACCTTAGGGAAAATCTTGAAATATTTCTTCCTGAGCGTGTTTCTGTTCGTTGTGTTTTGTGTTGTTCTCGCTCTACTTGGCATCCAAAACCTGGCCTGGAATCTGTTGATGTCGACAGCTCCATTACTGGTTAGATTAGGGCTGATTTTAATGCTAGTGACGGCTTCAGTTATCGTGATGAGTTCAATTGGCTGAGGATCCTTCAGTCCACTGGGTAAGGTCTACAGGTTGGATAAGGCACCCAGATTGAGACATTGAGGGCAGATTGAACGCTTATTGCAGAGTAGCTGACTTGGCCGCAATACATATTTTGGCCGTAGCCCACCTCTCTGAGGGCAAGCAATGGGCCTGTATTGGCTATGGGTCTTACCTGGCTATACTCCTTAGCCAGATGAGGCTTGACAGCAACAGTCTTCTCTAAATGTAACAAAATATTAACTAGGAAAATATTTAGTCGGAAGTAAAAAAATAAAGGTTTTCGCTAAATCGCTCTATTTACTCGGCTTGAGTAACATTTTCAGGCATCAAGTTTACAAATCACTATATCTCTTGATGCCTTTTCAAGTTAAAGGCAAAAGCTACCGTCGCTATCGAAAACCATTGAGAAGCAAACCTTACAAACGTTAAATGATTCAGGAAACCCAGCCCGACTCATGGGCTCACGTCTAGGATTAGGATTGAAATTTATTATCAGGCGTCGTATGGACTCCATCCAGCAACAAGTCATCATACTGACAGATAAAGTTGACACACTGCACCAAATGATTGACCAGATTAATGGTCAGGTCGCAGCAATTCTGGCTTCAGCCCATGGCGCTATGGATGAAGAGAGTGAAAGCAAATTTGGTGCTGTCAGCTATAGCAGCACCCATCGATATAACTCCAGCGTGCTGGACAGTGTTTGTGAGCACAAAGACGTTCTCGTGGATAGTAGCTATATCGACCTAGAGCGTCAGAATACCGAAGTTAACCTCTCCCAGGATATTCAAATTCAGCGCTTAACGGCCCAACTCACAGCTGCCTATAACCGCATTGCGGCCCTTGAAGAGCAGCTTTTAGCCGCCAGAATTCACTAAAGGCTTGGGTTTCTCTTAGGCCACATCAGATTCAGATTGCGGCCCTGCCTAAAATGTCTGAATAGGGCGGGTTGTTTGTGTAAGTATCTAACTGCCTAGCTTGAAGGCTTCTACAGCAAAGGCATAGACGGCTCCCAGTTTGAAACTATTGAGGCAGTCAATCCAAAGGGGCTTGGGTACTTTTTTGAGTAGGTCGGGGTCGCGCCAGGGACGACTATAAACCAACCAGTTAATGAACTCTGAAGCGGCTACCAAAAAAACTGTCACTACAATGTCTTGAGAGCCAGCCTGACCCGAAACCGCAGAGATGGCGATGGCAAAGAAATAACCCGACAGCAAACTAATCACTACTAGAGAGATGCGTCGCCAGGGGTTGATTAGCCAGAGACTAAGTTGATCGCCCAGATCGTTCAACAGAAGAGTTAGGCGGGTTCGCTGCATAGGAGTACGAGGGCGCTAGGCAGAAAAAGGACAGATCTAAGGCCATTTTTCGCTAAATTTTAGCCCGTCTGTCAAAAACCTTTACATCAGAGATTTGACCAGACTTGCTAAGATATCTCACAATTGACCTTAACATTGACCTTTCATACCATCCTTTGCCCCTATGGATATCAAACTTGTTTTGGCTGGTTTAACTGGTTTGTTTGTGGTAGCTACCTTGTTTTTTGGCACCAAGAACGGCTTTTACGATACCGACAACTACCACGGCAATGGGTCTGCCCACTGAGCAGTAAACCATCGCTCCGGTTGCGGAGCTGGTGAGTGGGGTAGTGTTCTGTGAGTGAGTTGGCCTGTTTTCCCTTTGGGTTGGGCCACGGTCAGGAAGGGGTTTGCCTTGAGGTTCGTATGGGCTCCAGGCACTTTTTACTAGACTGTGGCTTGCCTGACTTAGTGGCTTTAGAAGCGGCTAGAGACCGGGTTGAGCAGGCAGATTTTTTGTTTTGCAGCCACGCCCATAGCGACCATGCGCAAAGTGTTCTATCGTTTCATCGGGCCTTTCCTAAGGTGCCAATCTATGGCAGCGAGGCCACGGCCCAACTTCTGCCCCTCAACTGGATGGACCAGCCAGAGGCCATTCCCCCCCATTTGTGTCAAGCATTGCCGTGGCATACACCGATTCAGCTAACCGATGATTTGACCATCCAACTCTGGCCAGCGGGGCATTTGCCCGGAGCCGCCTGTGCCCTATTGACCTATGCCGCACCAAAGCGTACTTACACCCTGTTCTACTCAGGAGATTTTTTTATTTCTAACTCCCGCCTGGTGGATGGTCTGCCCTTGGAAGCCCTGCGGGGACTCAAGCCCGATGTTTTGCTGATTGAAGGGAGTGCCGGAACAGCCCGCCATCCGCACCGACGACAGCAAGAAAACCAGCTAGCCCTAACCATCAACGGGCTGTTGCAGGAGGGACGCTCGGTGCTGATGCCGGTGCCCAGTCTGGGCTTAGGACAAGAATTGGTGATGTTGCTGCGTAGCCACCACCAGTTTACCGGCAAGGATGTTACCGTTTGGGTTGACCCGGCTGTGGCCGCTGGGTGCGACCTGTATCTGGAGTTAATGCCCTATTTTCCCAGTAGCGTACAGAACTTTGCCCGCCACCAGCCCCTATTTTGGGATGAGCGAGTGCTGCCGCGCATCCGCCGCTTAACGGCTTTAGATTCGCTTGACCCAAACCACCCTTGTATTTTAATCGGCCATCGAGAGGCCGACCTCAGTGCCTACTGCCAATCCTCAGACCGACCTTGGACTGTCTTGCTGCCAGAATCTTTTGCCTCGAGCCTGGCGGTTTCAATGCTGACGGATCCTGAAGCAGAGGGTGGTTCAACTCTGGCCTGGCTCCAGGCCCTGTCAGCAGAACTGGAGTTAGGCCAGGTGCAGATCGAAACCTATCTGCTGACCACCCACAGCGATCGCGTTGGCACCACCCAGCTAATCCATAATCTGCGGCCTCAGCACGTAGCCTTCATCCACGGACAGCCCGCCCATCTAGCCGATCTGGCTGGACTAGAGGAACTCCAGACTCGTTACCAGTTACACCTGCCCTCGGTGGGCAAGCTGGTAGAGTTTCCGATTGGCGATCGCTTCCTGCAACCCGCCGCTCCGGACCCCGTGTTTGAAGGCGAAATTACCCAGCTTGATGACAGTGTGCTGCTGCTATTGCCCGACGCTCTTACTGCCGACTCTCGCTGGCGCGCCCTGGCCGACACGGGTTTGGTACAAGCCCGTTGGCAGGGTGATGAGTTAGTAATCAAGGGCTTGAACCAGCGCGACCTGCTACGAGCCGTAGATTCTGACAACCGCCCCAACCTACCCGACAGTTGCCAGCGCTGCCGCTACTTGCGCGAGGGCCGCTGTCGCAGCACGGCCTCTCCTCTCTACGGTATGCGGGTCAGCCCGGAGG
>Ga0224723_1000315_pt1 | contig 34171 bp, 32 predicted proteins | sample Balambano_FR2_Me_FD_161647 | JGI IMG/M metagenome (GOLD analysis project Ga0224723, IMG submission 161647) | Freshwater sediment microbial communities from Lake Towuti, South Sulawesi, Indonesia - Balambano_FR2_MetaG | ecosystem: Environmental > Aquatic > Freshwater > Lake > Sediment | place... | reverse complement strand
GGGTTAAGGCCGTGGGTATTGGGTTTTTGTTCTGCTTCGCACGACGGGCTACGCCCTACGTTCTTCGCTCTTCCTAGCCTCTGGCCGCTAGGTCCTCCAGGGCAGCGGCTTCTAGGCGGCTGACGGTTTCGGGCGGCAAGTCGAGTAGATGAAGGAGCTTTTTGTAGACAACAGCTTCGGTTTCGTTGATCTGGTTAGAGCTGATTACTTCGTAGCTCAGCATCAGGGCTTGCTCTTTTTGGGCCGTGGTCGTGAGTTGGGGCACCAGATCCTCTAAGGGGATTGCCGTGGCCATGAGGTTTTTTAGGTCGCCACGCACATCGGCCTGTTGGGTGGGGTCGTGGGCGAATTTTTGGCTAAGACGGTCGAGAATCACCTCCTGCTGGATGGGAGCAAAGTTATCGTCGGCCCAGGCCATAGTAGCCGCGATGCGGAGCAGGAGCATTTGGTCAGCCGTCAGGTGGGTTTCTTTGCCCAGATAAACCTCAATGACACGAGGATCGTTTTGCACCTCGTCCATGGTGCCTTCACAGAGGACAGTACCCTGATGTAGCACAGTCACTTGGCGGGCAATTTGGCGAACGAACTCCATGTCGTGCTCAATCACCACAATAGAGTGGCTCTCGGCCAGGGACATAAGCAATTCACCAGTCTTCTCAGTTTCTTCGTCAGTGAGGCCGGCCACAGGTTCATCCACCAGCAGCAGGTCGGGAGATTGGGCCACCAACATCCCAATTTCAAGCCACTGCTTTTCGCCATGGGAGAGTAGCGCCGCTGGAACGTCAGCCTTGTAGTCAAGGCCAATAGTTTCTAGCAGGCCGTTGACGGTACGTTTTTCGGCGGTCGAAGGCTTTTTGAACAGGGTAGAAAAGGCGTTTTTCTTATGATTGCAGGAGAGATCTAAATTTTCGCGGGGGCTGAGGTTGAGATACACCCGTGGAGTTTGAAACTTGCGCCCTACACCAAGACGGGCAATTTCATGCTCCTTGTATTTGCGCAGGTCTTCTCCCTTAAAGTAAGCCACCCCTTCGGTGGGTTTGACCTTGCCAGTAATGACATCCAGAAAGGTAGTCTTACCAGCCCCGTTGGGCCCAATAATCACCCGTAGCTCGCCCTCATCCATGCTGAAGTTGAGGTTGTTGAGGGCCTTGAAGCCATCAAAACTAACGGTAACGTCTTGAATGTCCAGAACTTTGGTACTCACGGGGATTGGCTCTCCTTCTCTATCCAGGTGGGGTGGGCGATGCCCACCAGTTGGAAAATTATGATAAGCGTCTGATTGTACATGGTTGCGCATGGGTAATGCCGCGCCTTAGCGCTATGCACCCTACTTTTCGGCAAATTCAGGGGTTTCGGCTACGGTTTCAACATCTCCCAGACCAGTGGCGTAGGGAACGTCAGTAGGAGCCAGTCCTAGGGCTGAGCTAACGGCGGGGCCAAACCTGCGGCGACACCAGCCAATGATGCCATCCGGTAGGGCCGTCACCACAATCAAAAACAGTGCCCCCTGGAAGAACAGCCACACATCGGGAAAGCGTTCGCTGAGCAAACTGCGGGCCATGTTGACCAGCACGGCACCGAGGATAGCTCCGACCAGGGTGGCCCGTCCTCCCACGGCTACCCAAATTACCATCTCAATGGAAAAGGCAATATCCATCGCCTGGGGAGAGATGATGCCGGACTGCACCGTATACAGCGCCCCGGAGATGCCAGCGATCGCCCCAGATACCGCAAACACCAGCACCTTGAAGGCGGTGGGGTTGTAACCCGAAAAGCGCACCCGATTCTCGTCATCGCGAATCGCCACCAGCATACGGCCAAAGCGCCCACTAGTGAGCCAGCGACAGAGAATATAGGTGAGCACCAGCAGCACAATGGTGGTGACGTAGAAAAACGTCCGCATACCTGGCGTGCCCACCTCTTGCCCCATAAACACGGAGGTAGAGGTCTTCAGGCCGTTGGTGCCGTTGATCAGCTTTTGCTGACCGTTGAAGAAGTTGAAGAAAACCACTAGGGCAGCTTGGGTCAAAATCGAGAAATAAACGCCGCGAATGCGGTTCCGAAAGACCAGATAGCCCAGCAAACCAGCCACGATCGCCGGAATCAGAAAAATTGCGACCAGGGTAAAGGGAAAGGAGTAAAAGGGTTGCCAAAACCAGGGTAGTTCTGTCACCCCATAGAGGCCAAAGAACTCGGGCAGTTGCCCTTCGCCCAGGGTATTTAACTCTAGATACATGGCAAAGGCGTAGCCACCCAGGGCAAAGAAGATGCCGTGACCTAGGCTCAGCAGGCCGGTAAACCCCCAAATCAGGTCAATGCCCAGAGCAACAATGGCCAGGGCCAGAAACCGCCCCAGCAGGTTAATGCGGAAGCCCGACAGCAGCATCGGCATGATGAAGAGTAGAACCAACACCACGGCTAGAACCGCGATCGCCTCAATGACCAGCTTGCGCTTTTGACTGGCCTGAACAGCACGGCGAGGTTGAACTGCAATATCCGTTGCCATTACGCTATACCTCTACTGAACGGCCTTTTTGAGGGAATAGCCCAGCGGGCCGCACCTGCAAAAAGGCAATAATCAACGCAAACACCATCACCTTGGCCATGCTGGTGGTAGCAAAGAAGGTAAAGAAATCAATCAACGGCTGAAAGGCTGGCGTGGGAGGAAACATTAGCGCCAGGGTGCCAGAGCCGATCAGATAAACGGCAATACCAATAATCAAGGCCGCCACAATGCTGCCTACCAGTTTGCCGACACCGCCCACTACGACCACCATGAAGGCATCAACAATGTAGTTTACGCCCAGGTTAGGGCCAACAGAACCCAACAGCGTCACCGCAAAGCCAGCAATGCCGGCCAATCCAGAGCCTAGAGCAAAGGTCAGCGCATCTACCCGCTCAGTCGGAATGCCCAAGCAAGCGCTCATGCCTCGGTTTTGAGTAACAGAGCGAATTCGCAACCCCCAGGCGGTGCCATTGAGGAACCAGTAGATAGCCGCTACACAGAGAATGGTCAAGGCAATAATAAACAGGCGAGCATAGGGAAACTGTAGGGTGTTGCCAAGAGAAAGACCGCCCCGTAGCCAACTCGGTGGGGTGACGTCCACATTCTGGGCACCAAACCAGGGGCGGACGAACTTGCTGCTACCAGAGTTTTGAACAATAAACCCAACCAAAAGAGCAATGGCAGAGGAAAGGGCTAAAAAGGTGGGATTAGCCCACTCTCTAATCCGATCCCAATCGGTGTAGCGGGTCAGCACCCAGTGACCAATGAAAAACAGCAGGCCAAAAATTACCAGGGCAATCAACATGGGCCAGTTCACGCTGCGGATAAACTGACGTAGAATTAAGCTCACACCCCAGGTGGCCAGCAACGTTTCTAGAGGCCGTCCATAGAGATAACGAATAACACTGCGCTCTAGCAACAGCCCCAGCAATGCCGCGACCAAAAATGCCAGCGGCATTGCCACAAAAATGTAAAGTTCGGGTGCAATGCCGCCCATCTCTTTGGCCACATTTTGCACAACGAAAGTAGTGTAAGCCCCAAACATCATCAACTCGCCGTGGGCCAAATTAATGACCCCCATCAAGCCAAATACAATTGCCAATCCCAGAGCCACAATCAACAGCACAGCGCCAATGCTAATACCGTTGAACAGGGCACTTATTAAGCCTTCCAGCACAATCTTTACCGAGTTAAGAACAACTTAGCTAAAGCCGACAAAATGACCTGATGGAGTGAACCCACGTCAACGCCTGAACTTAGAGGTAATACTAGGGTTAGCCCCAACCCCAGAAATGTTCTCTAGCAACATTTTGCTAATTGCTTACAGCTACCGCGAACCCAGTCCAGAAGAGCGGTACAGAAACCAATGGTCTGGATTGCTAGCTGTACTGTACCGATGCTCTAGAGAGTGGATATTTATCGCTCCTGTAAAGAGCGAGGACACATTGCTGCATCCTCGCTGAGTACCTAAACATTTTGCTTAGGCAAGCCCATCGCTACGACATTTGGAACTTACCACCCTTGGCCGGGTCAGACCAGTCGCAGGCAAAGCCCTTAGTTTCCGGCACAAACTGGTTCCAGGGCTGCGGATCGAGCGGGCCATCGGTTTCCCAGATGATGTCGAACATACCATCATCCCGGACTTCACCCAGCCGCACTGTCTTAGACAGGTGATGGTTGGGGCTGACCTTAACTGGCCCTTCAGGTGCGGCCAACTCCTGGCCGTAGGTGGCGGCTCTTACCTCTGCAATATCAAAGCTGCCAGCCGCTTCAACCGCCTGCTTCCAGAGGTACACCATAATGTAGGCGGCTTCCATCGGGTCGTTGGTTACGCGATCATCGCCAAATTCGGCTTTGAAGTCAGCTACCCACTTTTCGTTTTCTGGGCTTTCTACGGTCATAAAGTAGTTCCAGGCGGCTAAATGACCCACCAAAAACTCGCTACCAATCTGACGAACTTCTTCCTCGGCAATACTCACAGACATTACGGGATATTTATCCGGCCCTAACCCCGCCCCTTGAAGTTGCTTGAAGAAGGCCACGTTACTATCCCCATTGAGGCTGTTGAAAATAACGCCACCATTAGGCAAAGCAGACCTAATTTTGGTGATGATTGGCGTTACCTCGGTGTTCCCCAGGGGCAGATAATCTTCCCCAACCATATTGGCGCCCCTGGCTTTAAGCTGCTCTTTGATGATGGTATTAGCTGTGCGAGGAAATACGTAGTCAGAGCCTACCAGGAAGAAGTCCTTACTCTTATTTTCCAGTAGCCAATCTACAGCAGGTTCAATCTGCTGGTTTGGGGTGGCTCCGCTGTAGAAAACGTTCTTAGAACATTCTTGACCTTCGTACTGCAGGGGGTACCACAGCATGTGATCCTTCGACTCAAACACCGGCAACACGGCCTTGCGGCTAGCCGACGTCCAACAGCCAAACACCACAGCAACCTGATCCTGGTCAATTAGCTTCTCGGCTTTTTCAGCAAAGGTGGGCCAGTCAGAAGCACCATCTTCCACAACAGGTTCAATTTGCTTACCCAGTACACCGCCAGCGGCGTTGATTTCCTTAATAGCCAGTTGTTCTGCATCCACCACGGTGGTTTCACTAATGGCCATCGTGCCGCTCAAGGAGTGGAGAATGCCAACTTTAACCATGTCTCCGTCACCACCGGATGCGGCGGTGTCAGTGCCGCCATCGGCTGCACCCGTGTCGGTGGTTGTTGTGGTGCTGCCGCCGCCACAGGCTTTGAGCAACATAGAGGTGCCCAGGGTTGCAGACCCATACACCAAAAACTTACGTCGATTAAACCGAGTTACCATTCAACCTTGCTCCTGACTCAACAGAAATGAGGAAAATCGCTGAAGTTGAGAATTCACTAAACCTTCAGAGTGGATATTAGGGGTAGTGACTGGAGGTAAATGTAGCGTAGAGCACAAAACAGTCAGCTCTGTTGTAACAATGCTTGTACATGTTCAACAAAGCTGCAATTGTCTCTTCTAGAAGCTAGTCGCAAAGGGAGAGGCAGTCAGGAAAAATATGGCTTTACCAGACTTAGCTGGCCGCAGGCTCGACCCAAATTGGATCACCCTGGCGAATCAGCCCGCCCTGCAAGACAGTGGCCCTAATGCCAGCAATAACCTGGTTATGCCGGGCTGTGGTACGTAGAATGTCCAGGTCAGCCGGAAGCTCAGACTGGGGCAGGGTCGTCATTACGCACCGAGGGCAACCGGTAAAAACGTTAAGCCGGGCCGTTTCCCCAATGACCAGAGTATGGTTAACCCAAGCCTCTTCAACAAAACCAACACTATCTCCAACGGGCTGAATCACTAGATTAGGCCGAAAGCGACGAGCATCAAAGGTGCTGGCTGGGCTGAGTTCCTGAAGCCGAGCTAAAGTAGCGGTAGAAATCGCATGGACATGACAGGCATCAAAAAAAGTGCCCGTGGGCATGACGATTTGGGTAATGGCATCTTGGTACTTAGTGCCTTCTACCTCTGGCCAGTAATGCTCAATGCTGGCTAAATCGGGCACCGCTGAGATGAGGCGCACCGGACGATCCAGCGCTGTGGAAAGCAAGGTATTCACCTCTGGATTGCCGCTAGTGGTAGTTTGGCCATCTGGCAGAAAAATTTCAACCTGAGGCGAAGCGTCTTGAACAGATAAATTCCTCAACAATTTTGACTTAAAACCAAGCAGTTGCGCCCATTTTTTTGGATTTTTGGCACTGGCCACTTTTTGAGTTTGCTCATCCCAGAGGGCGTAGGCGCGATCGCCCCAAAATCCCTGCTCAGTCAACCTGGATTCTTCAACTTGCTCTCCCCGCATGGATTTCACTGGGTAGCGCCAGAGGGCTTTAACCGTTCCAACTAGGGTTTTAGTCATTATGCTCGCTACTGTTAGGGGAATTGTACAGAACCACGGCCTATCAAGAGATAACGGCAGTGGACTCTAGCATCGCCTGAGCTTGGATAAAGTGGATGATTTTCGCCAGCCCTTCCCTGGTTTTGAGGTTAGTAAAGCCAAAGGGGCGATCGCCGCGCATTTTGCGAGCATCGCGCTCCATCACCTCCAGGCTAGCTCCTACCATTGGGGCCAGGTCAATTTTATTGATTACCAAAAAATCAGATTTAGTAATGCCAGGGCCGCCCTTACGGGGAATTTTGTCGCCAGCGGCCACATCAATAACGTATAGCGTTAAATCCACCAGTTCAGGGCTAAAGGTTGAGGCCAAGTTGTCGCCACCGCTCTCTACAAACACCAGATCGAGCGGATCAAACCGGGCCTCCAGTTCCTCAATAGCCACCAGGTTCATCGAGGCATCTTCGCGGATAGCGGTGTGGGGGCAGCCGCCGGTTTCTACTCCCACAATGCGCTCCGGACTGAGCGCCTGACTGCGCACCAGGAATTGAGCGTCTTCCTGGGTATAAATATCATTCGTAACCACGGCAATAGAGTAGCGATCGCGCATTGCCTTGCATAAACTATCGACCAAAGCTGTTTTACCCGACCCAACCGGGCCAGCCACACCCACACGAAAAGGACTTGCCATGTCCGACTCATCTACGCTTCAGGATGTCTGGTATCTTACACTGCCTGGCCCAGTTGGGGGATCTCCCTTTGGCAAAACCTGGCCGTTTTTGGGGCGAGAAGTTTCCGCCAGCCGCACAGGAATGGCCTTTGTACCACCGATGCTATGCATTCTCTGGCTCGACGGTGATAGCATAACAACGGCCTTTGCCTCGCACCTGCAATGGACTTAAAAGCCCACATTCGGGACATCCCCGACTTTCCTAAACCAGGCATCTTGTTTCGCGACATTACCCCACTGTTGTCTAACCCTGCTAGTTTGCAATACAGCATTGACCTGTTCGCCGAACAAGTCGCCGACTACCAGCCTGACTACATTGCGGGTATTGAATCACGCGGGTTCATGTTTGGTATGCCCCTGGCCTACAAACTGGGGATTGGTTTTGCTCCGGTACGCAAACCAGGAAAATTGCCAGCCGCCGTACACAGCGCCTCCTATGAACTGGAATACGGAACAGACACCCTGGAGCTACACCAGGATGCCTTTCCGTTGGGCAGTCGAGTGCTGATTGTGGATGACTTAATTGCCACAGGCGGCACAGCCGCTGCCACCTACGACTTGGTGGCGCAAACTGGCAGCACAGTTGTAGGCTTTGGGTTTGTGATTGAGTTGGTAGATTTAGACGGTCGCCGCCAGCTTCCCCCGGTGCCCATCACAACGCTATTGCAGTACTAAATCGAGGCATCCACTCAACGTGAAGCAGATGCCCCAAACAGCCGCCAAAGGAGCAGGATTAGAACCGTCCAGCCTTTCGTCTTACGGCAATTAGGCGTTCCAAAGCAGTCTGAGCTGCTGCTGGCGCTCGTAGGCTAGCTGTTGATCGCCATAGTACCGTTCCTCAAGCCAGGTTCGCAGTTCTACCTCAGAAACTCCGTAGATAGATTGCCCGGTAACTGGGTCATAGCCGTTCCAGGTAGGTGGGGCTACGTTGCTGTGATTGGTCGGCCATACCTGAGGTTCGTCTGACACATCTAGCCGGGTTAGCAAACCTTGCCACACCTGAGCAAGCCCACTGCGCACTTTGGTGCTGAGGTGGTTAAGCGAGTTGGAGCTTGGAAGGGCAATAGGCCAATAGGCGGTTGTAGTTTTCATGGTTTACCTCCTTTTTGATTACAATCTAAGTTTAAATTTCTGTATCTAGAAGCACAAAAACTATTATTCATGCTAATCATGAGTAACTTTGATGGATTGGATTCAAGGAGCAACTGTCACAGGTGGCATAACCGTCCAGTTCTTTGCATTAGCGGCTCAGCCGCACCCCAAGCGAGCTAACCCGCGCAAAAAAAGCGACAAGACTACTCATCTCGCCGCCTAAGAAACTCAGTTATGAGGCTAGTGGAGGATTTGAGATAGAAACTTGCGGGTGCGATCGCTTTTAGGATTATTGAAGAAATTCTCTGGGGTAGTATCTTCTACTAAGAGGCCATTCGCCATAAAGACAATCCTATCAGCCACCTCGCGGGCAAAGCCGACCTCATGCGTAACGCAGACCATAGTCATGCCTGATTGAGCCAGACTGCGCATAACGTCCAGTACCTCACGCACCATCTCTGGATCTAAGGCCGACGTTGGCTCGTCGAACAGCATCACCTTGGGTTGCATCGCTAAGGCGCGAGCAATGGCTACGCGCTGCTGCTGTCCACCAGATAGCTGCCCCGGATACTTATTAGCCTGCTCTAAAATCCCTACCCGTTCAAGGAGTTCCCCTGCGACTTGCCTAGCGCGCTCTTTTTTCCAGCCCCGCACATCCACAGGAGCCAGCATCACATTCTGCAGCACCGTCAAATGAGGAAAGAGATTGAACTGCTGAAACACCATGCCAACTTCGCGCCGGATGGCTTCTACATTTTTCATCTGAGGAGTTAGATGAATGCCGTCAATTTCAATGCGTCCTTTTTGATACGGCTCCAGGGCATTAAACGTGCGGATAAATGTAGACTTGCCCGAACCCGATGGCCCCATGATCACCACCACTTCGCCTATATTGACTGTGAGACTAACACCTTTGAGAACATGAAATCCATTGCTATACCACTTTTCAACATCCTCAGCAATGATGATGGGTGCAGCAGCAACCTCATAGGTTGAAGACGAAATGGCCGATGGTTCGAAATGAGTCATGGGTCAAGTTCCTTGGATTAGAAAGAGGCTTAGGCTAGCGGTCAACCGTCCACCAGTTCAACTCATAGTTTTAGAAAGAGGGAAGATCGAGAGGCTCACCAAACCACTTCATCGATAATTCTTCTAAATCACCAGAGAGTCGTTTGTGGGCAACAAAAACATTGACCCACTGCAAGAAATCCAGATCACCCCGGCGCACGCCAATGTAGCAAGGAGAATTTTGCATTACAAATTTGCGCTCAATGTTTTTATTCGGGTTTTCTGTCATCAAGGCATTGGCGATAGTATTTCCGGTGGCAATGGCATCCACTTGCCCGGCTAGTAAAGCTGCCGCCGTGGTGCTGTTATCTTCAAAACGCTTAATATCAACATCTTGAGGAGCACGTTTGGTTAGCTCTAAGTCCTCCAAGGCACCATTAGTGACTCCAACCGTCTTACCTGACAAATCCTCGTAGGAGGTAATAGCCGTCCCCGATGCACTGTAAAGGCCCTGGTAAAAAGGAGCATAGGGAATGGAGAAGAATATGGATTTAGCTCGCTCTGGGGTAGCCCCTAAGCTAGAGATTACTAAATCAACCTTGTTGCTTTGAAGAAAAGGAATGCGGTTCTTGCTGGTTACAGGCACCAGCTCAGGCTCCACTTCTAGAGCTTCTGCTAAGAGCTTAGCCACATCCACATCATAGCCCTGGGGTTGGCCATCAGTACCCATTGAACCAAAAGGCGGCGAGTCTTGAGGAATGGCAATTCTCACCTTGCCAGCAGCCAGAATTTGATCCAGCGTTGAACCCACACTGCCATCAGCTGGTGCACCTGTGGTAGGGGCTTGCGCTACAGTGGCATCTCCAGCTACCGATTGAGAGGTAATCGATTCGCCGGAACAGGAAATAGCGCCGATCATCACTAGCAAGCCTGCTAAGAACAGGATTAACCCCTGCTGCCAGCGAGAACTCCAAATCGGATAAAACCGCCTGCGATTGATGTCTGACATAGCAAATCTCCTGAATTGAGAAATGACACAGTTGGGCTAGAAGTTTAGGTCAAATCAACATAGTTAAATAGTTTCTGTTACTAAGGCAGTCTGAGGAGTATCAAACTGTCGTTCCAACCGCTTGCTGAGGGCTGATAAAGGAAAACACAAACAGAAATAGATAACAGCCGCAATAGAAAATACCAAGAAAGGCTGAAAGGTAACATTACTAATCGCGGTAGCCGAGCGAGTCAGCTCGACAAAGCCAATGATGGACGCCAAGGAGGTGCCTTTAATCACCTGCACAGCAAACCCAACCGTAGGAGGAATTGACATCTTAATGGCCTGTGGCAAGATAATCCGCTGCAATTGGCGAAAGTAATTCAGTCCCAGGGCCGTAGACGCTTCCCACTGTCCTTGCGGAACAGCTGCTACCGAGCCTCGCCAGATTTCTCCAAGGAAGGCGCTGCTGTAGGTCGTTAGGGCAATAGCTGCCGCAGCCCAGGGGGAAAGGTTGATGCTGAGTAAAACAGACAGCCCAAAAAAGGTTAAAAAAAGCTGCATAAGCAGAGGAGTACCTTGGAAAAATTCAACGTAAAGTCCACTAAGATAACGCAAAACTTTTCTCGGTGAAATGCGCATAAGCATAATCAAAAAGCCAATGATGCCACCACCAATAAAGGCAATGACAGATAGAGCAATTGTCCACCTTGTGGCCAAAATTAAGTTAGTAAGAATTTGGCCAAGTGTAAAACTTTGCATAACTCCACCGCAGAAAAGTTCTAGGCAAGCCCTAACGAATGTACTGCATAAACTTGAAGTATCGCTTCTGAATTAAAAGAGCAACTAGCTTGATTGACCAAACAATTACCAGATAGAGAAAGGTAATGGTTAGATAGATCTCAAAGCTCCGAAACGTTCGCGATTCAAGATAAGTGCCTACAAAAGTAAGCTCTTCGGCTGAAATTTGTGAGGCCACACTAGTAAACAAAATGGCAATCACAATTTGACTAATTAGCGCTGGATAGATATTGCCGAGGGCTGGGATTAAAACAACCCGCTGAAAAATCTTTAAATTGCTAAGACCCAGTGCCATTCCAGCTTCAACTTGACCCTTGCCAATGCCTTCAATGCCAGCTCGAATAATCTCTGTAGCGTAAGCCCCAAAATTGATTGACAAAGCTAAAACTGCAGCCTGCCAAGGACTTAACTTAATACCAATACTGGGCAATCCAAAGAAAAAGAAAAATAGCTGAATCAAAAACGGCGTGTTGCGAATAAATTCAACGTAGGAAACAGCAAGTCCGTTTAAGAAGCGGTTTCCTGAAGTCCTGGCTAGGGAACCAGCTATGCCAAAAAACAGACCGAAAAAAATAGATACAAAAGCTAGCTGTAGGGTTAAAAAGACACCTTGAATGAAGAAACCAAAATTATTCCAAACCACTGAAAAATTCAGTGTGTAAGCTAAGTAAGGGGGAAGATGAAACATACAACTCAACTTCCTAACTGACTATGTCCCCTTGTATACAACAGCAAAAAAAATGATTTTGTATCTGTAGGTACGTTTTCCGTTTGCTTTAGAAATATTAGGTCATAAAAATAGCATCAAGCTTCTAGGAATCTCCTAAAAACTTGATGCTGGCTTGATGTAAAAGGGTGAAGAATTACTAAGGGTTATTTGAACAAAAGCTTAAAGCCGCACCACTGACAGCACTACTTCACCCAGGTTGTTCTCTGGAAACGTATCGATAAAGAAAGCCCGCAGTTGCGCCGGTTCATCTACGTCTAGGGAAAGGGTGTCGGCGTAGCCGTTTAGGGTAGACCAGGTGGCGTTAACGGATACCTCCGTCTTCAAGTTCGTTACCTTACCCCCATAAATCCACAGCAGCACAAAAGGTTCCCCGGAGTGAGTCGGATCGCCGTAGCTAAATGCCCCGTCCTTAATGCGGATAATGTAAGAGCCTGGCTCCAGTGTGTAGGCCACAGCAACGTGCTCTTGCAAATGTTGTATTTGTTGGGCATCTAGCAACACAGCATGGTGGCGGCTGTGAAGAGTCAGCGTTTGGATGGCACAAGCACCAGATGTAGTTGGCCCTACAGTAACAATGGTTGCCGCTGCTGCCGCAACGGGCAGAACATTAGGAATGTCATCATCTGTGATGGACAAGTCACCCACATCTCTGGTTACAGTGGCAGGCCGATCTTCAATAACAGTATCTGTAGCCGGACTCGCCGCAGAAACACCAGTCACACCCAGAGCCGCCGCTCCGACAGCCGCCGCGCCCAGACCAGCGCCTGCCAAATCAGGCCACCAGTCAGCCGGTACCCGAACAGGTTCTGACCGAGCCAGACTTAACCATTCACCACTGTCAGTTTCGTAGCCAGCTTCGGCAACATAATCCCGCTCAGCCTGGGGAATAGGCACAAAGCGATCTTGGTCGGTTTCCTCAACGTCATAGACCAGAACGCTGTGGGCTGGTTGCTGATCGAGATTAATGTCAGTAGCGTCGTAGATTCTGAGTTGATGACGAGTGCCGCCATCAGCTTTAGCCGCTGTCTTAGCCGTGTCGGGCACTTCCCAATAGGCATAGGCTTTTTCGCTGGTGCGTGGGGTCAGGATAATACGGCTCAGGTCAACGCCAACGTCGGGCCTGATCTTACGCACTAGCCGATCTGCTCCTACTACTGTTGCTCCAGCCAGAGCAACTCCCCCAGCCAGGGCGGCACCAGGCATTGCCAGCCCCCCGACAGCCTCCTCAACTACACCCTCACCTACTGGGCAGGCCGGTACCCGCACTGGGTCAGACTTAGCCAGGGGTAGCCAATGATCTTCGCCCGTTACATAACCCAGCTCGACCATGTAATCTCGATCATCTACAGGGATGGGAACATGCAAATCTTGCTGGTTTTCGCTGACGCTGTATTGCTCAATGCGAACAGGCGGGTGCCGATCTAAATCACGGTCGGTTACGTCAAACAGGCGCAGCATTAGGTCGCGTCCGCCGCGATCTCGCTCCCTGGCCCGGTGCTGATCAGGCACTTCCCAATAAGCATAGGCACGACGACAGTTGCGAGGAGTCAAAATAATCCGACTGGGCTCAACCGGTACAGCCGCAGGCACCACAGGAGCCACCACTGGTGCACCACCCTTGCTTCGCAGCAGCCACCAGAGCAGCCCGCCGAGGAGAGGAATTAACAATAGCCACCAGGGAAACCGACCAGGCTGAGTCTGAACCTCCGTATCTGGGGGAACCAGCGCCGTATCCTGGTCGGTAGCAGGCTCAGGGGTAGCGGTAGGCTCAGGGGTAGCCGTGGGGCTGGGTGTAGCGGTAGTGGCCGCCGCTACCTCCTGAATGACCTCTTGCCCCGGTGCAGTGGTTACAAACCCAAGTAAAGCCAGGGCTTCTGGGCTTGGGTTTTGGCTGTTGTACACGTAATAGCGCGGCTGGGAGTAGGGGTAGCGGGGGTCGTCGGGCAGGGTTTGGTGCATGGACAAGATCCGCACGTCGTTGCGACCCGCTACTTGAGAAGCCACGGCATAGCCAATGCCATCATCACCGAGAGACTCGACAACCGCATCTGTAGTGTCTTCAGCCACCGGGTCAACAGTGGCTCCAGGCTGAAAGGGGCGACCAGCAAACACGGCATATTGACTCAGAGCGCGGCGGGTGTCGCTATAGTCGGGACGATCTACAAAGCGCACGGTCTGGGCTGGGCCACCCACCTCAGACCAGTCGCTAATTTCACCCAAAAACATCTGGGCAAACTGCTCAAAGGTGAGGTCGCCACTGAACCCATTATTAGGGCCAACAATAACAGCGACTTTCTCCCGTTGAATGGGGATTTCGACCAGCCCCTGATCCCGCTCGGCCTGGGTTAGGGATCTCCCGGCGGCCACCACATCTAGATCGCCGTTTACTAATGCCTGGAGAGCTTCATCGGTACGGCTGGCATCTAACTCGACCTTAGCATCGGGAAATTGCTTCAAGTACCGCTGCCTTAGGGTTTCGTTAGCCACCGTCATGCTGGTGGAGCCATCCACAGAGAGAACGGCATCAGCAGGCAGAGTGCTGGGGATAGGAAAGGTTTCGGGAGTATCCGTTGGGGTTTGGGCCGTAGCGACTGACTGAGGAAAACGCTCACCGCCAAGAGTGGCGATCGCTGCGGTAGCCAGGGCTAAGGCGGTCAGGTTAGCCAGGGTAGATCTCGAATGGGCCATAGGTAGCGCAAGGGGGGCAAAGAACAAAGATGGCAGACGCGAGCGCCAAACCTAAATACGGACGATCGACACCGTTAGCTCTTCGTCGTTATCGTCTCGGTAAGTATCAAAGAAAAAGGCACAGAGAGTAGCAGGCTCTAGTACTTCCATGACCAGGGCATCATCATAGCCGTTGAGAGAAACCCAGGTAGCGCTGACCGACACATTAGTTTTCTTATTGATGACCCGGCCGCCATAAATCCACAGCAGCACCAGTGGCTCATTTTGGTGATCGGCCTCGGCCCGGTATCCAAAGGAGCCAGAGCGAATTTTTACGATGTTGGTACCAGGTTCCAAATGCGCCGATACCCCTGTACGCTGTAAGGATTCCATTTGCTCTGGGCTGAACTGAAAGCAGTTGTGCCTGCCGTGTACGACTAAATCAGTAACCACACACCCGTCCATAGCAACTCCTTGGATAACGGCTAACAGCAATGTACGGCAAATGGGTTAAGCCAAGATAAAAAGTATTCGGAATATTACAGTTTTTCTGTCCTCCTAGGGGATTGAAACCCCAAAATATCCTGTTCTGGGTAGGACTTAACGTCTATATTTAATCTGGCAAGTCCATGACGGCCATCAAACTGAGTCTTGCTTCCAGTGCATTCCGGCTAAAATCTGAGTGGCATTGCTAAGCCGTGGCCATTTCGTGAATGCTTATGACTATTGATCAATTGATTGAACCAGAGGCCAAGAACCTGGGTGGTTTTGTAGCCCGGCGAAGTTTGCCCTACCCTGGTCGGCAAATGGTAGGGCCATTCATCTTTTTTGACCACCTGGGGCCAGCGGTACTACCCGCAGGCAAAGGCGTGGATGTTCGGCCCCATCCCCATATCAACCTGGCCACCGTAACCTATCTTTTCGAGGGAGCACTCTTGCACCGCGATAGTCTGGGTACGGTACAGGAGATTCGGCCCGGTGCGGTTAATTGGATGACAGCAGGGCGAGGTATTAGTCACTCAGAGCGATCGCCAGAGCAAGACCGTTCAGCAGAATCCACCATCCACGGGATTCAAACCTGGGTGGCCTTACCCGCTGCTGATGAAGAAACCGAACCCTGGTTCCATCACTACCCAGCCCATACCCTACCTGGCTGGCAGGACGACAGAGCCAGTATTACGCTAATTGCTGGGCAGTCGCACGGCTATACCTCGCCAGTGAAGGTTTTTTCCTCGATTCTCTACCTGGATGTGGTGTTAGCCCCCCAAGGGAGATTTACTCTAGAGGCCGACTACAGCGAGCGAGCTGTCTACAGCGTTACGGCAGGTTTGCAGATCAACCAGGCGGCTCTGCCCCCACAGCAGTTGGCTATTCTATCGGCGGGTGAAGGCGTTACCATTACTGCTGACAAGGCGGCTCGCTGCATTGTGATTGGGGGGGAGCCGCTAGGGACTCGCTACAAATGGTGGAATTTTGTGTCGAGTCGAGTCGAGCGCATTGAACAGGCCAAGGAAGACTGGCGCAAGGGCCAATTTAGCCCAGTGCCGGAGGAGGTTGACTTTATTCCGTTGCCCAGCCAGGTAAAGGAGGTGAATCCTTTGCCTTAGCAGAGTTAGGGCATAACTACAGAGACTCAGCGCCCCCGCTTTTTCGAGGACGCACGGCAAGGATTAATCTACAGATGACTTTGGCTGGGATAGGTGCCCGGTTTTGACGTAGATTAGGCAACCTAGGCGGCTGAAAGGAGTATGGTGGCTGCCGCTGGGGTTACGCAGCCAGGTACCCTTGGGGTAAGTGCCAAACTCATCTTCGAACACACCGTCTAAGACAAAAATTTCTTCGCCTCCCCAGTGCCTGTGGGGTTGAAATTCAGTTCCCGGTGCCCATTTAACTAGGGCGACTGTTTCATAGCCATGGCTGTGTAGAGGCATGACCTCCAGTCCCTTCGTCAAACCAGGAAACCACGGCGCTCTGGTGGTGTCTATCACTACCCGCTGCTGATCATCGGGTTGCATTTGCCAGAGCTTGACTAGAATGAGGCAGCCCTCTCGGCTAGAGGGCGCGTGGGTTGAACCAACTGGGTTGCGAACATAGGTTCCGGCAGGATAGTCGCCCCGCTCGTCGGAAAAAACTCCGTCAAGAACGAAGAATTCTTCGCCGCCGCCGTGGCTATGGGCCAAAAAGGTGCTACCCGGCGCGTAGCGTACCAAAGAAGTGGCGCGAGCAACCTCGTCACCATCCCGTTCGAGCATCCGTCGCTGTACTCCTGACATGGGTGAATCAACCCAGGGCAAGTCTGCACTGAAAATTACGACCCGTTGGCTAACATCCGCATGGAGTTTCATAGAAATTAAGATGATTAAAAGCTGAAACCTGAGAATTCTAGAGGATGGCCCCTCAGCCTGAAGCCCTACAACCACGGGCCAGTATGGTCTAGGAATGGGGAAAACTCTGGGGCCGACCAGTTAGGGGGGAGGCTGCCCTGGACTAGAAGGCCCCGCTTTAGCTGAAACCGTAGGAGTCGCTCGGCTCCAGGGTAGGTGCTGATTTCATCGCCTTCCCAAATCACGCTGGCAGTGCCAGTAAGATAGAGCAGATTGCCCTGGTCAAAATCCATAAACAGTAGCCCGGCGCGGGGGTTGATTGCCAAATTGCCAAAGGTATTGAAGTGGTAGTTGCCAGAAAAGTCTGGGATTGTCAGCGTTTGTGGGTCATCCAGGTGGACGAAGCCTGGTTTGCCACCTCGGTGGGATACATCCACCCCGCTAGCGGCTCCAGCCGTGTCATTTTGGTAGGCCGTGGTGATGAAGCAGGTATCGGCGGAGGCAATCATGGTCTGCTCGCCGTTCCCTAAAGTGGTGAAGGAATGCACCGGTTTTGGGAAGGTGGGGTCAAACTCAGCTAGCTCAAAGCGACGGGACTGAATGTACTGAGGGCAATTGCCGAAGCTCTGCCCCACAGCTACCGTAAAACCATTGGACTGAATGGCCGATACTTTACCGTTAAGGCGGTTGCGGCGGCGGGTATGGAGTTCAATGCCTAGCAAGGCTATGTCAACGGCTTCGGCCAGAGTATTGGCTAAGGGGTCGCCAAATAGGGGTTGGGCGGTAATTTGCAGAGCGCGATCGCCAAGGGCTGACAAAAACCCTGGCTCACCCACCAAAATAGAAGCCCACGGCTGCCCGGCCTGGTCTACTGTGCCCACAATGACATAGGGCAACTGACCAAAGAACTGCTGATGCTGCTCTGGCATATAGTCTCGAATGACACGTCGGCCCTGCTTATCCATCCGTGCTTGGATGCCAAACCGGGCGTGAATGGCTTGTTCACCCGCATGAAATGGCGATTCGGGCTGCAACCAACCTGGATTTTTCATGGCTCCACCTCCTACACACCGACCATCGGAACGTAGCCGGGCAGTTGCTTGACTCGCTCAATCCAGGCCAGCACATGAGGATACAACTCCAGGTTTATCTGGCCATCCCGCGCCAGGGCCACATAGGGGAACACAGCGATGTCTGCAATGGTGGGGCGTTCAAATTCTAGCCAAGTGCGTGTTGATAGATGCTGGTCTAGCTGCGTGAGAATGAAGTCAGCCTTTTGCTGGGCACGGTCGATGTTGATGCTGCTGACACCAAATAGGTAATAAAGTCGCGCATTCTCTGGCCCCTGCCGAATTTCTCCAGCCGTAGTCGATAGCCAGCGCACAACCTGGGCCAACGGTAGAGTTTCTAAGGGCAGCCACGACTCATTGCCGTACTGCCGGGCCAAATAGACCAGAATGGCCTGAGCATCTGCCACGGTGATATTGTCATCGGTCAGTACGGGCACCTGCCCAAAGGGGTTGAGGGTCAGATAGCCAGGAGATTTATGCTCCCCTTTCATCAAGTCCACGCTAATCCAGGCGTAGGGAACATTGAGCAGTTCCAGAAACAGCCTGACCTTGTAGCTATTGCCAGAAACTTCGTGGCCATAGAGCTTAATCATGGGTTTTTCTCCAAAAATTGAACGTGGTTGGTATCTAGACAGAGGAACAGGCTGCTAAGTCGTCCGTGAATCGAATCGGCTGGCCATTGACGGAAATCAAATGATCCAGGCGAATAGCTGTGCCGTCGTTTAGCCGCAAAAATTCCGCTTGCTCAGTCGCAAAAAGATCGACAACCTTGCCTTCGGTCGTGATTTCAGCACCGGCTTTGTCGCGATAGCGGAGACGGCAAAGCGTTTGCAAAGTGGCCAGGGCTTCTAGCTCGTCATGAAAGTCGCAGGCAATGAGGCGATAGGGACGGGATTGATAGGTATTCATAGGCTTCCTATTAGTTGGATGTTGACAGCGAAAATTAATGTTTGAATAAACCCTTAACATCAGCCACACCTGCCTTTGGGGTATGGCAACTGCGGCCAAAGTTCCGTATCCTCAACCAGCTATTCTTGTCATCACTTAAATACTTGCAAGACTATGGCTACCCCTTAACCAGCCGCATAAGTTGTTCAATGGTTTGGTGAAACTGGCCAACGCCGCCGCGCACTCGTGCCATCAGCATGCTGCCCTGCAAGGTTTCAAACATCAGGGCGGCCATCGCCTGGATTTCTCCTGGAAAGCGAAAGCTACCGTCTTGACAACCCTCCTCTAGCAGCATGGTTAACCGTGCTTCGTTAGCCCGACAAAACCTCTGCACATCCTCCACTAGAGGAGCACTGAGGGTCAGCGTTTCTGCCCCTAACATGGCGCAAAGGCAGGTTTTATCTTGATTGCCGCTGCTAAGGGTAGCCTCAAACAGCGCGCAATAGCGCCTTAGCTGGAGTTCCGGAGAGTCGCCAGACTCCAAAATGCCATCCACAATTCTGAAAAAGCGATCGCTATACCGCTGAAACAGCGCCAACAGCAAATCATCTTTTTTCGGGAAGTGGGTGTGAATACTGGCCTTGCGAATGCCGACGCGATCGCTAATATCCTGATAGCTCATCCCATTCACGCCGAGGCGTTGAATCAGGTCTTGAGCCACATCCAGAATGAGCGTTTTGGTGTCGGCTTGTCTCATGACTAAACCCTACTAGTAGGTAGCTAGCTATGTCAAGCCTTTTGTTGAAATTCATCTGGCTTTACATCACCAAGCCGCCACATAATTAGAAAGACAATGCAGAAAGCTAGATGCAGCAAATCGTAAGCGTTTCATTCTGCCGTCCACCTTTCCCTGGGTCTAGCTATGATCATTGCCCTTGCATCTCCTTGCGTAGCCTCAACATTAGAGGAAGGACTGGCCAAAATTGAGCGATTTCTGGCAGAAGCAGCGGCTCATGGAGCAGCCATTGTCTGCTTTCCAGAAGCTTATCTGCCCGGTTTAAGGGGGCAGGATTTTGAGGTCTTGCCCTTTGACCCGAACATCCAGGAAAGGGTGATTCAAACAGTGGCTCAGTGGGCACAGCAGTATGGCGTCGCTACTATCCTAGGCACGGAGCGATTTACCGAGGCGGGTCGGCAAATTGCCGCCTACGTTATCGGTGCTGACGGCCAGATTCAAGGTGTGCAGACAAAGAACCAAATCGACCCAACTGAGGATGCATTTTACGTGCCCGGCACCACCCGGCAACTGTTTGAGGTCAAGGGAGTCAAGTTTGGGGTGGCCATTTGCCATGAGGGCTGGCGCTACCCTGAAACAGTGCGTTGGGCCGCAGTGCGCGGAGCAAAGATTGTCTTCCACCCCCAACACACTGGGTACGAGCGCAGCGGCCCCCAGTTGACCCAGTGGGGAGCCGTAGACAACCCCTACTACGAAAAGGCCATGATGATGCGCAGCCGCGAAAACACCATCTACTTTGCCAGCGTTAACTATGCGCTGCGCTATCCAGAATCCGCCACCAGTCTAATTGCCCCGTCGGGGGAGTGTCAGGCTTACTTGCCCTATGGACAAGAGGGCCTGTTAGTTCAGGCACTCAAACTTGAAGAGGCGACTGGCCTGTTGGCGTCTCGCTATGCGCCAGAGCGGTATCAAGACGCGAGTTAGGCTGAGGAGATCCCTTATCCAGCATTTCCTTGCTCAAGTCGAACGGCACCGGGATCTGGTTAAATTCTTCTCTAACTCATTGGAGGACAACCTTCTATGACTCAGTTTGGCAATCTAGCTCAACCAGACCTGGCTCAGTACATAGTCTCAGGATCTGACCTGGATGCCTGGCGACAGGCTGCTCACCAACAGGCGATTTCCGCAGACATTGACCCGCAGGAAATAGATTGGCTGTTGCGGGCCATGAGCAATTTAGATGGGCTGTCTCTAAAGCTGGGGACTTTTCGCTCAAAAGCTGCCATTCCGCTTACCTGGTCTCTGGCAGAGCTAGACCAGTGCTGGCAGCAGCGACTTCGGCAGCAGGTGCCAGTGCAATATCTGGTAGGAGAAACTCCCTGGCGCCATTTTTCCCTTATGGTGTCGCCAGCAGTGCTGATTCCCCGCCCTGAGACAGAGTTAGTGATTGACCTGGCCCTTAACGCTGTAGCTGAAAGTCAGCAAGGTGAGCAACTCCGGCAGGGAATTTGGGTAGATCTGGGCACAGGTAGTGGCGCGATCGCCCTCGGCCTGGCCCATGCCTTCCCCCAGGCCCGCATTCTAGCTGTAGACCACAGCCCTGCCGCCCTGGTCATAGCCAAAACCAATGCCGAGCACCACGGGTTTAGCGATCTCATCACCTTTTACCAGGGTTCCTGGTTTCAACCACTGACATCCTTTCGGCAACAACTGAGCGCAGTAATCTCAAACCCGCCCTACATTCCTACTTCAGTATTGCCGACCCTGCAACCCGAAGTCATCCAGCATGAGCCACTCGATGCCTTGAATGGCGGCACCGATGGCCTAGAAGCCATTCGTACCCTGGTAGCTCAAGCTCCTGATTACCTGGTGACAGGCGGGCTGTGGCTGGTGGAAATGATGGCTGGTCAGGGCCAAGCCGTGCAAGCACTGTTAGAACAGCAAGGCCAATATCAAGAAATTCAAATCTGTAAAGACCTGGCAGGGCACGACCGGTTCGCCCTGGCTTTCAGGCGTTAGGAATTTGATTATCTATGCCTATCCTGTAGATTGGCCACTGCTCAACTGAGCCGATATCCCAGTCCAAAAGCCCCAATCCAAAATCTTTTACCCCCAACTCCCCGGCCAGGTCGTAACCAGAAACACCACAACCGAAATAATCGCTAACAAAAGCTCTAAGACTGTGCCGACCAGAGTGCCCACCACAATTGCCACCCCCACTTTGCTGGCTTGAACAATCCGCTGACCAAACTTAAGTTCGCGCCGGTGCAGAAATTCGCCAATAAAAGCCCCCAGCACCGTCCCTAAAAGAATGCCAAGGAGTGGAATTCCTGTCGGTAAAAACGGGAGTAACCCAAACAGCCCTAAAAACATACCCACAAAGGCACCAATCTGGCCCCATTTACTGGCTCCCACACGCTGGGCACCCAGCACACCAGCCAGGTAGTCGATCAACAGGCTCAGGATCAGTGCCACAATGGCCACCCCCAATGCCCACTTCAACCCGGCAAAGCCGACGGCTAATCCCCACACGATGATGGCACCAAGAATTAGCGTCATCCCTGGCAGCACGGGCACCACTGAGCCCACCACCCCCACCAGCATGACCAGCAGCAGCACCGCATAGAGAAGGGGATGCCACGCGGCTGGAGAGGTGACGGCAGGGCCAACCTGGGCTGGAAAGTTAGCCAACCTATGGGCGATTTCAACCCCATACCCGGTGGCCGTACTCACCCAATGCCCAACCCACTGACTAACCGATTGGTAAAGCTGATAGAACCACTGTGATAGCGCCGTAGTGGTGGGGGCCAAGTCGAAGGAAGCAGCCATGTTAGGAACCATCCTGGTGGGTTGAGAGAGTGAGAGCTATAACTATACTTTTCTCAGTTTAGTGGAGCGATCATAGCGATTTAGTAGAGCAACCGTAGCGATTTGAATGGAATAGCCACAAATGGAATAGCCACAACCTATTCCGCTTCCTCTGTCTCTCCTTTCTCTGGCTTCAGCAACGGAAAAGCGATGACATCGCGGATACTGGCGCTGTCGGTCAGCAGCATCACCAAGCGATCAATGCCAATGCCCTCACCACAGGTTGGCGGCATACCATGCTCCAATGCGGTTAGAAAATCTTCGTCTACTCCGGTGGCTTCTAAATCTCCCGCGGCCTTACGAGCAGCCTGAAGCTCAAACCGATGGCGCTGGTCGATGGGGTCAGTTAGCTCTGAGAAGCCATTGGCGGTTTCACGCCCAGCCATAAACAGCTCGAACCGTTCTACCACCCCCGGCTTGCTGCGGTGGGGCTTAGACAGGGGCGAAATCTCCACCGGATGGTCAATCAAGAACGTGGGCTGAATCAGGGTCTCTTCAATCTTTTGCTCGAACACCTCGTTCAGCAGCTTGCCAATCGAGTCACAGTCTTCTACTCCGTGCAAGTTGAGGACTCTGACAGCCGCTTTTGCTTCCTCCAGGGTGGTGAACTGATGAAAATCCAGGTCAGTGCGCTCCTTTACCAAATCGTGCATGGTAATGCGTTTCCAGGGCGGTGTCAGGTCAATCCCCTGGCCCTGGTAAGTGATGTGCAGAGTGCCGAGAATGTCCTTCGCCAGGGTAGCCACCAGGTCTTCGGTCAAGTCCATGAAATCGTGGTAATCGGCATAGGCCTGGTAGAATTCGACGCTGGTAAATTCTGGGTTGTGGCGGGTTGAAACCCCTTCGTTACGAAAGATGCGGCCAATTTCAAACACTTTTTCAAAACCGCCGACTACCAGCCGCTTCAGGTGCAGTTCGGTGGCAATCCGCAGGTAGAGATCCATCTCCAGAGTGTTGTGGTAAGTGGTAAAAGGGCGCGCCTCGGCCCCTCCAGCCTCAGTTTGCAGCACAGGAGTTTCGATTTCTAAAAAGCCCCGGTCTTCCAGGTAGCGGCGAATGCCCGTGGTAATCAGCGCCCGCTTGCGGAAGGTATCGCGCACGGTGGGGTTGACAATTAAATCCACATAGCGTTGGCGGTAGCGCTTGGCCACATCGGTTAACCCGTGCCACTTGTCGGGCAGGGGCAGCAGGGATTTGGTCAGCACCGCATACTCCCTGACTTTGACTGACAGTTCCCCTTTTTCAGTGCGCTTAATGGCGCCCTTAACGCCCAGAATGTCGCCCACGTCTGTCAACTGCTTCAGGTGATTAAAGGCATCAGCATCAATGGCGGCCATGCCCTCCTGAATATCTTTTTTGTCTAGATAAAGCTGAATGGTGCCAGTTTCATCTTGCAAGCTAAAGAAAGCTAGCTTGCCAAACACCCGCCGAGCCAGGATTCTGCCGGCCAGGGAAACCGGCACATCCACCTCTTCCCCAGCTTCCAGGTCGGCATACTTGGTTTGCAAGTCGGCGGTACAATCCGTTACCTCCCACCGATAGGCAAAAGGATTGAAGCCAAGCTGCTTGAGATCCTCTACCTTTTGCAGACGGGCAGCGCGGATTTCTTCTAAGCTAGAAGCGCTTTGACCAGGGCGATTAGAGTCAGAGGGCATGGCAATGGGTGGACGAACGGCAAAGCTTCACAAACCTTCATTATAGGGAACCTGGGTTAGAAAGCACGGCCTTAGAAGTCATCCTTAGGAGCCAGGATATGCCCCGCTTCTGCCTTCGCTCCCTTGGTGTATGTGATACACCTAATTAGGCGAAAAATGCCTAGAATAAAGCCGGTTTCTTTCAGCTAAAGACTATGGTTTACGCTCCAACTACCCCCGACCAAGTGCTGCAGCAGCTTAATTGGCGCTACGCTACCAAGCAGTTTGACCCAAATCAAAAGATTCCCGACGACGCTTGGACAGCGCTGGAGCAAAGCCTGGTTCTAGCGCCCTCATCCTTTGGCTTGCAGCCTTGGAAGTTCTTTGTTGTCCGCAATCCTGAGCTGCGGGAACAGTTAAAAGCTCACGCCTGGGGCCAGGCGCAGGTCACGGATGCTTCTCATTTGGTTGTGTTGGCTATTCAAAAAGATATTGAAGCCTCCACTGTAGACCGATTTATCGACCGCATGTCCGAGGTGCGCCAAGTACCGACCGACAGCCTGACGGGATACGGCAAAATGGTTAAAGGCTTTCTGGAGCAGCCGCCCTATCCCCTGGAAATGGACGCCTGGGCTACTCGGCAGGTCTACATTGCCCTTGGCTTCTTTATGCATTCTGCCGCCATGTTAGGCATTGATACCTGCCCTCTAGAAGGATTTGACCCGGCTAAGTTTAACGAAATTCTTAAGCTGCCAGAGCAGGGCTATGCGGCTGTAGTGCTTTGTGTGGCAGGCTATCGGGCCGAGGACGATAAGTATGCCACTCTGCCCAAGGTGAGATATGCCACGGAGGATGTGGTCGGTTACGTTAACTAGCCGTGGATAGAAACAGCGGTAACGGTTTGAGCCTCCCTTAACGTACCGTGCATGTTGTCTGGCTATGATGCGGTGGATGGCATCTGGCAGCACATGCTATGACCGATGACTCAGCTTCTTCCCGGGAGCAAATGCTGGAACGCTTGAGGGCTTTGGAAGAAACAGTTGAGGAATTGCGCGATCGCAACCGTCGAGTCGAAAGCGAAAAAGGCTGGGAAACCAGCCTTAGCCGCAAAATTCTGCTTTCTGGGTTGACCTATGGGATCACCGCCCTGGTGTTCTGGAAAATCGCCGTGCCCGATCCCTTAGCCAATGCGCTGATTCCCACTACAGGGTACGTAATTTCAACTCTGACTATTCCCTGGGCAAAGCAAATTTGGGTAGCCCATCGCAATCGTGGATAGGGCGGGCACTACCTGCCCGCCCCAGAGAATTACAGAGTAGCCAGGCTACCAGCTACAGCCGCGCTAATGGCTGAAAGGGTGGCGGTGCCAAAAATCCACCAGGCAGCGGTAGCAGCGGTTTTGCGAGTGTCTTCCACCTGCTGCTGCACCTGGTAACGCAGCTCAGCCAGGCGTTTTTCGACCTCCTGCTCCAGTTGTTCCGCTTTGCTAAGGGCCGTAGTACGCACCTCGTCCACCTGGTCGAGGATGCGCTGGGCATCGGCTTCGGAGATGGCATCGTGGGAGCTGAGGATGGCCACCAGAGTGCCGCGATCCACTTGGTCGAGGCGCTGGCGCAGGGCTTCAAAGCCTGCTTTAGGGTCGGCCATGAGCCGCTGCAAGTCGCGCTTGATGCCGTAGTAGTCCAGCTCTGGGCGATTGAGAGAGTCTAAATATTGGCGAATGCGGTCCAGGATGCCGTTAATCACCGATTGCACCTGATCCTGCACCTGACGCAACTGAGCCAGAAACTGGCGGCGCACCTCCAGTACCCGATCCACAGTCGCCTCAGCTTCTTCGCGGCTCATATCTGGGCGCTGGGCTAGCAGCGCTACGACGGTATCCCGGTCAATGCGGGCCAGGCGAGCCTGCAGCCGGTCGGCCCCCAGGCGAGGATCTTCCAGCAGCAGCTTCAGGTCGCGCTTGATGCCATCGGGGTTGAGGGCAGCTTTGTCGGTACTGCGCAGGTAGTCTTCTAAGGCCGACTCAAAGGACATCACCTGGGCCTGAACCCGCCGAGCCAGGCGCTTGGGCAGCCTTAGCAATTCTCTAATCGTAGTTTGGATGTCATCAATGATTCGATTCACCTCGGCCTCGCTCAAGTCCTGACGCTGGCTGAGTAGCTTCACCAGGGTGTCACGATCCATCTGGGCCAAGCGATCGCCCACCGCCTGAACGCCCAGTTTGGGATTGTGAAGCAGCAGATCTAGATCGCGCTTGATGCCCTCTGGATTTAGCTCTGGCTTACCGGTTTTGAGCAAGTAGCGCTCAATGGCCTGGGTTGCCTCATCAAGCTTGGTTTTAGCCTGTGCCGTCAGTGCGGCGGGTGCATGGATGGTTTGATACCAGGTCGCTTCTACCTGATTAAGGATTTGTTGTACCTGAGCTTCAGAAAGATCGTGCCGCTGGCTGAGCAATTGCACCAGAGTGTCGCGGTCAAACTGAGCCAACCGCTGCCGCAATCGGTACAAACCGGCATCAGGTTCAGCCAGCAAGGTTTGCAAATCGGCTTTGATGCCGTCGGGGTTGAGTTCGGCCTGGTTAGTTGCGCGTAAATACTCCTGTAGAGCCTGCCACTGGTTGCTAATGCGGGTCTGAGCGGCGGTTTGCAACCCTTCTGCATCAGCCAGATCAGCCGCCATCACTCGCTCCAGGCGCTGAGCCACCTGCTCAGCGTCTTCGTAGCTGAGGTCGCCGCGAGCCTGAAGCGCATCCAGGAAGGCTCCTTCGGCAAAGACAGCGTAGCGATCGCGCAAATCCTCTGCCTCCGCGTAGGGGTCATCCAGAATCTGCCAGAAGAGGTCGTCTGCTTCGCCAGATAGCAAGTCATCCCGAGAACTGCGCTGCAAGAAGGTGTAAACCCGCGTTTGCAGCACCTGGGCCGCTTCCAGGTGATACTGCTCCGCAACTTCCGCTACTACCTGCTGACGCACCTCATCCAAAAGTGCTGAGACCTGGGCAATTTCCTGCTGGGTCAACAGCCCCCGCTGGGCCAAAATCTCAGCAAAATATGGCTGATTCAGGCGCTGCAATTCCTGGCGTAGTCGCCCAGGGTCGGCGGTAGAGTCGTAGAGCACTGACCAAAATTCCTGCTTCAACCGCTGGGGCTGTAGCTGCCAGGGGTAAGCACTATAGAGGTAAGCCTCCACATCGGCTTGGACAGCACTATATGGCTCCTGCTGGCCGGTCAAACTAGCGACAGAATCACCAACCTGGCGCTGGGCTTGCTTAAGTTGCTGGGTAATTGTAGTCAAATCCCAATCAGATAGATCAGCCCGATTCAGCACCAGCCCCATCAGCATCCCCATGCCCTGGGCCAGGAGACTGGTGGAACCCGCCTGGCCAGCAGACGGACGACGGTATTCCTCCAAGAGCTGATCGAGGCGCTCCGTAAGCTGGTTAGAGACTAACTCCTCCGGCTTAGCCGACTGCAGGTAGGCGGCCAAATCTTCTAGAGAACTACCGCTGGAAGATTGCCCCACGGCCCGACACCAGCTCTGGTAGAGGCGATCGGCAATGCGTTTAGTCTCCCGGCGAGATAGGTCGGTGCGGCGGCTTACCAAATCCTCAAAGGCTTGACGGTCAAGCTGGGCCAGGGCGTTGCGATCGCTCAGGTCAGCCACATCAGACTCTTGCAGCAAGCGCTCAAATTCTGCTTCCAGGGATTCGGTGTCTAAAGCAGGCGATCGCAAACTGACCAGGTAATCGCGCAGGGTGTCCTTGATGTCCTCACTATCCCACCCGGCCATAAGTTCTTGACGCACAGCAGCGGCGGCGGCTTCTGCGGTTTCTACTACCTGATTACTGGCCATTTTGGCGCCCATTGCCGCTGTTGCGGTACCTACCAGGGCTTGAAAACTAGCTGTAGCCGTTTTAACGACGGAGCCAATTAAGGAACCCACGGTTGTAGAACTAACCCAAAACAGTAGGCAAAAGTAGGTGCCCCAAATCACCAGACCTGTGATTGCCCCCAGTAGGGCACTGCTATATAGGCTGAGTTTGACCGCCAGCAGACAGGCACAGAACAGCGCCAGGCTAACCGTCACCAGGGTCCATAGACCAAAAGCCGTGGCAATTTTGGGACTGCCGCCCTGACCAGAGCCGCGTCCCAAATAGCCAATGCCCACCGCCACCGACAAATTCGTCAGCAGCAGTTGAAACCCAAAGGCCAGCACCAGGCCCGACACTAACGCAATAAAAAACTGCGGCCCAGAAAAGATCAGAGCGGCTTCCTCCGGAGTGGTGACGCTCGGTGTCGTCACCTGGGCCAGAGAAGGCCAGCCTCCGGCTTGGGCCTGCAACCCACTTAACCATTCAACTATCATCGGTTTATCCCTTATAGCTTGCTGATTTGAACGGTCGGCCAACCATTAAGGTGAAGGGCTGGGTAAAGTTTGAAACTCCAGGTCTAACGCCTGCACCGCCGTCCGCGTTCTCTTATCAGAACGTTTTTGGACGACTCTGTAATCTGGCCGGGGATTTATATCACTGGATAGACCTGTGGCACAATAATCGGGTTAACGCTCCTGGGGCAAGGGTTGGGCAGCCATGACAAAGTTTGTATTTGTAACCGGCGGTGTAGTGTCGAGTATTGGTAAGGGCATTGTGGCGGCCAGTTTAGGGCGGCTACTGAAGTCGCGGGATTATTCTGTCTCAATCCTCAAGCTGGATCCCTACATCAACGTAGACCCCGGTACCATGAGCCCCTTTCAGCACGGGGAGGTGTTTGTTACCGAAGATGGCGCCGAAACCGACCTAGATCTGGGCCACTACGAGCGCTTTACCGATACGGCCATGTCTCGCCTTAACAGCGTGACCACTGGCTCCATCTACCAGGCGGTGATTAACCGCGAGCGCCGGGGCGACTACCAAGGGGGCACAGTGCAGGTGATTCCTCACATCACCAACGAAATCAAGGAGCGGGTGCATCGAGTGGCCCGCAACACCAACCCCGATGTAGTGATTACAGAAATTGGCGGCACGGTGGGCGATATTGAGTCACTACCCTTTTTAGAAGCTATCCGTCAGTTTCGTAAGGATGTGGGGCGGCAGGATGTGCTGTATATGCACGTGACGCTGATTCCGTGGATAGCCTCAGCCGGAGAACTCAAGACCAAACCCACTCAGCACTCGGTAAAAGAACTGCGCTCCATTGGCATTCAGCCGGATATTTTGGTGTGTCGCTGCGAGTGCCCCTTGCCCCAGGCCATGAAAGAGAAAATCTCTGAATTTTGCGACGTGCCACCGGAGGCCGTGATTACCTGCCAGGATGCCAATAGCATCTACGAAGTGCCCCTAAACCTGGAGCGTGAAGGGCTGGCCCACCAGACCTTGAAGATTCTGGCAATGGAGCAGCGCCAGCCTAACCTGGACAATTGGCAGGCGCTGGTGCACGGGCTGTCTAGCTCTAGCCGACCTCTGGAAATTGCCATTGTGGGGAAGTACGTCAGCCTAAATGACGCCTACCTATCGGTGGTGGAGGCACTGCGCCATGCCGCGATATCGCACCAGGCCGCGCTCAACATTCGCTGGGTCAACTCCGAGGATATTGAAACCAGCTACCCCGAAGCCTATCTGAATGGCGTAGATGGCATAGTTGTACCGGGCGGCTTCGGCACCCGTGGCATCAACGGCAAAATTCAAACTATTCAATACGTGCGAGAACGTGGCATTCCCTTCTTGGGGCTGTGTTTGGGAATGCAGTGTTCGGTGGTGGAGTGGGGTCGCAATGTGGCCCATCTGGAGCGGGCAGATAGCTTAGAGTTTCAACCCGACACCCCCAACCCGGTCATTAGCTTACTGCCCGAACAGCAGGACGTAGTCGATTTGGGCGGCACCATGCGTTTGGGCCTCTATCCTTGCCGCATAGCCCCCGATACCCTGGCCAGCCGCCTTTACCAAAGAGAAGTGGTCTACGAACGGCATCGCCACCGCTACGAATTCAATAACGCCTACCGCAACTTGTTCCTGGAGTCAGGTTACGACATCAGCGGCACCTCCCCCGACGGTCGCCTGGTAGAAATTATCGAGTTGCCCAGCCACCCCTTCTTTATTGCCAGCCAGTTTCACCCTGAGTTTCAATCTCGCCCCAGCGCCCCTCACCCGCTATTCCTGGGCTTGGTCAGTGCTGCCCTGGGGCCACCTGCTCCCACCCTTGAGCCAATGCTGCAACTAGGCACAACCGTAGAAGCCTAAGACTCCTGGCCTGACTCACCCCCTCATTCTCAGTACCCTCTGCACCTCTGTGGTTCCCCCCTGATCCCCACCCCCAAACGGGCACACTAGATCCCATCCACTCAAGAACAACCCTTGACCACCGAGCGAGCTTATTGGGTAGCGTGGTCTCAAGCCAAAGGCATGGGGCCAATTTTACTAAAGCGACTGCATAGTCACTTTGGTAGTTTGGCTGCGGCCTGGCAGGCCGATGGCTCACAGTTACTAGAGGTAGAGGGCATTGGCCTCAGCCTGGCATCCAGCTTAGTAGAGTACCGCCAAGCAGTCGATCCCCAAACCGCCCTAGCCCAGTGTGAACACCAGGGCGCTAACTTTTGGACCCCAGCCGATCGCAACTATCCTCCCCTACTTTACGAAATTGCTGATCCACCGCCGCTGCTCTACTACCGGGGCCGTACTGAACTCGCGACTGCCGTACAAACCATGCCCTCCGTGGCCATTGTGGGCACCCGTGACCCTTCCGACTATGGCCAGCGCTGGACGCGGCGCATTGCCCAGCAGTTAGCCGCCCACGATGTAATCGTAGTCTCTGGCCTGGCCAGCGGCATCGATCGCCACGCCCACAGCCAAACCCTCGACAGCGGCGGCCTTACTATGGCCGTGCTGGGTACTGGCGTTAACCGCGTTTACCCCTGGGCCAACTATGACCTGCAAAAGCGCATCGCTCAGACTGGGCTGCTGCTGAGCGAACATCCCAACGATACCCCGCCTGAGCGCATCCACTTTCCTCGCCGCAACCGCATCATTGCCGGACTCAGTCGAGTAGTGCTGGTTACGGAAGCTCCGCCTCGTTCTGGTGCGTTGATTACCGCTCGCCTCGCCAACGACTATGGCCGCGAGGTCTTTGCTCTACCCGGTTCTTTAGACAATCCCTGTAGCCTGGGCTGTCTAGAGCTAATCCGCCAGGGAGCGCAAATGATTCTAGACGACACCACACTGATTCAAGCCCTGGGGCAAATGCCGCAGTTGGATTGCCCTGCCCTTTCGCCCCAGGCCGAAACCCTGCCAATTAGCGAGCTCCCGCCGGACTTAGCTACCTTAATGGCCGCCATTGGTTCCGAACCCGTTAAGCTCGATACCATCGTGCAGCAGGTGGCTAAACCCACGGGTGAAATTCTCAGTAACTTAATGCAGCTAGAGTTGATGGATTTGGTGACGCAACTGCCAGGGAATTGCTACCAGCGTCGTTAAGCCAAAGAGCGTTCCGCATCCACCGCCGCCAAGTAAGCCGGGTTCCAGATGTAAATGGGGCAGAAGTCCTGCAAAAACTCAAAGCGCAAATCGCCTAATTGCACCATATCTCCCTCTTGTAGGAGGCGGAGCTGGTCTGGAACCAGGGGTTGACCATTAATTTGAGTACCCAACTGGCTACCCAGGTCAGTTAGCGAAAACCCCACTTGCGGGTCAAAATCAAGCGCCGCATGGTACCGGGCAACATGACCTTCTACCAGCGTAATGCTGCAATGAGCGCTCTGACCAAGCAACCAGTGAGTCCCGCAGGAGGAGGCCCAAATTGCTCGATGGGGATTGATGTTGGTAGTGATAAAGCAGCGATCGCTCACCACAATACCCTGCACATAAAGGCCAGACTCCCGACAGTGATTTTGAGCTGTCAAAATCGGGTCAATCACATCGGCCACCTGTTCCAGGTCAAAGTCCAGGTTATGCAAAAGCGTCTCCAGCAGCCAGGGCATAGCTGGTGTTAGCGGATTTGGAGAAGCCACCTGATTTGAGCAAAGCAAGTTCGAGGCCAAGGCCGAACCTGTGCTGCGCTGAGTACTCTGAGCAAAGTAATTCGAGGAAATCATAACTGCGTCAATTTCACTGCTAACAACATCTCTAGGAACTGCCTGTGAACTCAGCGCTAGAGTAGCGATAGCTCTAAAGACAGAAAGCGGTAATGCACTAGAGTCCGCTAACTAAAGCCAGCGGATAACGACAGAAACTCCTAATTAATGAGCATCAAAAGTGACGATGGCGAGTGACGATTTCCTGGGCTAGCTGCACCAGGCCGCTAAAACTGTCGTCATTAAACCGGGTTTTGCTGAATTTAACAATGCCGAGCTTGAGTTTGTTTACAGAACCTTTATTTAGGTCTTTATTGGACAAAAATTCAGCCAGGAGGGGGGAGTACAGAGTTTACGGTCTCGACGATGGATGAGTCAATCGGCGTTAGGTTTGAGGTTTCAGGTTTGAGATTTTGGGTTGATTGACTGACAAAACTCTCAGAACTGGCGGCTAGAAGCCATGCCTACCCAGACATAACCCGCGTGGGTAGGTTATGTCTGAGTCGAGTAGTCGGCCTTCGCCGACTTCGGTTGTGTAGTGGTTTGAACCGCCGGGCGTCAAAGTTTTGTCAATCAACCAGGGTTTCGGGTCTGGGGGTAAGATAATAGTGCATTTCCTGAGCTGTTCATGCCGCTAGGGAGTGGATTTCCTCTTAGCGCGTCGTACCCTTGGTGCAACTTTCTTCTGGAGCTCAGCCGCCTCTGAGCTTTCTTCCTCCCAAACCTAATGCCCTGGTGCTAAGGGCGGTGCAGTTATGGCTACCGCTCTGGATGCGCTGGCAAGAAAAAATCCTGCAGGTTGAGACCCACAATGTTGACTCGCTGGTGCATCTGTTTAAGGACTTTCAGGCGGGGCAGCAGCGGTTTATGATTGCCTTCCGCCATCCCAGCCCCCAGGATGCCTTTTGCCTGGTTCATCTACTCTGGTACGACGTGCCTCGTCAGGCTCGTGAGTTAGGCATCACTCTGGAGCGTCCAATTCACACCCACTTTATTTACGATCGCGGCATTCCCCTCTGGGCGGGAACCTGGGTAGGTTGGCTCTATGCTCGCCTGGGTGGTACTCCAATTCAGCGCGGCAAGGTGGATCGCCAGGGGTTACGCTCGGCTCGGCAGCTTTTTGCCCAGGGACGCTGGCCAATGGCAGCCGCCCCTGAAGGCGGTAACAATGGTCATACTGAGTTAGTTAGCCCTCTAGAGCCAGGGGTGGCTCAGTTGAGCTTTTGGTGTGTAGAAGATTTGCAAAAGGCAAATCGTCCGGCAGGTGTAACTCTTCTGCCGCTGGGCATTGCCTACAAGTATCCCACTCCGCCGTGGGATGAGATCGATCGTTGGCTAGAGCGGCTGGAGGTAGAGAGTGGCCTATATGCAACGGGTAGCCTAATCCCACAGCCCTCCAGTAGTGTGGATTTAGACCCAGAGTGGGAGGCTGACCCAGCCATGCAACGCCGCTATCAACGGCTGCTGCTACTAGGAGAACATCTCCTGTCGGTCATAGAGGCGTACTATCATCGGGTCTACCAGATGCCGCTGCCCGTCGAGCGTGCAGCCGGGGATGATGCGGTTGATAGCAACCTGGGCGAACGGCTAGAAACTTTGCGCAATGCGGCGTTGCAGGTGGCAGAAACCTACTTTCAATTGCCGACCAAAGGAAATGCCATTGATCGCTGCCGCAGAATTGAGCAGGCCGGATGGGAGCGCATCTTTCGGCAAGATCTGGCCACAGATCAGCCCGTATCAGCCGTGGCGCGGGGCCTGGCCGACCGAGAAGCCGAAGAAGCCGACCTGAGAATGTGGCACATGCGGCTGGTCGAAAACTTTGTTGCGGTTACTGGCCAGTATGTCAGGCAGCGCCCCACCGCCGAACGCTTTGCCGAAACCCTCTTGATTTTGCGGGATATCGTTTGTTTGATCAAAGGCGAAAACCCGTTTCCCAGGCCAAAGCTAAGCCCCCAGGTGGCGGTTGTTACCGTGGGTGAGCCAATTTCGGTGAGCGATCGCTGGCCTGCTTACCAGGCTAATCGCAAGCAGGCGATCGCCCAGCTCACGGCTGATTTGCAAACGGCTCTAGAAAAAATGATTTAATCTCCCGAATTGGCGTTGCTGAATTAAGGGATGAGCCTTGGAGGGACTGGAACATCGTCGAACTTGAGGTAGTGAAGTAACAGTCGGACAGAGTGAGCCAGCATTTCTACGGACTTGGAGTAGCACAG
>Ga0224723_1000314_pt1 | contig 34229 bp, 30 predicted proteins | sample Balambano_FR2_Me_FD_161647 | JGI IMG/M metagenome (GOLD analysis project Ga0224723, IMG submission 161647) | Freshwater sediment microbial communities from Lake Towuti, South Sulawesi, Indonesia - Balambano_FR2_MetaG | ecosystem: Environmental > Aquatic > Freshwater > Lake > Sediment | place... | reverse complement strand
ATTTTTTCTGATCACCTACGGCTTGGGCAGCGACTTAACGCGGGGTGCCCGCTACAACTTTGTTTACTTCCCGGCTGTGATTGTTCTGGCAAGTGCCGGACTTGCGGTATACTGGCATTCCGCTGACCCGCTTCGGGGCAAACGGGCAGTTGCTGCGGTTTGGGTGGTGGGTTTGCTCAGCGCCCTGACGGTCGTCAGCAATTTGGGATATCAAAAGTACTATCGCCCGGATCTGCTGGTGCCGCTGATGCAAAACGGCGCGCATGATTCTGTGTTGATTGCAACCACGCACCGCTCTCTGGTGCAGATTGGAGAAATGATGGGGTTGGCATGGGAGTTTCGATCGCATCCTGATGCCAACCTGCCGCTGTCTCACATTCAGTTTCTGCTGGCACAGCAACCGGCAGGCTCTTGTGCGGCAACCTGTGAGGCAACCGTCACTCTGCAAAAAACGCTGGCGCAACTGCCGCAGTCGATCGACCTGTGGTTAGTGAACTTTCACGCTGATGCAAACTTGGCAGCGTCAGGCTGTGTGCTCGATCGACAGCCTACCCGCTTTGTCAGTGGCTACAGCTATCAGCGGTATCACTGCCAGCCGCAAGCGTGAACTGCTGGCAGCAGTCAAACTAATTGCGGTGATTGTTGCTGTAGCGAACCAGTGCCCCTGCCCACTGGAGCTTTTCGCGCAGGGTTTGATAGTAAGAGTAGTTTTCGCGCAGAATAATGAACTGTGCCTGACAGTCTGCCATGCGAATATCCACCCGCTGTCCGGGCCAGATGGACGTTGCCAATACGCCGTCCATCCATAGTTTCGTGGTCAGGTCACGATCGACTAGGGGCCAAATGCTGACGACAGAGCCGGGCGTGAGCACGATCGGTCGGCTCGAAAGACTGAGGGGGCAGATGGGCGTAATCACGATTGCATCCATGCCGTGGTGTACGATCGGACCGTGAGCTGCCACGGTGTAGCAGGTTGAGCCAGTCGGGGTCGCGACGATCAGCCCGTCGCCCTGATATTGGTCAATCACCTCGCCGTCAATCTCCATCTCCAGGATCGAGGTGATCATCCGGTCTGCCGAACCAGGCTTGACGCACATCTCATTAAGCGCCAGAAATCGATCGCTCATCGGCTCAAGATTCGTGCGATTGCCTTCAAACGTGGTTGCCTGAAGCATCATCCGCCGCTGCACAGCAAAGCGGTCTTGCTCTAGCCGGTTCCAAACCTGCTCGGAATCCTTAAACGCGTCTAGCGGCTCGGTGAGAAACCCCAAATGCCCACCGACATTGACTGCCAGAATCGGAATGCCTTCTGCTGAGAGGTGTCGCGCCGCCGCTAGCGTTGTGCCATCGCCTCCCAACACCACTGCCAGGTCGATCGAGTGCTGCGGCGCAGACGCGAGAAACACCGGATAAGGGTTATCTTTTGCACCGCTGGGACCCAACATCACCCGACAGTCGCGCTGTTCGAGCTGTTGAGCGCAGCGCTCTGCCCAGCGCTGACTGAGAGTGTCACCCGCTTTGTAGGCAACAATGACCTGCTTTAGCTGCACGTCTGTTTTCCGTCAATTTGCTACCACTTCAGCAGATTGAACTGCTCCATATCTACCGTATCGCGGTTGCGGTAAATCGAGAGCACGATCGCCAGCCCCACGGCTGCCTCGGCTGCCGCGATCGTGATCACAAAAACCGTAAACACCTGACCTTTGATGCTGCTGGCATCCAGATAGTTGGAAAACGCCATCAAGTTGATGTTGACCGCATTCAGCAGCAGTTCGATCGACATCAGCACCCGGATAGCATTGCGGCTGGTGACCAAGCCATAGATGCCAATGCAAAACAGGGCAGCAGCGACCAAAAGAAAGTATTGCAGTTGCATGAGTCCTCGCAGGCTGTCTGATTCTTGATTAGGAAAACGGCTGGTTGACTACTTGTTGCGATTGTCTGGATCGCTGGTAATCATTCGTTCGGGGGAATTTGGCGTAGCGGCTGCAACCAGCTCACGCGGGCGCTCAGGTAAAGTCAGCACCGGGCGCTGAATTTCTTCAGCGGGCGCGACCACCTGATCGGGCAAGTATTCGCGGCGTGCCAGAATAATTGCTCCAACCAGCGCCATCAGCAGCAGAATTGAAGCCAGCTCAAAAGGCAGCAGAAAATCGCTAAAGAAGTGTTGACCAATCACCAGCGTCGAATCGTCTCCGGCGATCGGCAGGTTCGTGAGCACCCATGGGGTTGATAGCACCATTGTGCTCAACAGGGCAAACAGCCCGACACACACCAGCGCCGTTGCCGCTCTTCCTAACCAGGCTTTGGGCAGCGGCTTAAATTCCTGGCGCTTGTTGACCAGCATGATCCCAAACAGGATCAGCACATTGACGGCTCCCACATAGATCAGCACTTGAGCGGCTGCGACAAACCCGGCGTTGAGCAGTACATACAGTCCGGCGATGCCGATGAACACTGCGCCCAGCAAAAAGGCAGAATACACAATGTTTTCGAGCAGCACTACGCCCAGAGCGGCTCCCAGCACCATCACAGTCAGGATGCCAAACGAAACAAGTTGAACTACATCCGCGATACTCACGACCTGCTCTCCCTTAATCTTGCGCGCGATCGATACAGACGCAGGCGCAGGAATGAGCGGTCTAGCTCTAACCCTACGCCTAATTCTGTTACTTCTATTGACTGGCTTCCATTTCTTCCAGCAGCTCTTCTGGAAGTTTACCGGCTCGACGCGAACCCGCAGGTAGACCGTGAGGTTCGAGTACGCCCTTGGGCAGGTAGGCTAGCTCGCGTAGCGGCTCTACCATCGGGTCTTCCGTGACTTTGTAGGGCAAGCGACCCAGCGCCACGTTGTCGAAGTTGAGTTCATGGCGATCGTAGGTCGAAAGCTCGTATTCTTCAGTCATCGACAGGCAGTTGGTGGGGCAATATTCCACACAGTTGCCGCAGAAGATGCACACGCCGAAATCAATGCTGTAGTGATTAAGCTTTTTCTTCTTGGTTTCTTTGTTGAATTCCCAGTCTACAACGGGCAGGTTGATCGGGCAAACCCGGACACAAACTTCGCAGGAAATACACTTGTCAAACTCAAAGTGAATTCGACCCCGCCACCGCTCTGAAGGAATCAGCTTCTCGTAGGGATACTGAACGGTGATCGGGCGGCGCTGCATATGGTCAAAGGTCACCGATAACCCCTGACCAATGTATTGAGCCGCCTGAATGGCTTCTTTGGTGTAGTCACCAACTTGCTTGAGAAATTTCAGCATGGCGAGAGGGTAGGAATGAGAGGGCTGAGAGATAGGGATAAAGGCTGAATCGGGAGGCTATCCCTGATCCTTCAACCTTCATCCCTTGAGAGTTTATCCGCCGAATGCAACGGGAAAGGTGAGCTTGAGCGCTGCGGTCAGCAGCAGGTTGACCAACGATACTGGCAGCAAAAACTTCCAGCCCAGGTCGAGCAGTTGGTCAATGCGGACGCGGGGCACCGTCCACCGAATCAAAATTGCCAGGAACACCAGCAGATATGCTTTGAACACGGTCATGGTGATGCCTAGCGCGCCTGTGATCACCTGGAGCCAGGGAGTTGTTTCGCTGACCCCGATCGCGTTGGCAATCCATTCGACTGGCACAATAAAATTCCAGCCGCCCAGGTAGAGCACCGACACAAACAGCGCCGACAGCACCAGGTTGACGTAGGAACTCAGGTAGAACAGCGCAAACTTGATGCCTGCGTATTCGGTTTGGTAGCCCGCCACTAATTCTTCTTCGGCTTCGGGCAAATCGAACGGTAAGCGCTCACATTCTGCCAGAGCCGCAATCCAAAAAATAATGAAGCCGATCGGCTGTCGCCAGACGTTCCAGCTCAGAATGCCAAGCCCGGACTGCTGCTGCACAATATCTACAGTACTGAGCGAGTTGGACATCATGACGATCGCCAGCACCGACAGCGCCAGCGGAATCTCGTAGCTGATCGACTGTGCCGCTGCGCGTAAGCCGCCCAGCAGCGAGTATTTGTTGTTGGAAGAATAGCCTGCCATCAACAGCCCGATCGGGGCAATGCTGGAAAGCGAGATCCACAGGAAAATGCCAACTCCCAGGTCAGTGATTTGCAGATTCTGACCAAACGGCACAATCAGGTAGGACAAAAAGATGGGAATTGTCACCAGCGCCGGACCCAGCGTGAACAGCCAGCCGTCTGCTTTCGCCGGAATGATGTCTTCTTTGACCAGCAGTTTGAGCGCATCGGCGATCGGAATCAGCATTCCCAGCGGACCGGCAAATTCAGGACCGATGCGCTGCTGAGCGGCGGCGGAGATTTTGCGCTCCAGCCAGGTTGTGACCATTACCCCCAGCGTCGCCCCAATCAGCAGCAGCAGCATGGGGATGGGCATCCAGATGATTTTGGCGACTTCTGCTGACAAGCCGAGGTCAACGAGAATCTGAATAAAACTTGCTTGTAAGTCAATTCCTGGGTTCATGTTTCCCACTACGAGCAATAAGGCGAGAGGTTTAACCGGCGGTCGGGAGGCGAGCGAGTGAGCGGTTTTGCCCAGCTCAAATGAACATTCAGACGAATGGACGGGGAGCAAGGAACCGTGCAGTGATTCAGGCTTCTCAATTGCCGAGAGAAGTGTGATTCACAGGCTTCTCAATCAGGCGCAGCGCTTTTGTAAAGCTTTGCTACCAAACCCACTGCTAGTATATCGCTGACCGCTTCACAATCGCCTGCCTGAAGTCTCAGAAGTTCCACTGATGACCATAAGGTAGGGGTGAAGGTGGAGGGATGAAGGATAAAGAATGAAGGTAGAGGGATAAAGGTAAAACTTGACCGCAGGCGAAATTTGCTAAAGAAAGCGGGTGAACTATACACGACAGTAGGTATAGTGAGAGCTATTCGTTTTCGCTCGATCGCCTTGACTCATCTTTCTTCATTTGGTGACTGAGAATCGTGCAAATTCCCACTTTTCCTGAGTGTAGCCATCCGTTGGTCACATCGCTGTCGCACTACAGCGACCAGGAGCTGCTGACGCTGTTTCAGCGCCATCCAGAGACAGGACAGTACTTCACAGCGATTTTTTGCCGCTACAGTCCGATCGTTTACACGCTGATTCGCCATTCGGCGCGATCGCCGGTTCAGGCAGACTATTTGTTTGCAATTACCTGGCGGCATATTCACCACGAGTTGAGAGGGTTAAATCTGCGTGAAGCATCGGGTGCAGAACGAATGACGATGCAAAGCTGGTTGATCAACATCACAGCGGTGTGCATCAACCGGGCGGAACTGCCAGCCGTCGAGTCGATTCACTACTCGCTGCGATCGGCTTCACCGCCGCTGTGGTGCTATGTCGAGCAGGCGCTCGATCAACTGCCGCCGATGCAGCGATTGATGATTTTGATGGCGCAGACGTTTCACTGGAGCGAAACTCGCATTGCTGCCTATCTGCAAGCAGAAGGCGAGGTGATTTCACCCGCTGAAGTCAAAACTCAGCTTCAGCAGGGCTATCAACAGCTCGAAGCGGTTTTGCCCGATGATATTCGGACGATTTATTTAGATAACGAATCAGTGAATCAGTCATCTGCTCGTCAGGCAATCACTGAGCGAGAGCTGAGTCCGTTTTCGATCGATGGCTTTGAGTAGACAGCAAAGGCGTGCCTGAAAGGAGAAATCATGCGCTGGAGGTTACGATCGATCGCTGCTGCAATTCCCCTGCTGGTCATCAGTTTTTATGGATTTGTGCCAGTTTCAGCGCAGACGAATGACTTAACCGAGCAGTTCAATCGTTTACCAGGCGGCAGTGAAGCGCGCTCTCCTAGAGACGAAGCCGATCGCCTGGTGCAGTTGGGGCTGCAACAGCGGGCAGCGAGTCAGTTTGAGCAGGCGATCGACTCTTGGCAGCAAGCCCTGATTATCTATCAACTGCTTCAAGATTTTCAAACGATCGGGCGAGTTTCCGATTACATTGGATTGACCTACGCTGCGCTCGATCACTTTGCCGAAGCCGAAGATGCGCTGCGCCAGCGATTGGCGGTTGCCCGCGACAACCAGGACTTTCAAGGACAGATTTACGGGCTGAATAATCTGGGCACAATCCTGCTGCGGCGGGGCAATTTAGATGGCGCGGAAGCGTTATTTCTAGAAGCAGGTGAGATTGCCCGGTCGATCGATCATCCGGGTGGGCAGGGATTGTCGCTGAGCAATTTGGGCTTAGTCACCGTCCAGTCGGGTGATTATGAAACTGCAATCAAGCAGTTTGAAGTGGCGCTAGCGCTGCGTCGTCGGGCTGGCGATTTGGCTGGGGAAGCCAATACGCTCAATAATCTCGGCGATGCTTATCAAGCGGTCAACCGTTTGCAGGACGCGCTGCGAGTGTATCTTGCCGCCCTGCGAGTCTCAAGAGACCTCGATCGCTCCAATCAGTTTCGGGCGATCGACGGACTCGTTGCGGTCTACAGTGCGACCGGACAGTATTCGCTGATTGGTGAACTGTTGGGCGAACGGCTGCGGCTGGCTCAGGCGCAGTCAGACCTGCGCCAGCAGCTCACTACCATTCGCTTGATTGCCGAGTTCTATCGAGAAACCGACAATTTGCCGCAGGCACAGGCATATTACCAGCAGGCGATCGGGCTGGCGCGTCAGCTTGAAGACCCCCGGCAGGAAGCGCTGTTGCTCAGCGAACTGGCAAATTTGGGTCAATGAATCTTGCCGCAACGAACCGCCCTCATGCCTGCTGGCGAAGCGTGACGTAGTTCCTCAGCCTTGATTCCTGCCTCAGTTGAGGAATACGCCGCCGTCCTGGTCGATCACCAGCGTGGTGCGATCGATGCTGAAATTTTCTGTTTCGTCCAGCGTCAGCGTCAGCGCTCCGGTGGCTGCATCTGTCTCAATGTTAACTTGCAGCAAGCCCCGGTCTTCACGCCGGAACGTTAGCGTTGTGGGAATCTGTAAATCCAGGAGTGTCGCTTCAGATTCTCCTGCCAGTGTGCGAAACTCGGTGTCGCCAATCACCTGATAGCGAATGTTAGCGGCGGTCGCGTTGACCATCGTGATATCAACGGTGCCATCCGCAGAATTGATGATTGTGATCGGAGCGGGTTCTGGCGCTACAACTGGCGGAGTCACTTCGGGCGGCGGAGTCACTTCGGGCGCAGGAGCAGCGGGACGCGGATTGGTGTTGTAAGGAGGTTCGTCAAAAATACTGGGGCGCGGGTTGGTTTGTGCCAGTCCGGCTGTGGAAATTGTCAACACGATCGCCAAACCGGCACCAATCGCTGACAACGAGCGGCAATTGCTCCAACGGCTGTAAATGTTTGTTTTCATTGTTTTTAGGTAAATTTGTGCTGTCTTCGCACTTTATCAGCTCTTTTGAATCTGAAAAACGCGCAATGTTCCTCGAAGCAAGGCTTTGTGAAGAAAACTTTACATTCACAGACTCTGATTGAGCACAACGATCGCCAGGAAGGGCAGCGATAATGCCAGGAAGTAAGACAGACAGCAAAAACCCGTGAAGTACTTTTTTTTATCTGAGGGTTGGAGTATCGGCAGAGTGTGGGAGTTGGGCGGATTGTGGAACGAAGTCGCCTGGCGGCGCAAACCCGAAATTCAGCGTTTGAACCTGTGCATTCTTGAGCAAGGCGAAAAGCTCTGGCTTTATCGAGTCGAAGACGCTGTGCTGATGGTTGAAGTCAAACCAGATGTGGCTGAAGCTGGAACCAGCAATATTGGTCAGGTGGTGCTAAAACGCTTGATCAGTGCAGAACAGGCGATCGAGCTGCTGTGTGCTGCCGAGGCACTGGCGGTCAGCTTGTAATCACGGCTGTGTCATCTTTGGACTTCTGGCTATCAAGGTGTTTCTGCCAAATCGCCATCTGGCAGATTACTGACGGCTCGTCGCAGTTGTGCCAGCGATCGATTGTAGCCGAGGATTGCCTGGACGCGATTGAGTTCTGCCTCAGTCAAGTCAGTCAGCGACTCTAGCACTTCCAACTGTGTGCCCACACCCGCCTGAAAGCGCAGCCGCGCCAAGCGCAGCGATTCGGTCGCCTGTTCGAGCGCCAGCGACGCAGTTTGAATGTTTTCAAAATTGGCTTGCAGGTTGAGATAAGCCTGCTCGACCTGAAAGCGCACCTGATCTCGTGTGCTGGCAAATTGGGTTTCAGCGATCGCAATGTTGGCTTCTTCTTGATCGGCATTTGCCCGCGCTGCGCCGCCATCAAACAGCCGCCAGTTGAGCTGTGCACCAAACGAGAAGTTATCGGTAAAGCCCTCATCGTCACCCAGCGCATTCTGCACACTGTAGCCAGCGTTCACCGACACCTGCGGCTCTGTTTGAGATAAGGCGACGCGGCGCTGCGCCTGACTGATCTCGCGCTGCACCAACTGCTGTTCCAGTTCGGCACGATTGCGGTATGCCAGCACAATGCTTTCGGGCAGGCTGAGATTCCACAGGGCGACTACTTCTACAGGTTCCGACGCAGAAATATCAACCGACTGCCCCAAACCCAACCGCTGCACGAGCTGGCGGCGGGCAACTCGCTGGTCGCTGAGCCGCTGCGTCAGCGTTTGGCGAGAGTTGGCAACTTCGACTTCTGCCTGCAAGACTGCAAAGCGGGTGCCCACGCCTGCCCGCTCTTGAGCCTGAGCATCTTGCAGGTTCCGCAGTGCTTCTTCGAGGGCGACGCGGGCAATTCGCACTTGCTCATCTGCCTCTTGCATGTCGTAGTAGTCAACCGTGACATTCAGGCGCAGTTCTTCTGCCACTGTTTCAAGCTGCAATTCCTGAAAGCGCACCTGACGCTCGTTTGCCCGAATCGTTGCCGATCGCCTGCCAGACGTAAACAGGTCATAGCTCAATTGAAGCTGTCCGGTCAGGTTCGTTTCGAGCGAACTATCAGTTTCTCCAACATCAATTTCTCCCGTTGTCGGGTCGAACCGACTGGGGCTTGTCTGCGTCACTTCCTGCGTCGTGCTGCTCACCGCTGCGTCCAGCGTGGGCAGTTCGTCTGCGCGTGCCTGTCGCAAAGCGGCGCGGCTGCGCTCTAGCTCTAGCTGCGCCTGCTGAATCTCTCGGCTGTTGCGCTGAGCGAGTTCTAGCGCCTGCTGGAGGGTGATCGGCTGTGTCCCAATCACTTCTACCTCTTCGGGTCGGGTGGGAAACTGGAGCGGATTGGGGTCAGCGTCCAGGTATTCCAGATCCAGGGTGGACGCATCTTCGCTGACGGCAGGACTGGGCGCTGAAGGTGCGTCGGGAATGGGAATGTTCGGGGTAGGGGTTGTGGGTGCCGCGTCACCTGGGGTTGATTCAGCAGGCGCTGATTCTGCGGCGGGCGCTGTAGAGTCTGGAGCGGCAGTTTCTGGCGCAGCGGGCGCTGAGAATTCGGGGGGCGTTCTTTCTGCATCAGTCTCGATCGCAGGTGTCGGGTTTGCTGGCACAGGTGCAGCGTCAGATGGTTCGATTGGCGCAGCCGCATCAGGCGTTGGCGCTGTCGGCGCTTCTGGTGTCGTTGGCTGCTGAGCCGCAGCTTCTGGTAGATCGCTTGCTGCCGGAGCGACCGACGGAGCGATTTGAGCAGGCGCGGCTTCGATCGAACACAGTGCAATCACTGCACCGAAACCGACCGCAATCAGAGAGGAGGAAGGTTGCATAAGGTGCCTTTGCAGTCCAGCAAAACTGAGCAAACGTCGTCAATCGCCTTAAGCAGAATACAAGAATTCTGGTCGCGATCGGGTTGAGTATCTGGGATGAATTGAGAAACTGGCTTCATGCAGTAGGGCGATTTTGCAGCCACTTGCTTTACACAGCTTCATTACATTAGCCCAGCAACTGCGATACCTCGATATCGTTGCGGGTCTAAACCAATCTGAATATTTCAAACACAGGCTGACCGTAAACCATCGTTCGATCGATCGCCGACAAGATCCGGTTGTTTGCCCGCTCTGACCCTAAACAATCACAAACGAGCTGTGCGACATCGGCACGATGAATGCTGCCTGCGATCGTCGGGTCGAGGGTGAGCACCCCGTTGCCGGTTGCGGGTTCTGATTTGAGTCCGCCTGGGCGAATCACTGTGTAGGTCAAGCCGCTCGCCGCCAAATGGACTTCGGCTTGTGCCTTTTCTGCCAGAACGGCTCCCAGCGTTTGTAACGCTTGAGGCGGCAGCGCGACTGCGCTGTTTCCAGCACCGATCGACGATACCAGAATAAATTTTTGTACACCTGCTTTGACGGCGGCATCAATCAAGACTTTGTTGCCCAGATAATCGGCGCGCACACCGTCTTTGGGCAATCCGCCGATCGTACTGATCACGGCATCTGGTCTGGCTGTCAGTGCTGCCTCGACCGCTGCGGCGACCAGGGCATCTCCTCTGACAACCGTGATTCCCATTGCCTCCAACTCTGGTTGAGCGGTGTCGCTCCGCAGCAGCGCCGTCACCTTAAAAGAGCGCTGCACAAGCAGTTGAGCGACTTCTCGCCCAACCCCGCGACTCGCGCCTGCCAGCAAAACCCGTGTGCCATTCATCATGCAAATCTGCCTCAAGATGCACGTTCTTTCTGTGACTGTTTTGTTCTCTCGTCACCGTTCCGTTCTCTCGTCACAATAGAGAAGTCTAGAGTGAGGGCTTGACCGATGCAAACAAACGACGATCGAAATCGCCAGACAAATCCATCTGCGGATGTGGCAGAAACGTCAGGGCAGTCTGCTGAGGGTGTGCCTCAGTCGCTCTACGGCGGCAGCTATGATGACGAAGACCATGTGGTGGATCTAGACGATCCGGAAGCAATGGAGTGCTAGGGGCTGTCATCAATTACCTGCCGAATGTCATGCTGACTAAGCATGACAGCCCCTGGCTTGGTTAATTCGATCGGGCGCGATACTGTCGATTCCTCAAGGTTTTCGATCTCAATTGATGACGCGCCCTAAAAGGTGAGAGCGGACTGTGCCACGCTTTGCAGGATCGAACCTGGCTCATCCAGGCTGTGCTGCTGGGTGCCTCCAGGGAATCGATTTTAGAACTGCGATATCTGCCAAAGCAGTCAGCAGGCTGTCAGAAAACAGTTTGTTAGCGGTTAGAGTCAGGGCAATGGCGTGAGTCTAACACCGTTTAGTTTCCGGTTTCCTGCAAGCGAATCAGGGCTTGCTGAATGCGGGCTGCCAGATCAGGATCAGATTGGATAGCGGTGGTGATGGTATTAAAGCGACCGATCGTCAGATTATTGCTTTCGACAATCTCGATGGATTGATTGCAGTAGTTAATGGCGATCTGGCGGATATTGCGGCTGAGGTTGTTAAGGCTATTGGGACGGTGACAGGCGATCGAAGGCACATCTGCCCCTGTGATTCGCTTAATTTCGTCATAAGCGCTCTGACGAATGGGTTCGATTCGCAGCACGGACCGGGCGTAGTTCTGCACGTCTTCGTTGGAGATTGCTTCTTGAGCAAAAGCAGCATTGCCGATCGCGCCAGTCAGTGGCAGTGGGCTGGGAGCAGATCCGATCACCAGTCCCACTGCTGTGACAGCAGCAATCAGAAAAAGTTGAGGCAAGCGTTTGAACTGGAGAAAAGACAGGTGAGCGAAGGGGTTTATCATAGGGCGGAAACGTCAGTCCGAAACCAGAACGACAAAGAGGTTCAATATTTTTGAATTATTCTAAGCAAGGGAAGTTCCAGTCGAATTAAGATACTCACCCAACCGCTGGATTGACATCTGTCGAAATAAAGGTTAACGGATTACTGCTCAGTTGAGCAACCCGATCGCGGTTCGGGGCACTGTTCGGGAATCGCTTCTTGCCCCGTTCCCTGTTGAGGGTGCACCTGATTTACGTCTGGTGAAAATCTTAAGACCTATTACAATCAGTGAAGTTACCTTTAGCGGTCGCCCCCATGCTGAACGAACTTCTCCCGTTTCGACTGAGTCTGGATGCCACCACGCTTTCTGGCATTGGCTTGTGGTCGCTGGCACTCTACCTGGGATTTTCTCCGATCAGCGATTGGGTGATGGAGCAGCTCAACCGCTGGTTTAACTTTGCCGAGCGTTTTCTGTACCTGTCGGCAGAAGAATTTGAGCGAACTCGTTCCAGCCGCGAATCTCAAAATGCCTTTTATGCTTCGCTGTTTAGCGTCGTACCCTTTCTGTTGATTGGCGGATTGTGCAACTGGGGAGTTGAGGTTAGTCTGGGGCGAAGTTGGGCAGTCAGCATGGGCATTCTTGCAGCGATCGGCGGCGGCGTGTATGAACTCGGTCGGCGCGACGGACAAGCGTCAGGCAAAGATGAGAGATGACAGGCAAAGCCTGTGTGGCAAATCTAAGCAAATCAAAAGAGCGTACTCGATCGCCCATTCCGTCCTCAGTCCTGATTCTGCATTTCTGCTTCTAGCGCTTCTGCGACAAGCTGAGCGAGCTTTTGGGCAGCTCCGGGGGTGCCGCGCACCTGCCGCAGCCGGTCGCGCATGTGTGCGAGCTTTTGGGGATGACTGAGCAAATCCAGGGCAAGGTGAGCGACCTGCTGTGGTTCCAGTCTGCCGACCAACTCAGGGACGATCGCCTCACCTGCCCAGATGTTGGGCCATGCCAGCAGACGCGATTTTCGCAAAAACAGCCAGTTAATCAGTTTGGCAAGCACAGAGCCTGCGCCCGGTAAGTTGGCGAACAGTCCAGGTAGACCGTCCCAGGCGCGCATCGCGTCTAGCTGATAGGTGGGCAGCAGCACCAGCATCGGCACTGCCAGCGATCCCAGTTCGGCAGTGTTGGCTCCTACTGTTGTCAGACAGAGGCGGCACTGCGATAGAACGCGATAAGCTGGAAACTCTGTGCACAGCTCAACCCGCACGCCGCTGTCAGATTTGAGAAATGGCGGGTCAGCATCAGCAATTAGCGTTGCTGACCCCTGAGGGAAGCGCTGCACAACAGGATTGTGCTGTGGGTCAGCAAACCGTGCCAGCGCAAACAGATCCAGCGTGGGAGCTACCGGAATCACAAAGCGCGTCTGCGGTCGGGTAACCTGGATGTGATGGGCGATCGACAGTGCCAGCGGCATTCCCTGCGCCAGTTTGGCAGGTTTTGATCCGGGCAGCAGCCCGACCCGTTCACTGGCGGCATCAAGAGGTAGTTGACAGTCAGCCAGCGGCGCTGCTGCTTCTGCCAGCAGATCGCCGACAACCGTAAATTTATGGGCATACCGACGGGGGGCGCGATCGATTAGCGCTGGTTTCATCACGCCAAAGCGATCGACCCAGGCGTGCCAGCGGGTGTCCCATTCGCCATAGATCACGATGCGGTAGCCTAATCGCTTGCCAATGACAACGGAATAGAATTGATCGCCGCCGAGAAATAGCACGACGCCGCGGTCGTGCCAGTCCCAGTTTTCTGCGGTCTTGCCGGTCAGCAGAAACGAAAAAAAATGCGCTGCGCTCTGAATGCGATCGAGTTCGGGATAGGTTTGGGCGATCGTCACTTCCCGACCGCTGGCATTGGGGCAAGGAGACAAAACCAGCGAAAAGCGAATCTGCGTGCGATCGTCGCCCAACTGCTGCCGGAGCGCCTGCACCACGGGTCGCACCCAGGTTGCCACTTCACCGGGACCATTTGAGAGAATCAAAATATCTGCTGATTGCATCCAGTTTCCTCCCACCCCACAAATCGGTCACCTGCACTCGGTCATGCTGTGAAATACTGCTCAGCATAACGCTCGGACTGCACCGCAGCAAAAGTTGCGGAAAAACCTGTAGAGCGATCGAACGAAGCTCCTTAAAATAAGGATGCAAGAATCCGATAAGTGGTGCCAGCAGGAGACCAACAGCAGACATGGTGAGCACGGAGGACGGAAACAGCGCGAATGACCTGGCGATCGCCGCAGAGTCGGGTCAGGTTGAAGAAGTGCAGCAGTTGTTAGCAGCAGGCGTGGATGTCAACAGCCAGGATGAAGAGGGCTGGACTGCCTTAATGGGAGCTGCCGCCGCAGGACATCGAGATGTAGTGGAGCTGCTGTTAGACAGCGGGGCAGATGTCAATGCCACAACTAATTTTGGGTTGAGCGTTTTGATGAGTGCCGCTGCTCAGGGGCATTTGGATGTGGTGCGACTGCTGCTGGCACGCGGGGCTGACTTGAACCAGCGCGACAATAACAATTGGACGGCGCTAATCTGGGCAGCCGAGGAGGGGCAATCTGAAATGGTGCAACTGCTCAAACAGTATCGATCGACGCAGAGCGAAACATAATTTTTCTCCTGGCAGTCGCGCTGCTCTGGGGAGTTTATCTGCCCTGTCACTCTTGTTATTTTAAGAGAATTAAGAGGCGATCTCTGGCTCAGTTGCTGTTATTGAAACTGAGAAAAATGCCTGAGTCATTCACGTTGCGTCAGTGATTTTGCACTGTTGAAATGTTGGTTTTTGCAGCTTCAGGTTCCGGGTCTTGAAGTCGCTGATTTGGGGCAGCGAGCGATCGTTGTGCCAGTTAGAATCAGCTTTTGAAACTTTGGGAGCTGCCGACTTCAGCCCCAACAAAGCGTTTGACATTGATTAGAATTATTTTTATAAGCAATAATTTCTTCTAATAATCAAAAATATAAATAGGCATATTTGTCAAGTTAAATTTTTTCAACAAATAGCTGAGTCTATACTCCTGAAATTTGTCAATCTTTGTAAAAAAATATCTCAAAATTTTTATCAAATTGTGTCAGATATCCGCTAAACCCGGATTTGGTAAGGGTTTTCTGATACAAAAGCTCATGTAGTGTTTTTGCGATCAGCCGTTTGCGTCAGTCGTCGCTCTTCTCAGGCTTCCTGGTGTTTTGGCACCCTGCTCCTCATTGCTGCTGACTGACCGCACGGGTTGACCGCCCGCAGCCCTCGTTAGGAGTCTCACCGCATGTTCACTCACGTCAAGCCCACGATCAGACACATCGCACCAGACGACCTGAGCGGGCGATCGCTGATCAAGGTGGTCTATGTCGTGCTAGAGCCACAGTACCAAAGCTCGCTCTCTGGTGCCGTTCGTGCCATCAACCAAAACAACCCCAATCTGGCGATCGAAATTAGCGGCTACCTGCTGGAAGAACTCCGTAACCCCGAAAACTACGAAGCCTTTCAGCAGGACGTGGCTCAAGCCAATATCTTTATCGGTTCGCTGATCTTTATTGAAGATTTGGCAGATAAAGTTGTTGCAGCGGTTGAGCCGCACCGCGATCGGCTCGACGTTGCCGTGGTTTTTCCGTCGATGCCGCAGGTGATGCGCCTCAACAAAATGGGCAGTTTCTCGATGGCGCAGCTCGGACAGTCAAAAAGCGCGATCGCCCAGTTCATGCGGAAGCGCAAAGAAAAGTCGGGAGCCTCGTTTCAGGACGGCATGTTGAAGCTGCTGCAAACCCTGCCCAAAGTGTTGAAATATCTGCCGATGGACAAAGCGCAGGATGCCCGTAACTTCATGCTCAGCTTTCAATACTGGCTCGGTGGGTCATCCGAAAACCTGGAAAACTTTTTGCTGATGCTGGCAGATAAATATGTGTCAGGCGCAGAAGCGCTGCGCGACGCATCTCTGCAATACCGCGACCCAGTGACCTATCCAGACATGGGCATCTGGCATCCGCTTGCACCCCGCATGTTTGAGGATGTGCAGCAGTACCTCAACTGGTACAACGCCCGTCAAGACATCGCAGACGACCTCAAAGATCCGCTGGCTCCCTGCGTGGGTCTGGTGCTTCAGCGCACTCACCTCGTCACCGGCGACGATGCTCACTATGTCGCAATGGTGCAAGAGCTAGAGTGCATGGGGGCGCGCGTGATTCCTGTGTTTGCCGCAGGGCTGGATTTCTCGAAGCCCGTGGATGCCTTTTTCTGGGGGTCAGGCAGTCGAGGGGGAACCGCCCAACCCACACCCTCCGAATCTCGATCGCCGTTTGCGCTGGTGGATGTCGTCATTTCCCTCACCGGATTTGCCCTGGTTGGCGGTCCCGCCCGACAGGACCACCCGAAGGCGATCGACGCGTTGCAGCGGCTCAACCGTCCCTATATGGTGGCGCTGCCCCTGGTCTTCCAGACCACCGAAGAATGGCAGGATAGCGATTTGGGACTGCACCCGATTCAGGTGGCACTTCAGATTGCGATTCCAGAGCTAGACGGCGCGATCGAACCGATCGTTTTGTCAGGACGCGACGGCGCGACCGGCAAGGCGATTGCCCTGCAAGACCGAGTCGAAGCGATTGCTCAGCGGGCGATGAAGTGGGCAACCCTGCGCCGCAAGCCCAAGGTCGAGAAACGGTTAGCCATCACCGTTTTTAGCTTTCCGCCCGACAAAGGAAACGTAGGCACCGCCGCTTACCTGGATGTGTTTGGCTCAATCTTCGAGGTGATGCAGGCGCTCAAGCACAACGGCTACGACGTGCAAGACCTGCCAGACACTCCTGAAGCCCTGATGCAGACCGTGATTCACGACGCTCAAGCGCAATACAGCAGTCCAGAGCTAAACATTGCTTACCGCATGTCAGTGCCGGAATACGAATCGCTCACGCCCTACTATCAGCGGCTCGAAGATTCATGGGGACAGGCTCCGGGTCATCTCAATACCGACGGCAAAGACCTGCTGGTGTATGGCAAGCAGTTTGGTAATATTTTCATCGGTGTGCAGCCGACATTTGGCTATGAAGGCGACCCGATGCGGCTGCTGTTTTCGCGGTCTGCCAGCCCGCACCACGGGTTTGCTGCCTACTACACCTATTTAGAACACATCTGGCAAGCAGATGCCGTGCTGCACTTTGGCACCCACGGGTCGCTAGAGTTTATGCCTGGAAAACAAATGGGCATGTCGGGAGACTGCTATCCCGACTCGCTGATTGGCATGATCCCCAATCTCTACTACTACGCGGCAAACAACCCTTCTGAAGCGACGATCGCCAAACGCCGCTCTTATGCCGAAACCATCAGCTATCTCACCCCTCCTGCCGAGAACGCCGGACTTTACAAAGGCTTAAAAGAGCTGAGCGAACTGATCGCTTCTTACCAGACGCTGAAAGACACCGGACGGGGCATTCCGATCGTCAACGCGATCGTCGAAAAGTGTCGCATCGTCAATCTCGATAAAGACATTCAGCTCCCCGAAGCCGATGTCAAAGATTTGACAGCCGAGGAACGCGATACCCTCGTCGGCACGGTCTACATTCGCCTGATGGAAATTGAGTCGCGGCTGCTGCCCTGCGGACTGCATGTGATTGGCAAACCCCCGACCGCCGAAGAAGCGATTGCCACCCTGGTCAACATTGCCAACCTCGATCGCCCAGAAGATGAAATCTGGGGACTTCCCCGGATGATCGCCACCAGCATTGGGCGGGACATCGATGAGGTTTACAAGAACAGCGATCGGGGCGTGCTCGCAGACGTGCAGTTGCTCGCCGACCTCAATCAAGCCGTGCGGGCAGCAGTTGCAGCAATGGTCAAAGCGCAAACCGATGCCGACGGTCGCATCTCGCGCGTGACCAAGCTCAACTTTTTCAACATGGGCAAGAAAGCACCCTGGATAGAAGCCCTGCACGAAGCAGGCTACTCCAAAGCTGATGCTGAATCGCTCAAGCCCCTGTTTGAGTATCTGGAGTTTTGCCTGAAGCAGATCGTTGCCGACAACGAACTCGGCGCACTGCTGAAAGCCCTCGAAGGCGAATATGTCCTTCCCGGACCTGGCGGCGATCCGATTCGCAACCCAGACGTGCTGCCGACCGGCAAAAACATCCACGCGCTTGACCCCCAATCGATTCCGACTGCCGCAGCGGTGCAGTCAGCACAGATTGTTGTCGATCGCCTGCTCGACCGCCAGCGGATCGAAAACGGCGGACAGTATCCCGAAACGATTGCCTTTGTTCTCTGGGGCACCGACAACATCAAGACCTACGGTGAATCTCTGGCGCAAGTGATGCTGCTTGTTGGCGTGCGCCCCGTCCCAGACGCGCTCGGTCGCGTCAACAAACTCGAGCTGATTTCCCTGAGCGAACTAGGACGACCCCGGATTGATGTCGTCGTCAACTGCTCCGGCGTATTTCGAGATCTGTTCATCAACCAAATGGCACTGCTCGATCGCGCCATTAAGCTAGCAGCCGAAGCAGACGAACCCCTGGAGATGAACTTTGTCCGCAAGCACGCGCTCAAGCAAGCCGAAGACATGGGCATCAACCTGCGGCAGGCAGCAACTCGCGTCTTTTCCAACGCTTCTGGCTCGTATGCCGCCAATGTCAACCTCGCAGTTGAAAACAGCACCTGGGAAAGCGAATCAGAGCTGCAAGACATGTATCTGGCACGGAAATCCTTTGCCTTCAGCGCCGACAACCCCGGTGCGATCGAGCAGTCGCGCCAAATCTTTGAAACCACCTTGAAAACCGTAGAAGTCACCTTTCAAAACCTGGATTCATCAGAAATCTCGCTCACCGATGTCTCCCACTACTTTGACTCAGACCCCACCAAAGTCGTCGCGAGTCTGCGGAGCGACGGCAAAACGCCAGCCGCCTTTATTGCCGATACAACCACAGCCAACGCGCAGGTTCGCACCCTGTCAGAAACCGTGCGCCTTGATGCCCGCACCAAACTGCTCAACCCCAAGTGGTACGAAGGCATGTTAAACCACGGCTACGAAGGCGTGCGCGAGCTGTCAAAGCGATTGGTCAACACGATGGGCTGGTCAGCGACTGCCGGAGCCGTAGACAACTGGATCTACGAAGACACCAACACCACCTTCATTCAGGATGAAGCCATGCGACAGCGCCTGCTCAACCTCAACCCACACTCCTTCCGCAAAATCGTCGGCACACTCTTAGAAGTCAACGGTCGCGGCTACTGGGAAACCAGCGAAACCAACCTGCAACTGCTGCGCGACCTATATCAAGAAGTCGAAGACCGCATCGAAGGCATCGAATAAAGCTGACATAGCTCAATTACCTTTGTCTGTAACATCGCCAACTCCTCACCCCCCTGCTTCAACCCCACCTCTAGCTCCAGTAAAATCGGCGGCGTTTGCAGCAATCGATCGAGCCGCAGCGCCTTCACCTCCTGCTTTAAAAAATAAACCCGTTTGTAATTCCCCACATCTGCCGCCGCCGCGATTGCTCGATCGTCCTGCTCACCCGACTCCACCATCAGCTTTACCCACAGCCAGGTGCGAAACTGACTCACTAACGTCGCAACAATGCGAAGCGCTGGCTCATTTTGGCGAAACAAATCAGCCACCAGAGACAGCGATCGTGCTGTGTCTCCCTGACGAATGGCATGGGCAAGCTGCAAACTATTGTGCGTAGACGCAACAACCAGCGCCATCACCGCATCTTCTCCCAGCAGTTGCTGCTCCGAAGCAGCATAAAGCCGCAGTTTCTCCAGCTCATTCAAGAGCCGACGAGTATCGCCGCCCACCGCTTCAGCCAGGTGCTCAGTCGCACGAACCGTCAGTTTGACACCGACCTCCTGCGCGGTCTGCCGCACCTGCTGCACAAGCTGCTCGGTTTTCCAGAGCGGAACTGAAGCAAACTCACGAATTTCTGCAAATTTTTGCAGCAGTTTCGTCGATTTGATGCGACCGTCAGGTCTACTGGCAGTCGTCAGCAGCAGCACCGAAGTCTCAGGAACCACAGGCAACGTGCGCTCCAGCTCTGTGAGCATCTCCTCAGAGCAGCGCTGGCACAGGGTTGTTTCGACCAGCCAAACAAACCGACTGCCCGCGCCAAACGGCGGAGTCATCACCTGATTTAATGCGTCGATCGCGCCATTTGGCTGGTCTGGCAAAATCTTACTGGAATTGAAGCTTGCCCAATCTGGATCAACCACTCGATCGCGCAGGGCAACTGCTGCCCGGTTTAAGGCAAACTCATTCTCTCCCCAGAAAAGATAGATTGGCATGTTGAAGCGGGTAGATTGAACTCAAGCGCCCGCCTGGTAAGCGAACTGCATTCGGTCAGACACTGCCTCACCCAGGGCTAAAGCAGGGTTGAGGCGTAGTGTCTACTCTATTTCTAAAGGGCACATTACCGCTAAATTAAGGAAAAGCTGCTGAACTCCATTTTCCACTCTGCGACGCGAGGCATATTAGTTTGGACGAAACCTATCAGATTTACGTCAACCGAGTGGCACGAATGACGCTGCCAGAGGCATACAAGTCTCAAGTGCAGCACATTCAGCCATCGCCGAAATACGATCGGCAGCCAGACGGACAATATCAGCCAGCTGCCTTTCCTGGCTACACCGTGATCACACCGCCCTGGGGTGAGGAAACGCACAATCAGGAGTTTTACGACTGCTTGCAGGCATTTCAACAGCAAGTCGGGCAGCAGCTCGGCTCCAGCTTGCTGGTGCCCGTGCCGCCCGACAGCTTTCACCTGACGCTAGCAGATTTAATTTGGAACAGCGCCTACCGTCACGCCAGCGAAAATCCAGATTTTGAGGTGCAGTTGCGCGACCGCATCAGCCAAAGTTTTCAGCAGTGTCAGGCGCAGGTGGCAGGAGAGCCGCCGATCTACTGGCAGGTGCTGGGCTTAATTGTGATGCCCCGGGCGATCGGCGTGTGTCTAGCACCCAAAGACGAAGGCTCCCACGACCGCATCCTGCGCCTGCGTCGAGCGATTTATCAGAGCCAGGATGTGATTGCGCTGGGGATTGAACAGCAGTATCACTTCACTGCTCACATTACCCTCGGCTATTTTGGCGATGTTTCGGCGGTCAGCGATCGAGAAGCGCTGAGCAACACCCTGACCGAGCTGACGCAGCAGTGGCAGCATTCTGGCTCTCCCCAAGCTCTCTGGGTGCATCGGGCAGAGCTGAGAAAGTTCGACGATATGAGCCGCTATTATCGAGAACCCGACTGGGCAATTTTAGAATTCTGACGCAACCGGGCGGCTGAGCCATGCATTCTCTAAATCATCCCATCCTCACAGAAAGCTTTGCGGTGATCGATCGCGAAATGGGTGCCCACTGTTTCTCGCCAGACGAATATGCCGTTGTGCGGCGCGTGATCCACAGTACTGCTGATTTTGAATTCAAGCATTTGCTGCACTTCAGTCCGGGAGCGATCGACCGGGCAACGGCGGCGCTGGCAGCGGGTGCTGCGATCGTGACAGATGTCAGCATGGTGAAGCAAGGGATATCCACTCTGGTGAGCAAAACCTTTGGCAACCCCATCTTTTGTGCGGTCGATCGCGTCGCGTCAGCGCTTCCCGGCAAAACCCGCACGGAAGCCGGGCTGCTGCAATGCTGGCAAGAGCACCCTGAGGCAGTTTATGCGATCGGCAATGCCCCAACGGCGCTGCTGGCGCTTTGCAACTGTCTCTCGGATGCCGCGATTCAGCCAGCGCTGGTCATCGGTGCGCCCGTGGGCTTTATCTCAGTGCGCGAGTCTAAAGCCGCGCTGGCACAAATCAGCGTTCCGCAAATTCGCGTGGACGGACGCAAAGGGGGGTCGTCGGTTGCCGCTGCGATCGTCAATGCGTTGCTCGTTCTGGCATGGGAACAGACCGCAGCGAAAAACGTCTGAGGAGCTGTTTGGAATTTTTGAGCTGCAAGCTTCATCGTTTTCCAGCCACATTTAAACGTTTCCTTATCAAGAATTCATTTGATCCAGACCAGATAGGGATTATGCTGACGGTTGAAGCAATTTTTTAAATTTCTTCCAGACCATTGGGTATTCCTGCTAATTCAGGAAGCATCTTTCTTAGTTTTGTATTTATTGAATCTAATCGCCTCAGAGTTGTTGCGACTTTGAGTCTGGCAACTGCCGCTGCGGTTGACCCTCTTACTTTGCAGTCCTGCCTCCGCCAGGATTTAAAGGTAAATTTTGGCGGTCATCGGCGTGGAAATTGCTAAAAGGGCAACAAACGCCAGTGGAATTAGCTTCGTTTGGTTCAGGAAACATCTACAAGGGCACCTTGAAAAAGTTGCTCATCGCACGGAAATTCGCTTTTTCAGCAGACGAATCTCTCGCTAGAGTCTGCCTTGCCTCTCCTCACAGAGAGCATTTAACTTGCTTCGCATAGAAGACGTGTGAGTGCAGTTTTACCCTGGGTAAAGCTGCTTCAAATTTTGAATGGTTACGGCAACAAATTGATCCTCACCACAAGATTCATCAGGTAAGACAAGCAGGTAAGCAATGAAAACAGCAGACAATCTCATGAAGGAAGCCTGGGAACTATTAGAAGCATCAATGGTTTATTACCGAGGTTGTCCCGTGGGGACTGTTGCAGCTCGTGATCTGAGCGTTGAAGCCCTCAACTATGACCAATGTTTTGTTCGCGATTTTGTTTCTTCAGCGTTAGTTTTTCTGATCTACGGCAAAACAGAAATTGTCCGTAATTTCTTGATCGAAACGCTGGGGCTGCAAAGCAGCGATAAACAGATGGATTGCTTCAATGCCGGACAGGGACTGATGCCTGCTAGCTTTAAGGTTGAATCCTGGGACGGCAAACAGTATCTGACCGCTGATTTTGGCGAACATGCGATCGGACGTGTTACACCCGTTGATTCTTGCTTGTGGTGGCTGGTTCTCTTGCGGGCTTACGTTAAGACTACGGGAGACCTCGATCTGGCTCACCGACCCGACTTTCAGCAAGGCATCATTCTGATTCTAAAGCTTTGTCTTGCCGATCGCTTTGATATGTATCCCACCATGCTCGTGCCCGATGGCGCGTTTATGATCGATCGCCGCATGGGTGTATACGGGCATCCACTGGAAATTCAAGCGCTCTTTTATGCAGCGCTGCGGTCAGCGCGAGAGCTGCTGGCTCCGGGTCGCAGGGGAGATGTTTATATTCAGGTCGTGAACCATCGCTTGAGTATGTTGAACTATCATATTCGCGAATATTACTGGCTGGATTTGAAGCGGTTAAACAATATTTATCGCTATCGGGGTGAAGAGTTTGGCGAAAGAGCCGTTAACAAATTCAACATCTACCCTGACTCAATTCCCTACTGGCTCACAGAATGGATGCCAGAAAAAGGAGGCTATCTTGCCGGAAATTTAGGACCGGCTCAGATGGATTTTCGCTTCTTCACGTTGGGCAATTTGATTGCCATTATTTCTTCGCTTGCTAGCGCTCAAGAGTCTCAAGCCATCGTGGATTTGATCGAACAACGCTGGCAGGATTTGGTAGGCTACATGCCGATGAAAATTTGTTTTCCTGCTGTAGAAGATCTGGAGTGGAAAATTCTCACAGGCTGCGACCCCAAAAATGTTCCCTGGTCGTATCACAATGGCGGCAACTGGCCCGTTTTGCTGTGGGCGCTAGCAGCCGTCGCGCAAAAAACTGGAAGAACTGAGCTGGGCTGGCGGGCGATCGAAATCGCCGAGCGCCGCTTGAGCGAAGACCAGTGGCCCGAATACTATGATGGTCGCAACGGTCGTCTGGTCGGCAAAGCTTCGCGCAAATATCAAACCTGGACGATCGCCGGATTTTTGTTGGCAAAAGAGCTGATGACAAATCCCGAACATCTCAAGCTGATCAGCTTTGAGGAAGACACGGAGATGACAGAGCTACTGGCACTGACAAGAATTCAAGATTATTAAGCGCCTCTGAGAAACCCAATCGATCGAACGGCATTTTGATGACGGAAAGTATCAGCCGCAGCAGTTTTGCGAAGACGATCGCTTAAAGTCGAGTTCAGGATACTTCCAGGTAATGTCAAATTCGTCAGCCCTAGAAGCATTGGATTCCTCTACATCCTAAAATAGCTCCCAATAATTGTGTTGAGACAGGGTAATCGTCATTTCTGTTCGGTTACTGGCTATGGATTGAATTTCATGATCCTCACGTGGACATGCGAAGCCATCGTCGAGTCACAGGTATACACATTGGTGTTGCGGTTATGGGGTCGGGTACGATGCGGCTCTTTAAACTAAAGACTTCTGATACCATTGCTTCAGTCATGACAGCGTTGGGAGTTCCTTGGGCATAGATGTGTCCCTGTCGCATTACCACTAGATGATCGGCATAACGGCAAGCTTGATTCAAATCATGCAGCACCATGACAACGGTGCGCCCCTGGCTCTGGTTTAGGTCATACAGCAAATCCAACACTTCGATTTGGTGTGCTAAATCTAGAAAGGTTGTAGGTTCATCAAGCAAAAGAATCTCTGTATTCTGTGCTAACGCCATCGCAATCCAGGCGCGTTGCCGTTGTCCACCGGAAAGACTATCCAGGGGGCGATCACTCAATTCCATCATCCCTGTAATCTCTAGTGCTTGGGTTGTGAACTGCTCGTCGTCTTTTGACCACTGCTGAAACCAACTTTGATGGGGATAGCGCCCCTGTGCCACCAGTTCGCGCACTGTTAACCCTTCAGGAGCTACAGGACTTTGCGGCAGCAAGCCCAATCGCTTTGCTACATCCTTGGTTGACCGTTGGGCAACCCCTCGCGGGTATCTCTTCGAGATCGCAACCCCATCCAGATACACCGTTCCACTTTTGGGTTTTAGTAGTCGAGCTAATCCCTTTAGTAATGTGGATTTGCCGCAGCCATTAGGACCAACCAGAGCCGTGATCTGATGTGCCGGAATCTCGACATTTAGATCATTGATAATGGTCGTGCGATCGTATGCCAAGGTTAAGTTTCGAGTAGTAAGTACAGTTTTCATGTGTGCCTTTGTGATGTACCTTTATGCATTGCGGTTGCGATAGAGCAAATAGAGGAAGTAAGGCGCACCGACTGCTGCCGTAATTACTCCACAGGGAAGCTCGATTGGCGCAAAGAGCGATCGCCCCACCACATCTGCAAGGGTCACAATCAACCCACCGACTAACGCGGCTGTTGGCATCAATCCTTCATGCGACGTGCCGACCAGTTGACGCGCCAAGTGAGGAGCCATTAATCCGACAAACCCGATTGTGCCTGCCGTTGCTACACTGGCTCCTGCTAAAGCAACACTGGTGATTAATAAACGTCCGCGTTGCCATTCCACCGAACTGCCTAACCCCCGCGCTACATCGTCTCCCAGGCTTAGTGTGTTTAATTCACGGGCACCCAAGAGAGATAGCGGAATAAATACAATTAGCCACGGCAGTAATGCTTGAATGTGCTCCCAACTGCGTCCATAGACGCTTCCGGACAACCAGACTAACGCTTGACTGACATCATAAATATTGCCAAAGGTGATCATCAAACTGGTGAAAGCAGAAGCGATCGCCCCCACCCCCACACCAACCAAAATCAACCGAATCGGTGAACTGCTGCCGTTCCACGACAACCCATACACCAGTAAGGCGGCGATGAGTGCGCCCGTAAAAGCCGCAATCGGTAGAAAGAATATGGGAATGGATGGAAAAAGTACGATCACCATTACGGCAGCTAAACCTGCCCCTGCCTCTACACCGATCACTTCTGGAGCTGCCAAGGGATTGCGCGTCAGCCCTTGCAAAATGGTTCCAGCGATCGCCAACCCCAGTCCCACTAGAAAGGCAATAATAACCCGTGGCAACCGCAGCGTATAGATGACAAAATTGTAGTCAGGGTTATTAGTACTCCTTCCTAATAGCGTTTTGATGACAGCAATTGATGAAATCGGGTACTCGCCATAACCCACACTCAGAACTGTAACCACTAGAATGGCGACCGCCAGGATAACTAGAACCGACAATACCCGCCAATCAAGCCGAAAGGAAAGTGGAAGATGATGAGATCGGACGGTCAACCAGCGTTGGGGCACAGCAAATTACCATTCAAGTAAAATCATCTACCAGAGTACTATTCCGTCAATTCTATTGCAAATGATTCTCAGAAGTGATGCTCCTCTTATTTTCTTGAAGACAACCGAGCGTCAAGCGGAGCAATTAGGTGTGCAGCACCATCGACGGATGAGCAGTGGGTTAGTGAAGGTGTGCCTGCTTTTGAGTGCCAATGAATCATTTCAATCTGGTGAAGTGAGTATCGATCGGGGCAAAGTTCGTCTCAGGAACCTCAAGCACAAAGACAGTCCTTGGCGGGATTACAAAGCAGTGCGGTGTCTCCAGTGTTTCAAATTCGTCAATGGATGCATCAGTTTGGCAGACTGTTGAATGTTGAGTTCACAATTCAGAATATTCAGCCGATGAGAAAACGAGAGCCATGATGGATTGGGAGAATTTTTATTGTTTGACCTTCGATCGCGCCAAATAGATAAAAAACGGAGCACCAACCAGAGCCGTCATAATGCCAACCGGCAGCTCTTGAGGCTTGATGACCAACCGTGCTGCTAAATCTGCCAGAGAGAGCAATAGCGCACCCCAAACAGCAGCGTAGGGCAAGATCCAACGGTAATCAACCCCTACAAAGAACCGCACCAAATGAGGCACTACTAACCCAACAAAGCCAATTGGACCGGCTAAGGCAACAGCGCTGCCTGCCAGTAAAACTACTACAACAGAGGCGATCGCTTTCACCCATCTCGTTTGCAATCCCAGTCCTTGCGCCACTTCTTCACCCAGTGTCAGTGCTGTGATTTGCTTGCCCATGCTAAACGCGATGACTAACCCAATCGTGATGTATGGGAAAACTGGCAACAGAACGGTGAAATCTCGTCCGGCAACCGATCCGGCTAACCAAAAGCGAATTTCATCAAGGGTGCGTTGATTGAGAATTAGCATTCCTGTCGTGAGAGCAGACAGGAGGTAAGTCAGAACAGCTCCTGCCAAAATCAATTTCAGTGGAGTGATGCCGCTCCGTCCTAATGAACCGAGTGTGTAAACCGTAATAGCCGTGATCGCCCCTCCTGCAAATGCCATCCAGGTATAGCCTTGAATGGGCAGCGTCCCCCAAAGAAAAGTGGCGGCAACCACCGCTAAAGCAGCTCCAGCACTAATTCCTAAAATGCCTGGATCGGCAAGAGCATTGCGGGTTAATCCTTGCATGAGCGATCCGGCAACGGCTAATGCGGATCCGACCATGAGGGCAAGCAGCACCCTTGGCAAGCGCACCGTTGTGATAATTAGATGATCGGTTGAACCATCAAACGCAAACAACGCATTCCACACCTCACTAGGCGTGATCTCTGCGGCACCCAATGTGATGCTAAACAACAGACAAAACAATAGCAGCAAGATACTTGCTAGCAAACCCACCATTCGGCGTGTGTGTGATCGCTGCACATACTCCTCTCCGTTTGCTGAAGCGGAGTGCAAGCCTCGGTTCATCTACTCACTCACTTCTGCGGGACGACGCGCTGAGATGCCTAACTTCACCCCTTCTAGCGATCGCAACTGATCCATCACCGCGACGACACGACCATGCTCTACTTTTTCATCAGCATTGATGATGACTAACCGTTCTTGATCGCCAATCAACGGTTTGACTTGCTCTGCTAAATCTTCAACCCGAACAGGTTGGCGATCGAGAAACACATTTCCTTGGTCGTCAATCGTGACGGTACTCTTGCTTTGCTGCTGCGATTGAGCCGTTTGCGCTTTGGGCAAGTTGACAGGCAAGCCCTCAGAACGACTGAGAAACAGCGATGACATGATGAAGAATGTCAAGATGGCAAACACAACATCAATCATCGGCACGATGTTGATATAAGGAAGATCATCGGGTTCTTCAGAAATATTCATGGCAATTAACTCATTACTTTCGAGACAGAGCTAAACCCTTCATGACGGCTGAGATGCAAAAATTCAAGCTGGCTACCAAACTCTTGAATCATGGCAACCTGCCGTCGATAAAAACCTCGAAACAAACTAGCAAAAAATAGGGCAAATAACGCCACTATTAAGCCTGATGCGGTAGATATCAGTGCCTCACTAATTCCCCCTGTCACTTGCAGTGCGCTCTCACTGCCGTCACTTCCTAGATCGATCGCCGAAAAGGATTGAATTAACCCCAGAACAGTTCCTAACAACCCCAGTAGAGGAGCGGCGGTAATAATCAGGTCAAAGATGGAATTGAATCGGCGTAACATTGGAAGTTCTGCTTGCGTTGCTCCTTCCAGGGCAAGGCGAAAGGCATGGGGAGGAACATGATCGACTTCCAGTGCTTCTAGAAAAATCCGGGCAATGGGTAAATCACCGTTTTGCTTGAGTTTTAACAATGCCGCATCAAAATCATGCTGATAAATTCGCAGCACATCCCGTGCAACTCGTCGTTGCCGACGGTTTACCCGGAACCAAAACACGAGGCGTTCGACGATGAGGGCGATCGCCACGATCGAAAATCCCAACAAGGGATACATGACGATGCCACCCGCAAAAAACAATTCGCTAATCAACATTTCAAATATCCACAGCGGTAGAGCCGACCAGAGCGATCGGCAAGGCAAGCTTGAATTAGTTATTGACAACACCTCTCAAAAAGAGAGTATTTGTTCGTGGGTGTTATGTCAACCCCTCTCATCTTGAAATTCATGTTTACAACTCATCAATTCATGACTTGATAGAACTCATTTGTGCAAACGATTGCCAAAGCTGCTTGAGTTCTGGGTTTTACCGTTCTATGGGAACTTCTAAATGGCAGAAGTAAATGTGTTGACAGCATCGCAGTTGGATTCTAGGATAAGCAAATTAGTCAGAAGTATTCTCAATAACAGCTCACAGCACGGAACATGGCATTCTCACACACCGTTGCTCAACAACGCGAACGGCAAGAGAAAATTCTCAAACGCCTTATTACCTGTGGACTTGCAGGATCATTCGCTCTGCATGGAATTGGGCTGTGCTTGAAGGTGAATACCCTTTGGAAGCCAGATCAGGCAGAGGAAGCGATAGCGATCGTGGTGACAGAGCCGTTAGAAGAGGAGTTGGCAGAGGTCGTTCCACCAGAAAAGCATTTTTCTGAATCAGGAGCTGGAACTTCCAGCAGTGGAGGTGGATTAGAAGAGTCAGGTGCTGCAACAGTTTTAGAAGCCCCTCCAGCCTCATCTGAGACATCTGTAGAGGAAAACCCCATAGCCGAGGAAGAGCCTACTCGTATTGCGGTCGCAGAGGATATCGAAGAACCAGTTGAAGAAGAACCGGTTGAAAATCCATTCGCTGAGTCGAATGAGGCAGTGGCTGAAGCAACAGAACCACGAAACTTAAGCAATTTACTTGAAGATTTGCGCCGCGCCCGCGAACAGACAAGACAAACTACGGCTACCAGCAATGCCAATAGTCAGGCAGCATTTTCTGGAGGTTTTGGGGCAGATGGCTCTACCGGAAATGGTTCAGGAAACAATTCAACTACCGCTGCTGGTTCTGAAGGAACGGGTTCTGGTATCGGTTTCGGCTCTGGCAGAGAAACTGGAACAGACGAAGGTAATGGAACTGAGGAAAGAACGGGATCTGGGGAAGGCAACGGAACTAGAGAAGGAACGAGTGATCGACCCAGCCGAGGTAGCCGTTCTCGTGAAATTAGCTGTCGCAGTTGTGATTTTGACTATCCAGAGAGTGCAAATGGAGCAGAAGGAACGGCTCAGGTAATTGTTGAAACCGATGCACAAGGGCGAGTTGTTTCGGTTATATTATCCGGTTCGAGCGGTAATCCTGAACTCGATCGCGCAGCATTACAGCAAGCCCGTCAACGAGTACGCTTAGAAGGTGCGAGAGCAGGCGAAAGCTACCCGATTGAGATTGACTTTGTACAGCCCAACTCAGACGCAGCAGAACAGGTGCGTGAGCGGGGTGATCGCCGCAGTATTACGGTTTCTGAGCCTGACCCAGAACCTGTTGCATCTGATGCATCTGAGACTCCCGAAACACCGTCTTCAGACACACCATCTTCAACCACTCAATCACCAGAACCGGAACCATCGGCAACGGCTACACCCTCAGCAACTCCAGAATCAAGCCCCTCAGATACCTCCGAATCGGAACCAATAGACAATACAAGTACCCCAACAGCCGCAGAACCTGAAGCGAGCAGTTCCCCTGTTCCTGCGCCAGAACCCCTCCCAGAATCCGCTCCCGTCCCCGAACCTGCTCCTGCTCCTGCCCCCGAACCTGCTCCTGCTCCGGCACCTCAAGAATAAGAAACAGAACCGATTGTGAATCCAAACTTTAGGCTTTGTGCGATGGCGCGACCTTTCTCTTTTGCTCAAACAGTTGCACGAATAGCGCTAAATGTTCTCGTTTGTCTGATTCTTGCAATCCAACCGAATCATCATAAGTAGTGAAGCAGCCATAAGAAATCCTGCCCTCAAATTTGTTATGCTGATTGGCATTGTTAGCCTCTGCGCGGATGCCACGTATGAAGGCGGACGTAGTATTTCTGGAGCATACCTGGGATCTTTACGGTAAGTGGTACAGTCGTCGGACTTGTTGCTGGGGCAGGTGAACTGATTGGTTACAGATTGCGATTGCTGACGGGATGTTTGAGCAACAAAACCCAGCGGTACTGGAGCCTCACGACCCTGGGATATGTGATCAATACCGCCGCGCCGCAATAAGGTCGGTTATGGTGTGAAACGCTCGGACTGTGGCTGGGCACTTGGGCAGGCAGTGTGCAGCGCGAACCGCCGACAGGCACGTGTGTTTCCTACAATTGCGAAATGAAACTGTTGTTCTTCCCCTTTCTTGGTTTTAGTCGCTCTCAGCTTCAGCAGCGGTTAGCTGGAAAGACAATACTGATTACGGGGGCGAGTTATGGAATTGGACGGTGCTTGGCAGAAATACTGGCAGAGACACAGGCTCATCTACTTCTCGTCGCTCGCACTGAGGCAAAGCTTGTAGAAGTGAAAGAGCGAATTGAAGCAAAAGGAGGACACGCCGACATTTTTCCCTGCGATTTGCGAAATGAGGCAGAGGTTCAAGCACTGCTCGATCGATTGCAACCATTTCCAGGGGAAATTGATGTTTTTGTGAGTAATGCTGGGAAATCAATTCGCCGCTCGATTTTCGACTCGCTCGATCGCCTACATGATTTTACCCGCACGATGAATCTCAATTATTTTGCTCCAGTTCACCTGATGTTAGGGCTAATCCCTTCGTTAGCAGCTCGTCGAGGACAAGTCATCAATATCTCAGCCGTCAACGTGCTCCTGATTCCAGCTCCCAAGTGGGCTGCCTATCAAGCATCCAAAACTGCCTTTGATCAGTGGTTTCGATCAATTAGTCCAGAGTTGAATGCTCAGGGAATCAGCACCACATCGATCTACCTGCCACTGGTAAGAACTCGAATGATCGAGCCGACTCCAGCCTATCAAAACCTACCCGCAATGCAGCCTGAGCAGGTGGCTCAACTGATCTGTCAAGCTATCCTTTCTCGCAGACGGACTTATGCGCCCTGGTGGCTGATTTTTGGGCAGTTAGCGTCTGTGCTGTTCCGGGAGGGATGGGAGGTTGCGATGAGTCATTACTTAAAACGAAACCGGTAAGAGAGTGATGGTGACGCTGATTTATAAACTGTATCGGACTGGCTTACTCACCCCGGTTGGAGTATCTCACCTGCTGCAAGCCGTTCTGATGGAGGGGATAAATTTGATGACGCTGCTACGGGTCGCGGCTCAGCTACATCCTGATCGCACTGCCCTCACCGATGATCGTGATCGCTGCACGTACCGACAACTGTGGCAGCAGTCCCAATCGTTAGCTGTGGCATTGTCTATCGACTATGGGATTGGTCGTCAGCAAAAAGTCGCGATTGCCTGCCGCAATCATGCAGCCGGGATCAAAGCCATCTTTGCCCTGTCGCGTTTAGGGGCACACATTGTTCTGCTCAACCCAGAGATGAGTTTTGATCAACTTCAAGCGATGCTCGAACGACTGGCGATCGATTTCTACATCTACGACCACCCAGAGGAGTCCCGCATTCCCGAATGGCTCCAACAGTCCTGGCAACAGCGTCAAGCGCTTCCAACTTACCATGCCACCGTCACTTCGATTGATCAACTCTCGTTAAGACCTCATCCTCAAAACAGACGGCTAAAAACCGTTAAAACGGGCAACATTGTCGTGATGACCGGTGGAACGACCGGACAACCCAAGCCTGCGACCCGGAAGCCGTCTATCTTAAATTTTCTGCCGCCTTTTGTCGCGCTTTTAAAACAAGTGCATCTCGATCGATATCGATCGCTGTATATCGCTACACCCATCTATCATGGCTTTGGTTTAGCGTCCTTACTGATCGCAGTCATTTTGGGCGCACAACTTTACGTGACCCGTCGCTTTCAGGCAGAGCAAGCCTGTTCTTTGATTGCTAACTATCACATTGAGGTCGTGACGCTAGTGCCGTTAATGTTGCAGCGGATGTTAAATCATGATCCCGGTGCGTTAGTTTCTTTACAGTGCGTCCTTTCCGGCGGAGCGGCACTGAGTCTAACGCTTGCCCAAGCAACACTCAATCAGTTGGGACCGCTTATTTTCAATTTATATGGCACGTCAGAAGCCGGGTTTTGTATTTTGGCAACACCCGCCCTCCTGAGTCGAAAACCTGCGTCAATTGGTCAGCCTGTGTGGGGAGTACAAGCCAAAATCGTAGACGATCAGAACAACGGTGTTGGTCATGGCAAGATTAGCCGTCTCTGTATTCGTAGTGCCTGGTCTACACAGCAGAAAAGCTGGATTGAAACCGGAGACTTGGCGTATCAAGATTCGGAGGGAGACATTTTTTTGTGTGGTCGAGTGGATGACATGATTGTTTCGGGCGGGGAGAATGTTTACCCGATCGATCTGGAAAATATCCTGCTCCAGCACCCCGATGTCGATGCGGCAGCAGTTTTTGGAGTTCCCGATCTCGAATTTGGGCAGCGATTGCAGGCTGTGGTGATCAAAAAACAGCAGGCAAGGTTAAGCGAAGCCTTGTTGCGCGACTGGTTAAGACTCCGAGTTGCCCGCTATCAAATGCCTGCCGTTATCGAGTTCCGTAATGAGCTACCCTATACTGCGTTGGGCAAACTCGATCGGAAAACGTTGAGAGGATGAAAAAGTTTTGCACTTTACACCTTGGGAGGTGAAGAGAGCCAAAGCGAAACTGAAATGAAGCGCAGCAGGAAATACAGGTAGTCTCAAGCATCAGCACGCTCACCAATTGCCGTGGCTTCTGGCTCTATACGTATTTCTGCCAGTATTGTCAGGCTGCCTTGATAAAGAATCCGTAAAACGACGATCCTCGAAGCCTAGCTTCCCTACGCACAATAGGCACAACTTCAAATGCAAGGTGTGCTGAACGATGACGACTCAACCTTCCCTCCGCTCTCACGGGATGGAACTGCTGGTGGCTTACCACCAAAATCCCTCGCTGGCAGTCCGCAACAAACTGGTGCGACTGAACGCTGGTCTAGTCCGCAAAGTTGCCCATCGCGTCAGTCAACAGTGTGCTGAACCGTTTGAAGACCTCGAACAAATTGGATACATGGGTCTGATTCACGCGATCGAGCGATTCGACCTGACTCACGGCTCTGCTTTTAGCTCCTTTGCTGTCCCTTACATTCGGGGTGAAATGCTGCACTTTCTCCGCGACCGCAGCAGTGCCGTGAAAATTCCTCGCCGCTGGCAGGAAATGCAAAAGCAAGGGCAGCGAGTGCGAGAAGCGCTCACCAAAACCTGGGGTCGCCAACCCAGTGATGCTGAAATTGCTCAGGAATTAGGAGTGTCAATTCAGGAATGGCAAAATATCAAGCTGGCTCAGCAAAATCGATCGCCCATGAGCCTTGATGCTACGGTCAGCCAGCACATTGATTCGCCAATGACTTTGGGCGACGCGCTGCCAGACACTCATATCCAACTGCTGCAAAGCTGGGAAGAAGACCGTCATCAACTGCAAACGGCGCTCAGTCAGCTTGAAGACAAAACCCGTATGGCGATCGAACTGGTCTACTACGGCAATCTCTCGCGCAAAGAAGCCAGCGAACGAATTGGAGTCAGCCCGATGACAATTACTCGCCGCATTCAGCGCGGCATCCAGGAGATGATCAGCTTTTTGCAGCCTTCGGCAGAAACGCCAGCAGAGAAACCTCAGCCATCAGGTTCGATCGCCTAAAATTGAGGCATTGCTGAATCTGAGTATGAACTGCAAAGCCCCCCCTTCACCCTAGCCTTCTCTTCAAAGGTGAGGGAAAAAGCGTTTTCGCTTCCTTATCTTTGGGAATAAGGGTTGGGGATGAGGATGTTCATACTTGCATTCAGCGACACCCGATTTCTTATGTGCCTGCTGTCAGTCCAAGATTGAACGCATTGGGGGAGAACCCGTCTGGGATAATTCTATCTTTTTGGTTTGATGCCTTAGTGGTGCAGAAAACTCATAGTTGTCTCAACCTGAGAATAGAACGACCTTGGCGAACTCAATTCGGCAATCCAACGCTGCTCGTTTGCTGCGAGAAGCACAGGCTGGAGGCGGGTTTGTTTTC
>Ga0224723_1000313_pt1 | contig 34301 bp, 26 predicted proteins | sample Balambano_FR2_Me_FD_161647 | JGI IMG/M metagenome (GOLD analysis project Ga0224723, IMG submission 161647) | Freshwater sediment microbial communities from Lake Towuti, South Sulawesi, Indonesia - Balambano_FR2_MetaG | ecosystem: Environmental > Aquatic > Freshwater > Lake > Sediment | place... | reverse complement strand
CACATAAATTTTGTTGTGGACATAAATTTTAAAAATTTATTTGGGAATAATAAATTTGAAGAAAAAAAATAATGAATAACTAAGGAAAATTTCATTACGGATACTCTTGATCACATCAACAAGGAGAAAGATATTTTGCATATCATTGTTAGTAGTAAAAACTATTTTATAGATACCTAATATTTTAAGAGACATCAAATTTTTCATATACATTTAAAAATCATGATTTATGGCTGGTTATAAAACTCCACCGGGAACAATTGTAAATACAATCAAAAGCCTTTTAAAAGAAAGATATAAGCAAGGCTTTCCGATTATTAAAGAAATAATTCAAAATGCTAACGATGGAGGTGCATCTACATTAGATTTTGGTGTAGTTAAAGGATTAGGCAAACAAGTTCAGCATCCATTGCTCAAGATACCCGCATTTTTCTTCCTCAATAATGGTACATTTAGTACATCAGACAAAGAGGCTATCTCTTGCTTTGGTATTGATGCTAATGCTAAAGATAAAGGTAAGATAGGTAAGTTCGGGCTTGGACAAAAGAGTATTTTTCACTTCTGTGAGGCTTTCTTCTATATTGCCCGTTCTGAATATATTCCTCAAGGGTGCGGCGAATTTATTAACCCTTGGGCAACTTCTGACGGTACAGATACTAAACGTCCAGATTGGACTGAGATATCAGAGAAAGATCGTCAATATTTAGAAGATTATTTAATTAAGCAAAAATTAATTAATCCAAACACAATAAATTATTTCCTATTATGGGTTCCACTGCGCCAACAAATGGTAGATGAACGTTGCATTATTGCTAATTACTATGATGATGCATTATCTGTTCAAACAAATTTACCTGAAGATATGGAAGTAAGAATCGGTCAGTTATTACCTCTGCTACGCCATATTAACAATGTTACATATTGGCTTGAAAATGATAGTAATCTTCTCGAACAAAAATTTTCTATAGGTTTAGATAAACAAGGTTTAGAACGTTGCATTTATCCCAATACAAATAGTGAAATTATAGAAGAAGATGAACATTATTTGCAAGGGAAAGTTCTTCTTAGCTCAGATAATGCAGGAATTAGCTTTGCAGGTAAAGAACAAATTTTATCAGCTAGTAATTTTGTAACATTGCTTGGTCAAAATCCAAAGAGTATATTAAATAATTTTTGGAATGATTTACAGCAGTCGTCTTTCTGGACTAAAAGAGCTTCAATTAATGAATATGGAGAATCAGAAAACATTCCTGATAAATCAATCCCTCATTGTGCTATCGTTTTTACTAAACAATCGAATAAAACATCTAAAGCAAGCCTAATTCTACAATGGTCTGTATTTCTCCCGTTAGCTAGCGATGATAATGGTTCTAACTTTGAAGCACTTGAGCAAGAGGTTTATGAGTTAATTGATTGCTCAGGTGATAAGAATTATACAATTTTTCTTCACGGGTACTTTTTCCTTGATTCTGGTAGAACATACATTGAGGGACTGCCACAAATTCGTAGTAGTAAATTTATTGAAAAAGTACCTATTAATGAAGATGAAATGATAGCTCAATGGAACTATTTACTCGCTACAAGAGGTACTTTAAAGCTTTTTCTACCCTCACTTCAGCACTTTGTTCAAACTCATACCTTATCCAATACAGATATTTACTATCTGTGTCAAGCAATTAATAAATCACAGTTTTTCCAAAGCCAAGTATATAGACAGAGTATTTGTAGCCATTACCAATGGGTGTTTAGAATTAAAAGCTCTAAAAGTATTTGGGAGCTAATTCCAATAGACGCAACTGTGCGAGAACTACCAGGAATTCCTTCAAATTGGGAAGTTTTTCCTCAATTACGTGATTTAGCTAAACAGCGCTGTTTTATTCATAGTAGACAACCCAATCTTCTATCAAATGAAATATCTTTAGCTTGGCAAGAAGAGGAAATTATTACTGTATTAACATCTTTGAATGTTGGTTTAGTTTTTACTAATGTTGAAAATATTAATTACCTTATTAATTTTTTACGTCAGCAAAAACAGCTTATCTCTCTATCTCAAATACAAACAAGCTTGGTTAATTTATTACGCCAAGCATTTCTCGCTGTTGATATTCAAAAACTACGACAAATTAAATTAGTTACTACTGTTCAAGAAATAGTTAAATTAATTGAACCAGAGAGACGTTTTAGAGTTAATACCTTAAAATCAAATGACCACGATATACAATTTGTACTGAGGAAAATGTATGAAGTAAATCTTGAACAAACACTATTAGTTTATGAACTATTTGAACCTTCTTCATCTCCTAGTGGTACTTCTTTAATAAATACTGAACATTCAAAGTATTTACTGATTTGTCTTAGTGAATTGGCAACAAAATCATCTAGTCAAAAAGTAGTAGAAGTAGCTAGAGAATTATTAGAACAAATTTTTGAGAATCTGAAATCACCAGAAAGCATCTTAAATAATTTATCAAATAAGCCTTTATTTTTTGGCTACAACTACCTACAAAGTAAATATTATATTTACTCATATTCTCAATTGCAGGAATTACAACAAAATAAACTTTTATTTAGAGGCGATAAGAATGATTATAAAACATCAATTGTTACTGCCTTAATAGAAGCGTTGCCTAACTATGAATTTATTTTTATTAATTATAAAACTTGTAAAATGTTGGATAAAACACTTGCACTAAAAAATATACCTAAATGTGATCCTAACAGTTGCTTAGAACTTTTAGCTACTAAGCCTAATCTAGCAGATTCTGCCCAACGAGCCAATCTTTTAAGGGAGCTAATTAACCATGCTTAATCAATTGCGATACGTATTACATAGAAATAAAGGGAAATATAACGATGTTACAACTCCTCTTTATATAACTTCTCAAGAAAGTACAGTATGGCAAAAAGTTGGTCAGCAAGTTTTACAAATAAAAGGTGAGGATTGGCGCCTACTCGACTCTATACTGGTTGAGCATATTCCCACAGCTAAACTTCAAACATTAGGAATTAAATTGCTACAGCCTGAAGAAGTGGTAGATTTGATTCGGGAGTTAGGAGCAAATTATGTAGATGGCAATTCTCTAGAATTATCGGAGAGATATGAGCTATTACGCTACATTAGCCAAAGACCTAGCAATCAAGACTTGTGGAAAGCTCTACAAGTGCATGAAACAATTAATCGGGAACTCGTTTGTATAGAAGCAGGGCGAACATACTTAGAAAATCAAAATTTTCCCCTGGATGAACGCCTTCAAAAATATATTGTGCTTATTCGTCAGAACAAACAGGAGATAAACCAGGACTGGATTCCACTCTGGACTGCCAATGAAGCGATTACTACGATTTTAAATCGTCCCAATCCTTATGAATATTATGATTTGATTTTGAATGCGTTGCAACAGCTTTCTACATCAGATAAAGAAGAATGGAAAACACAGCTAAAGCAAGCTAGTTGGTTGCCAAGTGCAAGAGATACGGAAGGGATAAGTCCGCAACATATACTTAGGCTACCAATAGATTTAGCACAGCACCAACAAGTAATTGCTAGTTTAGACATTACTAAACATCCTGAAAATACCTTATCCACTCAAGTGCTTAATCACCATGAGTATTATTGGTTAAAAAAATTATTCATGTTTTGGAATGCGAAAACAATCATTGAAAAAGTATTTTCTCATTCTGAAAAATCAATTAGTTTTTGGAATGATTTTTGTAATGTGATTTTAGATGCTTTACAAAATTTAAGTGTTCCTGAAAACCTAGAAACAGTACTAAAAACTGAACAATGGTTACTTGTAGACGGTAGGCTAATTACTCCAGAACAGGTAATTGAAATTGTACCTAAAGTAATAAAGCAGCATTTATCTACATTAGTTGAACTAAGTGTAGGTGAGTATGTAGAATTTGTATTACTTCCAGATAATATTAAAAGTCATAAAAATCTGAGAAAGCTTTTTTCTAAGTGGAATGAAAATGACGTAATCAATTTTCTTCTAATTCAAAGTCAGCCTCATTCATACTTAAATATTATTCTTAATGCTTTAAATTGCTTGTTTAGCAATCCAGCATCAAAATTAAGTCTGGATAATGACCAAAATTTAAGGATAAAAGCATGGCTTGCAGATGCACAAGGTAATGCTATCTATCCTCAAAATGTAATTTACTATCCATCTATTGAAACAGAAATCGAAGAGTTATTACTGGCAGTTAATAGTTCCTACATAGCATCTTCACAATTAGATAGACAAATTCGCAACTGTGAAAGCTGCTGGCAGTGGTTGACTAAAGAATTGTTCCTAACTCAAGATAAAGCTTTATTACAAGTTGGAAGGCTTCTTAATCAAGCCCTAGACTATAAATTAGGAGAATTTGAACTAGATGAATTTCCCTTAGATAAAATTTTATTAGTATTTGAAAAAATTGATGTTAGTTTTCTACCAGCTTGGACATTTGCCCAAAAAATTGATGTAAAAGATAAATTTAGACAATATCTACTACCTAATTTATTAGGTTACTTAAATGAAGAAAATCTCATTAAAATTTTACAAAACCTTGTATCTTTAAAATCCGAACCAGAAGAAAGCACTGTCAATATTTTTAACTACTATCTCAAATTAGCTGTTGACTACGATACATTCTTGCAAAATATTTTGGGGCAAATTCATCTACTCAACCGTCGTGGACAATGGCAAACTCCTGATAAGCTAACTTGGGGCAATATGGAAAATATTGATGGTGCTTATCTTCTAAACAATGAGCAGGCATCAATTATATGCTCCCACTTGAATGATTTGCAGGCAAAGGATTCATCAACTGTTTCACAAACCCCAGTAGTAGCAATAGATAAAAGCAACTTTGATGTTCTACAAAGTTACTTTCAGTCTTGGCAACAATACTGTCCTTCAGAACCAATTGGTGCATTTTTAAGTTTGTTACATGGTGGTGAGGGAAATGTTAAAAGTCTTGCTCATCTTTATCTAGGTAAACGTGATTTAGGTATCTTGCGTCAAAGACTATTAGAGAACAGACCTATATCTACTCGTGCCTTTCGCATTTATGTAGGTCAAGCAAGTGAGCGCACTAGAGAAGTATGCTCTATAATGGGGTTTACTTTCAGAGCAAGTCTTGTTGATACTCAAAACCCTCCTCACCTTTTTGTCAGCAAGCTTACACCCGATGCTAGAGAGCTAGAGTTACTACCTATACAGCCTCAACAGTTCACCTCATCAAAATTAATTAATCTTTTGAAAAACTCTACAGGAGTATTATTAAAAAATGTTTATGAAGTATCTCCTTCATCACTTAACCAGATTTGGAAAGATTTAGAAAACTCAGATCAATTAGATATTCAAGTAGCAAAAAACTTGTTATTAGATACGGCAACACATATTCTAAGAGAGTTGGGAGTCGAGAATAAAAGTCCTATTATTAAGAAGCTTTTTAAGCAATTTGATGAACTTCGCTGGCAGCAAGAAGAGCTGAAACAGCAAAATCGTTCTGTAGAGAGTATTGAAAAAAGAATTAAGCAAATTACCTTTGAATTATCTAATTTATTAGAAGGAGAATCTTCTGAAAGCGAACAGTTAAAAGAGCAAATATTACAAACTGTACGAAACAAGATAGAGTCCCACGGCTATCGGTATCAAAGTATTCCTTTTGAGTTGTTTCAAAATGCTGACGATGCAGCAATTGAATGGATGTACATGTCATCTAATCAAATCTTGGAAAAAAATAGAAAGCAATTTATTGTCGTATGGACTGAAAATCAAATTCTATTCATTCATGCAGGTAGACCAATTGGCTGTTTTCAACATCCCGATTGCCCTGATAAACAATATCGTGATAGAGGCTTTCATCGTGATTTAGAAAAAATGTTAACTTTCAATATTTCTGATAAAGGGGAAGGAGTAACAGGTAAATTTGGGTTGGGATTTAAGAGTGTTTATCTTGCTTGCAAAAGACCTTATGTACTCAGTAAAAACTTAGGTTTTACGGTTGAAGGCGGGCTGTTACCATCGCGACTGAACCCAGAAAAAACGAGTGAGCTTAGAGGCGAATTAAAACGCTACACTGGTTTATTAGACGCAACAATTGTAGAATTGGCTCTTGAAGAAAATGTATCTTGGCAAAATGTACTTTCAGATTTTTTATGCGTAGCTAGTATTCTATTAGTTTTCTCAAAAGGAATAAAAACTTGTAAACTTGTTAATAACTCTTATCAAGAAACTACTTTATCATGGGATGCCTCTCCTGTCCTTAATATTTCGGGAGTGGAAACAGGTAAATATCAAACTACAGGTGGTAATCAAGATTCTATATTACTATGCCTAAAAACCGGGGAAGAAACAAAAGCTACTTTACTTTTAGGTATTTTTGAGCAAAAGGGCCGCCTTTATAATGCGTTGCCAAAAAATATCCCTACTTTTTGGGTAACAGCACCTACAAGGGAAAGACATTTTCTGGGCTTTGTTTTGAATGCTAACTTTGAAATCAACACAGGTCGAGAAAGTTTAGTAAAGTCGTCAGTCCGCAATTGCGAGCTAGCACAATCTATAGGGAAAGGTCTAGGAGAAGTTCTTTATAATCTTTTTCGTAGAAGTGAGGGTAACTGGCAGGCATTAGCAAAGGCTTTTCCTTTTAATACAATTGATGAATACGAGTTTTGGAACTTTTTATGGGAAGAATTAGCAGTTCGTTGGCAGCAGAAAGACCCAAGTGAGGCAATTGACATTATCCGTCATATGTTGGCAGGTGATCGCGCTATGGGATATCTTATTACTCGTTGCCAGTCTTTACCCAATGGTTTATACGGCCGTTACCGCCAACTTATTTCCCTTGATAATGTTAGGTATAGGGTAAGGGGTAAACTTTCAGAGCAAAGATGTTTTCTAGAAGTAGCAAACTGGACTAATTTCCAGCGAAAACATCAAAATAGTCTCATCGCCAGTAACAAATGGGAAGAAGTTAAACAGCTATTAGGCACAGTTTTCGATGGGCAGCGTTATGCAGTTAGCGACCTCCGATTAGTACACGTGTTAAAAAACGAAATAGAAAGCAATCAATTAAGGGTGCCATTAGAACAAGCTAGATATATTGGTAAGCTTATCTCCAAAGAATTCTTAAACAGTTTCAGTGCGTCCCCAGAACTCAACGAGCTACAAAGTACTTTGGATACATATTGTTTTATGTCTAAGAATGGTACTTACTTGCAGTGCCAGCAATTGTTAATAAATAGCTCTAACTTGAGCGAAGAAAAGCTGCTCGCCAGTTTTGCCCCAGATAGTCGCATCCTTCACCCCGATTATCAAGGTACAGCTTTGGATTTTTTCTATGCTTGTCGTCAGAGAAGAAACACTGTTGGTGTTGAAGAGCTTGCCAGATGGGCACTACAGGCGAAAACTAACGACCAGCGTCAAGCAGTACATGTATATTTATTGGAGGGAGAGCAACGAGACAAGCTAGCGCCTATCTTATATGCTAGTCACGAATCTTCTTGGATTGCCAATGATAAAAGTATTATAGATTGCCTTTTACTTATGGCAATGATTTCCGATCAACGAACTGAGGTACTTGGTACGTCTAGACTTCCAGATATTACAACGCCTGAAGAAGCAATAGATGAAGATTATAATCCTTTCTTTGAAATCCGAACAAACTGCACACAGAATGACTTTGATATTGAGCGCTCACCAGAAGAAATAGAAGCATTTGCCCGTATGCTGCTAGAAGGGCTTAACCGCCAACACTCTTTTTGTAAAGGGTACGTGTATCATTTTACTCATATTGAAAATGCTGCCTCAATTCTTCGAGGGGAGAAATTGTTAGCAAGAAATTTTTGTCCTGACAATTTTAAAAATTCAGCAGGTGTAAATTTGATAAATCGCACCCGTGAGGACGTGAAAAACTTTGCCCGCTTTTATTTCCGACCAAAAACTCCGACTCAGTGGCATAATGAGGGATTAGGTAAACGCAGAAAAAATATTTATGCTCTATGTCCTGTGCCCATTTTCTTTCGCTTTAATTTAAAGCAGGTGCTGAAAACACATGGCAGTAGATGTGCTGTCAGTAGCGGAAATCTTGCTGCTTCAGGCTCTTACTATGGTAATAGTACAGCATTTCTAGAGCAAGGTTTTGACTTCAACAATGTATATTCTACGTTACAGCGAGTTGGAAAAGAAACTTTTTTAAGGGCATCTCAACAGGAATTTATTATTTTTCATGAACTTGACTTTGATAAGTTGATTACAGATGATATAACAATAATTTGTCGTTCATCTCAAGATAAACAAACACTAATAAATTTACTTGGTAATGACTCTAAATATATTAATAGAATATTTGAAGAAGAGGTAATTTTTGAGCGTGGTAATTTATTTTATCATGAAAATCCTTCTGTAATTGTTCAAAACCAGGGTAAATTTATTAATATAGAAATTGATAAGTACGAAGCATATCAAGATGTAATTCACGGTGAGTTAATTCTGAGGTTAAACGAGCAAACCTTATCAAATCGCGAAATTATTTCTTTATTTTGCGATATTTCCAAAATAGTTTTGGGTCAACCGATTAATATTAACTCATCTCGCTGTATTCAGCTAGATTATTTGCCGAATACTTGTATGAGCATTTATTTCCAAGAAAACAACCAAAAGTGGCTGATTTATACCAATGAATCTTAAAATTATTAAGGGAAACTTATTTACCTCTCGTTGCCAAACACTCGTGAACACTATCAATTGCATGGGAGTAATGGGTGCGGGAATTGCATTAGAGTTTCGCGTGAGATACCCAGAAATGTATATATGCTACGTAGAACTTTGCCAACAAAATTTTATAGACATTGGCAAGCTCTGGCTATATAAATCAGAACAAAGATGGGTTCTTAATTTTCCAACTAAAAAGGACTGGAGACGCCCATCGCAGACCACATTTCTAGAATTTGGCTTGCAAAAATTTGTTGACACTTACCTCAAAAAAGAGATAACCTCAATTGCTTTTCCACTTCTTGGCGCCCAAAATGGAGGAATTCCTGAACATAAATCCTTGAAAATCATGGAGAAGTACTTAAGCCAATGTACCTTACCTATTGAGATATATATCTACGATCCGAACTCACCTGATGATATTTTTGCTGAGTTAAAAAGAACTTTTTTTTCTCTCCCAAAACAAGATATTATAGACTTAACTGGTTTAAGAGAAGCTAATTTTGATAAAGTAAAAAAAGTAATGTTGGATGATGATATATGTAGCCTATCAAATTTTTTGTCCGCAGATGGTGTGGGGATATCTACAGTAGAAAAAACATTGCTAATTCTAAGAAATAATTGATAAATTTTATTTTAAAGACCAATTTTTTAGATTGAGTAAATTATGATTACTCTTCAAAATGTTTTGACTTATAAAGATGACAAAAAATCAATTTATTTAGGGTTTGCTGAAAAAGCCTACAGAGCCGATCTAGAGGCTAGTCAACTAGAAAAAGACCCCTCACCCCGTTCTACGGACACCCCTCTCCCAAACTTGGGCTATGCATTAGTCACATCTTTCTCAACATTTATGAGAGTATTAACTCACATTTTTCTAGCCCTTATTATTACGTCCTTTATTCTCATAAAAGTATTCTTTTTTTCAAGAAGATATAAGGCTGAATCGTCAAGTATGTTTAACCCCTCAGTCTTTAAGACGCTTTTACAACAAGGGTTTTACAATTGTTAAGAAAGATGTGACCAATGCATAGAAACCAGGGGCTTGCCCGCCGTTGAATTTTTGGCCACTGCGGTTCGCTGAAAACCGACTATACACCAACTGCTTTGATTATCTCTTCATCTGTGGAAAAATCCACTTCAGCTTTGTCCCGTCCAGAAACTAGATAATCATTCTCAAGGGAGTCTTTTAACCCAGAGATTAAATCATACTCTGGATGCCAACCTAATTCAGTTACAGCTTTGTCAATAGAAGCGAAGAAATGTTGTACGCGCATGGGAAAAGCTTTGCGTTTGCCAAAATCAAATTTTTTCGGATCGTAGTGGATGATTTTGAGTTCATCGGGGGATTTACCAGCAGCAACAGCACAAGCATTCGCTATCGCGTCAAATGTGAAATAGCGATCGCCGGAAACGTTATAAATTTGTCCTACGGCTGTAGAATTACCTACCACTTTCGACATAGCATTGGCTAAATCTTTAACGTGTCCAAATTGAGTGATGTGCATTCCGTTACCAGGGATGGGAATCGGGCGATCGCGGACAATTCTATCGAAAAACCAAGCTTCTAAATCATTGTAGTTTTGTGGCCCATAAATGTAAGTTGGGCGAATGGAAGTGAAGGGTAATTTAAGATTTGTCAAGAAAGCTTCCGTTTCATATTTACCTTTATGGCGACTTTTGGGGTCAATGGTATCACCTTCTACATGAGGCATAGAATCAGACTTGAGATAGACTCCAGCAGAACTCATGTATATAAAATGTTGTATGCGGTCTTGAAAAATTTCAGCTAATGGTTGAGTATCAGTAAGTTCCCTTCCATTGTTGTCAAAAATGATATCAAATTCCTCTTGTGAAAGTTTTTCTTTCAATTGAGTTGCATCAGTGCGATCGCCAATGATTTGAGTTACTCCCTCTGGTGTGGGACGATTACCACGATTAAACAACACCACTTCGTGTCCTTGTTCTAGTAGTAATTGAGTCAAGTAAACACCAATAAAGCGAGTACCACCCATAATTAAAATTCGCATAAATTCTCGATTGCTATCTAAACTTTTCCTTTTATTCAGGGTGCTTGATTTAGTGTAAAAATATAGCTTAATCCTCAGCTCCCTAGTTTGAGGTTATCAGGTTGCGGTGTAGTTATGGAACCTTAAGACAAATAATTACGTCCAAAGGTAAAAATCCTTAGCTTCCCAAATGTTAATTATAAAGGTAAACTTTTCAGTTAACCTCTTAATTTACGTGTATTATTTTCTACCTTTTTTAGTTAGCTGTGCCCTTAAAATATGCTCTAGTACATGAGTGGCTTACACCCAAAGCAACTGGTGGTTCAGAACTTGTTGTCAAGGAAATTCTGAATCAAATTGATGCTGACTTATACGCACTCATAGACTTTGAATCGAGGAATTCTCAAAGTTATTTATACAAGCGAAACATTGGCACAACATTCTTACAGCATTTTCCTTTTGTCAATAACGGTGTGCAAAAATACTTACCTTTGTTACCGTTGGCAATTGAACAGTTGGATTTGCGCCAATATGACGTAATTTTATCTTCATCTCATGCTGTTGCTAAAGGAGTCTTGACAACTCCTGACCAAGTGCATATTTGCTACTGTCATAGTCCCATGCGTTATGCGTGGGATTTAACTTTTGATTATTTAAGGGAAAGTAAATTAGGCAATGGTCTACCTGGTTGGGCAACACGGTATATATTACATCGTTTGCGCCAGTGGGATGTACTGACAGCTAACAGAGTAGATTATTTTGTTGCCAACTCTCGGCATACAGCTCGGCGGATTTGGCGCTGCTATCGGCGAGAAGCGAAAGTTATTTATCCACCAGTAAATACCGAAGCGTTTCCTTTTGTACCTCAAAAGCAAGATTTTTACTTAATCGTTTCCCGGTTGGTGAGTTATAAACAAGTATCTTTAATAGTCAAGGCCTTTAACGAACTTCAACTACCCTTAGTCATAATTGGTACAGGACCAGATATGGAGAAAATTCGACAAATAGCAAAATCTAATATAAAAATACTGGGATGGCAACCCGATAATGTGGTAAAAAATTATATGAGTAATGCTAAGGCATTCGTTTATGCAGCTTGTGAAGATTTTGGCATTGCCTTAGTGGAAGCACAAGCTTGTGGCACTCCCGTGATTGCCTACGGAGTTGGTGGTGCAACAGAAACAGTCCGGGATATTCACTCCTCACCCACAGGTACAGCTACGGGAATATTATTCAGGGTGCAAACAGAAGCGGCTTTAGTTGAGGCAGTATCTAAGTTTGAAGCAGATCAGGGAATGTTTGACCCAGAATATGCGCGATCGCACGCCGCTCAGTTTTCGCCGGAAATCTTTGCCCAGCAGTATTTAGATTTATTAAATACGTGCAGCGAAAAAAGACCATTCTAGAGATAGATGGAAATTCTTTGTAGGAAGATTGGAAATTTACCCAGAATCACCTACTTTTGGCTTTAAGATTGGGACTATGTGTGGTGTGGATTAATAAGGAGTATGATGACTGCCCAGAGCTCACTCCTCTCCGGTAAGCGAAGCCTTAGGCAAGCAAAAAGCGCCTCTGCGCGTGCTTTCTTAAAACACGATCAAGAAAAAAAGCCGCTTAGACCTAAACCTAAAGGCTTGCCTTATACTGGCTTAAACGGAGAGTTCGCTAAGCGACTGTTTGATATAGTTTTTTCGCTGTCTGTACTAATTTTGTTTTCCCCAGTCTACGTGATTTTGGGGTTATTGATTGCTTTAAGCTCGAAAGGACCAATTTTTTATATCCAAGAACGAGTAGGTAAAAATTACAAACCATTTAATTGTATAAAATTTCGCACAATGGTAAGTAATGCCGATGAAGTCTTGGTACAAATGATGGAAACCTGTCCAGAAATGCGGGAAGAGTTTGAAACTACTTTTAAGCTGAAAAAAGACCCACGGATTACTACTGTCGGTCGTTTTCTGCGAATTACTAGCTTGGATGAGTTTCCCCAGTTCTGGAACGTTTTAAAAGGAGATATGAGTGTCGTTGGACCGCGACCACTAGTTACGGAGGAACTACCCAAGTACGGTATTCACATTGATCAGATATTAACTATCCGACCTGGAATCACTGGCTTGTGGCAAGTTTCTGGACGTAACGATATCCCTTATCCTCGGCGAGTGCAAATAGATTTACACTATGCTAAATTTCGTAATTCCTGGCTTGATTTATGGATAGTCTTAAAAACTATTGGTGTTGTCATTATCCCCAAAAATAACGGGGCATACTGAATCGTCAATACTTACCTTCAGTCAACAGTCATCACCTTGACTGTTGACTTTCTAATTTTATATGGCACTTTACTTAAGCTTAACAAAAAAATGGATTATATAAAAATTTAATAAAGATAAAAAAATTACACTGAATAAACTAACAATTGTTTGTTAGTAAAAAAGGGCTTACAGTGAAATCATGACAACTTCAGCAAATTTACTTATAATGCTATGCTGAAATGCAGATGACACTCGTAAGTTTCCCATTGAGCAATCGGGCAATTAGCTGCTAGCTTGTATCAGTTCGCCTGTAAACTTTTCATTACTAAACGGCAAGGGATAATTGAGCATGACGCAACCAAAGCGAGCGTTGATTACTGGTATTACTGGTCAAGATGGTTCATATTTAAGTGAGTTTTTATTAGAGCAAGGTTATGAAGTTCACGGAATTATCCGTCGGACTTCTACCTTCAACACAGACCGTATCGATCACATTTACGAAGACCCACATAAAGAAGGGGTACGGTTATTTCTCCATTATGGAGACTTGACAGATGGTACAACGCTACGCCGCATTATTGAAGAAGTAGAACCAACAGAAATTTATAATCTGGGCGCTCAATCTCATGTACGTGTAAGTTTTGATTCGCCAGAATACACGGTGGATGCAGTTGGTATGGGAACTTTACGGTTGTTAGAAGCAATCCGCGATTACCAAAAACGTACTCATATTCAGGTGCGGTTCTATCAAGCTGGTTCTTCAGAAATGTACGGTTTGGTACAAGCAGTACCTCAAAGCGAGGACACACCATTTTATCCCCGCAGCCCTTACGCTTGTGCGAAGGTTTACGGTCACTGGCAGACGATTAATTACCGCGAATCTTACAATATGTTCGCTTGTAATGGCATCCTATTTAACCACGAATCACCTCGTCGGGGTGAAACCTTTGTAACCCGTAAAATTACAATGGCTGTGGCTCGTATTGTTGCTGGTAAGCAGAAAAAACTTTACATGGGTAATTTAGACTCCAAACGGGATTGGGGCTATGCGAAGGATTATGTACGGGCAATGTGGTTAATGTTACAGCAGTCTGAACCAGACGATTATGTAATTGCGACAGGAGAAACCCACACAGTCCGCGAATTCTTAGAGCGGGCGTTTGGTTATGTCAATCTAAATTGGCAAGATTATGTAGAATTTGACCAGCGCTACTTACGTCCTGCGGAAGTAGACTTGTTAATTGGCGATTCCACTAAAGCACGGAAAAAGTTGGGTTGGGAACCTTCTGTAACATTTGAAGGACTCGTCGCTTTAATGGTGGAAGCGGATCTACAAGCCTTGGGTTTAACTTCTCCTCAAGGAGATGATTTCCAAGTTCCTTACGATATTGCTACCGTTCGTCAAGAACTCGGTGTACTCCATTTCTAAAAGAGCAACGCGGGTGAAATTAAATATGAATACTTTAGAACTGAAAAATAAACGGATTCTCGTAACTGGTGGGGCTGGTTTTTTAGGTCGTCAGGTTATTGACCAGCTAGTTAAAGCGGGAGCTAGTCCAGAGAAAATTGCCATCACGCGATCGCGTGATTGTGATTTGCGTGTGATGGATAACTGCAAACGAGCAGCCCAGGAGCAAGATATCATTATCCACCTAGCTGCTCATGTTGGTGGTATCGGTTTAAATCGGGAAAAACCAGGTGAGCTTTTCTACGACAACTTAATGATGGGAGCGCAGCTAATTCATGCTGCTTATGAAGCTGGAGTAGAAAAATTTGTTTGTGTTGGTACCATTTGCGCTTATCCTAAATTTACGCCAGTACCATTCAAAGAAGATGATATTTGGGATGGCTACCCAGAGGAAACCAACGCTCCTTATGGTATCGCCAAGAAAGCCTTGTTGGTACAGTTACAAGCTTACCGTCAACAGTACGGCTTTAATGGCATTTACTTATTACCAGTAAACTTGTACGGGCCTGAAGATAACTTTGACCCGAGAAGTTCCCATGTTATCCCAGCCTTAATTCGCAAAGTTCACGAAGCTCAAGTTAGGGGAGACAAACAACTCCCTGTTTGGGGTGATGGTAGTCCGACCCGCGAGTTTCTTTATTCAGAAGATGCAGCGCGGGGTATTGTTATGGGTACTCAGTACTTTAACGAGCCTGAACCTGTGAATTTAGGAACAGGTTATGAAATTTCCATTAAAGATTTGATTAACCTCATCTGCGAATTGATGGAGTTTGAGGGCGAAATTGTTTGGGAAACTGATAAGCCAAATGGTCAACCGCGTCGTTGTTTAGATACAGAACGAGCCAAGGAAGCGTTTAATTTTACTGCTCAAGTGAGTTTTGAGCAAGGATTGAAGAATACAATTGATTGGTGGCGTAAAAATGCTCCGCAGATTAATTCATCTAAAGCAGTCCTAGTTTAAGAAAATTCCTTCGGCAGCACAGTTTTGCTTGTTTTTCAGCATCTAGAGACTTTTTTCTATCCTTCAACATAATAGATTTTTCTTGTAGTAGAAGCACAGAGATACAAGATATCTTTGTGCTTTTACTATTGGTCTGAAATTCATGAATAAATCAGAACTTAGGCGATCGCTCCTCAAAATCCGTCAAGCCATGACAATCCAACAATGGCAAGAAAAGAGCGATCGTATTTGTGCTAACCTTGCAACTTCACCTCTATTTACCCAAGCAAAAACAGTACTTGCTTATTTTAGTTTTCGTCAAGAACCAGATTTAAGTCCTTTATTTACATCTGACCACCGTTGGGGATTTCCTCGTTGCATCGGCAATACCTTACACTGGCATTTTTGTCAACCCAATGATTCCTTACAAAGAGGTGCTTATGGGATCACAGAACCTAATCCTGACGCTCCAACAGTCCAACCAAATGAAGTAGATTTAATTCTTGTTCCTTGTGTTGCCTGTGATGCTCAAGGATATCGCTTGGGTTATGGTGGGGGTTATTATGACCGCTTACTAAATTCTTCCCCATGGGCTACAAAAGTAACTATTGGTATTGTTTTTGATTTCGCCTACACAAGCCAGCTACCGATTGAGCCTTGGGATAAACCTCTACAAGCTGTTTGTACTGAAACAGGATTTAAATTATGATTTATATTTGTTTATTAGGGGGATGATAATAAAAGTATGATAAAACTAAATATGGCACAGATGAGGTACGGTTATATTAACTTGTAGGGGCACGGCACTAGCAGGATTTTTCATTCACCCGCAAGATTTCGGACGTTCCCTACCAGGATTTTTCATTCATCCGCAAGATTTCGGACGTCGTACACTTACCAGCATACCTTACTAAGTTGAAAACTGCTGTTCTAAACTACAACAAGAAAGGACTGAGAAAGTTGCTTGCTCGAATACTTAAAGGTGATGTAGGCAGACTAGTATTAACTCACAAAGATAGGTTGTTACGATTCGGTGCTGAATTAGTCTTTGCTATTTGTGAAGAAATGGAAACCGAAGTTGTAATTATCAATAAGTCCACAGAAGAATTAAGTTTTGAACAGGAATTAGTACAGGACATGATTGAACTAGTGAGAGTGTTTTCAGCCCGTCTCTATGGTGCTAGAAGTCGTAAGAACAAGAAGTTAATTGATGGCATAAACAGTGCAATTGATGAGGTGAAATAGATGGCGACTCTCACCGCCATATTGACGCAGGGCGAAGCCCGCGCCAAATGGCTCACATATGTTAAAGGATTACCGACTCCAGCAGAAGAATTAAATAGTTTAGGACTGACAGAATTTGAGATGTTCTTGGCTGCTTACAGTCCGGTATTCCATAAAGCAGCGTGTGAGACAGCAAACTATTTATTATCTGGTCAGTCATTCAATAAATCTAGTTGGAACAGCTATTTACAGACGACTTATGGCATCTCAAAACGTCATGCTAATGGCGTAATTAGCCATGCTCAAGGTGCTGTAAATGCTTCTAAAGAGCATCGTAAATGCCATATCAAAACATTAGAAGGTAAGCTAAAATCCATCAATCATTGGATTAACAAGTCAGAAAATAAATTAGCTGACTCCATTAAGTTCTACGCTAAAAAGAACTGGCAGAATTCCAAGACTGGATGTAGATTTCCATTGTCTTGCTCGCTTCAATTTCGTGACACCAACTGGAAAAATTTACGTTTTCAAATCCACAATAAAAAACGTAGAGCATACCAGTTAACCAAACAAATCGAGCATTTAAAGACTGCACCAATCCAAACAGTTATTCCAAGGAATCAAACATTTGTAGTTGGTTCTAAGGATGAATCTTTTGGAAATCAGGTCTGTCAATGGGACGGCAATATCCTCAAGTTTCGTGTTCCTGCTTGCTTGGAACCAAAATTTGGAAAATACGTACAAACCAAGTTAGGCAACTTTGACCGCAACATCAACAGGTTGCCGTCATATGCTTCTAAAACATGGCATTTCTATCGCAAGGACGGCAAATGGAATGCAGCAGTCCAGTTTACTCCAGCGCCAGTAAAGCGCGTCTCTAGACACTATGCTTATGGCTGCATCGGGATTGATATGAATCCTGGCTCGATTGGCTGGGCGTATGTCGATGGAGACGGCAACCTCAAGGCTCATGGTCAAATCCCACTGCAAATGGGACTGCCATCCGGCAAGCAAGATGCTCAAATTGTTGATGCTTGCTTGCAACTAGCAACATTGGCGGACACATTTGCTTGTCCTGTTGTCTGTGAAGAATTAGACTTTTCTACTAAAAAAGAACAACTCAAAGAACGCGGAAGAAAATATGCTCGAATGCTTTCTGGTTGGGCATATAGCAAATTTTATGAATTACTAGAAAGCATTTTAAGCAATCGTGGGATTTATTTAATGAAGGTAAATCCTGCTTACACCAGTGTCATTGGTCTGGTGAAATATGCACGTCAGTATGGTTTGGCTAGTGATGAAGCTGCTGCTATGGCTATTGCCAGACGTGGTATGCGATTAACTGAAAATATTCCAGCGACCATAACCGCCTATCTCTCCGTGAAGGATGGAAAGCACGTATGGTCGCTGTGGAATCAACTGAATAACCTGATTAAGAAATCTAGCATTAAGCGTCACAACTTCTATGCTATCTCCAACTGGGAGTCTTTGGTTAAGCGATGGTCAGAGCAATCTGCCCAAAGTCGCAAACGAAAGTGTTAAAGATGATTTCTTGGAAGATAAACCGCTAACTTCCCTCTACGTAGATTTGAGCATTATTGCCCAAATATGCATAGATTTTTACAAGCGGTTAATTGGATCTGTTAACAGTCAGATTGAAACACCTCATTCCTATGAGAAAACAGTCTTTAGCGAAGCACTTGCTAATAAGCTTGCTAAACAAGGTATTCACAGATAATGATTCTAGCGATCTCTAAAACTTGCTCTCGGTTTATTTTCTGTTCGTAACACAATGGAATTTTAAAATGCTAATACACTTATTAATAGTTTACCGTCTATGAATCTTCAATCCGTTACAAATTTAAACAAGCTACCTATTCATGTCCTAGTTGAACGATTGGACTCAGGTCATTTTATAGCATCAGTGCCTTCTTTAACTAATTGTGTAGCATCGGCTGAAACTCGTGAAGATGCGATCGCATCTCTACAAGAAAAAATTAGAGAAAGGTTAGCAAATATTGAGATTTTGACGATAGAACTTTCAAATAATCCTTGGATAGATTTTATAGGGATGTTTGAGGGAGATGAGGAGTTTGCAGAGCTTACAGAGGAATTAAGGACAGAGCGTGAGTTAAATATAAATGGTGTGGGATGAGTCTTTGGTTGCTAGATACTGATCATGTATCGCTACTATTGGAGCGACATCCACAAATCAGCCGTCAGGTGGCTGACCTGGGAGCAGAGGTTGTTATTTCCATCGTAACGGTTCAGGAATTGTTTAATGGTTGGGTGGTGCGAATTAATGGTACACAGAAAGTACAAGATGTTGTACGACTTTATGGAAAGTTACATCTGCTGCAACTGCACAAATCAAAAACCTAGTCTTGCAATAATTGTAATATTTTGCAATCATTTAATAATTTACGTTAGTTAGCTCAGTCAAGAAGTAAGAATAAACTTATTTATTTGAACAAATGTACAGAGTATATATTAACTTTATCTTCGCTGGCATTTATGCACAAACAGCGTTATTAACTATGAATCAGAGGTTATTGACTAAAAAATATGCCTAATTCTAAACTGCAAAATCGGATACTAATGTACGGGGTGCTACTAGCGATCGCGCTCATTACACTTTTTCCGTTACTTTGGCTGATTAGTACTTCACTCAAATCCCAAACAGAAAATATCTTTCAGTCACCACCACAATTATTGCCAGCTTCACCGACATGGGAAAATTTCATTACTGTTTGGCAAACTAACCCAATGGGACAGTATTTGTTAAATAGTATTTTGGTTGCAGTATTAACAGTCGGATTAAATTTATTATTCTGTGCTTTAGCTGCTTACCCTTTGGCACGATTGTCATTTCCTGGAAGAGATTGGATTTTTATTGCGACTGTTTCTACCATCATGATTCCTTTTCAGATTGTCATGATTCCTCTGTATATTTTGACAGTCCAATTAAACTTAAGAGATACTTACTTAGGAATGATTTTTCCGAGCTTAGCTTCCGCGTTTGGCATTTTTTTACTCCGACAAGCTTTTATGGGTGTTCCCAAAGAGATGGAAGAAGCTGCTCGGATGGATGGGTGTTCTGAGTTAGGGTTGTGGTGGTATGTTATGTTACCAGCTATCCGACCAGCACTGTTGACTCTAGGGATATTTGTGTTTATCGGTTCTTGGAGTGACTTTTTATGGCCTTTGATTGTCATTCAAGATGAAAGTTTATTTACTTTGCCTTTAGGGGTTGCCAAGTTAGCTGGTACTTTTTCCTTAGATTGGCGTTTAGTAGCTGCTGGTTCAGTAATTTCTATTGCTCCTGTACTAGTATTATTTTTGTTTTTACAACGGTATATTGTACCAACAGAAGTAGGAAGCGGTGTTAAAGGGTAAGAAACTGTAACTGAATTCCTACCCATCTCTACCCATTGCTCCGGAAAATTGGGTAGATATACTAGAATGCCAACAAATTTAACCATGCCATGGGAGGCGATCATCAACAGTTTGACATTTTTGACTTCAACAGAGTAAGCGGTAGGAATTAAAACAAACAGGTGTTCGGCGAAATGCTGTGTGAATAGTAATGTATACTGCCACCTGCCTTGGATGTACTTTATAAAATGACATATATAATCATTAAAAATACTGCTATCGCCGACTCACTTATTGTATAGGTCTAAATCACATTTGGCTCTGCCTACAAGGTCGCTTAGCATATTTAAACGAACAGGTGGCTTATTCGGAAGCTCGACCGAAATAACAAGATTGCCGCCTATGGCATCGATATAATTCCTCAAAGTAGATAGCAACATATCCGATTCTCTTTCCAGGCGGGACACGTTTGATTGCGGCATTTCCAAGCTTCGTGCAATTTCCGCCTGGGTTAAACCTACCGCTTTTCGTAGTTCCTGCAAAGTGAGATATTCCTTTTCTAATTCTTGCGTCCGAGCCTGTATCCTTTGCTTGCGCTCCTCTGACAAATTATCCCATATACTTTGTAAGATTTTCCCTTTAGTCATTGGTTTTCCTCCTCTAACTGGGTCAAATGATTATCAAAGCGTTCATCAGCCTTTTTGATCAGCTGCTTATAAAACCGTTTTTCACTCGTTCCAGATTTATCCCCAGCAACAAGTAGAATTGCTTGACGCTTTGGATCGAAGGCAAAAGCAGCTCGCCACGCACCATTATCCGCTGTGAACCGTAGCTCTTTCATATTGTTATGTTTAGAGCCGTTGAGTGTGTCCACATGGGGTCTATTCAGTAATGGGCCATACTTCTCCAGCATCGCCACTTCTGCCAATAAAGCATCTTGCACCGCCTCGGAAAACTCTGAAAACTCTTGTGCAAATAAAGGATAGAATTCAACATTCCAACACATAGCGCTACAATATCATTATTGATATATATCGTCAATGATATACTTTATGATTTTTGTATGCTAGTAGTTCATTACTTTTTCAACAAACTGCAATTTTTTTAAAAGGTCGGGATTCTTGTATCCTCCTCAACGAGTCACTTCCAAAGCAAAATTCACTGTATAAGGTTCTAGCAGTGATTGCTGAGTACTGGCTTTAATTGCATCTAAATAACGACGCAGTGACTGTAATTGCTGATTATTGGGACGGTAAGTCAGACTACCTTGTTTTTCAAACAGTGGTGTAGCTGCGATCGCTTTATAATCAGAATTTTCTTTAGAACTGTTGGTCAACCAAGTAGTGTCTGTGGTATTGGGGATTAAACCTGGTGGTAGTTCACCTTCTAAAAACGCTAATAAACGTTGCTGACAACTACGAGTGTTAATACCCCGACCCTCAAATAACTGGATAACTTCACCAAAAGATACGGAACGTTCTGGTAAGAGTCGTAATAATTCTGTAAACAGAAAATAATCGGTGTATTGCTGTCTAGGTACTTCTAAAACCTGGGGATGTAAAGGTAGCATTGTTAAACCGTAGGCTACACGGCTACAATTGGGAGTGCCGTTTTCACCAAGGTACAAATCTTGAATGATTTTGGCATTGGGGAGTTTTTGCCGTAACCAACGACTAACAGCGCCAATGGATGCGACTCCACCTGTTAATATAGCTTGGTTGATGGCTTCTGTTGGAATACCCCGAGCTACTAATAATCGATTAAGTTCCCGATTCAGACGACGGACAAATGGGACAAATACTTGGCTTTCTAAATCTCGACGCTGTAATACCCATCGTTGGTCAGCTAATTCTAAAGTGAAAGATTCTTGGTGTTGCAAAATTAAACGCAATGCGATCGCTGCATCTAATAATGCTTGTCCGAGTACAGAACTTTCTAGTCGCTGCATCAAACAAGTACGCTCGACTAAATCTGGTTCTCCGGCTCGTGGTAGGTCAAGTTCTTCTAATCCTAAACTATGCCAGCGCATTTGGTCTAAGCCAGGAATAGATGGTTGCCAATGCCAAGGATTACTGGTAATAGTTTTGTCTTCATTTTGTGTATTTGTTCGAGGTTCTCGCCATTTTGCTGGGAATAATAATTGACAAATAATATCCTGCTCAATACCTTTACCCGCGTAGGTAAAGCCATGCAGCATAAAATCACTGTGTGCTAATTCTTGCAGATTTTCTGGTAAATCTACTAATGCCATTTCTGTAGCACTTGCACCAATATTAATTACGAGGGTATTACCAAGTAAGGGTTGTTCGCTACGTATAGGGCGAGCATTGCCAGTATTAAGTTTGACAATTTCACCATTGGCGCCATCAAGTTCACTTAAAAGACTAGCGATCGCTTCTTCCACAAAAAAGACTTGTTGGGGATGTTCTACAAGTTTGCTAGTAATTAAAGCTTCTCGAATGTTAAAACGGTATTGTTCTGACCAGTTAGATGGACAGTTACAAATCACGCCAGCAATATTATTGATAATATTACGAAAAGTTTCTGGCTCGATGCCAACAGCTAGCGCAATTAAACCTGGGGTAGTGCTAGTGCGATCTGACTTGAGAGTTAAGAAAAGTTTCGAGAGCGATCGCACTATCCAAACCAAAGGAACTGTAGAAAACTCATTTAGTTGTAAGACTGGTTCCCATTTTTGAGTATGTTCAGATGTATCGGAAGCTGTAGAAAGTGGACGATGACGGTCACTTTTGTAAGGGATGGCTATTTGTAAATAAGGCTTTAACTGTGCTGAATAAAGATTGGGGTTGGTTTGGGATTCACCTTCTGACTTCTGGACTGGAGTAGGTAGATAAACTTCTGCTGGTAAGCGGAGAGATTTTGCTAAAGTTGTTTCCCCTTGCTCGTGTGCTGACCAGTATAAAGGATATACCTCGGTTGTAGAACGATTCAGTAGTGCTGCAGAAATACCAGTCGTACCTAAATCTATTCCTAAATACCAAACTGCGTCTAGGTTACTATCTTTTGTATGAACAACGGGAACTATTGGTGATGAATCTTGATTTAAGGCTGATTGTGGTTCAGCAGTAACAGCTTGTTGTATATTCAAATCATCATCATTGTCATCAGTCTCATTAACAGTAGGAACTGACGCTTCTATTGTTTCAGGATTCTCAGTAGGAACTGACGCTTCTATTGTTTCAGGATTCTCAGCAGGAACTGACGCTTCCAAATTAGATGTTTGGGATGTTAAAAAATTTATATTTTCTTCACTTACATCCGATTGGATTAACTCCCCATCAAAATTAGATAAATCTCGATCTAATTGTTGCAACTGCTCTTCATCTAAATAAATTTGCCCACTAGTTTCCCTTACCTCTACTACAGGAAGTAGACTCTCTTCTGGTGAAGCAGGAATATAATTATCACTGCGATCAACCTCTTTTGGCGATGCTTCAGCATGGCTAACATCAGTTAACTCAAATGTAGGTTCCACTTCCTCTACTTGCCCAACAATATCATCATCAGGTAACAAATCGGTTAAAAGCGTTACCGTATCTGTACTAGGTGGTATTTCAGTTATCTGATCTTGTGTAAATAAGTTCCATAAATCCGATAGTTCATCCGTAGCTTGAACTTCAGCTTCCGTACTTTGAACATCAATATTACTTGGTTCCACCCAAGAGTCTGTTACATTTGTTTCACTAGGACTAGGAGATTGAGTGATATCAACCAATTCTTCAGATTCTAACGTTGATTGAGTAACACTAATTGGTTTTTGAGAGATGACGTTTGTATCGTTGACAATCGCACTTTTAGGGATGACATCATCACTACCAAATAAACTAGCGTAAAGCTCATCTACTTCATCAGTTTCTAACTCTGTTTGTGGCTCAACAATCACATCTGTGTCATCATTCTCTGACATTTCTAGTTCATGACTTAACTCTAGAAGTACTGCATCTAAGTCTGGTATTGTATCTTGTGCGTCATTAGTAGTTTCTTGATTTGTATTTATTATTTGTACAGGAGAACTTACTGGTGTTACTTCTGACTTAAAATTAGTCTCCGACGCAGATGGGGTAAATGTTTGTTCTACTTCTGGTATAACTGTTTGCCTGGAAGCAGTTTGTTGTTGCAACGTAGTTAAATTATCAATTAAATTGGATAATATTTGTTCCCCTTCCACTCCCTTACTATGCATTCTTAAGAGCGCATTAGATAAAGACTCGTGATAGGTATGAATATTCCGCTGTAATCCCTCAAATACAACATTTACAGTTCCATCTAACGCAACTAGACGCTGATCCAACTCACTAGCAAGTCTTGTTAAACTCTCTAGTTGGTTTGGTGACTGCACTTCAATCGGATTTACATTTACTTGTGGAGGTTCTGTAATACTAGGAGTATCAATAGTAAGCTGTTGATTTGTTAGTGTCTCTGGTCTTGAAGATAAAGCTAGACGACTTTTAAGTACCCGGAAAAAGTCCTCAATCATCTGCTCCTGATTAGCCATTTGCTGAGCTAGAGAATAATTGTGTAATCGACGTTGCTCTAGCTGCTTGATTTCCTGTACCAGATTGGCTCTTTCTTGCAACAATCCTTGTAATTCCGTATGTAGCGGTTGGATTAATGCTGTAAATTCATTTTGTGGTACAGATGTAATACTATGCTGATTGTTAGCAAATTGTGACAATAACGGTGATGAACGTGATTGTTCTAACTCGGCTTCATCAGCAATTTTCAGCAAGAAGTTACGAACTCGCTCTAAAACTTCTCGTGGTTCTTGGCCTTGGCTAACGAGTACTCTAGGCAAAAGCTTGCCCTTATTTGTCAGTAGGTTGTCAACATCTGCGATCAGAGTTTGAATTTCAGTTGCGCGGGAAGTCACTTTAATTTACCTTAGCTCGAACTGTACAGCGGAATACGGGGATCAGTTTACAATTACTGCAATTATGTTACTCGTCCCTGAAAATTGTGCAAGCACTCTTTAGAAGATAGAAGGTAGAAGGAAGTAAGTCTTAGTTCTTTTGCCTTTACATAGAGGGTTTAAGTAAAAAATATTACTAAATTTTGTTTGTAAGAGAACGTTTTTACAGTTCATTAAAGTTCGCTTTTCACCTTATTGTGTAACATAGTTTAGTTTTATATTTGGGCAGGGCTGTGCTTTGATAACTTAGGCTTAAAATGGCACTCTTGTTTGTTCTCTAGATAGCAGCTCTATCAAAAATTTAGTAATGGAAGATAGATACAGCTCGCATTCCCCTGATGATCCTTGGACGATCGCTTCTGAAGCTCCCTTCTTTCATGGGTTGCCAGAAGCGGTTGTAGAACCAGCTCTGATTCACCTAGTTGCTCGTCCTCACCCACCGAATCAAGTTATTTTACTAGAAAACGACTGGGGTGGTTCTGTATATTTTATTATGGATGGTTGGGTCAAGATTCGTACCTATAACCTTGAAGGAAAAGAGGTGACACTAAATATTCTCGGTAGGGGAGAATTATTTGGTGAAATGGCAGCTTTGGACGAAGTACCTCGGTCTACAGATGTGATTACTTTAACTCCAACTGTGATTGGGAGTATGCCTGCTCAAGATTTTGTAAAATTATTACAAATTGAGCCAATGGCGGGAGTTAGGCTGGCACAATTAATGGCTAGAAGACTGCGGCAAGTAAATCGGCGATTGCGATTGCGGGAGTCTGATAGTCAGTCGCGGGTTGCGGATACATTACTGTTTTTAGCAGAAGGACAGGGAAAAAAGGGAAATACGGGTATAGAAATTCCCAATTTACCCCACCGGGAACTGAGTAGCTTGAGTGGACTAGCTCGGGAAACTGTTACAAGGGTATTGACAAGGTTGGAAAAAAAAGGCTTGATTAAACGGGATCAAGACGCTATTTGTATCCCCGATTTATTAGCTTTGGAAAAAATGATCGTTTAAGCTTGTTCAGATATGAGTATAGAAGATTCCCTAGCAGAAACAGAACCGACTCCCTCTCATCCAAATTCTCTCAAGCTGGATATAGCTTTAAGGATGGTAGAGACAGCTTTTTTCGCTAGTACTGCTAGTTTGATTTGGTTTATTAACGTTTATTTTCCTTTAGGACCTGTATTAAGAATATTTTTCCCTATACCTATTGCTTTAGTTTACCTACGCTGGTGTAGTCGAGCGGCATGGATGTCAGCTCTGACTTCTGGTTTACTGCTTTCTGTTTTAATGGGGCCTATTCGCAGTTTACTGTTTGTTATGCCTTTTGCTTTTATGGGGGTGCTTTTAGGTGCAGCATGGTATCGACGTGTACCTTGGCTTGTTTCTATCACTTTGGCTGCGTTGCTAGGTACTGTAGGAGTGTTTTTTAGATTGTGGTTGCTATCTATTTTAACGGGTGAGGATTTGTGGATTTATTTAATTAATCAGGTGACAGATTTTACGGAATGGGCATTTTTGAAGTTGGGAATATTGGCAAATCCTAGCGAATTATTTATTCAACTAGGAGCGATCGCTATGCTGTTGGTGAATAATTTTGTTTACCTGTTTGTTGTCCACGTTGCTGCATGGTTATTATTAGGTCGTCTTGGTAATCCGATTCCGACTCCCCCACAATGGGTACAAGATTTAGTTGATTATGAATGAGTAGTAATTTTGTTTCTATTTATACTGAAATTTCCCAAGGTGAAGCATGGTTAAAGCGGTATCGTGGTTGTTCACCTGTTTTTGCTTGTGTTTTAGGTTTTACTGAGACGGGTTTAATACCAGGAATTTCCGCTGCTGGTCTGACTCCAGAAGATAGAAAATATACTGCGATCGCTGATGCGGAATTTTTATTCCACGGTTCTACAGGAAAAGCAAAATATCCTCTACCACCATTAACTGCTGGAGCATCTCCTGTATTAATTAGTCGGGCGGTGGTAGAGTCTTTGAATGTGCCAGTATATTTATTCAATGCGGGATTACCTCAGGCTCCCAGCGTACCAGTAATTGACTTGGGTGGTTTGGCTGCGTCGTGTTTAAGTCAAGGTGTAGCTATGAAATTAGAGACTGTACACCATTTATTACAACAGGGTTTAGTGTGGGGAGAACGGTTAGCTAGTAGTAATCAAGATGGGTACTTAACTATAGGGGAGTGCGTTGTCGGTGGAACCACAACAGCGTTAGCAATTTTAACTGGTTTGGGTATAGACGCTATCGGCAAAGTTAATAGTAGTCATCCTATTTGTAATCATCAGCAGAAGTGGGAATTAGTACAGCAAGGATTAAATAAATTAACTCAATTTCCTTATCCTCCCTTAGAATTGGTAGCAGCAGTCGGCGATCCCATGCAAGTGGTAGTCGCAGGAATGGCGATCGCTGCTAGTCGTAGTTGTGGGGTATTACTTGCGGGTGGAACGCAAATGCTGGCTGTGTATGCTTTGTGTGTAGCGATTACCCAGAATTATAATTTATCTTGGCAACCAGAAGCGATCGTTGTTGGTACAACTCGTTGGGTAGCAGAAGATCCAACTGGTGCCACAGTGGAATTAGCTAAGTTAATTCCCAACCATCCTTGTTTAATGTCTAGTAAGTTGAGTTTTGCTGACTCTCGTTATCCGCAATTACGAGCATATGAACAAGGATTTGTCAAGGAAGGGATGGGGGCTGGGGGTATGTGTATTGCTGCTCATGTTAGCTATGGTTGGGGACAGGAACAACTTTTAACAGCGATTGAAGAAGTAAAGAATAATGAAATTTCTTGGTATTGATTTAGGATGGAAGTCCCAACCAAGCGGATTATGCTGTTTAGTATGGCAAAATTATGAACTGCAATTACTCGATTTAACCCGCAAGGAATTAATTACAGAAATTCTGGTTTGGATAGACACTCATGTCAAACCGGAAGAACCTGCGCTCGTCGCTGTAGATGCTCCAACGCTGATTCCTAACGCAACTGGTAGTCGTCTCCCAGATAAACTGACTCATAAATATTTTGGTAAATACCATGCTGGTTGCTACCCAGCCAATTTAAATTTACCTTTTGCTGAACGGACTGTAAATTTTGGTTTAGAACTGGAGAAGCGAGGTTTTGTTCATGCACCAAATATTGAAGCTAAAAAACTTGGTAGATATCAAATAGAAGTTTTCCCCCATCCAGCCATAGTGCATTTATTCGGTTTAGAAAAAATCCTCAAGTATAAAAAGGGACTCATTGCAGAGCGTCGCTTGGAACTTCTGAAGCTACATAATTTTATTACAAATACTTTACCTACCCTAGAACCAAGCTTACGTTTAGAGACAGAATTAATTCCTTCTGACTTTTTACGTTGTTCTGGAGCAGTTCTTAAAGAAACTGAAGATAAATTAGATAGTCTTATTTGTGCTTATGTAGGTGCTTATTGGTGGTTTTGGGGAAAATTACGTAATTTAGTATTAGGTGATAGTGATACTGGTTACATTGTGATTCCGGAAAGACTATGAGGTTACAGCGGTTTTTATGTAGGGGCACGGCGTCCAAAATATCACGGGTGAATGACAAATTATACTGATGCCGTGCCCTACGACGCAAGCGGATAAAGGCTATTGTGCCCAACTTATCAATCTTGGTTCATAAGGAGAAGACAGGTACTTGTTTTTTGGTAAAACACGCAAAGACAAGCCTTGTAAACCTGATGCAGTATAGATGATATCGCCAGTGTAAATACTTAACTTATCTGCATCATGGCCTTGATAATTCATCTCCACAGGAATACCATTGACAATTTCCCCACTAGCATCAATTGCACCTTGGTATAACTCTACTTGCACGTCGTTGTTTGTCAACGTTGCTAAGTCTACTTTGGCTGTAACGCTAACAGTTTGATTGACTTCAATGTCTGTTCCTTGTGATATTTCCACATCTTTGATTTTGATGTTGTACCAATCATTACTAAGATTTGCTTTCCATTCAGCTAGCTCTTTGGCTGGAGCATAGTTGTTTGCTGTTAGGGTATGATGGCGATCGCTTGCGGGGAAATAAGCTTGCTCTGCATATTGCTGCACCATCCGTGCTGTATTAAAGAACGGACAATTCAAACGAATCGCATCTTTCATTTTTGCCACCCAACGTCGAGGTAAACCATCAATATCACGGTCATAGAACAAAGGTATCACCTCTTTTTCTAGCAAATCGTACAAAGCATTGGCTTCTACTTCATCTTGAAAGTTGGGGTCATCATAACTTTCCCCATTTCCAATAGCCCAACCAGTACGGACATAATCAGCTTCATCCCACCAACCATCAAGTACACTCAAATTGGGTAATCCGTTCATAGATGCTTTCATTCCACTTGTACCAGAAGCTTCACGGGGACGACGGGGTGTGTTTAACCAGATATCACAACCTGCTACCATCAACCGAGCAATGTGAATGTCGTAGTTAGGTACAAACACTACTTGCTTTTCTAACTTCTGCTCAGTGATAAAATGATTGATGTCGCGGATCAGTTCTTTACCGGGAATATCTTTAGGGTGTGCTTTACCAGCGATCACAAATTGCAACTTCCGGTCTTTATTGCTTAGTAAAATTCGCTTAATTCTTTCCACATCACGCATCCATAAAGTAGCACGTTTGTAGGTGGCAAAGCGACGGGCAAAACCAATAGTTAAAACGTTGGGATCTAAAACTTCTTGAGCTTGGGCAATTACACTGACACTAGCTCCCCTTAGACGTAACTGTTTGACTAAGTGTTCCCGCACATACATCACCATATCTAAGCGACACCGCTGGTGATTACGCCATAATTCTTCATCAGGAATCGCATCCATTCGCTCCCATAAAGGACTATCAACTGGTGCTGATGACCAATTTGGCCCGAGATAGCGATCGTATAATTCTTGTGTAGATTTTGCTACACAACTGCGGGCATGAACCCCGTTAGTAATGGCTGTAATGGGTACTTCCTCAACTGGCACATTTTGCCACAAACCCTTAAACATTTGCCGTGACACCACACCATGCAGTTGTGCGACACCATTAGAAAATGTAGCCACTTTTAACGCCAACACCGCCATACTAAAAGGTGTAGACAAATCACCAGTATTTTCCCGACCCAAAGCCAAAAATTGGTCTTTATTCAAACCAAAGATATCCGCGTAATATCCAAGGTAATGTAAAACCTTATCTGGAGGGAACAAATCAATGCCTGCGGGTACTGGTGTATGAGTAGTAAAGATATTCGTGGAAGCTACCAGTTGCCTAGCTGCATTATAAGTTAACCCTTCTTCCTGAATCAACATTCGGATCCGCTCTAGGGCAGAGAATCCGGCGTGACCTTCATTCATATGATAGGCAGTGACATTATACCCCAGCGCCTTGAGCATCTGCACACCACCAATACCCAACATAATTTCTTGATGGATACGCATATCGATATCACCACCATAAAGTTGGTCGGTAATATCTTGGTCGTAAGAATTATTGGGTTCAATATTGGTATCCATCATATATAATGGCACCGTTCCCACTTGTACCCGCCAAACTCTCGCGTGTACCTTACGTTCAGGATATTGGACTGCGATTCTCAGTTCTGAACCATCAGGATTGCGCTCTAGATGTAGAGGCATATTATAGAAATCATTAATCAGGTAGCGTTCTTGTTGCCAACCATCAGCGTTCAGGTATTGGGCAAAGTAACCTTGCTGATATAGTAAACCAACACCTACAAGTGGCAAACCTAAATCACTAGCTGATTTGAGATGATCTCCTGCTAAAACACCTAATCCTCCAGAATAAATAGGTAAGCAATCTACTAAACCGAATTCTGCTGAGAAATAAGCGTAACATTCCTTGGAAGGGTTATTACCTCTAGTTGATTCTTGAAAACCTTTTCCTTGAGTTAATGCACTGACTAACGTGGGGTTTCGTTGTTTTTGATACCAAGTACGCTCTTGGAGATAATCTTCTAGCTGACGAGCTGCTCGATCCATTTGAGCAAGGAAACCTTCATCCTCCACAACTTGCGTCAGCCGCTTTTGACTGATAGAACCGAGCATGGAAACTGGATTATGGTGACTAGATTCCCATAAATCAGGGTCTAAACGACGAAATAAATCTTTAGACTCAACATTCCAATCCCAGTGTAAATTATACGCTAGCTGACGTAGTGGTTCAAGCCGTGGCGGTAGGGAAGGAGATACGTTAAATGTGCGAATTGGCTGCATAGGTGAGGAAAACTTTAAGTCTAGCTATATGCTATTGTTTACCTTCTTTGTCCATTCGGTTCAATTCTTTATACTCTGTTTGTCAATATTTGCTCAATTATTGCGATGCTTTAAGTGTGTCAATTGTCAAGTCGTGGGGTTTAGCAAGTTTAAAATTGTCGTAAAATCCATATGCTATGGCCCCAGAATCATCGGTTGGTAGGGCACGGCGAGTTTCAAATGATCGTAAAATAAAAAGATTATCGATGCCGTGCCCCTACAATAAAACTACAATGGCAGAAGTAGATTAATTTAGAAGCGAAATATTTATCACGCCGTGCCCCAAACTGTCATCGGGGCTGTAAATTTAAAATTGTCGTAAAACCCGCATACTGTGCCTCCCGAATCCTCGCCGGGACACGGCGAGTTTCAAATTGTCGTAAAATAGAGAGACTTCGGATGCCGTGTCCCTACAGCAAACCCGCAATGGCAGAAGCGTGTATAAGTAAGTTCACCAATAATCATTATTTGAATAAAATATATTCCCGTAGGGGCACGGCATCCGTAAAATCAATTTGTAAGCGAAATATTTGTCGCGCCGTGCCCTGGCAACAATTCAGGGGGCAGTAAGATATTATATTGTTGTGGTTAAAATACATTTCCCGTAGGGGCACGGCAACGGTAAGATAAATTTGGAAGCGAAATATTTGTCGCGCCGTGCCCTGGCAACAATTCAGGGGGCAGTAAAATATATTGTTGTGGTTAAAATACATTTCCCGTAGGGGCACGGCAACGGTAAGATAAATTTGGAAGCGAAATATTTGTCGCGCCGTGCCCCGGCAACAATTCGGCGGGCAGTAAGATATTATATTGTTGTGGTTAAAATACATTTCCCGTAGGTGCACGGCAACGGTAAGATAAATTTGGAAGCGAAATATTTGTCGCGCCGTGCCCCGGCAACAATTCAGGGGGCAATAAGATATTATATTGTTGTGGTTAAAATACATTTCCCGTAGGGGCACGGCAACGGTAAGATAAATTTGGAAGCGAAATATTTGTCGCGCCGTGCCCCGGCAACAATTCAGGGGGCAGTAAAATAAATTGTTGTAGCGAATATCGGTAAAATTAATTTGGAAGGGAAATATTTGTTGCGCCGTGCCCCCAAACCGTCATTAGCGCTGTAAGTTTAAAATTGTCGTAAAACCCGGATATTGTTACCCCAAAATCATCGGTTGGCAGGGCACGGCGAGTTTCAAATTGTCGTAAAATAGAGAGATTATCGATGCCGTGCCCCTACAATAAAACTGCGATCGCCGAAGGCGGGTCTTCGACCATCCCACAAGCGCGTATGATTCAGTCCGCAGCATTATTATGGGGGGCTAAAATATATTCCTGTAGGGGCACGGCGATTTTAAGATTGTTGTACTAATCTATTACGCCTTCTTTGCGAAGAATCGTTTCAAGCCAACACCCCATACTAAAGCAAACATTGAACCTAGAACAGTCAATGGTTCAGGGACTGCTTCTGGAGCAAGAGCTACACCCCGGTAAGCGGTATTAGTGGCAGCAATTTCTAATGAAGTTACTGCTGTAGAACTAAAAGTGGCATTATAACCAGCAGTATCTAAAAGCGAAACCAATTGACTACTGTTAGCTGCGCCACTAGCGGCTCCACTTGTAGCATATAATGTTACGTCAGTACCACTTACAGAACCAGTCAACCCACGGTATGTACCATCTATAGTGCTATTTAAATTCCAATTAGTACCATCATAAGAAAACTTTTTCAATCCATTGGTGTCATCAGCAACATATAGCGTATCTACGCCAGCTACAGAGCTACTGAGATCAGCAAGGAAAAAGGCGTAAGTATTTGTAGCATTAGTTACTACATTAGGTAAGGGAGTAATATTAGTTCCACTTGAACTTGTAGGTAAGCCGTTACCCACTCTACTAACAGAGTTAGCCGCAGATGAAGCATACAACTGACCGCCAAAAATATTTACTTGGCGACCATTTAAATTACCTAAGGAAATAGAATTTAGTGATCCCAGTGTTGTGTAACGGACACCACTACCACCAGGCGCACCCGTAACCCAAATATCAGTCCCATTTGTACTAACTGCGCTTCTGATGTTATTTCCACTAAAAGAATTTAGTGCAGTTGTGGTATCAATGTTACCACTAGAATCTACACGACCTACTGTACGTAAAACTGGTGAAGCTCCTGAAGTCGATGTACTTGCAACACCAGCAGTATCAGGATTAGCTGCATAACCAGTCAGCAAAAGATACTGTCCATCAGTAGAACGAGTTAAAAAGCCTTCAGATGTAGCTGTTCCACTAGCAGTTAACTGTCTATTTGAACCGTTTACAGCTGTTGGCAATGGAATTGACTGTACTAGGTTGCCTGCGGGTGTAAATTCATCTAGGAAAACAGGAGTTGCTGCATTACTAAGGGCACTACTACTATCCCCGACACGATAAACAACAATATTACCAGGATTAAAAGAAGCCATTTGTGAGAACCTCTATGTAAGTTTTGATAGCCGTAATGAAAGATATCGCAATACTACGAATGCACCCCTATTAAAACTCAAACCCATTTGAGAAGTATTTTTACTTAACTAAAGGGGTTTGTATTGTAACTCAAGTTACATATGCTGGAGCTTGATAGAACCTCACTCTTTTCCCCTTAATCCCCAAATAGGGCTTTAAATTCCCCACAAATGCGAGGAGGGGGAGTAATGAATTTTTCTATTCTTACTACTGCCAATTTTTGGTAACTTTTTAAACCAGAATATACTAAAAAGTTTAAGTTTAAATTAATACATGGATATAATTTAATTTCGTAGAGGTATGACATCCGTAAGATTAATTGTTAGCAAAATATTTATGGCGTTGTGCCCCCCTGAATCGTCGCCGGGACACGGCAAGTTTCAAATTGTTGTAAAATATAGAGATTTCGGATGCCGTGTCCCTACAGTAAACCTGCGATCCACCCATTATCATCCCACAAGCGCGTATGAATCAGTCCGCAGTATAATTATGTGGGTAAAATATATCATTGTAGGGGCACGGCAACGGTAAAATTAATTAGTAAGCGAAATATTTGTCGCGCCGTGCCCCGGCAACAATTCAAGGGGCAGTAAAATAAATTGTTGTCGCCAACATCGGT
>Ga0224723_1000312_pt1 | contig 34306 bp, 28 predicted proteins | sample Balambano_FR2_Me_FD_161647 | JGI IMG/M metagenome (GOLD analysis project Ga0224723, IMG submission 161647) | Freshwater sediment microbial communities from Lake Towuti, South Sulawesi, Indonesia - Balambano_FR2_MetaG | ecosystem: Environmental > Aquatic > Freshwater > Lake > Sediment | place... | reverse complement strand
CTACTTTCCACAAATGCAGTTGAGCAAATTTATTGACAATCTTAAAAGTGTGTCCAGTCGCAGAATTCGGCAGGAGTTTGAGGCAGAGTTAAGAAAAACCTATTGGAACTGGAGTAAAGGATTTTGGCATGAGTCTTACTCCATAGATTCCTGTGGGGATGCACCACTTGAGGTGTTACGGCGCTATGTGCAAAACCAGAAAGGTTGTTTGTCACACTCCGCTCATCGCTCCGTCTGACGCGGGGTGTCCATGTATCCCGACGCTCATCGCTACGCGATCTTAGCGCGTAGCTCTATAGCCCCCCGAAACCCCCGTTGGCTAAAGAGAAGTCGCGGAAGTTTCGAGTGACGAGGGTTGCTTGACGAGAGAGGGCGATCGCCGCAATTTTCAAGTCAGATCTACCAATTCGGATTTTCTGGTTCAACAGAACGATGTAATGCTTATGGGCAGATTGGTCAAATGCCAGAACTGAAATATGGCAAAAGTATTGTATAGTCTCACCCAGCCTGCGATAGGACTGAATCAATTGCTCGGTTTCTCTAGACTGTTTCAAACTGGACAACCGTCCACGCATCTGCTCCTCAACTGTAATGATTGATACAGAAACCATTTCGGGCCTGGCGGAAAGGACACGCTGCACGACTTGTGGGTGTCTCCTTTGAAACAGAGAAACATGATCGGTGTCCAAAATCCATAAACTCATGCGGTTTCTCTCGACCATTGCAACTGGGCATCAGCATCTAACTGCCGAAAATATTCTTCCCGGTCGGCTTGCCGATCTTGTTCAATCGTCTGCAATACCTCATCGAACAATGGATCATGCTCAAACATCCCAACAAACCTTAGCCAGGAATGTTCGGGTTGCTCATGGAACTCGATTTCAATTTCTGTTAAATCGCCTTTCGTTGGTTGAAGACCGATCTGCTGCGACAGAATATGTTGTAACCGGGCAGTTGCCTCTTCTCGACTGGAGCCGATCGCTTTGGCCTCTGACCATCCTGGAACTGTAGCGATCCATCCCCCCATGACGACTTCTAGCAACACAGGATAGTGAAGCGTTGAGGATTCTGTAGATTGCAGTTGGGATAGGGCACGGGTTGTCATAGTCAATCAGGATGAGGGGTGACTTCGATAGTTTGATGCTAACACTGTCTCGTTGACAAGGGGGATCATTTGCATCCCCAGAGCATCTGACACAGTCTTCGGGGCAGCAAAAAGGGCAAAAGAAAGTGTGTGGCCCCCCTCGTTACCAAGCTCCAGCTTGGTCATGCTGTCCAGGAAGCTCCAGCTTCCCTAGCGCTGGGGAAACTCTGGAAGCTCTTCCCCAAAGCGGTTCCCAAGCGGGAACTTGGCACCAGGGAAATCACAGAGCAATCTGGATGGGGCCTGCAATACTACCTGTGAAGAATTGGCGCACGATCGCGTGTTCTGTGGTGTCGATGTCCTGGACAGAACCTTCCCACTGAATTTTGCCCCGATACAAAAAAATAATCCGACCGGTGGTGCGGCGAATAGTGCTGTGTTGGTGTGTGACGATGCCATAGGTGCCACATCCACCACTGCTGCACTGGAGGTCACGAATCAAGTCTTCAATCACAGTGGAGGCGATCGGGTCTAGTCCCGCTGTGGGTTCATCGTAGAGCAATACTTCAGGATTTTCTGCCGGATTTTCTGGATTCTCCATGATGGCTCTGGCCAAACTCACCCGCTTTCGCATTCCGCCCGATAGCTGAGCCGGAAGGCGATCGCCAATTCCAGGCAAGCCCACCATCTCTAGTTTGCGATCTACCATCTCGCGAATTTTGTGATGGGGTAAACGCGAGTGTTGATACAACAAAAAGCCTACATTCTCGTAAACATTCAGAGAGTCAAACAGCGCCGCGTTTTGAAAGACCATGCCAATGCCAATGGGGTCTTTGGCATCCTCAATCAAGCCCTCTCGCCGCCTTCCTTGGATATAAATTTCACCTGAATCTGGGGCCAATAAACCAGCAATGATCCGTAAGATGGTCGATTTCCCTGTGCCTGAGGGCCCGATAATACCCAGCGCTTCTCCTCGGTAAAGCTTGAGGTCTATTTGATCTAAAATCACTGCATCACCAAAGGCTTTACTGACCCCTCGTAATTCAATTAACGGTTCAGCCATAGCTGTAAATCCAGGTAAATCTGTATTTCTTAATGAAAAACTGGCTCAAAATTTAGTCCCGAATCGAGGGCTTGGTAATAGGATTAAGAGCGTAATTCCCAGCACTTGTGGATATGAATTTTACACAACTTGAGGGCTTTGCTGGGCAACTGTTGCATGAGACAGACTACTCTGATGCAATTCTATCTGGGAGAACACCTTCAGTCTGCTCAATTCTTGCTGCTCAAGCTTCATCCACAAGGATTCACTTATGATATGGGATGGTTATTCTCTTTGAACTGATGAATCTAAACCCTATCGTGGTTTTGGTTTAGATTGCGGTGTTGGCATTAAGGGTGTCTATTTTTGAACGAACTTACTGTTTCTTAATCTTCAGCCTCTCCAGCAATTTCAACATGGTGAATGGTTTACTAAAACAAGCATTGCAAGTGATCAAATACGGTTCTCACCGGACTCCCGTGCGAATCAGTCGTTGGTTCAAATGGCTGGCACCGGGTCTATCTGTTAAGCGGTGGTTGCTATTGAGTGCAGTAGGAGTTGCCCTGTTTGCCCTGGGATTGGCCATCTGGTCAAAATTAACCCCTATATTTCACATTAGTCGATTCATTGGGAATTTGCTGGAAACGATCGCCAGTTACATTCCCAGTTATGTCAGCGGCCCACTAGCCATCTTAATTGGCCTCTTATTTATTTTCCTCGGACAGACTCGCAGCTTAGGAGCCATCACTGAGGTATTGATGCCAGAAGGGGATGAGGAATTAATCGATCGCCTGATGGATCATCGTCGCCTCAAACGTGGCCCTAAAATTGTCGCTCTGGGCGGCGGTACAGGACTCTCTACTTTATTGAGGGGACTAAAGTCCTACAGTGCCAACATTACCGCGATCGTCACGGTCGCCGATGATGGCGGCTCCTCTGGACGGTTGCGGCGCGAGATTGGTGTTTTGCCTCCGGGAGACATCCGCAACTGTTTGGCTGCTCTGGCAGATGAAGAGAAGCTATTGACTGAATTGTTTCAATATCGCTTTAGGGCAGGAGATGGGTTGAGTGGTCACAGTTTTGGCAACTTGTTTCTGACAGTGATGAGTGAGGTCACGGGTGATTTGGAAAGAGCGATCGCTGCCATTTCCAAAGTGCTGGCCGTGCGGGGACAAGTGTTGCCCTCAACATTAAGTGATATGCGCCTTTGGGCTGAGCTAACAGACGGACGACGGATTGAAGGAGAATCTAACATCACCCATGCAGGCGGCAAAATTGTCAGATTAGGTTGCAGTCCAGCCAATCCCCCAGCTCTACCACGAGCCATCCGAGCCATTCAAGAGTCAGACTACATCATCATTGGGCCAGGTTCGCTCTACACCAGCATCCTGCCCAATTTGTTAGTCCCAGAAATTACAGCAGCGATCGCCAAACGCACTGATATTCCTCGCATCTACATCTGCAACATCATGACCCAACACGGCGAGACAGAGGGCTTCACTGTTTCCGACCATATCCAAACCATCGAAACTCAATGCGGGCAACGTCTCTTTGATGCCGTCCTTGTGCAGAAAAAATCCCCCTCTTCCACTGCTTTAATTCGCTACGCCAAAGAAAAATCCCATCCTGTGTTTGTCGATCGCGAAGCCCTCAGCCAACTGGGACAACGCATCGTTATCGCCAACGTCATGCACGAAGACCCCCATACAGGATTGGTGCGTCACGACTCTCAACGCCTCTCGCGCACCCTAATCCGCTGGTATGGCAAAAATCAAGACATGTAGCAGTACACTAAAGGTGAGTAATTTTTTACCCTCAACTGCTACTCCTCAACTTGCTACTAAGGCAAAAGGGTAAAGGTAAGATTTTGTCTATTCTCATGCCTTCTGACTTCCTGGGTCAAAAGGGTGACAGATAAATTTGTCAGTCTTCATTCTTTCCTCCTAACTTCATACTTCTTCTCCCATGTCTCAAGAATTATTGCAATCCCTCGTCTGGACCGATTTTCGAGTTGCCGTCCTGTTTACAGTGCTCTTGCCTTTGGTGCTGCTGATCTGGGCAACGGTCAAGCGATCGGAAGCCATCCAACGACTGCTGATTATCTATTGGCGAGTGGCCAGCTTGCTGATGATTACGGTTTATTTGCTGATTGGTAACTTGCCGATCGGCTTCCTCACTGGCATCTTTGCCCGCATTCTGATGCCTACTGGACTCTGGTTTTGGGTCGATTTGAATGAAGAAATCGATGATCTGCCCAGCAATGATTCCCTCAAACTTACCTTCACCTCTTGGCGCTGGGCCGTCACCGTTTACAGTATCTTAGGCGCATTGCTAGAACTGCCTTTTATCCGCTGCGCGTTTTCTAGCGATCTTTTTGCCACCGACTTTTGCCAGGTCTGGCGGCAACCCCCACTGCTTTTTCGGCAAAATTTCCACAGCGGCTATAAGACTGGGTTTTTGGGATTTCTCGGCATCGTTGGACTGCTGATCTACGTCGCCTATTTTGGTTATTTTATCTTTGTTCGTCTGGGCAAGCAGGGTCGTTCTGCCATCCAACAATAAGCTGAATGATCAAATTTTTATGCCAACTCCTGGATATCGTTTAGAGCAATACACCCTGAAGCAACCCAACGAAGTGTTGTTGGTGCAAATTACGATCGCCGGAGAACCCGATCAACTTCTCATCTTCAAAGGGTTCTCCAGTTCCTTAATGCGCCCGACTGCGGCTGATCCAGATATTCCCCTGATCCCTGGAGAGGCAGAGATTGTGGCGATCGATTGCCTGTACGCCCCTTACCGTCCCAATGCCCCCCGCTACATTCAACAGGGACTCACTTGGGAAACCATGCAATCTCTACTAGAGCAAGCAGGAGTCTGAATCAGGGTAGACCCCGCCAGCAACAGCATGACCCAACCCGGCGCGGACATGCCCCTCAAAAAGTTGAAGGGCATGACCCAACCCCTTAATTGCACGTGAGTTCGATAGCCCAATTTTGCGTGCGCGACGCGCACGCAAAATTGGGCTTTTGGGGATTTCTCGCGTCGCGAGAAATCCCCAAAAGCCCGTTCATCGAATTCACGTTAATTGCAGGTAAAATTAAAGTCTTGGAGAATTTGCCGTCAAATTAGAGCGCTTGGGGCACGATCGCTCTCACTTAGCAGCCAAACTGGAGCGTGGGGAGGTATGTTCCCAAACTGGAGCTTGGGAACGAGGTGGAAATTGTTTTCGCTCTTCTATCTTCTACCCTGCTAAAGACCACACTGGACACGTTGCGATTGCATCTTGGACTGGAGGGCACTGGAAATGCCCAGATTGGCAGTTTGGTAGAGCCGATCGAATTCTCGTTGGAAGTGGGCAGCAACAGTGGAATTATTAATGACCAGCAGATTTTCGTCGTTCTCATAGTTAGCGGCGGCTGACCAGTTTTGAGAGCCTGTAATCACCAGATGTTGATCGACGATCGCAAATTTATGGTGCAACAAATCGCCTTTAGGAAGTTGGGGCGTGCCGATCGTGGCGATTGGCGATCGCCACGGACGATTTCCCTCCTCATAACGGCATTGGCGATTAGGTAGAGCGGTGCCTAACATGTCCAATGCTTCACTGTAATCTCGATAGGCGAAGCCAGAGTCGATCAGTCCCCGCACTTGCACACCTTGTTGATGTCGTGCTTCCAGAATATCGCTGAGCGCCTGATCCGAAAAGACAAATAAAGCTAAGTCAACGGTTCGTGTGGCTGAATTCAATACAGTTCCAATTAAGCCGTTGACGCTATTGGACCAGGGTTGAGATTTAGAAGTCGGAGAAAATTGCACAGTGATCTGAGAATTGGGGGCTAGAGTAATTTGCTGAGGTGGTCGGTAGGTTTTCTGAAGCCCAAACAAGGGAGTGCCTGTGCCTGAACCATGACCCCACATCAGGTTGAATTCCTGGGTAAAAATTTGGGCTAGGGCAGGGCTATGGATTTTAAGCAAATGATTAGCGTTGCCTTCAGTATTGGGAGCGAGATAATCTCCATGCACCTCGCTTAACGAGTAATTCACCGATCCAGTCAACACGATCTGTCCATCCACTACCATAAACTTGTGATGCATCAAGCCACTGCCTTTGGAGCCATCAGCGGTATCATCCAGAATGGGGATGCCTGCTTGTTGCAAAATCAGCAATGAGTCCGTTTGCTCGACTTCGGATTGGCTTAGTTGTCCGTCGCCATCCTGATCTGCCAGGCTAAAAAACTCTTCATATTTGTAACGATCGCGATCCTCAGCGAGATTGATTTGCGCTGGATCAACTTGACTCCAGAGAAAATTATAATCATTCTCTACAATCACTCGTACTGCTATGCCTGCTTGATATTTGTCGCGGAGCGCAATGGCCACATGGGGTAGAGCGAGTTCTTGAACGGCTAAGTCGATGGAAGATTGGGCCGAGGCGATCGTTTCAATAACAATTTTCTCTAAATCATCTCCGTAGCGGCTTTGTGTTCGATAAGGTTCTCGATAACTTGCAGCACGGGAATGGTTGAAGTATACCTGAATCAACGGATCTTGCGGGAGCGGGGGTGCTGTCGTTGGTAAAGCGGAGTGATGTCTCCAGGCATTGACTCCAACAAACAGAAGTACACCCAACGCAAACAGCAGAAAACGGCGAATTGGTTTGGAGGGAAGTAGACGCACGGCGTTACCAAGAATCACGATTTGCTCTCAGTAAACCCAAATAGCGAGAGGGTGTAACTCTTGGACTGATCGGTTACTTACCGCAACCGCAATCTGGAGGTGCGCCTTTAGCTGTCAGAATGAGTTTGTAATCCACCTCTCCACTGACTTGACGGGTTGTGAGATAGTACACGCCAGCTTCCAGGGTAGCGCCCAACACACCTCTGCCGTTGGTCACCTGGGCTGCGGCAATGACTCTTTGGTTGCGATCGGTCAAAATCATCTCAACTCCACCGCTCCCCTGTCCTTGAAAGGAACTGCGAAATTTTTTACCGCGATCGAGCCGGAATTGCAAAACATCAGCCGTGTCTTGTGGGCTTAAGCTGTCTTGAATTACCGTTCTCCGTTTCAGTTCTCCTAAGTTAAGGGCGCGATTGGGAGTATTACCTGCATCACGAGTGGTCATAGCGAAATCCGAAAAATAAAATGATAGACGATTGACAAACTGAACTCGCTCAGTAGAATAGCAAATTTCGCGATCGCTGCCTGTGATCTGCATAGTTCTTAATGACTGTGGTGTCTAAGCGTGCTACTCCTTCCAACCATGGCAACAGCGCTCAAGTCCTTTGGCAGACTCTCAAAGTATCTGGCAGCTAGCGGATAGTGCGATGAACCACACTAATCACTCCCGCACTGATTGTGCTAAGCAACAACAGCCAGACGACAACGCCCGGTAAGAAGCTGAGAATAGCTAGCCCCCGTAACACCCAAACCACAACAGTCACGCCCAGAATAGACAAAAAGACGGTAGTGATTGGTTTAATCGTTCTTCGACCCATAAGCCTCGGTGTGTCAAACAAAAGTTAGGGATAGCGATTGCGAATGCCCGTTAGGATTCCTAATCCGATCGCCAACAGCACCAGCGCCCAGATGACGGGTTCGGCATTGTTCTGCAAGATACCAAAATACTGCAATATCAAAACCAGTGCCATGAAGACCAACAAAGTGCCAGCACTGTAAAGAAAAATCCGGACAGTTAAATTTAACCCTGTTTTGCGTTGGGGTCCAACGATCTGTAGATTGGCGACTTGCTGTTCGAGTTGGTCAACTCGTCTCACAACATCTTCAAGGATGAATCGGACGTTTCCTGAGGAGCGTTCCCAGTCTTCGTGAGGACCCTGTGGGCTGTATGGATCATTCATGTAGATTCGAGCAATGAGGGATAGTACAAATAAGGAGATTTAGCAATCAAGTCAGACTTATTCAAGCCTAGATCTTCCAGCCTGGAAATATCAACATTTTCTAATGAAATTGCTGGAATTCGATGAGTGCATCCCGATTTTGCGAGTGGCGCGGGCTGCGCCCGCGTCACTCGCAAAATCGGGTTTAGCAGATTACAAAAGTGGGATGCACTCGAATTCGATTTTATTAAGTTTAAGAGCACAGCACATTCTACAGAAACCAGGCGGTAATTTGAGAGTTTGGTCACTTCGTTAGAGACTCACGTTTCTTGCGTCTATTTAAACTCGAACCTGAAATTGCATAATTCTTCAAAAGACGGCTGATAGCTTATCAGTTCCATAACTTGCCTCATATCCATCTTAAGCAGCGATCGCTATCCCTCTCAAAGGGCTTTAACAGCAGAGAAAGCTCTTTTCTGCTGTTTCCCGGAAAGATGAAGCGGCGATCGCTACTTTTACCTCATTTACTAAGTTTTGGTAAAGTTTCACCAGTCTTAGAGCCGATATTCTCCGGAAGATGACTAAAGTGAGGCGAATCAGGCTAGTATCTCAAACCCTTGATATGATTACATTTCAAAGATTATTAAGAAATATTGAAAGAAACCTTAGCTAAATCTTTACGATTGATACCCATTCAGGGGATAGACTGCTTCATCAAGGTATCGGTAGAACTGTTCGTAGCTGCACTCGTGAAAATGATTTAAATCATCTTTGCTTGTGATTTCGATTAACTTCTGTCTTGCTGACTATCACCAACGTTAACCAGGAGTGTGTTCAAAGATGAGTGGTTATATTGCATTCAACTCTGTCATCGCTGAGTCTAATCCGACTAATGTCATGGACGATCGCGATCGTCAAGCCCTTTTAGACGGAGAAATTTTGCTGAAAACTCGCCCCCATTCTGCTTGGGGAGGAGCGGTAACAGCTCGGATGTATTTGCCGATCAAGCGATCACAGGCCTGGCAACAATTGACCGACTATCCGCAATGGGTGAAGTTTTTTCCGGATCTGGTATCCAGCCAGGTGATTGCTCGGGAGCAGGGGCAGGCAGGAATTAAACGAATTTACCAGGTGGCGCGTAAATCTTTTCTCATGTTTAGCGCTCAAGTTGAGATTTACTTGAAGGTATTTGAACGAGTCCAAACAACAGAGCATCAGATCCAGTTTCGGATGGAGCAAGGGGATTTTACAGATTTTGCAGCCACGCTACAGTTACAGGATTGCGGTAATGGCACCGTGTTGACCTACATCGTACAAGCTACCCCCAAATTGCCGATTCCCTCCAAAATTATCCAGGAGGCCATCCGCCTGGATTTGCCAACCAATCTCCGCAAGATGCGCCAAACGCTCTGCCAAGACTAACCAGAATTGTGAATTGCAACGATGAACAAGCCTGATATTTTTGTAGAGTCGCGCTTGCACATCACACATGACCTTTATTCTAACCAACGACGATGGCATTGATGCTTCTGGATTAAAAGCGCTGCATCAAGCAGTCCAACAATTGGGGCTACCCAATATGATCGTTGCTCCAGCCTTACCCCATTCCGGTTGTGGACATCAAGTGACAACAGTGCGACCGATCGAGATTCAACAACGCTCTGAGCGGGAATTTGCGATCGCAGGCACGCCAGCAGACTGTGTGCGGGTCGCTTTGAGCCATCTTTGTCCAACAGCATCCTTTGTTCTATCGGGGGTCAATTCAGGCGGCAATCTGGGAGCAGATGTTTACATCTCTGGAACCGTGGCCGCTGCCCGGGAAGCAGCATTTCATCGGCTTCCCAGCTTAGCGATTTCTCACGTTATTCATCAAAGACGGGCGATCGACTGGGAAACTGCCACTCGCTTAACTGTGACTGTGTTGGATAAATTACTCCATCAACCTCTGGAGCCTGGGCAGTTTTGGAATGTCAATTTGCCGCATCTGCATTCTGGAGAACCTGACCCAGAACTGTTATTCTGTGCCCTCTGCACCCAACCCCTGCCTCTACAATATGAAGTCAACGGCACTCAACTGCGTTACAGCGGGGAGTATAACAAGCGATCGCGCGATCCGGGAGCCGATGTTGATGTCTGCTTCTCTGGGCAGATTGCGATTACCCAACTCCGTCTTTAAGGAACGTGAGTTCGATAATCGCCGTTTGAGGGCTGTGGCGCGACGCGCCACAGCCCTCAAACAAGGTTTTTCGTTGGGGCGGGCGCAGCCCGCCCCAACGAAAATTGGAAAAATTCTGCACGGTCTGAGTAGTTGGTAGTCCTAAACGAGTAATAATTTTTGGAGTGCGGTCTGCAAACTTGTTACTCGAATGCCACGACAGAATAATTGAGGGAAAGGGTAAATGCGAATCTTAGTCATGGGGGGAACCCGGTTCATTGGTGTGTATCTCACCAAGCTTTTGGTGGCTCAGGGACATGAAGTGGTGCTCTTCAATCGGGGTAATCATCCTGCACCCGTTGCCGGTGTCGAGCAGATTCATGGCGATCGCACCGATGCTGTCCAAATCAAAGAGAAATTGGCGGGTCAAACCTTTAATGCTATTTTTGATAACAATGGACGAGAGTTGAGCGATACTCAGCCGCTGGCAGACTTGTTTCGGGGACGAGTGCAACATTTTGTCTACGTCAGTTCAGCCGGGGTTTACCTGAAAGCCGAACAGATGCCCCATGTGGAAGGCGATCGCGTTGATCCCAAAAGTCGTCATAAGGGCAAGTACGAGACAGAGGGATATTTGGCGGCTCAAGGCTTACCTTACACTGCCTTCCGCCCAGTTTACATTTATGGGCCATTGAATTACAACGATCTGGAAGCCTGGTTTTTTGATCGGATTGTCCGCAATCGCCCCATTCCCATTCCTGGGAACGGCCAGGCTATCACTCAGTTGGGTCATGTGCAGGATCTAGCCACAGCAATGGTATCTGTGCTGGGCAATGCCAGAGCGATTGGACAGATTTATAACATTTCGGGCGATCGATTTGTTACCTTTAATGGGTTAGCCCAGGCTTGTGCCCTGGCAACAGGGCGATCGGCTGAAGATATCAAAATTGTTCACTACGACCCTAAGAAATTCGATTTTGGCAAGCGCAAATCCTTTCCCCTGCGCGTCCAGCATTTCTTTACCGATGTCCACAAAGCCATGTCAGACCTGCATTGGAAATCTGAATTTAGCCTGGTTTCAGGCTTAAAGGATGCCTTCCAGAATGACTATTTAGCTTCAGGACGAGACAGAGCCGAAGTTGACTTTTCTGTCGATGATGAGATCTTGGCAACGCTTTAGCGGGTGCGACATCTCATGGTCTTGAGCAAGATAGTTTCGGGATTATATCTGGTTGTTTTTTCCAATAATAGTCTGGACAGAATTTGAGGGGGTTTTGAGGCTCAAATGCCTATCCCATCGTGGGTGACATCTTTTTCGACAGTCAATTATAGGACTTAGGCAGTTTGGGGGATTTGTGGGACGCTTCGTGTCCCACAAATCCCCCAAACTATCCCGGTTTTTCCACGAAGTGCGTAAGTCCTAAATTAGTTATACAGCGGGGGTTGCCAGGTTGCGATCGCCTGCTGAGCAGCATCAAACATGGGAGCATCAGTGGGAATCAGGCTAGCTGCCTGGATCGCGATGTTAATCTCTCCTTCTTTGGCTCGTGCTTCGGCCAGACTCAAAATATTCTGGCTCCAGCGGGCAATCAACCGTTGAGCGGTGGTGAAGGTTTCACCTTGATCCTCTGGTACAAGTTGAGCCGCTTTGATGGCAGAGACATAATTTTGAGCGGCAATCACCGTATCCCCTTGATTGGGCTGAATCGCACGACTAGCTGCTAATTCCAAAATGATGCGACTCCAGCGCTGCATGTCCTGTTGGGCATCCCCATAGTAGGGATGATTTGGCTTTATCCGATGAGCTAACTGGATAGCGGTGCTGAAATCAGAAGCTTGGTTGACATCAGACAGGGCGCGAGGCCGACTGATAGCGGCTCTCGCCTCCTTCAACACTCCCATCGCAGCCTGATCCAACAGTCGCTTAAATTCATCGGATTGTTCGTTTTGAGGTACTTGATCCAACAGTTGCAGGGCTTCCCCATAGCTCCGGCGCTCCAAGATGTCCCGGGCCACTTCAAGTGCCTGATTGGGAGATTGCGGCAAGACAACAGCAGATGGAGTTGGTGCTGTAGAAGTCGGGGATTGTGACGATCGCGCTGGAAATTGACTGATCGCTGCATTAGAATTCGCCCCTGGATTTTGCAGGGCTGCATCGGTTGCTCCTGGATTTTGGGCGATCGTGGAGGTGGGTGAGATGCCAGCAAAATCGGCCCGATAGCGAAACAGCACAGAGGCTAACAGCACAGAGGCTAACAATCCACCCCACAGCCGAAAGCGTTGCCAGAATAAGCGGTCTGAGATTGCTCCTGTGGCATCTTCCCCGATGGCAGGAGTTGATGAGCTAGAGGATAGGGCTGGAGGTTCAGTTGGGGTTGCGCCGTTAGAGCGCTGGATGGCAGTGGTGCGATCGCTTCCTTTTGCTTCAGATAGGGTGGGATCAGGCAGCTGGGTAATTGGGACGGAACCGTTAGAACTAATCTCAGTCGTAGGCAGGATCAGGGTTGAGGTGGTACTTTCGGGATAAACCAGCCGATCTCGCATCGCCGCCGTGGGCAGTTGAGGTGTGTTAGATGCCGAGATCATTTGCTCTGGCAGCAACAGCAGATGGCGCTTTTCCGGAGGAATAATAGCTAGAGGATGCTGTTGGGGTCGCCAGTGGTGTTCACTTAATTCAGGGAGGCGATCGCTCACATACTGCACCAACTGCTCCAGGGTAACGCAATGCTGGTAGCGCAGTCCTTCTAACAGGGCAGCCGTGAATAATCCATGCCGCAATGCTAAAGTTTCGTGGGAAAACTCCTCCGGTTTAGAAGCCAGAATCGTGGGAATACCATACTGCTGAGCCAGGGCGATGGCTTGCGTACCAATCCCTCCTGTGCCGTTTGGATGGGGGAAGCTACCCTGACTACGATTCATATCCAGGGTCAGGAGAATATTCTCTGTTGGCGCGGTATGTAGCAGTTCAAATAGGGTGGTTAAAGGAATTCCAGTGGCAGGGAGTTGACTGGGATTGCCATCGATCGGCATGAAATAATCTTGTTCTTGAAAGCGAACACCATACCCACTAAAAAAACACCAGAGAAAATCTCCAGCCTGCAAATCTTGTTGACATAAACGAGTGATGGCATTGCGAATGTTTCCCTGGCTGGGATAAACCGCATGTTCTTCAATGCTGGGTGAAAGATCCGAAAACAGCAGGCAATGATTAGAAGGTAAACCAGCCTCTTCAATCCAGAAGCGCAAGATAGCTTGAGCATCTCGTTGGGCATATAACAAAGGCTGCAAGAACCGATACTGATTAATTCCGACTGCGATCGCCCAGTGATTTGACATAGCAGTTACCCCAAATTTCTGCTTAGAACCAACAGCCAAATGTTAACAAATGAACTAAAGGCTTAAACAATAATATACCTCAGAGGTTCATGGCAGCAGGTAAAAGACAGATGCAGGCGATTGATTAACAGCGCAAATAGGCGATCGCTAAATAACCTACTAGTAACCTACTAGTAATCGGTTTCTTCCTCATACTCGACAACTTTTTTGCGCTCAGGTAAGTTAACCTGAGGGGCGCGATAGGCTTGGGGGTTCTCGTCATCTGCCCACACATCTTTGGTGACATCTTCATCCTGATCAGCAGTGACATATGGAGTCGAGCGCGGCTCATTGTAGGCATCCTCGTCAATGTAGGCAACCTGCCGTCTCTCTTCCTGCTGCTGCCCCCAATTGTCTTCGTCATCCTCATATTCAGGTTCAAGTTGGCGCTGACGAAGGGGTTGGCGGATTTCTCGCCGAGATTGTTCTTCGTTCCAATTGTCCTCGCTCCAAGTTTCACGTCCTGGCGATGCAGCACGAGTGGTTTGAGCCGAGGACGTGGGCAATCCAGTTCCCAGTTGGTTAGAGACTGAAGTGGGCATAATGTAATCCTCCTCCATGTCTCGCTCCCAAGGAGGTCTACCGATCCCAACTCGCTCTAATAAACCAACGGTCAATTGGCTCAGCTTTTCTTCAGCCCCTTCAAACACAATCAGGCGATCGGTTCCACTACTAACCACCTCATCCATCGACAATTCGTAGGTGCTGATCACCTGTTCTGGAATTTGAGGCAGACCAATGGATGCTATGACCAGAGAGTCAACTTTGCCATTTTCGACATTGAATCGAAAACCCCTCACTTTACCCAGTAACTCGCCTGTTTCAGTGATAACTTCGCTGCTAATCAGTTTGCTGTAGGCTTCCGTATTGAAATTTTCCTCGAACACGGTGTCATCTTCTACCAGGACGACATCTCCGACCTGACGAATATTGCTTAGCAGCATCGTTTCCTGGACAGTGGAAAGAACACTGGAAAAAATATTTTCTCGAATTCCCAGGGCAACCACTTCTCGCCGATCTACATCGACCCACAGTTGGGTAACAATGCCGAGTCGCTTACCCGTGTCACGAGTAATCACTTGAGTTCCCAAAAAATCGGAGCGTTGACGATATTGTTCAGATGTCATGTCGAGTCCCATCTCAAAACGGGCTAAGCTATAGGTCTATAATATAAAGAACAAAGCTAGCGGGTCGCGCTGAGCCTATCAGGCGTAGTAATCAAAACATAAGGTTGGATCAACCTGAAGCACTTTGGGTTTGCAAATCCAACCCTAGAACCTGGGTATAGGCTCCTCGTGCTTGGGTCACTCCAATCGTTCTCTCAGCAGACTCAATCATCGGTCGGCGCAAGCTGACCACAATAAACTGGGCCTGTTGAGCGTGTTGTTTAATCATTCTAGCTAATCGTTCCACATTTGCCCCATCTAAAAACATGTCAACTTCGTCAAAAGCGTAGAAGGGGGAAGGGCGATATCGTTGTAGAGCAAAAATAAAACTCAGGGCAGTCAGGGACTTTTCTCCTCCAGACATGGAAGCCAGACGACGAACAGGTTTTCCTTTGGGATGAGCAACCAAGTTCAATCCACTCTCAAAAGGGTTATTAGGATCGTCTAGCTGCAAATAGCCATCACCATCTGACAGTTCAGCAAAGATGTTCTGAAAATTTTTGTTGACCACATCAAACGCTTCCTTAAACGCCCTCTGCCTCAAGGTTGTGAAATTTTCAATCCGTAGCAGCAATTCAGTTCGTTCTTCTTCTAAGGTGGAGAGTTTCTGGCTCAATTCATCCAAGCGGGCTTGTGTCCGTTCGTATTCCTCTAGAGCTAGCATGTTCACAGGTTCCATCGCCTGTAAGCGTTTTTGTAGCGATCGCAACTCATGTTGGAGCGCTGCCAGATCTCGCGTCTCCTCTGGAATATCAGGCAGGGGATCAGGCAATTCTGCCTGTTTTGCCGTCACTTGAGCCTCTAGTTCGCTGATTTCTATACGGCGACCATGTTGAGTTTCCTGCAACTTTTGCACCTGCCATTCCAGTTGTTGCTTCATCGTTTGCCGCTCCCGCAGTTGGCGCTCAGCGCGATCGCGCTCTTGCTTTTCGGTGGTCAGAGTTTGCTCCAGTTGGGCTAGAGCAACTTGGCTTTGCTGAATCTGAGCTTGCAAAATGGTTTGTTGTTCGCTCAGGGTGGCGCGTTGGTTGAATTGATTGGTTTGTTGAGACCGGTTTTCTTGCAGGCTCTGTTGCTGTTGCCCGATCTTGTCTTGCAGGCGTTGGCTCTGGTGGCTCAGGTCTTGTAACCGTTGTTCTGCCGTGCGGAGAGCCAGTTGGCGATCGCTCAATTGTGCTTCCTGAGTTCGCAAGGTAGCTTGAATCTGTTGCCACTCACTGTGGGTCTGGGATTGTTCTAATTCAGCTAAAGCCTGCCGCTGTTGATGCAATTCGGTTTCCAGAGTAGGTATTTCTGATTCCAATTGCTGTAAACGTCCTTGAGCAGTAGATTGCTCCTGGATATTCTGGGTCAACTGGAACTGGAACTGATCAGACTGTGCTGTTAGCTGTTGGATCTGGCGCTGCAATTGTTCGGAGTGCAGTTGTACTTCTCTCAAAGTTTGACGCGCTTCTGTGAGTTCATGCGTCCTTTCCTTCAGCGTTAAATTGGCCTGAGCGATCGCCTGTTGACAGCTACTTAACACGCGATCGATCACCTTCAGGCGCTCTCGCAGTGAGATCATTTCATCCGAATCATTGGCCTGAGCCGTACCAAACCGGAGGGCATTGGAGCGAGAGGAGACGGTGCCTCCTGTCATCGCCCCACTGGTTTCCAGCAATTCTCCATCCAGCGTCACGATGCGGTATTCTCCAACGTACCGCCGAGCTTCTGCCAGATCCTTAAAGATGACTGTGCTGCCAAAAACGTAAGCAAAGACAATTTGATATCGTTTTTCACACTCAATCAGGTTCACTGCATAGTCAATGAATCCCTGAGGCCGTTTCCATGCCGGAATCGAATTGAGTTGTGCTGCTTTAAGTTTATTCAGGGGCAAAAAAGTGGCTCGTCCGGCTCTCTTCTGCTTCAGCAATTCAATCCCAGCGGCGGCGATGGCATCATCTTCTACCACCAAGTTGCCTAATCGGGCCCCAGCCGCAATTTCCAGAGCCAATTGATACTGAGGATCGACCCGCCCCAAATGAGCCACCAAGCCGCAGACTCCAGGTAAGCCCATTTGAAGAATTATCTGCGTTGCTCCGGTTCCCTGGGCTTCTTGCATGGCCTGGGTTTGGGCCTCCAATTTGTCTAACTGTCGTTGCTTATCGCGCTGTTCTTGCAGCAGGCGAGTCTCGGTCTCTCGCTGGATCTGTAGTTCCTGTTCAGCCCGGGCAACCAACTTTTGCAGCCGCTCGACCCGCAACTCCTCTTGGTTCAAAACCTCAGTGGTTTGAGTAGACTGCCCTCGTTGAACTTCCAGAGATTGAGACGCGGTGGCGATCGCTGCCTGATGCTCCTGAATCTTCTGCTGCAACTGGTTCACCCGCTCTTGTAATCTCGCTTGTTCTGTCCGTTGCGGTTCCAACTGTTGCAATAGGGTCTCGATTTGCTGCCGCAGAGCGGACTGTTCTTGAATCCAGGCATCAGAAGCAGCGGCGATCGCGTTGGCGGCTTCGCGACTTTGTAACAGAGCTTGTTGAGCGCGATCGCAATCTGCTTGCAGGGAGGGCAGGTGACTCTGCTCGATCTGAGCTTTGTCCTGAGCGATTTGCTCGAGCTGGCGCATTTGCTCCTGAATTTCTCGCTGGGTGCGCTCCAGACGGCTGGTTGTTTCACGGCTGGCGTTCAACAACTCCTGTTCTTGTCGCTGAAGTTGTCGCAGTTCTGCCTCACGGGTGGCTAATTGGGATTGCAATGCCAACTGTTCATCTTCTCCCAGGGCTTTGACATGGGCATTGAGCCGCTCTAGTTCAGCGGTTGCCTGGAGAATTTCTGTATTCAGAGTATTTAGCTGTTCATGCAATTCAGTGATCTTGCGATCGTCTCTCACGAGTTGATCCAGTAGCTGCTGCATCTGACATTGTTGTTGTCGCCAGATCAGCACCCCTTCCCACTGGGTTTTCGTTTGCAACTCGGCTTTGAGCCGCTGGTACTTCTCCGCCTTAATCCGATCTTGAGCGAGGCGATCGCGCTGAGCTATCAGTTCTTTCTCGACAATGCGAAAGCGCTCTTCTCGTTCCTTCACGGCATCCAGTTTGTCCTTAGCTTGCAGGATCTTGCGATCAAAAGCAGCCACACCCGCCAGTTCATCAATAATTTCCCGGCGCTCTTTGGGATTCATCGAGATAATGCCCGTCACATCTCCCTGTAAAACAACGTTATAGCCTTCTGGGTAAATGCGGAATTTGTGTAACTGCTCATGCAGTTCATTGAGGGTGCAGGTTTCTCCATTAATCGAATACGTCGAGGTGTAGGTTCCCTGAGGAGTCACCCGCAGTTTACGGGTCACGCTCCACTCATTAAAGGGCACCATTTTGGCAGCCAATGGTAACTGCTTTGTCTGCGGATGTGCATTTTGTCCATTTTCTGAACCATTTGGCGCTTCCTCTGATGCCACATCAGGAGTTTCCTCATCTTCATCCGTAACCCAATCTTCCTCGTTCAAGCAGAATGTGACCGTTACACTAGCTTCAACCGTTTGCCGCCGTTGTCCCGTATGGTTGTGGTTGACCAGATCAGGTAGGCGCTCTGCCCGCATTCCTTTGGAGCCTGCCAAACCCAAAGCGAACAGCAAACCATCCAGGATATTTGATTTTCCAGATCCATTCGGTCCTGAAATCACAGTAAACCCAGGCAGCAAAGGAACTTGGGTCGTGCCGCCAAAGGATTTGAAATGAGAGAGTTCGACGCGCTTAATATACACGAACGCCCAAGGCTAGAGATTAAGTACAAATATACTAAATTTTTTGCGATCGCTCAATCCGTTAGCATCCCATCATAAAAGTAGCAGCAGGTGGATCAATAACCTCTGAAACAGCCGACAAGCTCAACTCATAACGTGGACATGGATGATGTTGTGTCTTTGCACGGATGGGTGTCCTGACCTGAAAAAGGAGTGAATTATACTTTTCAAACATCCTTTCAAAGGTAGCTCATTAAACTGGTTTATTAAAGAACTTAAGGAAATGTGAGTTCGATCGCCACCTTGTGGCAGCGATGGTAGCCGCACCGCAGCCTCACAAAAACATTTTTTCGCTGTAGACTTCCCAACAAAAAACCGCTTGTCGCACTCCCACTAAGGAACGTGAATTAAATAAAACCGAACTTTTTTTGGGTTTTATTTAGTCTTTAATCTTAACTCGGCAATAGATGCTATCGTTGCAACCTACCGTGCTTCGACTACGCTCAGCACTCAATCACCCGTGGGTTGAGTGGAGTCGAAACCCACTGCCACCACGCTCAGCACTCAATCACCCGTGGGTTGAGTGGAGTCGAAACCCACTGCCACCACGCTCAGCACTCAATCACCCGTGGGTTGAGCGCAGTCGAAACCCACTGCCACCACGCTCAGCACTCAATCACCCGTGGGTTGAGCGGAGTCGAAACCCACATTCCACTTTCAGATTTTGATTGCCAGGTCAATATAATCTAGGCTGTTTGAAAAACTTCTGGCGAAAACATATCCATGAGCATATGGAGATAAGGCAAAAATACTGCCATATCTTCAGGTTTAAGGCGATCGTGCATCTCCCATCTCAACGTTTGCAGCATCTCCTGAACCAGCTTCCAACTGACTTTTAATTGTGGATAGAGCATCACACACAAGGGAAAGAGTTCCCGTTGTACCAATCGCACGCTATCTTCCAGCACACAAACACAGAGATAGACCTGAAACATTTCCACATCGCGAATGCTGGAGATCCTAACTTCGGGTGAGGTGAGTTTGCCACTATAGCTGCGGTAGTTGGGATAGACCTGGCAGATTTGGTCACAAACCGCATGAGCAATTTCGGTACTGATGGGTAAGAAATGTTGCACTGCTAGCAATACTGGAGAAGTCAGCGCGTGATTAGCAGCGGCTTCGTAGGCATCGCGTAAGGGCATATACAGGTGATCATCCAGGACTTTTAAGTATGGAGCCATGAGCGATCGCTCTGCGGGTGAGAGTTTTTCGAGTAAATGCTTGCCCGTGTAGTGAAACTGCATACTCACAAAACCAATGACACGAGGATCGGTTTCAGTATATTTCTGGCGAACCCTACCCAGTTCAGTTCCAACAATCACCGATAGACGTTGGGGTGTCACAGCGTTGGCATAGGCATCAAGAGCTTTACGAAAAAGCTGATGAGAATCTGCGGCTATTTGCCAGGGATCAATCAGGTTTGGGTCAATGCGATGCCGTGGCAGTTCGGTAGCCAATAATTCCTCAGTTGAAGACCAGCCCAGGGCGCTGGCCTGGCTTAAATGCTGATTTAGTTTTGTCGCCGTGCGGTGCCGTCCTCTGCTGGAGGATAACTCTGTCAGATCTTCGACGGGCGATCGCGAATCACCAGTTTCATCTGTCAGGACTGAATTGACATATTTGCGGGCCCACAAGGCTGCTAGAGAGTGAGTGTTGTCTTTAGAGAAGAACGCGGAGTTTTCCCTCATCTTGTCAGAGGAAGGGTTAGAGGGACTTGTAGAATCACTCTCTTCATCAGCAGCGGGAGGGGCAGTAGAGATGCCTTGAGACGGCTCAGGAGGGTGGATCATACGGAGATTAATATTAATTTTGTGTGATTCCAACCCAGCTTTAGCCAAATCTACAACAAGATTAATCCGTCGAATTTGCATATCTCTAGGAAGCGAATAGGAGCTAGAGAAATTTGCCTCTCTCAGCCTTGATTTGAAGAAGTTTGACGATTTTCTTTCTCAAGGCTTAAAGCAGCCGAGGCCACAATTAGAAAAAGAGGACGAATAACCCATGTTAAAAGACACAACTTTCCAGACATTCTCTTAAAAGCGAAGCGTTGAATAAAGCTGGGACTTAAGATTAATGAAAATTATGAGATTAATAAGAGTATATCGTCTAAAAAAATGAGATTGAATGGAAGGTAAAAATTGTTAAATCTTATTCGTGACCTGGGAACCTAAATAAGAACAACATACTCTTTTAATCCTAGACCATGAAGATTGCTAACCCCTGAAAATCCTGTGCGTCAATCGATTTATTTTTGTCTACAACTGTCGCTTCTTCTAGCAATTGGCTTCTTTGTCAATAGTTGTGCTCAGTCTCAAAATACCCCGATCGCCCAATCCACCAGTCCCTCTGAATCGGCTGCTGTCTCAGAATCCGTTAGCCCTGAAACGACGGCTGTTCCGATCACCCCAAAAACCTCTGTTTCTCCGACAAACTCTGCGGTCATTTCGGCAGAGGGTATTGGCCCGGCTCAACTCGGCATGACCTTTGCGGATCTGAAAGCCCGTTTGGATACGGATGTGGAATTTGAGGTTCGATCGCCCTTTATTGTCGATTTTGATGCGATCGCTGTTTCTCAGGCGGGGGAAGTGCAATATTACATTTTGTATCTGCAAGGGCAAACCTTTACCGACCAGGATGTCATTCAGGGGTTGTTTACCGATAATCCCAAGTTGCTGACGGCTCAAGGGGTGGGGTCAGGAACCTTGATTCAACAGGCGATCGCTACCTATGGAGCAGCAACCTTGTCCTACAATACCGAGAATGAATCGCGGGAGTACGTCCGGTTTGCTGACCAACCCTTTGCCAACATTTCTTTTGGCACAGGCAGTGCGCCCGAAAATGCGGCTGGCATTTACGCCAACCCAGTGAATGGATATAACGAAACCTCTGAATTCAAACCAGACTCTACGATTAAATCGGTTTTAGTTGTTTGTCTGTCTGAGAATTGTGCCAATCAGAACCAGTAGCAGAGATGTTGGTGTTGCTGATTTACAAGGATGGATTTTGAACATAAATCTTTTCACGTTCATAATCCTCCCCCTATTAACGTGAGTTCGACGAGCGGTTTTTGGTTGGGGCGGGCTGCGCCCGCCCCAACCAAAAACCTTGTTTGAGGGGTGTGGCGCGTCGCGCCACACCCCTCAAACGGCGATTATCGAACTCACGTCCTATTAACGTGAGTTCGATTACTGAGGAATAATCTCTGTCACGACCCCGCCACCGCTGACGACAATTGTTTGATTCTCCAATTTGCCTACTGCTCTGGGGCCTTGCACCTTGAGGGGCGGATTTAATTGGCTGTAGTTAACATTCCCTTCGGCTAGCACTTCTTGTGTTGGGATCGTCCAAGTGAGCCGATCCGTTGTCAGTTGAGATTGGTTTTGTTGGCCCACTGCACGAACATTTTGGGTCAGGTAAAAAATTCGCTGCCGAATGTCCATTCGCCCTTGATTGGCTGTTAAAGTTACTTGCTGTTGTTGGTGAATCACCGTAACGGGTTGATTTGAGGTGAGCGTTTCTTGCGCCAGATCCCAAATTAAGGAATCGCTGCTGACTTGTATCGGGGGATCTTGCAAATTCAGTTGAGCACTTTGCTCCAGAGTCGCGATTCTGGTTTTGAGATCAACTGCTGCTCGTGCTCCCTGAGCCGTATCAGTGGGTTGGTTGTTGAAGAGCCGCGTGACCTGGACGGGGCGATCGCTAGAAACTTTTTGCTGATCAATTAACCAGGTGAGCCGTTCCGCCTGCATCCGTAACGCTGGATCTTTCGTCACCGCATCTACCCCACCTGTCACTTCTAAGCGGCGATCGCGACTAAACAACTGAGCTTCGGTGGCAGCGATCTGAATTTGGGGATGATCGGCCTTTAAGTTATTGCGTACCGTTAAAATCCCAGTTTCGGGTATCCACTCTAATCGATCTCCCCTAAAGACGGCCCCACTTTTCAAATCAGTTGCCACGATCTGACCCCGTAATAAAATTCGCTCCCCATCCTGGCGGACTTCTCCTCTGCGGCCCTGAATTCGGTAAATGGCTTTGCCGTCCTGAAACAGTTCTCCTTTGGGATGAGTGACTTCTGCGATTGCGCGCTCTTGGCGATAAGTCACTTCGTCTGCTTTCACTTTCCATTGTGGTCGTCCTTGTTCATCTGCTTGCTCTAAGGTGACGTTTCTGAAGGTCAGGTCGCTTTTAATCTCCTGATCCACAACGTTGTCCTGAGCAACTTGCTCGGTTTCAGTCTGGTTTTCACTGCGACAGGCAGATAGCACAATGAAACAGACACCTGTGAGGAGAAGACTCACGGCGCTCGATAGCCGAATTTGCCCAAAACCAGATTGTCTTGCCATGCCAAACCCCCAGTGCTCCATCAGTGCGTCTTCAGGACAAAAAGGCAAATCAGTCCTAAAATCTGCCCCTTCCATTCTCTACATAAACGCAGGACTCTAGCCAAAAGAGTGGTCAGAATTCACGCTGGACGATTTCAGGATTAGCAGAGAAACTGGAGCCGCTAGAGGGAATTATCAAGCAGGAGCTTAATAACAGGACTCACGCAATTGGGGGATATGTGGGGCGCGTCGCGCCCCACATATCCCCCAGCATTCTGGTTTTTCGCACGAAGTGCGTCAGTCCTAACAACAAAACGAGGGGATCAGGTGGGGGCCTGGTCTTCGACCAAGCCAATCCCTGAGAGCGGGCGATAGGTGTAGTTTTGACGAGGGGTTTTTTGGATATCTTCCTTAATGGAATCCAGGTCAATATAGCGATCGGCAACATTAATCAAACTATCGCTGGTCATCGATCTGAGACTGACCACTTCTACCCGCACTCCCCGGTAGCTCACCGCATCTACCGCATAGGCCAGATCCCCATCACCACTGACTAAAACAGCCGTGTCATAGGAACCGACTAAAGCCATCATGTCTACTGCAATCTCGACATCTAGATTGGCTTTCTTAGACCCATCTGGCAATTGCACTAGATCCTTGGCTATTACTCGATAGCCATTCCGACGCATCCAGAGCAAGAAGCCCTGTTGCTTTTCATTAGTGCGATCGACTCCTGTGTAGAAGAACGAACGCAGCAAGCGAGAACCACTGGTCAAGCGGCAAAGGAGTTTGGTGTAGTCAATCTCGATCCCAAGTTGCAAAGCAGCATAAAACAAATTGGAACCGTCAATAAAGATGGCAACGCGCCCTCGATTTTCTAAAACCTGCTCTGGTGTAAAACCTGTGTCTGGCTCTAGGTGATTGAACATGATGGATAAATACCTCGTTTTTTATAGAAAAATGACTCTGAATTTATAAAGGGTTAAGGGTTTGGTTTTGTATCTATTGCAGTGTGAAGCAGAAGGTTCAGGGTTTGGGGGCTTCTGAGTTATGAAGGATGGGTTCAGCAGTTTTCAGGGGGTGCCCTTCCTCAAGGATGCCCCGCTGAACTTGGGGATCGAACGTAAAATCAATTGGGATTTGGGATTGATTGAAGGCAAACGACAATCTAAGCTGTCGATAGATGGCATTACTAATGCTGGGGATCATCGACTGCGACAAACAGGCAGCCAGTCTGACTGGTGTCAAAATACTATAAAGTACCTGTTCCGAGGCTAGTCGTTCCTCTTTAAACCCTTCGCAAGAGACATAACACCAGCCTGTTTGTTGTCCCAAATCAATGTCACCCTTGTTCCAAACGCGCTGGAAAAATACTTGAATAATTGTTTGTTGGCGGGGATCAGCGGTACGAATAAAGCGATCGGATTGGATATTGAGAAGATGCCAGAATTGTTCAAAACCTGCTGCAACCTGGTCAGAATGCCCTTTTGGCGATCGCCCTAGCTGCTCCACAGGGCGCTGAATTGTCTGCCCATGCTCATCTGTTCTAGTGACAAAGCGGGCAAAATGTCCACATAGTTTTTGGAAGCGAACAATCACATTTGCTGCAACTGTTGTGTAAGTGCTTCTAACATAAGACAAATCATTCGCGTAACATAGTGGACTTGCCAGTGCAGGCGTACTTATTGTTGAAGCAGTATTATCCATGAGAATTTTAAGGAGTAACCCCCAATTCTTTTGACATCAGGTTGTACCCAATATACATGAGGGGTTTTGGTTCATAACCAGTTTTGTGCAAATCTAACTAACTCAAGCCCTAAATAACAACAAAGGCATCGTATCCAGATTTAATAATGAAAAAGGGGAGTGTAACACAACTATTCTAGGCTTGAAGTTCACTAAAAAATGATTCAAAAAACCTTAAGGTTCTTCACTAACCTGCCTCTTGGGCTGAGTTGTCACTCTCATGTCTACTGCCTTGTTTTGTAATACTCGTTTACCTCCTGAATACCTTGTCAATTTCGCTTCATGTCAAGAATTTAGGTAAGAGCAGTAGCTTTTTATAGCTAGAAATTGATCCGTGTTGCCTGCTTTAATTGTTTGTTTGGATCTAGATTTCTACTCAACCTGCCATTCAAACTTCTTCCTTGAATTAACTTTAAACTTGGTCTCAAGTTTGAAATGATACTCAAAAATTTCTCTTAAGATGATTTCTAGCTAGACAAATTATTCGATGCAACCGAGTAATTGTTAAACTATGTTAAGGGTGAGTATTAAGGAATATTTTAACTCGAGTTTTTGTCTGTGTGTTTCTACCTCAAAGGTGTTTCTAGCCCCAAACGTGTTTTCCAATCAAAATCTTTAGCTCAAAATTTGGCATGAGTGTTTTAAGTCCCTTAGCTCTTTCTCAGCAAATTCTGGTGGCTCTAGGAACTCGGATGTTCCTCTACTATGCCGATCGCATTCCCAGATCAGGAGCAGTCTTAGTCGTCAGCAACCATCGCAGTTTTATGGATGCTCCTCTGCTGATGGCGGCGATCAATCGACCCATTCGGTTTGCCTGTCACCATTACATGGGGCAAGTTCCTGTGCTGAGGGAGGTGATTACGCGCTTTGGTTGCTTTCCCTTAGATCCTGCTAATCAACAGCAAACCTCCTTCTTCCATCGAGCCGTTCATTTCCTCCAAAATCAGCAATGTGTAGGTGTCTTTCCAGAAGGGGCCCAACCGATGGTGCAACTAACCCAACCTGAGCGAGTTACAGAATTTCATCGAGGATTTGCTCATCTAGCCCTGAAGGCTCCATTGACAGACTTAGCCATTTTACCTATCGCGATCGCCTCCCAAGAAGAAGTGATTAATCATTCCTTTCCTCTGCAATTGCTCAGTTGGTTTGACCCTTCAGAACCTCTTTTTGCTCAGTCTGGTTGGCATCCACTCGTCGTCTATCAACGGGTCAATGTCTTAATAGGTCATCCCATATGGATCACTTCCGCACAACGCCAAGCTTATATGGGCAAACAGGCAAAAGCGGCCGTCATTGAACTGACGGAAAAGTGCCAATCCCAGATTTATGATCTTCTACAACGCGGACTCTGGTAGACTACCTGTCCTCCTCCCCCAGCCCCTCTTCTGCTACAAACACCTACAATCATCGCTTGATCAATGGTTCCACCGCTTCAGCAAGCCTACCTCTATCGGCCAGGAGGCATCACTCCAGATCTACCCTTGTTTCTATTTCTGCCAGGGATGGATGGTACAGGGGAGTTGCTAACTGTGCAAACGAAGTACCTGGAGTCAGATTTTGATGTCTGTTGTCTCTCTGTCCCTCGAAATGATCTCAGCACTTGGGACGAGTTAGTTGATACCACTTTGAAGCTATTGGATTTAGAGTTAAAGCGCAACGCCGATCGCCCTATTTATCTTTGTGGAGAGTCATTTGGAGCATGTTTAGGATTACAGGTGGCATCGCGATCGCCCCATCTATTTCACCGCATTGTGTTGGCCAATCCTGCCTTTTGTGCCCATAATCATCCCTTGATTGCACTTGGCACACAACTTACTTCCTGGTTGCCGCATCCTTTATATCACCTCTCGTGCTTTGTCATTTTGCCGTTTTTAGCGTCCCTCGATCGCCTTGCGCCCCCAGAAAGCAGAGCACTGTTAAAAGTTCTCCAATCGCTTACGCCCGAAAGTTGTGCTTGGCGTTTGGCACTGCTCAAAAATTTCTGCTACGGCCTTGTACAGTTTGACAAAATCACCCAACCTGTGTTGCTGATTGCCAGTCGCTTCGATCGCCTGTTGCCTTCTGTGATTGAAGCAGAAAAGCTGATTGACAACTTTGCAGATGCCAGGTTGCACATTTTGCCCCATAGCGGACATGCTTGTCTGCTTGAAGCTGAAGTTAACTTACTCGAGATTATGCAGACCTATCACTTCTTAGACAATCCTCAAGTCAGTTGCTCTATCTCATCAAGCAGAATGGATTAATCAACCCCTAATTGGTTAGCCTGCCACGGTTGTGGAAGGAAAGCTGCCCTCGCTCGTCTACGTGAACTGTGGCAGCACTGCCCTAAGTCAGTCCATCGTCGATTGCCAGAAACTCCAAAACAAGAGCAGTGCAATTTAGACTGAAACGCTGACCAGTCGTCTAACAAGCGTTATGATCAGCTGAAAGCCAGGTTATGCAAGGGTGCTGTGTCCTTCCGCAAATTAAGGCTGTAATGCTATCAGCAAATCTTCCAAGTATGGACGAACCAGTTGGGTGCTTTGGGGTGGTAGAGCTAGACCAGTTGCTTCTAACAAGTAGCGATAAGCGATCGCACAGCTAGATTGAGTTTTATGGGCTAGCAGAACTGAACTTAACCAGGCGGCAATATGGTCTTTGAAGAAGATTTGGTCATCTTTCAAAACTGCCAAAGCGATGTATCGTAGCACTTCGGACATGTCGTATTGGCAGCGTGAGGCGTATCTTTGCATCACCAGAGGTTGCGCCTGACTGAATTTGTTCAAGGCATAACCCACAAGGTGTTTGTTGCGATCGCGCAATTGTTCGTAGGTTTCCAGGCGGGTCGAGTAGCTTTGAACGTATTGTTCTAACAGGCTGAGCGCTTGAGTATCTAAATATCGCCCATCTGCCTCTAAAAGCTTCTCGGTTAAATTGTGATTGAATGCACGCATATCCTAAAATCTGGCATCTTAGTCAAATCGCTTTTTGCGAATACTCTCCAGGCTATCTTGGAGTAGTCCTGGTTTACTGACTTTGATGCATTTCGTGACATATATGCTGTATGCATTTTGATGAGGATTAAGGATTAAATCAAACCCAAAACTTTTTTGTGGGAAGCGCGGCTGAGCCGCGCTTCCCACAAAAAAGTTCGGTTTTATTTAATTCACGTTCCTTAGGACAGTTTGGAGGGGTCATGACCCCTCCAAACTGTTCTTGTTCTAACTACGCTGAATACAGCTATAACGACCCAGTATGAGATGGGTGGAGAAGACAGCATGGATCTATTAATTGAGGCTTTTACCTATGCAGCGCATCACCCCTCTGATCTGATCACGGCTTTAGGGGAACACTTGCGTCTGGTCGCTGTGTCTTTGGGCATTGGCTTATTAATAGGATTGCCCCTGGGATTTTGGAGTGCGCGATCGCAATGGGCAGGCACTTTCTTGGTCAATGGCTTCAATGCCCTGCGAGTCATCCCCAGTTTGGCGATCCTGTTTCTAGCGATTCCTTATTTTGGTTTGAGTTTTCAGTCAGCCGCGATCGCGCTCACTTTACTGGTGATCCCTCCCATTTTGATTAATACTGATGTGGGATTTCGCAGCATTGATCCAGCGATTCGCGAAGCCTCCTACGGTATGGGGTTGTCAGCCGCTCAAGTGGTTCGGCAGATTGAGATTCCCCTTTCCTTGCCTGTGATCCTTTCGGGTATCAAAACAGCAACCGTGGAAGTGATTGCCAGTGCCACCCTCGCTGCCTTTATTGGGGCAGGAGGATTGGGTAAATTCATTGTCCTGGGATTTTCCCTCTATAACAATGCGGTTCTTTTGGTGGGCGCAATTCCGGTTGCCGTTTTGGCATTACTGGCAGAGTCTGGATTGAGCCTACTGCAATATTGGGTGTATCCCCCCAGTAGGATTAAATCTTGATAAATCCCTTTTCACGCATGGCTTGATTAAAGAATTCAGTTACTCAAGGAATAGCCCATTGGGTGGGCAGCACCCATCCCCTGGAAAAACTGCTGTTTGATATGATTTAGGTATGCTCCGCGATTCCCTAAACTGAATCGCCACCTGCACTCTTCGTTCCTGATCCAGGCTTTATTCTTCAGTTCTCTTATTTAACTTCTACAACTTTCTGTAACTCAAGATGCAACCTCATCGACAGCAGATGGTTAATAATTCTCTCGCTGGAATTACTACGGATTTTGGTTCACAGATTTTAGAAACGTATTGTGAACCACCTGCGCTTCTGCGACACATCCGTTACTATATCGAGATTGATGCAAAAAGAATCTTCAGGGAGCATCTATCCAACTGCTTGTTTGTGGCTTCATTTACAGGCATCGGGTGAGTCAACGAAACTCATGAAGGATGAAATGGTTGCCACAGCCGTCGATGCAAAGTTGTCTGCGATCCTTAGTAGTGCAGTCGCAGCAATTTCGTGTGTCCGTGTGTTTGCAGACCGGGATTGGGAGTATGAGTATTTTTCTCCTGGCTGTAAGGTTGTTTTTGGCTACTCTCCAGAAGAGTTGATGAGTAACAAGATGTTATGGCGATCGAGAATTCCGCTTGAGGATCTGGAAGCCATCATCCAACCTGGATTTGAAGATATTGTGGCTGAACGCCATGCCACTCACGAATTTCGCTTTTTGCATCAAGATGGTTTGCTGCGGTGGATTCGAGAAAGTTTGATCTCACGATGGGATCAGGCAGAGCAATGTTGGATCGTGACGATTGTGGCGATCGATATTACTGACTTGAAGCGGGCTGAGGAAGCGTTGAGGCAACGAGAACAGGAGTTTCGGGCATTGGTTGAAAATGCCCCCGATGTGATTATGCGGCTCGATCGCAATCTCCGGTTTATCTATGTCAATCCCGAAGCTGAACAACAGATGGGTATTTCACCAGCCGCTTTCATTGGCAAAGCGGCTGAGGATCTGGGATTTCCGGACAGCCTTGTCGCTTTATGGCATAGTGCTATAGAGCAAGTATTTATCACAGGTCAGGAGCAGACGTTGGAATACGAGTTTCCCCGGATTGAGGGTCAGGTGTGTGCTGATTCTCGCATCGTTCCTGAATTTGACAGCGAAGGAACGGTAGAGTCCGTTTTGGTGATTTCCCGTGATGTCTCTAAATTAAAACAGGCAGAGGAAGCGCTGAGACAGCAGGCTCAGCGAGAGCAATCCCTTAACCGAGTGGTACAAGCCATTCGCAATTCCCTCAACCTGAATACGATTTTTTCGACCGCTGCCACTGAAATAACCAGTTTACTGAAAGCTGATCAAGCCGTTATTATTCAGTTTCTACCGCAGGATAGGATTTGGCAGTGCGTTGCTGATTACCGTCAATCTCCTGACCTGCCCAGTGCGCTCAATATCGAAATTCCAGATGATGACAATCCATTCGCAAGCTTATTAAAGCAGTTTGAAGTGGTTAAAATCTCAGATTTTGCGGCTTGCGAAGATAAAATTAGTCGCTCTTTGGCTGCTATTTATCCAGGAGCCTGGTTATTTGTGCCATTGCAAATCGGCTCAGAGATTTGGGGCTGCCTGAGTTTGCATCACTCGCATCAGGGCTGGGATTGGCAAGATTCGGAGGTGGATCTGGCCTGTGGAGTGGCGGATCAGCTGGCGATCGCCATTCAGCAATCCGAACTGTACGAACAGGTGCAGCAACTCAATGCCCACTTAGAACAACAAGTGCGCGAACGCACGGCTCAGTTGCGTCAGGCCTATGAATTTGAAGCAACATTGAAGCGCATCACCGACAAGGTGCGCGACAGTTTAGACGAAGACCAGATCCTGCAAACTGCGGTGGAGGAATTAGGCAGAGCCATTGGTTTACAGGGCTGCAATGCCGCTTTGTACGATCTGGAAACCAAAACCTCCAAAATCAAGTACGAATTCACCACCCTGCCGACCCCTTTTCGGGGATACACCATGAAAATGTCGAATTTTCAATATGGTTATAACCAACTGATGGCAGGACAGCACTTTAGTTTCTGCGGATTGGTGCCTTACCCGAATCGCGATCGCGTAGCCTTGTTAGCCTGCCCAATTCAAGATGACCAGGGCGTTTTGGGCGATCTCTGGCTGGTTAATCACACCGCTTATCAATTCACCGAACAAGATATTCGATTAGCGCAGCAGGTAGCCAACCAATGTGCGATCGCCATTCGACAAGCCCGCCTGTATCAAGCCGCCCAAGCCCAGGTGGCGGAACTAGAACGGCTCAATCGACTGAAGGATGATTTTCTCAGTACGGTCTCTCACGAACTCCGCACCCCCATGTCGAATATTAAAATGGCGACCCAATTACTGGAATTGTTACTGTTTGCTGAGAAGAGTGCCCATGCTGCTGATCCAGCCTACACTTCAGTCACATCAACTCCCTTAGTGCTGCAACCCTCTGCCTTTGAAAAAGCTAAGCAGTATTTTCAAATTCTTAAAGATGAAGGACAACGGGAAATCAGCCTGATCAATGATTTACTTGACCTCTCTCGTCTGGATGCAGGCAACAATGTGCTGCATTTAAGCACAGTAGAGCCGCAATCCTGGATTGCTCAAGTGGTCGCTCCCTTTTGGGAGCGGGCACGGGGACAACAGCAGCAATTACGCATCGACATTTCCAATACATTGTTTCCATTAACTACAGACATAACCTGTCTGGAACGCATTATCACTGAATTGCTCAACAACGCTTGCAAATACACCCCAGCAGGTGAACGGATTACAGTGTCAGCGCGGATTGTGGAAGGGGTTGGTGTCAAGGCTCAACTGTGCCACTCCAATGGTCAAATCAGTGAATGTTCTCAACTGCTGGTGGGATCTGGATTTCAACTCAGCATCAGCAACTCTGGAGTAGAATTGCCCAAGAGTGAATGCGATCGCATTTTTGAAAAGTTTTACCGCATTCCCAACAACGACCCCTGGAAGCACGGCGGCACAGGATTAGGACTAGCACTCGTCAAAAAACTCACTGAGCGATTAGGCGGCACCATTCGAGTAGAAAGCACCCAAGGGCAAATTACATTTACCCTATTGTTGCCGCTCACACTCACCCCTGAGCCGATCGCCTGAAATATGGCTGGATTTGGATTAGTTAAGACATTTTTGTGGACGCGCTAAGCGCGTCCACAAAAATGTCCCTGTTCTAACCGCCGTGGCTATAGCTATATAGCTGTAGCCATTTTTCTTAGGGATGTGCGGAAAAACAAAATACCCATAGAGTGGATTTCGACTACGCTCGATCCCCAATTGTCCGAGGGCTGAGCGCAGTCGAAGCCCGGTATTTTATTAACTTGCCTTTCCCTTAGGACGTTTTTATGGGGGCGCGAAGCACCCCCATAAAAACGTCCTTGTCCTAACCGCCGTGGCTATGGCTATACCTTTACGAGTGTTACGAGTGTTGCAAGTTAACTAGCAGCAATATTGCCTTGAAATATCAGTAGAAACAGAGTCAGCATCGTTACTAGAATAGCATTGTAAAGTGCGTGATCGGCTGTACTGGCCAAAACACCTGCTTCCTGTGCTTCAAATAAATTGTTCGTCTTTCGCAAATGGCGTTCATAAACGTATTTATAACGGCAAGCAAATAGAAAACCGGGCAAAATTAGAATAACTCCGCCAATTAACGGCACGCCTGCTAAGAGATGCACCAAACCAAATTGGATGGAACGAACGCAAATTTGTTTCCAATTGTTTGCGCCACGCCGAAAGATGTATTCTTCCAATTTGGCCCAAAACGGAATTCCCAGCAACAGCAACAGCCAAAAGGCAATAATCAAAAGAGTGGTGAAGTTGAAGTAAGCATGGTTAAATTGAGCCGCGATCGCTTCCACTGTTGGTACAACAGCAGCAAGGTGAGTTGCTAAAGTCAAGGGGAGCGACCCCATCAAATTTGTTGATGCCACCAGCCAAGTTGTCCTACTAGCTGAAAATTCGATTAAGTTGATTAACGGCTGAAAGATGACATTTCCTGATTGGCCAAATACCCAATTTGACCAACCCCATTGCATAAACGGTGGTGCATTGCCATAGGCGACTACAGACGTGGTTAGTGTACCGACCAATATGCCAATCACCCGCAGATAAGTCAGGGGACTATTGCCGAAATACATCTGCCAGACAAAGTTCAGCTTCGCTCGGTTCTTCCATAAATCCAGAGTCAGAAATGCCACAATTCCCAGAGACAAGAGGATGGGAATAGATCGACGGAAAGCCTGCACCCACCCCCATTGACCAAAAGTCAGTAAACCTATCCCCACCAGCAAGAACAACAACTGATATTTTATGGGATAGAAAATCGTTCTCAGATCTCGCCACAGTTTCGATCGCGTTTCAGTCCGAATGGCGTAGGCAAAAATATTACCTGTAAAGATTAAACTCATGAGCTTACACCAGGCCGCTGAGTAAAGCTGGGGTTGCAGGTTCAGGGCATCTTCACAAATGGCGATCGCTTCTTGATGCTGACCCACTTTACCCAATGCATAGGCATAACACCCCCAGGCCTTGGCCTGCCAGCTTTGATAGGGGGTCGAATGCAGCAACGCTTGCTCCAAACTAGCGATCGCTTCCTGATCCTCACCCAACCGTAGCAGAGCACTGCCGCGCCCATACCAGGCCTGTCCTAAATCGGGTTGGAGGGCGATCGCTGCATCAAATTGTTGAACTGCGTCCTGCAAACGTTTACCCATGAGTAAGACCAGTCCCCAGTGAGTCAAAACTTTAGCATCATTAGAACTCAGTGCCATTGCTTGATTGCAACAGGCGATCGCTCGTTGTTGCTGTCCCAAGGTGGCCCAAGCTACGCTTTGACCACTCAAGGCTAAGGCTGCACAGGAATCCTGTGATAAAGCTTGTTGATAGGCAGCGATCGCCTCACGATGACGCTGCAAATTTTGTAGAGCATCTGCTTGCGCGATCCAAACCAGGCTACTCTTCTGGGGGTGCAATTGAATGGCATGACGATAGGCTGCAATTGCTTCCTGAAATTTACCCTGGGACTGTAAAGCTAACCCCTTGAAGTAGAAAGCAGGGGGATAATCTGGCTGGAGGTCGAGAGCTTGCTGATAGGTAGCGATCGCCACCTCAAATCGATTAGCTTTAGCCAGCAAGATACCCTGACAACAGAAGAGCCAAACTTTTTCTGCGTTTGACAATGGCTCAGAAAATTGCTGCTGATATTGCTCTAAGGTCAGGTCTCTGCAAAATTCCTGAGGTGTGACAAAGTCGCTGTTGAAATTCATACCAAGACTAAGGGGTTACGTTTCCAGTAAGAATAGGAATGAAATTGCACTGGACAGACATGGATCAGAGGCAAGCACTGTCAGGTAGAGCAAAAGAACTAGTTCTAAGAACTATAAGGACGCAGATTTCTGCTATAAACCGAGATGGGTTATCTAGATCCAAATTATCAAGTTCTATATGTATTTATCCTGTATGGTCAGGCAAACTATAAAGAAGTTTTAGTGTTTAGTAATCTAGCGCGATCGTTTCCTAGAAGAATCCAAGTCACTTAATCTTTATACGCTTTTTTGAAATCAATGGCTTAGCACTGCAACTTTTTCTAAGACGTGAGTCTCCAATGAGGAGGTGGATGCGTCGCACCCATCACACTCCATCGGAGACCCACGTCTTTTGAGAAGTTGCAGATCTTGCAGAAGCAAGACAAAAAGTGCTCCCCATTGGGGGAGCACTAACAAAACCACTCGGAGACTATCTATAAGTCAGCCATCAATCAACCAACGATAGAAGGTGCCTCAGCAGCAGCCAAATCCAACGGGAAGTTGTGCGCATTGCGCTCATGCATCACT
>Ga0224723_1000311_pt1 | contig 34309 bp, 33 predicted proteins | sample Balambano_FR2_Me_FD_161647 | JGI IMG/M metagenome (GOLD analysis project Ga0224723, IMG submission 161647) | Freshwater sediment microbial communities from Lake Towuti, South Sulawesi, Indonesia - Balambano_FR2_MetaG | ecosystem: Environmental > Aquatic > Freshwater > Lake > Sediment | place... | reverse complement strand
TGTGTACCGCTTCCATCAGAATAGCGGGTGTGCATGTGAAGGTTAATGGTAATTTCGTGCATTTTAAGTAATAAATCTTTCTTCTTTCCTCTTTCTGATACTGAAAGAAGATGATGAGTGGTGGTTAAGGTATGGCAAGCAAGTTAAGGTATAATTTGCCCGCTAAATTCAAGGAGAAACAACAGCATGGAAAATATTTTAGATATTGCGTTAATTATAACCTCTGTAGGTTTAATCGTCAGTGTACTTTTGCAAAGCAAAGGTGCAGGTTTGGGAGGTTTAACTGGCGCTGACACTGGCGGCGTGTTTACTGCTCGTCGTGGCATTGAACGCGTCCTCTTTTGGGTGACGATTGTTTTGAGCGTGGTGTTTTTTGCGCTTGTCATCACTATCATCCTCATTGGAAAATAATTCAATTGAATTGAAGAGTCTGCTATGTCAAAGACTTTACGTTTTGGCATAACAGGCTTTTCTTTTTCTACCTAAAAATGAAACGACTCCGCTGGCAGATTTTAGTAGTTGCCGTCACATTGGTAATTGTGGCTTTGTTACTATTAAGCCAACAACCTATTACCATTGTTACACTTCCTGAAGCCGCACCCGGTGGAATTTATACTGAAGCCTTGATTGGCTCTATGGGTAGGTTGAACCCAATGTTAGATTGGAATAATTCAGCCGATAGAGACATCAACCGATTGATTTTCAGCAGTTTGGTGAAATTCGATTCACGTGGTTTGCCTCAGCCAGACCTCGTAGATGGGTGGGGAACTTCTGCAAATGGCACCATTTATAACTTTTCAATTAGGCAAAATGCACTTTGGCATGATGGCACACCTGTAACGAGTGATGATGTAATTTTTACAATTGATTTAATCAAAAGCAGTGCATCGTTATTCCCGCAAGATATAAAAGATTTATGGTCGCAAGTGGAAGTGGTTCGATTAAATGATAAGACGCTTCAAATTCGACTGCCTGAACCGTTTGCCCCATTTTTAGATTATGCAACGTTTGGTGTTTTACCAAAACATATTTTGGAATCAATCCCTGCTGACCAACTTGCCAGTGCAGATTTCAACTTAAACCCAATTGGTTCTGGACCGTATCGTTTTGACCGTTTGCTTACTAGTGGCGGACAAATTACAGGTGTTGTGCTGACGTCAAATCAGAATTATTACATTGCTCCTCCATTTGTAGAGCAAGTGGTTTTTCGTTTTTATCCCAACGCCACTTCTGCTTTTGATGCGTATCAAAGTGGTGAAGTATTGGGTATTAGTCAGATAACCAATGAGATTTTAGAGCCAGCCTTAAGCAATACTTCGCTGTCTGTTTATTCTAGTCGCTTGCCACAAATGGGAATTGTATTTCTAAACTTGAATAACCCCAGCGTTTCATTTTTACAAAATGAAAAAGTCCGTAGAGCCTTGTTGCTTGGTACAAATCGCAATGTGATTGTCTCGCACATCTTGCGCGGTCAAGCCATTATTGCTGATAGCCCAATTCTGCCAAATTCATGGGCATATTATGAAGAAATTGAAAAATTTCCTTATGACCCTGAAACCGCAACACAACTTTTGAAAGATGAAGGTTTTAACTTTTCAGCAGGCAGTGATGTACGTTCCAAAGATGGTCAACAGTTAGTATTTACGCTTGTACATCCAGATGATGAAATTCACACCCGCATTGCGCAGTCTATTCAAAATGATTGGGCATTGATTGGTGTGCGAATTAATTTGCAACCTGTTTCGTATGATTCATTGGTCAATGATTATTTAACGCCACGCAGTTATGAAGCCGCTTTAGCAGACATCAATACATCACGCACACCAGACCCAGACCCATATTTATTTTGGCATCAAGCCGAAGCCACTGGCGGACAAAATTATTCTCAATGGGATAGTCGCCCTGCCAGCGAATTTTTAGAGACTGCCCGTACCTCAGCCAATTTTGAAGACCGAGCACGCCTCTATCGTAACTTTCAAGTTGTTTTTGCGAAAGAGATTCCTTCTTTGCCTTTATATTATCCTGTCTATTCTTATGGAGTAGACTCGCAAGTGCAAGGTGTGCAAGTTGCACCGTTGTATGATGTCAGTGACAGATTGGCATTAATTAATGAATGGTTCTTAGTCACACGCCGTGCGTTAGAAGAAGCAACTGCAATTCCAGAAACAGTACAGCCGTAAAATTTAGTACAGCAAGATTTATCTTGCCTTTACATGCGCGACATAAATGTCGCGGTACTTAATTCATAAAAGGAGACTCATCATGTCTGATATAAACAAAGCCATAGATTACGTCCGTACAAATAAAGAAAACTTTTTGAAAGAACTGCAAGAATTTTCTGCTATTCCTTCTATCTCCACGTTAGATGAAAACAAACCCGATATGCAACGTGCCGCCGAATGGGTAGCCAATCAATTGAAATCATTGGGCATGAACAATGTACAAATCATGCCAACGGCTGGGCATCCTGTTGTGTACGGAGAATGGTTAGGTGCTGGAAAAAATGCTCCAACCATTATGATTTATGGACATTACGATGTGCAACCAGTTGACCCCATTGAATTGTGGACATCTGACCCATTTAAGACAGAAATCCGCGGAGATTATCTTTTCGGGCGTGGCACGTCTGACATGAAAGGTCAGGTAGTGGCATCGCTCAAAGCGGTAGAAGCAATTGTCCGCACGGGCGAAGCGAAAGTAAATATCAAATGGTTAATCGAAGGCGAAGAAGAAATCGGTTCGATGCATCTTGGTGAGTTTATCAAAAATAATAAAGAATTATTGGCATGTGATTTTTGTTTGAACCCTGATGCTGGTTTGATTGCACCCGATAAACCGACCATAACAACAGGCTTACGCGGACTTGCCTACTTTGAATTAAAAGTTTTTGGACCAAATAGAGATTTACATTCAGGCGTGTTTGGCGGCACAGTGCATAACCCTGCCCAAGCCTTGATTGAATTGGTGGCGGGCATGCACGATAAAAATGGAAAAATTACTTTGCCAGGTTTTTATGACAAAGTTCGCAAACTGAGCAAAAAAGAACGAGAAGATTTCAAACGCTTGCCAACCAAAGATAAAGATTTAATTGCCATGACTGGTGTGCCAGCCTTATGGGGTGAACCACAATTTATTCCATCTGAAAGAGTGGGCGCGAGACCTACATTGGAAGTGAACGGTTTACTTTCTGGGTTTACGGGGCAAGGTGCAAAGACGGTTTTACCTGCTCATGCAATGGCGAAAATTTCTTGTCGTTTGGTGCCAGACCAAACTCCCGAACAAACTGAAAAACAGTTGCGTGCTTATCTCAAAAAGAATGCGCCGAAAACAATCAAGTGGGAATTGACTTTAATCAATGGTGCTGGTGCCGCTTTAGTTGAAACTGATTCAGATGGTGTTCGTGCTTTAGCAAAAGCATTTGAAACGGTTTGGGGCAAGAAACCTTACTTCAAACGTGAAGGTGGCTCAATAGGTTCAGTAGTGTTGTTACAAAAATATATCGGTGCTGATTCTTTGTTAACTGGTTTTGGTTTGCCCGATGATAATCAACATTCACCAGATGAAAGAATGCATTTGCCAACTTGGTATAAAGGCATTGAAGCCTTTACACATTTTTTCAATAATTTTTAGTAAAGGATAAAAAACGTCCCGCATGTAACCGTCCCGCAGGTTGGTTTGATGAATCAAAATAGTTCTTCAAACCTGCGGGACGATTAATATATAAAACCTGCGGGACGGTTCATTAAATAATATGGAAGATAGAATAATTACTTATGGTGGACAAGCAGTTATCGAAGGCGTGATGATGCGTGGACAAAAAGCGTTTGCGGTTGCAATGCGTGCGCCTGATGGAAATATCATCACTCATATCGAAAAACTTGACAAAATTTACACTTCAAAAATTACCAAGATTCCTTTTTTGCGTGGCGTAATTTTGTTATGGGATGCACTTGGACTTGGCATGAAGGCTCTGACATTATCCGCCAATACGCAAACTGGTGAAGATGAAAAACTAGAAGGCCCCGCTCTTTATTTGACTTTGGGCTTGTCTCTCGCCTTCGGTATTGGTATCTTCTTTTTGCTTCCTACCAGTGTAGGCGGTGGCGTAGAATATTTGTTGGCACAAAATGGGATTAAGTCCTATTGGATTGGGAACGTGGTTGAAGGTGTTTTTCAATTAATTTTGTTAATCGCCTATATGTGGGGAATTGGATTTATGCCAGATATTCGCCGTGTTTTTCAATATCATGGTGCTGAGCATAAAACGATTAATGCTTATGAAGCAGGCGCAGAATTAACTCCTGAAAATGTAGCCAAGTATCCAATTGAACATCCGCGTTGTGGCACAGCCTTCTTGTTAACTTTGATGCTGTTTTCAATTTTGATTTTTTCACTACTTGGACCCATGCCAAACCTTTTATTACGCATTGCTTCAAGAATTATTTTCATTCCGATTTTGGCAGGCATTTCAATTGAATACATTCGCTGGACGGCGAATAATTTGAATAATCCATTTGTAAAATTATTAATCAAGCCAAATTTGGCTTTACAACATTTAACCACTCGTGACCCTGACCTTTCCATGCTTGAGGTGGCTATTCAGTCTTTTCAAGCGATGAGAAAAGCGGAGGCGGAAGTAGTTACATAGTGTAGCCTTTTCGTAGACCAAGAGACAGGTAATTACCTGTCTCTTTTTATTTTTCTTTCATTTTCATTTGATACGATTTTTGTATGAAAAGAATCCTTTTGTGGTTAATCCCTGTTTTAGTCTTATCGTTAGCAGGTATATATTTTCTCTTCACACTAGGTCGCCCGGCACCTGTAGCAACGAAGTATGAAATTTATGAAGGTGTGACGTATCGTCGCATTGTGCGTTATTTGCCTCATGCCATGATTGCGCATGTGATTATTATTGATAGGCGCGAAACAAATCCCAAATTTTTTGTGACACCGCCGGATAATATTGAAGGTGGAGTTTTAGCCGCGCGAACCACATCACAATTTTTAGAAGAGTTTGACGTGCAAATTGCGATTAATGGGGATGGATTTTTTCCATGGTGGTCGAATGGACCGGCGGATTATTATCCACATGCAGGAGACCCAGTCACACCGAATGGTTTCGCGGCTTCTAATGAAGATGTCTATGCCGATGGTTTGCAAGACCCGCGTGCTGAACCGATTTTATACGTCAGTAGAAGAAATGAAATTTCATTTAACAGACCTCCCAACAAAATTTTCCAAGCTATTGCTGGTGACAGAATGTTGATGTTAGGCGGGAATATTGTTGAGGATTTAGATAATCAAACAATTCATCCACGCACGGCGATTGGTGTAAATAAAAATGGACGCTATATTTATTTAGTTGTAGTGGATGGTCGCCAGCCGTTTTACAGCACAGGTGCGACATTTCAAGAGTTAGCACAGTTGCTGAAAGATGTAGGTGCTCATTATGCTATGGCTTTGGATGGGGGAGGCTCATCTACCTTGGTGATTCGAGATGAAAATGGAAATCCTCAGGTGTTAAATTCACCGATTGACCATTTGATTCCGGGCAATGAGCGTGTGGTGGCGAATCATTTTGGGGTTTTTATTAATGAGTAATGGATAATTGATGATGAACAATGTTGAGGGGTGGTGAAAATTTTCCGCAGGTGGGGCAAGCTGACCCGAAGTGAGAAGCGAAAAATAAAGAGCAGATTCGGTAACTGTTGCCGAATCTGCTCTTTTGTTAATGCAATCATGTTGCAACATCGCGGCAATTGACCTGCAATGTCAAAGTGTGTGGGTCAACTATACAATCTAACTAACAAATTTGCTTATTTTTACTTTACCGCCACTTGGCAGTTTGGAGGAATACGGGAAGGAAGATGATGTATTTTATGTCGCTGGGATGTATACCAATGCGGCTATTTTCATTTCATTGAAAAGGAGAAACTTGATGAAATCTAAAAAAATTTTACGTATTGTTTTGTTAGTGGCAATGCTGGTTAGTTTGTTTGGGGTGAGTGCAACCGTGCAAGCCAAAGGGTTACATGCTCAAATTGTGATTCGCAGTACTACATTTTGGGATGCGACTTTTAACGGGGAGGCAAATGCTAATCGCTTTGAACGTTGGTCTTTGCAACTAGAGGAAGATAGTGCCTTCTCTGTTACGGTAACGACCACTGGTGGAGATTTAACCCCAACCATTTATTTATTAAACTCAAATGGTGTTGAGATTGCAAATGCTGTAGGGTCGTTGTCTACTGCATTTTTGGAAACTGCTCAATTTGCTGGTGATTATTTTATTCAGATTGAGCCTGCATCGGGTGGTGGTACGTATGCAATGGAAATTCGCCGTACTGATGACCCATCTACAGACCCGCACGCGGCGGTGATGTTTAATCCTGCGGCTATTTTTATTGATGAGACATCTGAAGGCAGTGTGATGTTAAACAATGTGCCATTGGAAGGTTATGCCAGTGCAGAGTTTACTTGTACGTATGACCCGTCATTGATTAGTGTGACGAATATTACACAAGCAGGTTTGTTTGGTGATGACCCAGTTGTAATTTTGAATGGTCCTGAAAATGGAAGTTTCTTGTTTGCAATTGCCGGTAGCAATGGTCAACGTGCAGAGCAAAGCGGAACGGTATTTACATTTACAGCAACTGGTTTAGCCGCAGGCGATGCTTCGTTTGATTGTGTTGTGCGGGTCTCTTCTGGCGGTGCTTTAGAAACAATTCCATTTACATCTGCAACCTTAGATGTCCGTGAACCGTTTGGTTTTGTAACAGGAACTGTCATAGCCAATGAACCTGTAACCGTTGAGTTGATTGATGAATTTGGCACAACCACAACTGTTACAGATGAAAACGGTAATTTCAGTTTTACAACCCCCGCTGGAGAATATCTTATTCGAGCAACTGCTGAAGGCTTCCTTCCTGCCGAAGGTGACCCGCCAGTCTTTCCGGGAATCACCACCCAGATGCAAACTATAAGTCTCATCTCTGGTGATATTGATGGAAACGGGGTGATTGACCAATTTGATGCCCTCACTATTGGGATGAATTACAACGCTTCAAACGTGCCCATTGCGGATTTGAACAACGACGGCATTATCAACGTCCTCGACCTTGAAATCCTCGCCGCGAATTATCGTGCCAATGGTGCCTTGAACTGGCCCGTACTTCCGTTTGGATAAATAAAAGTAGAGATACAGAGATTTTCAAATCTCTGTATCTCTATAGCTTTGCTATGGAGTTTTCAATGATGAAAAAATCTCTTTCCATAATTTTTGCACTTATTCTCGCTTTTATTTTTGCGATTCCTGTTGGCGCACAAGCGCCAGAATCTATTTGGATTACAGCCAGCACCACTAGCTTTAAGACTGGTGAAACAGTAATTGTTACTGTATTTGCAAATTCTGCCACACCGATTCAAGGTTTTACTTTCCAAATCCGTTATGACCCTGCTTGTTTAGAACCTATCAATGCCGCTAGCCCAATCTCCGGTATGAATGGCTTGTTGCTACCGCAATTAGACGGGCTTGCTGATGCCTCATTTGCGAGTACGACACCACAAACAGTAAACGGAATCATTGCCGAGGTGAGATTCAATGCACTTGGGGCTTGTGATACCAACTTGACCCTTGCGACTGCGGCGTTAGCCATCAAAAACGAATCTGGAATTGCCGCACCACTGCCCGGCGTGAGTATCCCTGATTCACAAAAAGCAGTTCCACTCACTATTTCCAGCGAACAAGGTTCACCCTCAGACCAACCTTTGGTTGGTTCACCACTTTCACTAACCGTTGAATCGGATGAGCCAGCTCAATCTCAACTACCAACAGGCACCATTGCTGTATTGGCAATCATTGTAATTCTCTTAGTGATTGGCATATTCATTCTAGTTCGTATTTTGAAATCAAACGATAAAAACTAAAAGAAAGATTTGCACCTTTAGCAAAACGAGGAACACCGCTATGAAAACAAAACGCTTTTTACATATCGCTTTACTTCTGGCAATATTTTTTTCCATTGCACCATTAGAAGTAAAAGCCTTTGTTGCCCCTCCACCAGCGGATATGTTCCAATTGCCTTGGGAGCAAGGACAAGCTTGGGTTTCGTTTGACGGTTTCGATAATGGCACCAGACGTCTTCCATCTAGCCCGCATAACTACAAAATGGGTGGTGCGGTAGATTTTGCTCCACGTGTAAACATGCAAATCGGTCAAGATACTTCTAACGATTGGGTCACAGCCGCCGCGGCTGGTAGAGTAATTGAAATTTCATTTTGTCATCTTAAGTTAGAGCATGGCAATGGCTGGGTGACAGAATATTGGCATTTAGATAACATTCAAGTTAATTTAGGTCAAAACGTCAGCCGAAATCAACGCTTGGGTATTATTCACAACAACGCTACCCAACGAGTTTGCGTTGGGAATGAACATCCCGGTCCACACTTGCATTTTGTTGTTCGCCCTAAAATGCAAGAATTTACATTTGCAGGTTGGGTGATTGGGTATAGTGCAGGTACAAATAAAACCACTTTCACCAAAAACGGACAAACTGTAAACAGACTTCAACCTATCTTAAATATTCCAAATTTACAAATCGTTTCACGTGGATTATTGGATTGGGATACAAATGAAAACGGAACGATAGACCCTTATCGTTACGAACGCTGGACTTTACCATTAAGCGAACAAACCGAATTTACAGTCACACTCACAACGCCAACCACCGGGCTTGTGCCTGTCATTGTTTTGCTTAATGATAGTGGCATTGAAATTACCCGCGCCAGTGGCGTATTAACCACAACTCAACCTGCTGGAACATACTACATTCAAATTCAAGCGGATGCTGGTACTGGCTTTTATGATTTGATTGCAACAAGAAACGGCGGCTCAGGCGGAACTCCAACTGCTTCTGTTACCCCAACAGTGGATTTAACCCAAACATCCCCAACCCCGACTGTTGACCTGACTCAATTTCCTGTAACAGCCACTTCAACAATTGATTTAACACAATTCCCTGCTACTGCAACTCCAACGATTGATTTAACTCAATTCCCTGCCACTGCGACACCGACGATTGATTTAACACAATTCCCAGCCACTGCGACTCCAACAGTTGATTTAACACAATTCCCTGCAACTGCAACACCAACGATTGACTTGACTCAATTCCCAGCCACTGCAACACCAACGATTGACTTGACTCAATTCCCAGCCACTGCAACACCAACAATTGATTTAACTCAATTCCCAGCCACTGCAACACCGACAATTGATTTGACTCAATTCCCTGCCACTGCAACACCAACGATTGATTTGACTCAATTCCCTGCAACTGCAACACCAACGATTGATTTGACTCAATTCCCTGCAACTGCAACACCAACAATTGATTTGACTCAATTCCCTGCAACTGCAACACCAACAATTGACTTGACTCAATTCCCTGTTACTGCGACACCAACAATTGACTTAACTCAATTCCCTGCAACTGTAACGCCAATCTTTGTCACACCAACAGTAGACTTGACTCAGTTCCCTGCAACTTCAACGGCGACTCTTGTTCCACTTCCAAGTGAAACACCAATTTCTACAATTACTTCAACACCGACTCTTGTGTTGACTCCAACCAATACTGCTATTCCAACTCCAACAGGTCCGTATGTATTGACAGATATTATTCCGTCTACAATTTTGATAGACGAAACAACATCAGTCACCGTAAGTTTGTTGAATGTACCTGTGTCGGGTTATGCCAGTGCTGAAATTACATGTACCTATAACCCTGTAATCCTTGAAGCGAATAATATCGCGGTAGGAAATGTCTTTGGTGATGACCCTGCCTCCGCAGTGTTTGGTCCACAAAATGGAAGTTTCATCGTAGCAATTGCTGGAAGTAATGGTAATCGCGCCACAACAAATGGCATTGCCTTTACATTTGATTTGACAGGTTTATCTATTGGGCAAAGTAATGTGGAATGTACGGCGCGCGTTTCAAGCGATGGCACACTTGAAAATATTTCATACATACCTGATAGCCTGACTGTTATTGATAACTTGCCATCGCCAACGCCGACTGTGATTCCTGATGCTACGGTCAATGGGCAAGTATTGGCTGGCAAACCTGTCACCATTCAATTATTTGATTTGAGCGATAACTTGATTGCTTCTTCTGTGGCTGACTCAAATGGTAACTTTAGTTTCACTGCACCCGCTGGAGATTATGTTATCCTCGCCTCAGCCGCTGGATATTTAGATGCACAAGGTTCTATCTCATTAGTGGGTGGTGTGACGCGCACGATGCAAACTGTGACATTACCTGCTGGTGATATTGATGGCAACGGTGTCATTGACCAATTTGATGCGCTCACCATTGGTATGAATTACAACTTGTCAGCACCATCCATTGCAGACTTAAACAATGATGGTATTATCAATGTATTAGATGCTGAATTGTTGGCAGATAATTATCGTTTGTCAGGCGCAGTCGCTTGGCAATAAATTAATTGGGACGCTGATGAACGCTGAAAACGCTGATTTATTTTTTTATTATCCGCGTTAATCCGTGCTCGTCAGCGTCCTATTCTTAAAACTCTATTTCACCAATCTGCTCAAAATTAATATCAAATAATTCTTCGGCTTCAGTTTCTAATTCTGCGTCTAAAGCATCACCCGCTTTGACTCCGCGATTGCAATAAGAACGATACGGACAATATAAACATTTATTTGTGTCATCCGTTTTCGGAAAAGACGAAGTGGATTTGATTTCTTCCGCCAAACGAGTGAGTGCATCCCAATCTCGTTTGAACTGATTTGAATCATAAGCAAATCTTGCAGGTTCCTCTGGAAAATTTGCAAACCAATAAATCATTTCAATTTGTTCAGGTTGAATTTTTATTCCATTGTTTAAGTGTGCACCTGCTTGAACTAACAAAGCCCGATACACGCGTGTTTGCCAACGAATTGCCAACCATTCCGTTTTTGGTCGCTTGCGATATGTTTTCCAATCGTAAATAAAAATTTTATCGTTATCAATTGCAATCAAATCATATTTTGCAACCAGCCTATAACTTCCTAACGGCGCAGACAAAGTCACTTCTGCCTTAAGACCAGTCAGACCTTTTAGACCACTAAGACTATTATCAAAATTCTCCCACCATCTCTGCAAATTATCTGTATTTGCTAACTTTTCAATTTGTTCATTCGGAATTCCAACAAAATGTTGTTGTGCTAAACGATGAAAATATTCACCTTCTTTTTGATGTGCTTCATTTTCAAGCGCAGGTTCGGTTTCAATGGCAGGGTATGCGAGTTGTTGCAAATAACGCAACTCAAATCTGCGAGGGCAATCGTGATAATCTTGCAAAGAAGATTGACTTAAAGTTGTCAAATTTTGCATAACATATTTTCTCATATTTTCTCGCCACAGAGAACACAGAGATTTTGAGAAAAACTTTTAAAAAACTCAGTGGTCTCTGTGACCTCTGTGGCTAAGAATCAGGTATAATCGCAAACATGATTTACAAATTTCGTGCAGGCACATTTGCATTAGTCATAGGTGTTCGTGGTTTCATTTCCGCTGAGCCTTGTCGTATTGCGCCTGTTCACTGAAAGTTTTGCTTTCGTCAACCGCAGGTGCGCCTGCGGTTTTTTATTTTAATTTACGGATAACATTATGATTCAAATTCAACTTACAAACATCACGCTCGTACTTGGAGCAAAAAGAATTTTTGAAAATCTAAATTGGGAAATCAAACGTGCTCAGAAGATTGGTTTGATTGGAGCAAACGGCGCGGGAAAATCTTCGCTGTTTAAATTAATCCAAGACGAACATTCTCCCGAATTGGGTGGAAGTATTACCCGCGCCCGCCTCATTACTACGGGATACTTGTCTCAGCACCCTGAACTTGATCTTTCCCTGACGGCTTTTGATGCGGCTTTAGCAGGCAATCCACGTGTTGCAGAAGTTCATGCTGAATTAGAAAGTGTTGAAAAAAGTCTAGGTGACTCTGACGTGTATAGCAACGAAAAAAGATTACAACAGGCACTTGAATTACAACACAAACTCATTGAAGAATATAACTCTCTCGGCGGCGACTCGTACCCCGAAAAAGTAAAAAGCATTCTGCTTGGGCTAGGACTCGCTGACAGCGAATTGAACAAGCCTCTGTCTGTGTTAAGTGGCGGACAGAAAAAACTAGTTGGTTTGGCGCGCTTGATTTTAGTCAAGCCCGATGTTTTGCTTTTAGATGAACCTGATAATCATCTTGATTTACCTGGCAAACTTTTTCTCGAAAAATTAATTCAAGATTATGAAGGTACAGTTGTCATCATTTCACATGATAGATATTTGCTTGATGCAGTTGTGACTCATATCGCTGAACTTGAAGATGGCAAATTGACTATGTTTGAAGGTGATTACACATCATTTATTTCTGATAAAGAAATTCGTTTGGCTCGCCAAGAAGAATTATTTTTTGCACAACAAAAACAGATAACTAGACTTGAAGCCGCTATCAAGCGTTTGGCAATTTGGGGCAAGGTTTATGACAATGAAGACCTATCCAGAAAGTCTAAATCCATGCAAAAACGTTTGGATAAAATGGAGAAAATTGACAAGCCTGTTACAGAACGTAAGCGCATGGGGTTACAACTCAGCGGTTGGCGTGGCTCAAATAAAGTATTGGAACTGGAAAATATTTCCAAATCTTTCGGGCAGAAAAAAGTTTTTTCAAATCTGAATCAAACCATTTGGCATGGAGAGCGTGTTGGTTTAATTGGAGCCAATGGAGCAGGTAAATCTGTTTTGTTGAGAATGATTCTTGGTAAAGAAATTCCTGACGCTGGCGAAATCAAAATTGGACCAAGCATTTCAATTGGACATTATTCACAAGAACACGAGACTTTAGACTTCAATCAAAAAGTTGTAGATGCTGTCCGCTATGCAGGTGAGATGAACGAAGGCAAGGCAACGGCTTTTCTTCTACATTATCTATTCACTTACAAACAGGTGACTCAAAAAATCTGTGACCTTTCTGGTGGTGAAAGAAGTAGATTGCAACTCGCCTTATTGGTTTTATCGGGCGCGAACTTTCTTTTGCTTGATGAACCAACGAATAATTTAGATATCGCTTCTGCAGAAGTATTAGAACAAGCCTTAGAAGATTTTGTTGGGACAGTTTTAGTCATTTCACATGACAGATACTTTTTAGATAGAACTGTCGAAAGATTGCTTGTGATTGAAAATAATCAATTGATAGAATATCAAGGTGGGTATAGTGATTATTTGGAGAAAGTAAAAAAATAATTGATATGTCATTCTGAGCGAAGCGAAGAATCTCTGAGATTATCGTAGAGACCCTTCGCACGCTTCGCGGCTCAGGGTGACACCTTAAAATTATACTGAGCCATATTTACTCCTTATTAAATGCAGTCTAATAATAAAGAAATACGCGCAACCTTGTATAAAGTTACACATATTTTGCGTTAAGTAAAATAATCAATAATCTATACAAGCAGGCATAATGTATGGTGGTGAAAACACACAACCGAAGCGGAAGCCGTTTTCAAATTGCACAATGATGAAAGGTTCTTCTTCACCGTACTTAACAAATGGGCGTTGCACGGGGAGTAGGTCTGGGTCTGCGCCGAGGCTGAAGGAGTACTTGCCCTCCGCGCGTTGAACAAATCCACTCACATCTTGAAGCGGGTCAGGTAGTTCAGCGCGTGAAGAGACTGGCAACCCTTCTTCAATCAATTCTTTCATGCGGATTAAGGAGGTTTGCTCTGCTTCTGATACTCGCGTGAATGACCCGATCAAGACAATGATGAGGAAGGAAATAAACACAGGCGTAATTTTTTTTATTAAGGGAACTCTGGCGCCGTAGGCATGGTGTGTAATTTTATCTACGAGCCATCGAATTAGCCAACTAAATGGAACGTAGAAAAACACGCGCGGCAGAAATATAAAAAAAAGAATGAAGAGAGTAGCCCCAATTCGACTGCCTGAGTCGAATATCAGTGTCCAAATTGAGGAAACCAATGTGCCGACCACAGCCGATAAAATAATGCTCGGCGTGTTTTCGTCTGTCCATGCCGCTAATAGACCAAGCAAGCCAAAAAAAGCGGTTGAAACAACTATCAGTGTAAATCTACTTAGTTGCGTTTCTTGCAGGGGAATACCCGGCATAACCCAGACATTAATCATGTTTGCTGTCATGGAATATCCAATGCCAAGCAGTAAGCCAATGATTAGCCCGACTCGGCGATGTGAATTAATTTGCATACTTTCTCCTGTTTATTACAATACAATTCTTTTATGTATAATAAGTTTAAGCAGGCGCGATTATACCTGTTTACTGATACAATGTTCGCATCAATCAACAAAAGGAAAAATTATGAGCATCGAAAAAGTGGAAGATGGCGTTGTGGTTTCAATGGAATATAAATTAACTGTGGATGGACAAGTGTTGGATTCATCTGATGAAGCGGGTGCGTTGCAATTTTTGGCAGGCTATGGAAACATCATCCCAGGTTTAGAAAATGAAATGATGGGCATGAAAATTGGCGATAGTAAAGAAGTGACTGTGCAACCTGCGGATGGATATGGTGAATTTGATGAAGAAGCTTTTATGGATGTGCCTCGCACTGAATTTCCATCCGATATGAAATTAGAAGAGGGGTTAGAGTTACACATCACTGATGAAGATGGCGAACATCGTGGCGCGTATGTAACAAAATTTGATGATAAAACAGTAACGCTTGATTTCAATCATCCATTGGCTGGCGCAGTTTTGAATTTTTATGTAAAAGTTGTGGCTTTGCGTAAACCAAGTGATGAAGAATTAGAGCATGGTCATGTGCATGAAGGTGGCGGGCATCATCATTAAATGAAGAATGAAGAATGAACGGCGTTTTGTTAAAGTAAAAGTGCTTGAAGAACAAACTCTTCAAGCACTTTTCTATTCTCTATTCTCTATTCTCTATTCTCTACTTTCTATTCTTGCCATTCCAATTCAAAATCACCGATAAAAACTGTATGACCTTCTTGCACGCCAGCCTCACGCAAAGATTTATCAACACCTAATTTTTCCATCAAGCGTTGAAAACGACGCACCGAACCATGATGTTCCCAATAGGTCATCTTAGCGGCGCGTTCAATTGCTACACCATACACACGCCATTTATCACCATCTTCCCGTTTGATTTCAAATTGATTCGGATCTACTTCAGGTTTGTAGACTGGTAACGCTTCTTCCTCGGTTTCAACTGGTGGCAGTTCCTGAAGTTTTTTATAAGCTGATACTAAAACATCGCGCACATTATTTCGTGCCATAGCAGAGGCTGTGATAATTTCAATTTTTTTCTTTTTAAAACTTTTTTCAATATCTTTTAGCTTTTCTTGCACATCGGGTTGGTCAATTTTATTAATCACAACCACTTGAGGTTTTTTGCCGAGTTTTGGATCAAACAAAGATAATTCAGAATTAATTTGAGTGTAATCAGCCAATGGATCTTCGGATAATCCATCAATCATGTGAATCAAAACACGTGTGCGTTGGATGTGACGTAAAAAATCATGTCCCAAACCTGCGCCTTCATGTGCGCCTTCAATCAATCCAGGAATATCCGCGAGCACAACAGTTGTTTCATCATCTAGTTTTGCAACACCCAGATTCGGTTCTAAAGTTGTAAATGGATAATCTCCAATTTTTGGTTTGGCATTTGTCAGCACTGAAAGCAGTGACGATTTCCCAGCGTTGGGCAAACCTATAATGCCAATATCCGCTATCAGCTTAAGTTCGAGGCGAATCACTTTTTCTTCGTGCGGTTCACCACGTTCCGCAGTGCGAGGCGCTTGATTTCGTGATGTCGCAAAATGTTGATTACCACGTCCACCACGCCCGCCTTTGCAAACAATCAATTGTTGACCTGATTCGGTTAAGTCACCGAGCAACGCGCCAGTTTCAGAATCATAAATCACAGTGCCGGGGGGTATGTAAATGATGAGGTCTTGACCATTTTTCCCCGTCATTTGTGAGGCGCCGCCATTGACCCCATCATCTGCCGCAAATTTTTGCTTTGGTTTAAAATGCGAAAGCGAATTAAGAATCGGCTTTACTTCAAAAACTAAATCACCGCCTTTGCCACCATCACCACCATCAGGTCCGCCGCGCGGTTCATATTTTTCACGGCGAAAATGCACCATGCCATCGCCGCCTTTACCAGATTTTACGAAGATATTAACTTGGTCTATAAACATACTTATCTTTTGCCTAACTACATCACATCTGGTGACTGAATATCCAACAACCTCAAAGCATTTTCAATCGTTTGCTTTGCCGCGCTCACCAATTGCAATCGAGCATTTTTGATTTTCTCATCTTCGGTTTGCATTACATTGACGGCATGATAAAACGAATGGAACGTATTCGCCAAATCATACGCATACGATGCCATCACCAACGGACGATATTCATTTGCGGCTTGCTCCACCTTTTGTGGGAACTGTGAAATTTGTTCAATTAATTCAATTTCATGCTTGGTTAATTCATAGTCAAAGGTCGCAGGTTGCAAGTCACTTGACCTTTGACCCTTCGATGAACTCAGGGCAGGCTCTTCGACCTTCGACTTCTTTAATATCGAATTCGCCCGCACATACGCATTCTGAATATACGGACCCGTTCTGCCATCAAAAGATAATGCTTCGTTGATGTCAAAAACAATATCTTTATTATTATCCACTGAAAGCATAGAATACACCAATGCACCCAAACCAATTTGACTGGCAATTTTTTCTCTTTCACTTATTGGAATATCCGCACTTTTTTCTGCTTCAACTGAAAGCACACGTTTGATGGCTTCATCATAAACTTCTTTGAACAACACAACCCGTCCACGCCTTGCAGACATGGCACCTTCGGGCAAACTTACAAATCCATAGCCGAGGTGATAACATTTTTCTGCTTGAGGAAAACCCCATAACTTCAAAATGGCAAATGCTTGTTGCAAATGTAAAGACTGTCTTACATCCACAACATAAATCGAACGGTCCACATGATACTTTTCAAACTTTTCTTTGGCTAATGCCAAATCTTTTGTCAAATACAATGTTGTGCCATCGCGTCGCAAAATTACATTGGTGCGATATTTTTCTTTGGTCAAACCAAGTTTTTCATCAATCTTAACGATGACCGCACCACCATTCGGTCTTTCATCATCAGCAATATTTTTCTGAATCAATTCTTCAACAATTAATTTCGATGGTTCATCGGCTTCACTTTCATAAAACCAAACATCCATCTTCACATCGAGCATTCGCAAAATTTCGCGCAGTTCTTCCAAACTCCATTCACGAGTCACTTTCCATAAATTTCGCACATATTCATCACCTGCATCCCACTTGCGATACATCTCGCGTCGTTCGGCTTCATATCCTTCACGTTTTGCAGTTTCTTGTGGCGTTTCATTTTCTTTCTTTTCAAGCAAAGTTGTTGCTTCTGCATAAATCTTTGCCATCCATTTTCCACGTTCATGCACGCCTTCAGGTTCTTGACCTTTATAGAATTTGTCATAAATCCACATGGCGGTGATTACGCTGAGTCCCAAATCACCAGGGTAGGATGCACGAATTGTGTCAAAGCCTGCATACTCAACCAAGCGTGCCAGCACTTCACCTAAAATTGTATTGCGTGCATGACCAATATGAAATGAATGATGTGTGTTCGGTTGTGCATATTCAACCATGACTCGTTCTGATTTTTTTTCACCACGTCCAAAATTATTTTTTGATTGGAGAACTTCATCTACAACACGTTTGGCATAATCAGATGTTTTGAAGTAGACGTTGAGATATCCTTTGACTGCTTCAATGCGACTAATCCCATCCACGCTTCCTAACTGACCTTTGACCTGTTCGGCGATTTCTTGAGCCTTTTGCGGCACTGGAAGTTTTTCTCCCTTGCCGAGTTTTGCTTCGTTAGCGGCAGTTTGAAAAAATGATGTAGCCAAGCCCCATTCACCAGCAAACGGAATCGGTTGCCACTTTAATTCTGCCAAAGCAATATCATTGGCTTTGCAATATGATTTTATTTTTTCTTCAATGAGTTGTTGTTCTTTTGTAAACATAAGCGAAGCAATCCTGTGGATTTTTTAGATTATATCGTAGGTCACTCTTAAGTACCGCGAGATTCATCTCGCGTTGCCCTAGCGAAATAAATTTCGCAGTACTTAATCAGACAAAATAATTTTTCCGAAGCAGAATCAATTACCCGCAAGAAAAGAGGTGGTTCTTTGTCGGATAATAAAAAACGGGAGTTCTGCAACTCCCGTTTTCGTTGAAAAGGAATCTTATTCGCTTTTCTTGTTCAGTTCTGCCAAACGCTTCATCAAGCGGCTTTTGCGGCGGGCAACATTGTTTTTATGAATGATGCCTTTTTCAGCGGCTTTGTCTAATGCGCTAATTGCCTTCAAAACTTCTGCACGGGTTTCGGGGGTTTCAGTGGTGAGTGCTTTGCGTGCGGCATTATCGGCAGTGCGGGCGGCACCACGAATGGTGCGGTTTCGTAAACGGCGCTTTTCGTTTTGACGATTGCGTTTGATTTGAGATTGTATGTTAGCCAAGGTCTTTTTCTCCAGATTTGTTACTTTACTTTTTTCAACGGCGGTGTATTTTACATGATAGGGGATGATTTGTCTAGTAACAACCAACGAGATACTGACAGCAAGGCGCACAAACATATTTTGTTATATTGTTTTCAAAATCACTGCCGCGCCATAACCCACCACCGATGAAAAATCTTTTGTAACATCGCCTGATGTAGCATGCTTAAGAGTTTGAATTTTATTTGCGCCGAGTTTTTGCGTAGCCCACAAAGTGGTTGATACTGCGGCGCGTCCGCAAGCAAAGCCTTTGCCTGCTTGCTCTGCCTCAAAAATGGATTCAGGGTTGAAAGCTTCAAATCGTTTGAGCATTTCTTCATCTAATTTGTGTGCAATGTTTTGTTCGTAAAAGTGGGATAAATCTGTAGAAGCCACAAATAGAATATTTTTGTTTTCAGAAATTTCTGCTAAAGCCAAAGCAAGTTTTTTTGAAATTTCTGGCTCCTGTGCGCGAATCATAATTGGCAAAAGTTTGAAGTCTTTTTTTAATACACGTTGTAAAAATGGAAGTTCAATTTCAAGCGAATGTTCTTTGTCGTTTGAAATTTTGGTAATAGGAATATCAATTTTTTTTTGTAATTCTTCTAAAGTGGAATGGTCAACTTCAATGTTTCCTAAAGGTGTAGAATAGGCTTGATGACTTGTCGTAAGAATTGGGTAAGGTGAATAATTATGAAACGGTGAAATGACGGCAACATAATCTGGTGTGAGACCTTGCAAGGTTTTGAAAGCATGAGCGGCAACAAAGCCTGAATATTTATATCCTGCGTGTGGAGCGATGACTCCCAGCACTTGTCCATTCAAATTTGGGGTGTGTGCTTCTTCTAGCCATGTATCAATTTGTGAGGCAAGCGTTTTGGGATTTGCTTCGTACCAAGTTCCAGCAAGTGGAGAAGGGCGAATATCTGTCAGTGCCATAAAATAATTCTAGCACTGAATAAGACCAATGTACTTTGTCATTGTATTAAGTTGGTGCTACAATACGCTCAAATTTAACAAAGGAGAATCTTTATGAAAGTGTTTCGACCGTTTACCTTTATTGCAGTCTTAATTCTTGTTGTCAGTTTAGCCTGTGGTATTGACTTTGGCGATGAGCCGACCGCCGCGCCACCCGTGCAACAACAAGAGCAACCTACGTTACCGCCTGCACCGCAACAAGAACAACCTACGCAAGAACAACAGCAACAATCTTCGTCTGGTGCATTCTTTACTGAAGAATTTGACTCAGACCCACAATGGTATTATGAAGTGATTCAAGATAGCCAAGATTCAGACCCAGAAAGTGTTTCTATTGAGTTTGATGATAGCTTGATGATTTTTGAAATTCCAGAATCTTTCTTGTATGCTTATTACATCTATGAAGGTTATTCTTACGACAATGTGCGCGTGGATATTAAAGTAGAGAATCGGGGTGTCAATTCACAACAGGTCAGCCTTGTGTGCCGTGTCGGTGAAGATGGCTGGTATGAATTTGCTGTCCAAAGTGATGGTTTGTGGTTCTTATATGCTGTCAGTGGTGGATACGACCGCTTAACCAACGGTGGCTCTAATGACATTAATCAGGGCAAGGCTGTGAATGAATATTCATTGGTTTGTAATGAGAACGAAATCTCATTCTTTATCAATGGTGTAGAACCAAAAGGTAGCCCGTACCGAGAAAGCGAATATAGTTTACGTGAAGGTGGCGTTGGTTTCTCCATTTCATCTTTACGCGCTATTCCTGTTCAAATTGAAGTAGATTACGTCAGGATTTCTGAACCGTAAACCGATAGATAAAGTTAAAACAAAAGTGCAATTTCCATTTGGAAATTGCACTTTTTATTTGAAATTACTTCCCAGCCACTTTGCGGATGGTCTTTGGTTTCTTGGGTGTCTCTGGAGTTTCAGGAACGGATGGCTCTTCAATCACCACAGGGGTAGAGTCTGTTTGAGGTTGAGGAGCAGGTGTACCCGTAGTATTGAGGCGGATGAAATAATTTCTCACGGCTACATCGTTGAAGAATATCAACAACAGGATGCCCACCACTACGGAAAAAATATTCCCATAAAAAATTGTGAGAATTTGGAATACAGCAAGCGGGGTAGAAGGTTGTACAGGTTCAGGTTGGGTGCTTAACAATTTGGCGGCATAAATAATTTCAAATATACCGAGGATGGTTGGCAAAATTGTAAGTGGCAAACATACTACACCAACAATCCAACTTAAAACAGTGGCAGATGCCACAAAGCCCCAAAAAAGATTGATAATACCGCTGATAAGCGTCATTACAGCGATGGCTGTTACTAAGCCAGGTTTTTGTTCAGTATTCATTCGTTACTCCTTAAGTTTTTTTCAGAAAGGGTGCGTCGCACTTTGCATAGCAAAATACGTTGTACGATAAGAATATTTTGTTATACAGAATAATCTCAAAGCCATTGGTGCGACGCACTTTTATTTGATTGACTTACGAATGAAAAGATGAATTGGTTGCACAATTAAGGCTGTTGAAAGGTGAGCAAAACTCCACCTAGATATTGAAACCCGTTTGGCTCTGTGCATGTATTGGCTGAAATATTTTGAACCAATGAACCGCCCGTTACAACTCGAATATTGTAAATGGTATTGGCTTGCATCACAAAATCGGCATAGCCATTTCCGAGTTCAGGTTTGAAGCCTGTAAAAAATCTATCTTCGCCCTGATTCCAGGTGGCGATAATTTCTACGCCAGCCACTTGATTACGACGCGAATCGATAAACATCAATTGCATTAATGCGGGTTGGCTGGGGTCACAAAATGATTCTTGCCCCACTAAGGTAAATGGTATGCTGATAACAGGATTGATTGTTGAAGTGGGGCGTGGTGTGATTGTTTCAGAAAAAGTTGGGATGAGCGGAGTCTGCTCAAAAAATAAAGTGGGGATGGGTGTTGCTTGCGCCTCTTCTGTAACGGGGATAATTGTTTCTGCCACCTCAACAGTTGACTCAACTTCTGGCGTGCTAAATGACGTAGGCAATGGGGTCGGTGTGTTCGGGTTGCTGACATAACCAAGTTGTAAATCGGTGGCGAGTTGTGCCAATGGGCGAACTTTTTCAAATGCCTCACCAGCCGCTAACATCCGTTGTGCTTGTGCGCTCAATGCACCAACTGGGTCGGCATCGCCTAATAAAATTAATCTAGCGTTGGCTCTTGCCAAATCTAAGTTAGCATTATAAGAAGCCGCAATTACGATTCGGTATTGGTCTTTAAAGTCTGCGCGTAAGATAGATGGGTTTGCATCTACATACGTCACAGGTGAGAGAAACCATGAATACGCAACCCCAATTCCAAGTCCGATAAGAAGCGCGAAGACGATGTGAAGATTTGAGTTTCGAGTCATGGGATATACGTCTGCATGGCGGTTAACAAAGTTTGTAAAGTTTGAACCTCTACTTGTGTAAAATTATGGCTCATGGCATATTCCAATGCATTGGCTGTGATGGTAGCAGGCGATTCGCTTCCTAATATGGCAAGCCTTCGCGCGGCAGTTTCTGAATCAAAATCTTTTTGATAGGCTTCGGCGGTCATTAATACATAATCAACACGATAATCTTCACGCAAAATATTTGGGGTTACATCTACATATTCAATCGGGTCAATAACCCAACCGTACATTAAACCCAACCCAATTCCAATGGCGAGGGCAATAATGATTTTTATAAGATTGGATGAAGACATAAGGGGATTATAAATTAACATTTCGCCGCCGATGACGGCGGCTTGAGAGTTCAAATATCTGAGCAGGTGACTGGCGGCACCCGAAGACGCTTACTTACCGTTGCTACCTTTCGGTCCTGGCGGGGTTCACAAGGTTTCGCCGCGCCAGACCTGCTCAGACGGGCGTAAGCATACTCGAATGAAGAAGTGGTGTCAAATTATTGTTCTGTTTCAATCATTTCAAGAAAAATATCCACCAAGCGTGGTTCAAACAACGTCCCAGATTTTTCTTGCAAGTAAGCAACCACTTGGTCACGTGGTAATTTTTTTCGGTAAGGTCTATCGCTCGATAATGCATCCCACACATCTACTATAGCAAACATACGCGCGGCAAGCGGAATGTCTTCACCTTTTAATCCACGCGGGTAACCACTTCCATCCCAACGTTCGTGGTGGAAAAATGGAATCTCAAGTGCAGGGTGCAAATAAGAAATATTTGAGAGCATATCAAAGGCATATACAGGATGCTGACGCATTTTTTTCCATTCTTCTTCATCTAATGGACCTGGTTTTTGCAATATTTCATCAGGAATTGCCATTTTGCCCATGTCATGTAATAACGCACCGCGTTTGATATGTATCATTTCTTCATCACTGAAACCAAGTTTGGCGGCAACCCGAAGTGTCAATTCAGTGACGCGCTGGGTATGACCTTCTGTTTCACGGTCACGTAAGTCTAATGCGCGTACCCAACCTTCGATAGTTTTCTCATACGCTTCTTGCAAATTGGTATGCGCGAGTTGTAATGCCTCTTCATTTTTCTTCCTTTGAGTAATATCGCGCGAGGCAGTTTGAATTTCAATAAGTTCTCCGGTATTTTTGTCAAAAACAGCACGAGCAGAGGATTCTAGCCAAACATAGTAACCTTGTTTGTGTAAAGCACGGTAAGCAATGGTGTAAGAATTTTTGATAGAACGTTTTTCAAACAATCTCATTACCCATGGGCGGTCTTCTTCGTGCATTAAGTCAAAACTGATTTTGCCAGTTAACTCTTCTGGCTCGTAACCAAGAATGGTTTTACTGGCTGGGGAAACATATAACATGCGTCCATCGGTGGTGAGGCGAGCTATCATGTCGCTAGCATTTTCAGCAAGCAAACGAAATTGCGCTTCGCTTTCGAGTAAAGCCTTTTGCATGTGAATACGCTCTGCGCGTGCACGCCATGCGTCAATGGCTTTTTCTGCGATGTGCGGCATATCAAGCATGGATTCGGGTGACTTAACGACATAATCCAACGCGCCAGATTTGAGTGCTTCGACGGCGATACGCTCATTGCCATAGCTTGTCATTAAAATGATGGGGGTAAAAAGTGGGTCGTGATGGCTGGGGAGCAATTCCATGCTTTCGCCATCTGGCAAACGCCAGTCTGCGATGATTAAATCTGGTTCTTGTTTTTGGATAAATGCCCGGGCTTCGGTGAGTGATTTGACTCGCTGAATGGTGAAGCGGTCAGACTGGTCTTCAAAGGCTCGTTCAATTAATTCAGCGTGGGGGTCTTCATCTTCAATGAGAAGAACGTGAAACGTATCTTCAGGCATAGGCAAATTTAAGCATGTGGATTTGTGTTCCAACCCAACCAGTAAAAACCTAAATCGTTCATTAGTTTGCTAAATTCTTCAAACCCAACTGGTTTAACGAGATAACTGTTAACGTAATTATCGTATGCGCGGGCTACGTCTCGTTCGGCTTCGGAAGTGGTTAAGATAATGACAGGAATGCTTTTGGTTTCTTCTTGTTGTTTGATGGCTTGTAGAACTTCAAGCCCATCTACTCGGGGGAGGCGTAAATCTAGAAGAATCATGTGCGGGCGTGGGTTCGATTCAGAGTTTTCGTATTCGCCACGCCGCAAGAGATAGTCTAATGCAGATTGACCATCTACAAAGTGAATAATTTTATTAGCAATGCGATGGTCTTCCATGGTGCGAATTACAAGTTCAGCATGGTCGGCATTGTCTTCTACAAGCATTACTAATACTGGTTCGCCCATCATCATACTCTCCTTTTTATAGCATTCACCTGTTACTTTATCTAATTGTAAACCATTTAGGTCATTCAAGTATAGTGCTTTGGTAGGGCAGGCACTAATTTGTATGCCTATATTTGATTTATGTTGTATAATTTGTTTACGGCAACAAATACTTATCTGGTCGGCGAAGGAGAAAATAAAATGGAAGTCACCACACAAGAATTTAAGCACTGTGACTTAATTTCGGTTAAAGGACGGGTAGATAGTGCCACTGCACCTGAATTTTCAAAAGAACTGGAAAAAGCCACCAACACTGGTCGTTATAAAATTGCTTTAGATATGCACGAATTGGAATATATGTCTAGTGCGGGGTTTCGGGCTTTGCTTGCCGCGCAACGTAACTGCAAACGCTATAATCGTGGTGAGGTTGTTTTAGTCCGCGTACCAGACCGAATCCGTGAGGCGCTTGAATTGGCTGGTTTTACTGAACTCTTCAAAACATTTGATGATGTGACTGAAGCGGTTGGAAGTTTTTAGGCTAGAAAGATTTCGACTAGCACAATCAAGCCGACCCTTAAGAATGAGGCGCATCGCGCAATTTTAAATAGAAAGACAGGAGAATGCCGTCTCGTCGTATCAAGAGGCGGCATATCATTTTTATTTTATGCCAAGTATTACTTACCCAGCCAGATTTGAATTTCTGGATGAAATCCGCGATATGGTTGCGGATGTTGCTCGCGCAGGCGGGTTTTCAGAAAAAACAATTTATTCTTTACAACTTGCGGCAGATGAAGCCGCAACCAATATTATTGAACATGCGTATGCGGGCGTTAAGAACGCTTCTTTTTTGGTGACGTGTGAAATGCAAGGCGATAAAATTATTATCGTGATGCAAGATAACGGCAAACCTTTTGACTCTCGTGCTGTAAAAGAACCAAACTTAAAAGCCGACCTTGCCAAACGGCAGATTGGTGGCTTGGGTGTATATCTGATGCGAAAGTTGATGGATACTGTTGATTATGAATCATCCAAGTCTGGCAATGTGCTGACGATGACCAAACGAAGGGAGTAACGCATGTCTCCCGCCACCCGAACATCTTGGGATTGGCTTCAACTTGCCAGCCTGGGGGAGCAACTTCGTAGTCATCATTCACTGGCTGTACAACGCGACCAAATTATTTCTATGACCAGCCATTTAATGAATGGCAAGGTAGATGTTTGGTTGCAAGAAAAAATTTTTCGTTTGCCAGATTGGAACGAAAAAAATATTTTTCCTTCACAACCATCAATAGATGGAATGAAACTTGCAATTAAAGAGGGGAAGCTAATTACAAAAAACGGCAAGACGAAAAACCCCGCTTCAAACTTGACTTATGCCTGTGTGCCACTTGCAGACCAAGGCATCTCACTGGGGGCTTTGCAAGTGACCCGCACAAAAGGGCAACCCTTTTCTTCAGAAGAGTTAAATTTATTACAAGGTTTAGCCCAAATCATTTCGGTTAACTTAATTGCATCGCATCGCATCAATGTCGAACAATTTCGTTTACGCCAATTGAACTTAGTGCGTGATGTCAGTGCCCAAATTGCCAATGCACAAGATTTAGATGAACTTGCCGAGCAAGTCACAAAACTAATTCAAAAAACTTTCCATTTTTATTATGTTGCTATTTTTACACTCAAGCCAACCGCAAAATATTTACGTTTTCGAGCAAGTGCTGTTGCTCCACGCAAGGGAATGAAAAAAGCCTCGATTGCTTTAGAAGTAGAAGTGGGACAAGGCTTAATCGGCGAAGCCGCACAGACTGGGAAAGTGATTGTTTGCGATGATGTTCAAAAAGACAAGCGTTTTCGCTATATTGATAGTTTGCCAGAAACCAAATCGGAAGTTGTGATTCCATTAAAAATAGAAGATGAAGTCTTGGGCGTGTTAGATGTGCAAAGCAATCAACTGCGTGGTTTTCACCCCAATGATTTATTAATTCTTCATGCCCTAGCAGATAATATTGCCAGAGCCGTTGAAGGTGCAAGACTATATAGTAGTTTACGTCGCCGTGCCGACCAACTCACATTGGTTTCAGAAGTTAGCAAAAGCGTAACCTCTACATTAGATTTATCCGAATTGATGCGCGACGCGGCGAACTTAATCCACGAAAAATTTAAATATCCTTATGTTTCATTGTTCACAGTTCACCCCAACCGTAGATTAATTTCTTACGAAGCAGGTAGTGGCAAACGCAGTAAACAACTCGAAGGCTATACCATTTCGCTAGATGATAGCATGGGAATTATGCCCTGGGTAGCACAGCATGGAAAAACTGTTTTAGCAAACGATGTCAACAAAGATAAACGCTATGTGCCCTCACCTTTGCCACCGAAAAATACCAAATCTGAATTATGTGTGCCATTAATTTTCAATGAAAAAGTGGTTGGTTTATTAGATATTCAATCAGACAAAAAAAATGCCTTTACCGAAGATGACCAAATTATGTTTGAAGCGGTTGCCGACACAATGGCGGCGGCGATTCGGAATGCCGATTTATATCGCTCTGAACAATGGCGCAGACAAATTGCTGATAGTTTAAGAGAAGTAGCAGGTTTGCTTTCTAGTAATGTAGGCGTAGATGAAGTACTACAAACCATCCTCGCCGAATTAGACCGCAACCTGCCCATAGATATTTCTGCGATTTGGTTATTGCAAGATGATGCACTATGCCTTTCGGCGGTGCATGGCATTGATGCAAATCAATTAGAAGAAACTTGTTTTAGTAACCCCGATTCTCTTTACTCGATGGCAGAAGCGATGATGTCTGACTTGCCCATCATCCGTAAGCCTGATGACCCAATGTGGCCTGGTGGGATAACCGCTGGCTACGATAAAAATTATTCATCTATTGTTGCGCCGCTTCGTGTGGGCGACCGTCAACTTGGGTTGCTGACCTTGGCGCATCATGCTTCGGGGAAGTATGGTCACGAAGCCCAATCTATTGCGGCTACATTTGCAAATTACGCGGCGGTTGCTATTGAAAATGCACGCTTGTTTGATTCGGCACAAGAACAAGCATACGCATCTGCCGCGTTGTTACAAGTGGCGCAAGCAGTGGTCAGTTCAAGTGATTTGAATGAAGTCTTAAGTTCAATTATTCGTATCATGCCAATTTTAGTCGGTGTGAAACGGGTCGCCTTATATCGTTGGGATAATGAGCGCGAAACATTTTCAGCCTCGCATGAATATGGTTTTTCAGAAGATGAAGAAACGATTATGACTGAAAAAGAATTTTCTTTAGATGTCTTCCCCATGTTAGGCGTAACTTTGCAAGAAAATAGATTGATGACGCATTCGCTCTCTGCTCAGGCGAAGCCAAAAGATTGGTTGCAGATTCAGCCACAAGGTCAGGATGAAGCGGATGTGATGAATGCTGAGCGTTTGTTAATCGCTGTTCCGTTATCTATCAAAAATGATTTATTTGGTGTGATGTTAATTGAAGAAACAGAAAATGGACAACGCTTCCGCTCGCGTCGCATCGAAATTATTCATGGCATTGCACAACAAGCCGCGCTGGCGATTCAAAATGATTTGTTGCAACAAGAGATGGTGGTACGTGAACGCCTCGAAACTGAGGTGCAACTTGCTCGCCAAATTCAACAGACATTTATCCCCAGCATTTTACCGACGCATCCGAATTGGCAAATTGCGGCACGTTGGCGCACGGCACGTCAAGTGGGCGGTGACTTTTATGATTTGATTGAATTGCCAAATCATAAACTTGGAATTTTTATTGCGGATGTTGCAGATAAAGGTATGCCCGCCGCGTTGTTTATGGCGTTAACAAGAACGTTGGTGCGTGCGGCTGTGTTGGAAACAAAATCTCCAGCGGAGGCATTGCACCGTGTGAATAATTTGTTATTGCCTGATACACAACAAGGCATGTTTGTAACGGCTGTGTATGCTGAGTTGGATGTTGAAACTGGTAATTTTACTTATGTGAATGCAGGTCATAACCCGCCGTATTTATTGCGAGCAAATAATGATGTTGAAAAATTATCCCGCACGGCAGTGGCATTGGGTGCAACTGAAAACCCGAACATTCATCAAAGGGAAATTTTATTAAACGTTGGTGAAACATTGTTGCTTTATACCGATGGACTCACCGAAGCATTTTCATCTGCTGGTGAGTTGTTTGGCGAAAATCGTTTGATGACTGTCTTGAAATCTCTACAAAATAAATCTGCAACTGAGATGATTTCTGATATTGAAGAATGTTTGAATGATTTTATTGAATCGGTTCCGTTAGGGGATGATTTGACGATGTTGGCGATACGAAGAGTGTAAATTTGAACTTTTAGGTTTCCTGTTGAGAAGATAATCTTTTTTCATCCTTGCTGTGCCATCTCCAAAAGAAAGGCGCGAATTTGCCTTGCTGTTTCTTTCCATTGCGGCTGTTGAATATATCTTTTTTTGGCATTGAGTGAAAGCTCAATAAGCAAATTTCTGTTTTTTTCAAGGTTTGAAATTATTTTCGTAAGAGTTGCATAATCATTTGGTTCAATCAAATATCCAGTTTTTTCATGCTCAATCACTTCACTTGCCGCGCCAGCCGTTGTGCCAATGGCAGGGAGTCCGAAACACATGCCTTCGAGATACACAATTCCAAAGCCTTCATAACTAGATGGGACGATGAGAATGTGAGATTGTTTGATGATTTGCTTTAATGGTTCATTGTTCAAAGAATCGTGAAGAAAGACGAAAGAGGAAAGATGATTTTTTGTAATGAAATCTTGCATCTTTTTCACATATTTAGGTTCTGTTTTTAACGAACCTACAATATCTAAAAAGACTTTAGACCTTAGACCTTTGACTGCTTCTAGTAGAGTATGCAATCCCTTCCTCTCCATCACATTTCCCAAAAATAAAATCCGCAATTCTTTGGATTTACTTCTCTCCATAATTTCTTTTTCTGATAATGAATTCCCAAATCTATCTGTGGGTGGGTAAGCGACAACATCGGGTTTACTATTTCCTATTAAACTATTCACTACTCCCTTCGTGGTTTGCGAATTAAAAATAAATCCATCCACACTTTGTAAATATTTTTTCTCAATGATTCTATAAAAATCATTTTGCCATTTTGGTCTTAATTCAGAACATCTCAAATGATGAACCAAGCTGATAATCGGATATGGATGTTTTCCACGATTTGCACCAATTAAAGAAGGATGATTCAATTCATCTTGAATCAAAATGTCAAATTTTTGGTTTTGGAGTCCAGTGGCTTGCTGCTGGAATTTCAAGAAGCGAGCTTCTTGACTCCATAACCTGAAAGTGAAATTATCTGTAAGATGGGCAACATAATTTCGCCAAGGAAGTGAAATGATTTCAACTTCATCTCCCGCGCTTCTTAAATACTCAACTAACTTTCTATCATATAAATATCCACCACTTAAAGTATCCAGTGAGCCGTAGATGATAAAGCCAATTTTCATAGAATCAGAGTCATAAGTCACAGGTCACAAGTCTTTGACTTACGACTTTCGACCTGTGACCACATAAGATGCCCACGCTGAATCATTTTCCCACAACACAACTTTTACTTCCAAAATATTTTTTGCTTTGATTCGCTCATTTAATGCAAGGCATAAAATTCGAGCAAAATGTTCAATGGATGGATTTAACCCAGCAAACTCAGGTTTGTCATTTAACATCTGTTCTTTGTAATAGTCAACAACTTCATCTAAACATTTTTCAATATCAACAATATCAACTAAATAACCATGTTCATCTAATTCATTTCCAGCGAGTTGTAGTTCAAGCACATAATGATGGGAGTTGGGAAAATTTTCAGGTCCCCAATCACCACCAATTAAGAAATGACGCGCAATAAAATCCCGACGAACGCCTAATGTGTACATCAATTATCTCCGTTATCAAAGCAAGTGCGTCGCACCATACTTTTTAGATTTGCCTGTTTAGCAAAATAATTTTATCTTCAAATTAGTACCACTTAGCAAGGTGCGACGCACCCTTTATGAATAATTAAAAATGACTTGAATTGTCTCTTGCGGATTTTCATCCAACAATTGATATGCTTTGCCAGCATCATCTAATGAAAAACGATGAGTAATCCACTGTTCAGGTTTGATTCTTTCTAACGCCTCCCATGTAACCTGATACCTGCGTGCTTTATCCCATCTGCCACTTAACTCAGGGGATATTGTGCTAACTTGTGACGAAATCAATTTAATCCGTGAACGATGAAATGAACCGCCTAAATTAATTTCCGATTTTTTTTCACCATACCATGAGCCAATCACAATTCTTCCACTGAAAGTTGTTAACTCAATGGCATCATTCAATGCAGTAGGGGAACCAGTTAATTCATATATAAGGTCAAAGGTTGCAGGTCGCAGGTCGCTAACCAAATGACCTTTGACTTTCGACTTGAGACTTGTATTTTGCAACGCATTTCTTCTTAATTCAAAATTATCAACCACCACCAAACTCTTCAATGGAAATTCACTTAATAAAGAAGCAGTCAATAACCCCACCACTCCTTGACCCAACACCAAAACTCTCTCCCCTAAAATCGGTGTGCCATCTTGAATCAAATTGACGGCAGTTTCCATGTTTGGAAAAAAGCAAGCAGTTTCAGGAGAGAGGGAATTGGGAATTGGGAATAAGGATGCGATTTTAGAAATAAAGTGAGTTGTATGTGGTTGAAATGCAAAGATTAATTTATCTTTCCATTCTCCATTAACCATTTTGCCAAGTTCTTTTACTTTCCCCACACATGCATACCCATACGCCAGCGGATAATTCAAATCATTGCTAACCGAATCATGGGCTTCTTTCAAATGCGGAAATTGATTTCGATACACCAGCATTTCTGTCCCTGCTGAAATTGCAGAGCAGATAGTTTCTACTAGCACTTCATCATCTTTGAGTGATGGCAGAGTTGTTTCTTTAATTTCTACTTGTTTGGGAGATGTAAAAAAAAGAGTGCGTGCCTTTGGCATTGACGAAGTTTAACATAAACAGGACTTACGCTGTACCGCAAGATTTATCTTGCGAGGTAGAAGCAACATAAATGTTGCGGTACAGGTAATTGCGTAAGTCCTGATAAATATAAAACAAACCCGTCAAGTTCATGCATGTAGCCAAACGAGCCAACCTTACCCATGTAACAGGCATAAAACTCCCCGCACTCACAACTCGCCCCAACATTGCAACACCCCGTATTACACCGATACGTCCCAGGCGCGCACGTCCCGCCCCCTGTGTTAGAGGAGCAACTGTAGCTACACGTGTGGTTACCAGTATAAGGATCAATCGCACAAGGTTGATTTTGTATCCACTCACCCTCACACACCAGGTCACCCCCACCTGCTAGGATAGGTTGTGGTGTTGCAAACAATCCCCCAAACAAGAGGAGCAACAAACATAACCCTAGCCGCGCTACTCTCTGCATAGTTCCTTTGTTGGCAACTGGGCAAACACCCACCAGTCAAAGCCATGCGCCTCCCGCACCACCTCACCCGCCAGCTCGACCCGCACATAATCCCCTGCCTGTGCGCCCCAGCCACTCTGCTCTGCGACTGTTGTCAAACGCCGTATCGAGAGCGCGCTCTCCCCCTGCGCTATCTTGGCTCTATTCTCCTCATGGCACATAGAAAAATAAGTGTAACTACTCTCACCATATACAAGCGGATAGGTTGTAAGACCACCCTCACCCCACAGCCACAGGCGGTTAGGGGCTATCCCTGCCAGTATCCCCCCATACACATTGTCCTGCGCTCTGCCTGCGTAGAGCGCGCGCGCCTCACTCCCTTGTCTCTGCAGGTACGCTCGCACCGCCAGATACTCACGCAGTCCTAGTTGATAATAAAGCAATCCCCCAATGCCAAACAAAACCAATAAGAGCGCAATCCCGATTACATAAAACCTACCCATACCATCATCTAATCACTTACAGATTAGATGTGCAAGTGGCGACACATGTTACTTAAAGATATTTTTACCAGTGCCATCAGATCTCGCTACCATCATCTTCAGCACGAGTCCGTGAGTACGAGAAAAGTCGCCTTGCTTCATTTCTTCCAGAATTGAGAGGACTTCGCTCTCAGTCAAGTTAGCACCCGTTATAGGGTTGACAAACTGGGTGGCAAACTCGATTGACTCAGCATCAAACCGCCACCCCACAATATTCATATCATCCTGAAAAGTATCTACTACCAATTGTGGAGTCCTACTAAATCCTTCTCGTGAAGAGATTCCCATCATCACTGGCCACTGCTCAGGTGGCAAATCTGGCATAAATTGTGGTACAGCTACCACAAATCCTTGCTCAGTAGGAGATATCATCACTCTACCCGTAAACTGGTCACGTATCCACGGCGCTGACCCAGACTGCAAATAGTGTGGCGCAGTCTCTTTATCTGGGAACAATACCGACTCCGCCCCAAAATGCATGATTTCAAACTCAGATACCCAGTTGATTTTTGCAGGGTCAAACATATCTGCGGTGAGTTGCGTCTGCACAAAGTCCGCAAACTCCGACAGGTCTGCGAGTTGCTCAAAGTTACAGTTCTGCCCTTCTTGTAGCGCACAAACAGGGAACGTCCGCACCCATTCGTCATTTGCCGAGAGGATATACTCCACTCCGTCCGCATTGCTTTGGTAATATTTGCCATCTTCTCCAAGCGTCGGCTCCCCCACACCGTTTTCGAGTTTGGGCTCCGCCTCCACCCACGCGCCGTTTTCGTCGAGTTCGTAGCCATCAATTGTTAATCCATTTTCATCATCAAAACGTACTTGTGATATGTCCATGGCAACATGTTCATTATTGATAATTAAATTAATCACACCATTTTGGTCCACATGTAAATTAGGAATCACGACACCGTTGTTTTCAATTGTTCCATCAGGTAACAAAATAAAATTGCTAGAATTAGAAATCAGATTTTGTAATTGGACAAATTGAGGGTGTAAAGTTGGGGTAGGAATGGGCGTTTGAGTTGGTGGTGCTAAAGTGACTGTCACCTCTGAGGTGACAGTCACTTGTGGTGAGCAGGCAATCAGAATAAATGTAAGAAGAATAAGTGGCGATATTTTTTTCATATCTCCTCGCAGTTCTAAAAGCTTATTTATTTGACTCAAGCCAATCAATAAATTCACGCCCTGAAAGAATCGGAATTGAACGAAACGCCTTAAGTGCAAGCAAGTGTTTGTCACCACTCACAATATAGTCAACTTTTCCAGCGATTGCCGCTTCAAGAAATTTATCATCCTTTGGGTCATCCTCAATCCATCGGATTTGTTCTTCAGGAACAACAAACTCAGAAAATTGATAAATATATCGAGTAATTTTATCTATGGTATCTTGGGTTAACTCAAACTTGGGGCGATTCAAAACTTCAAAATATTCACTGACAATTTCAGTGGTTACAATGACTGTAAATTTTCCTTTATCCCATTTCTCTAAAACCAAAACCAGCGCGCCGCCCAACACGCTGGAAATGATAATGTTTGTATCAAGAATGACACGCTTCATTTTCCGTCTCGCACAGCACGGATTTCATTGTTTATATCTTCATCAGTAATGTTTAACCGCTTGGCTGTCGTACGTGCATCTTGCAATGCTTCTTGAAATTCATTTCTAATTTTTTCTTCATCAGGCAAACTGATTTTTAGAAAGCGTACAAAGGCTAACACATCCGCTTGACGGGATTCAGGCAATGTAGCAACTTCCTTTAATAGAGTTTTTTCAAAATCGGTCATAGTACACCTCTTGCATGATTATACTCTTGTCCTTATGGTGGGTAGGCAGAAGGGGAGTGTCCAATTAAGGAAGTAAAATGAAGGGATGAAATGTCCAAGCTGTGGAGCAAACTGGAGACAAAGCAAGGCAGGATTGAATCATTCAGGTAGCCAAAGATACAAATGTGGTGAGTGTGGTA
>Ga0224723_1000310_pt1 | contig 34441 bp, 21 predicted proteins | sample Balambano_FR2_Me_FD_161647 | JGI IMG/M metagenome (GOLD analysis project Ga0224723, IMG submission 161647) | Freshwater sediment microbial communities from Lake Towuti, South Sulawesi, Indonesia - Balambano_FR2_MetaG | ecosystem: Environmental > Aquatic > Freshwater > Lake > Sediment | place... | reverse complement strand
AGCATGGAGGATCTTGGGAAGCCATGATTTCATTAATTAAGTAACAAAAAATACTTAAATAAATATAATTCTTAAAATTGTAAAATTACTCAAGTAGTACAAATAGTTTGGCAGAATTTACGTAGTTACAAAATTTACAAAAACTTTAAACATTGCACCTACCTCTTTATAAGTTTTCCGTAGATAATTGAGATTGTAAATAATAAATTGAATAATAATGCAGCAAAGATATACACTTACCTTAAAGCCAACTAGTACTACTCGGCGTAAATAAACCAACTATTCAATAATGGTAGAAAGGGTATTTTATAAGCTTTTCCCCTTCTGCCATCTGCCTACTTTCACGTACTAGTTTGGATGATATAGAGAGTTAGTGAATTGCTGCATTCCATCAATTATCTTTCCAAAAAAATAGTTTAAGTTTTAAATATGACATCGAAACTGCAAAAGTTTTTCATACCACCAATAATTGCTGCAGCAGCTGTTTTTGGAGCAATGGCACTACCTGTTGCGCTCCAAGGTGATAAACAAGTTGATATAAAATGGGAACAAGAACCATTTTTTAGTGGTAGGGTAAGAGATATATCTGGATTTTACGTAATCGGAGCAAGTATCTTAGGTCTTTTCGCAGGTGCTACTACTCTCGCCATAATTGGTTGGGGTGCTTCTGCTCGTAGATCAGATCAAATAGAGCAAGAATTATCCGGTTTAGAGCAAAATTTAAAACAAAAAGACGAATTACTCAGAGAACTCCAACTATCAGAGAGTAGATTACAAGTTTCTGGACTAAGTAGATTTTTGGATGACGAAGTACCTTTTGCAGAAGTTGGAAATCAAAGAAGCTTCTCCAACACTGTTACACAACCTGTCACCCTCCAAACTCCACCATCAGTATCTCAATCACGTACTGCTGCACCGATTGTTCCTGTAAGACAGGTTGCCAATACTACTAGTACAGCTTCTTCAGCCTCTACATTTGCCTCTGCTCAAAATTTCCTTGGCTACTCTCAGACACTTACTAATCATCCTGTTAAAGATAGTAACCCAGACACCACTGAAGGGATTAACAGAGCAACAGTAACACCAGCAGAATTTGATGAGTTGCAAAGACAACTTAGACAAATGATGTTACAGATGCAAGCTATGCAGAACAATTTACAGTACCAGCCTCAAAATGATAGCCATGATGTAAATAGAGTCCGAGTATATTATGATGACCCGAACAATGATGAAGTTCGCTTTCGTTAAGTAAGCTACTAGTTGTCATTAATTCTGTAATGTTGTAGAGACGACCCACCGGGTCGTCTCTACAATGTCATATAATAAATTTCCACTTCTAACGCAGAAACTCTGAGGGTGAGAGCGGAGCATTAGTTTGTCTGGATCTAGATGGTGGTGATACTTGGGTAGATCCAACAACCGACTGAGACTTAATTTGATAGCGATTTCCCCAACCACCATTAATATCTTCAGGTTGTGGACGGGGTGGTGTAGTTTTGCCTACAGGTAAAGATATAGCTTCAGTTTTAATAGCTTGGGCGTATTTTTCCCCTTCATTAGTAAAGCGAACCAACTTACCTTCTAGCTTTTCATACCTTGGCTCTATTCTTACCTCCTTCTCTTGCTTCTGTAGAGCTAAGTTTTGATTTTGATGATCGTAAGTGACAATAAAGGCGATTTCAGTGTCTGGAGTTAAGTTTTTTTGCGATGGGTTAGCTTGCCAAGCTTCCTGATAATTACCATTAGGGGCTACTTCCCAGATATTAAGATTTTCAGCTTGCCACTGTCCTTGTTTCACTTCAACTATTTGGCGAGCCAGTATTGAACGATTGATATCTGCTTCCGATTTGAGCGAACTCCCTATACTTTCATCTATGGGATATAAATAACGAACAGCCGATACAGTGATTCTACTGGATTCTGGCAAAGTTGTAGTACCACCTACATTGTATACACCGTTACTTTGACCAGATTCAATGGTTTTGATTTGTAGCTGGACTCCATCGGGTGATTTTTGTGTACAGCCGAAATTCATCAGTAATAAGATTAGCCAGGTAGCTACAAAAGATGTTTTGACAGTAAATCTATTTTTTTTAGGAGATATCAGACGGGAATAGAGATTAACCATAGAAAAACAAGGAAATTAGGAGAGTCAGAAAAATTTAGCTCAGATTTTTACTTATATTTCCCAAATTAACTCAGAAAAATACTATGCTTTATTAATTTTTAACTTATTTAATTAGCGATCGCAAAATAGTCGATCATACACAGAATATTTGCTAAAGTGGCGACATCTATCTTAAGTCCGTATTTAGTTATCCATGAGTCAGATTAATGAGTCAATCAGTAACAAATTGTTATAAATTTACGGCAAAGGCAATCCACCAGCTTTATGTGTTACTTTGTACTGCTGGATTCTCCATCGTCTGGGTACTAGCTGTAACTAACCCATCAATAGCGCAGGTACGCTCTAATCAACAAAGAGAAGTTTTGCCAGTTCCCCGATTACCTGCACTTAGCCGACAATCAGTAGTACCTCCACCACCAGGACTAATTGATGTCATAAATCCTGATGCTGCGAATGTAAATAGGTCTTCAATAACTGTTCAGCATTCAGAATCAGATGATATTAAAGAACTAGAGAATGCTTTTATTGGAGGACGCACTCCCAAAAAAGCAATAGCTAAAAAAAGATTTCAACCAAGGTCATTAGTTGCTTTAGGTGGAGACATTGGTATAGGAATACAACAGACTAACCCTTCTGCACTAACATTTAATCAACTTTTAAATGCTCCAGTCGCAAACGCACAGACAGTACCGACGTTTAATCAACTTTTAAATACTCCACCTCAAACTGAAGAAAATGCAGCAACAACGAATCAATTATTCAACACTCAAACTGCTGCACTACCTCCTCTACCAGGTACAACACCGACGATGGATAACCCGGTCGCATCTCAGTATCCAGCACCAACCTTTAATCAATTATTAAACGCTCAAGCTGGCACAACACAGGAATTTACCGCTCCAGGAGCGCCCATATACAACCAATTACCCAATTTTGAGTATCAAACACTACCTCAATCTCAAAATCCTGTTCCACCCACAGCCACACCTATAGCAACGCCTACTCCCCAACGTTCATTATTAAGTAGCAGAGCGTTAAGGGAACCTTCCTTAATATTGCAAGGAGTGTACCTAACTCAAGGAGATGATACTTCAGCACGGGCGAGAGTTACAGCAGCTTATCCACTCACCCCACAAGTTTTAGTCGGAGGAACCCTAGATTTAACCAGCGAAGGTAGTAGCTTTGACGATTCCCGAAAAGAAGGTTTGAATATCAATGAGCTTTATTTAGCAACTTCTTTAGGAGGCTTACCCAATTTACGCTTTGTTATCGGTCAATTAGATTTAACATCTTATTTTGACCGTAACAGCTTTGCTAAAGATGGAGCTAGCCAATTTTTTAATCCAGTTTTCCAAACAAATCCAGCATTAGCAGCCACAGGTATTGCTTCTCGTCCTAGTTTGCTGGTTAACTGGAGTGTAACTGACAACATTGACGCGAAAGCCGCAGTATTTTCATCCGGGAACCGTACAAGCGAGTTTGCTTTAGATGGGTTTGCGGGGGAAGTCGGTGTGCGTTATGGTAACGCGATTATTCGCGGTACTTATGCTTCTAACCGTGATGCTGGGAATCGTGATACTTTTCCGGAAAGCTTTAGCATTGCTAGAAATAGAGAACGAACTGTATTTGGGCCACAAGAAGATGATCGGGAAGAAGCTTACGGTTTGAACGCAGAAGTGTTTATTCCCAATCTCAAATTAGGTGTTTTTGGGCGCTATGGTCGCTATGAAAACCGTGATTTGGGAGAAGGTGCAGATACTTACGTCTTAGGAGCTAGTTTATTGGATTTGTTTACTCCAGATGACCGTTTAGGTTTAGCTTACGGACGTGCTTTATCAAACGATCGCCTACGTCGTGGAGACCAGCTTGATGTGTTAGAGATGTACTACGATTTCCCATTCTTATCTAATCTGCGGCTCGGTTTTTCAGTTCAGGGACGCGATAACTTTGAAGAAACCGTTCTCGGTGTCAGAGTGAAATCTGAGTTTGATGTGACTCCAAGAGGGATTGCTCGATGAGCCGCCAGGATAAAGGTAAAAGTATGAGAAGCTTTTTCCTGCTTACTTTTTCGTTTTTTGTCTTTACTTACTCAATCGCTGTAGAATCTGGTGTCAGTATAGCCCCTGCTTACGCCCAGAAAAAATCAAAAGCCCTACAACGAGGTTTAGCACTTCTAAAAAAGGGTTGGATTAATGACGCGATCCCAGCTTTTCAACAAGCTTTAAGAGAGCAACCGCAATCATTAGAAGCCAAGGTTGGTTTAGCGATCGCCTACAAACGTGCGGGACGTTTACCAGAAGCTTGGAATGCGTACCAACAAGTGCTAGCCCAAGACCCCGACAATCAATTAGCATTAAAGTCTGTGGGATTGTTTGGTACTTACCGTCCAGAATGGCAAGTCAAAGGTATCCAAGCCTTAACAACTTTATTACAGCTAAACCCCAACGATCATGAAGCCCGGGCTGACCGCGCTTTGCTTTATTCTTACCAAGGAAGGCAAAAAGAATCGGTAGCAGATTATGAAATTGTGCTAGCGAATAATCCCAAACCTGAAGCCATCCTAGGTGCAGCCCAAGCTTATAGTTACGTTGGTGACTACAAGCGATCGCTCTTATTATTTAATCGTTATCGTGACTTAGGCAAACCAATCACAGATTTTGCAGTCGTAGCTTATGCTGCTACATTACGAGAAAATAATAACGCCGCAGCAGCTGTCCAAATTTTAGAAGCACAATTAGCCCGTTCTAAAACCATCGACCAACTAGGAATCGAGACCCGAGCAGAACTAGCAAAGGCTTATGTTGCTAACCAACAACCCAACCAAGCTTTAGCAGTATTAGATTCCTTGCAAGGTAGACCAGATGCTACATTACCATTAGCACGAAGTCTCAACGAAATCCGTAAGATTAGCAATAATCAGACTCTTGCCCAACGAGTAGCTGTTTTATATAAACAAGCACTTGCTAACACTGCCAATCCGTCAACATCCCTAATGCGAGAAGCAGCTGATGTTTTGAGTGGGATACCCGAAGAAAAACAAACAGCGCTGCAACTTTACCGCCAAGTATCTTTAAGACTACCAAATGACCAAAGTTTAATCATTCGTCAACTTGCTTTAGAAAATCAGCTAGGGTTGCTCAGTAAAACAGACCTAACACCAAAATTGATGTCTGTACTGCAAACCCTACCTACAGACAGATTACAACTGCAAGAAATAGGCGTGGCTTTAGCTGAAATCAACTCTCCTGATCCCAAGTTGTTAACGATATATCAGACCTTACTACATTCTAAAGTTAACAACCCAGGCGTTAACGTGCCATTTTTATACTTTCGTCTCGCTGAAATATTCCTCCAACTTAACGATACTAAGACTGCCAGATTAGCATTAGCAGGATATACAGCCAGCCCTCAAGGTGCAAAAGATTTAGCATCCCAACTAATGGCAGCAGAAATAGAGCGCCGTGAAGGTAACTTAGAAGCAAGTGCCCAACGTTACACAGCTGTTTTAAATACTAATCCAGGTAGTAACGATATTATTGAGGCAGCATTGCGGGAATTGGCGAATGTACGTAGGCAACAAAGACGTTATGACGAAGCTTTAGCAGCCTACGACCAATTGATAGCCCGTAATCCTCAAAATCTCGGCGCCCAGTTAGGACGTACTATCATTGCTTACCAAGGCAAACGCATTAGTCAAGAGCAAGCAGAGGCAGTTTTAAATACTTGGTTAGCTACTCAACCTGCAACCAATACTCCCAGAGAACTTTACAGCTTAGTTGCAGAACTACCTGCCAACCCGCAACGAGAAGCTCTGTATAATTACTTAGCTCAACGAGAGCCAAGTTTTATTCCGATACAACTACGCTTACTACAAGTGATTGCTAAACGTAGTCCAGCTTTAGCAAAAGCCCGCTTAAAGCAGTTGTTAGCTAATTCACCCCCGAATTCATATTTAGTACAAGGTGAATTAGCCGCAGCAATTGGTGATTATGAAAGCGCCAGTAGTGCCTATCAAACCATCTTAAGCCAACAACCAGGCAATTTAGAAGCACTTTCCGCATTAGCAGGTTTACGCTTTCAACAACGACGCTTTGATGATGCACAGGACATTTATGCAGAAGTCATAGCAATCAAACCACAAGATAGAGACGCAAGACGAGCGATCGCCGGCTTAAACAACATTCTCGACCAACCGTTAGCAGCCCTATCAGAACTAGAGCGATTACAACTAGAACAAATAGGTATAGGAGATGTGGATGTAGAAAGAGAAATGCAGCAAATACAAGAAGACTTTCTCCTCAGACGTGGTTTTCAACCTCCTTGGGAAACTTACGACCGGAGGAATCGAAAGTAAAAGGGAGTAGGGAGTAGGGAGTAGGGAGTAGGGAGTAGGGGGAGAGGTGATATCGTGTCCGCTTGAATAGTTACGATATAGAACCCTCACCCCTTCCCCTCTCCCAAGGTTGGGAGAGGGGTGTCCGGAGGACGGGGTGAGGGCTTTTATAATGGGTGATTAACCGGACATGATATGAGTCCTAATAAATTCCCAAATCCGGACGTTAATAATCCACCCAAATAAGGGAACAATAATCTAGAGAGATTCTCCCCTACCTCCCAACCTTCCTCTTTGCTACGAGTGCGCCTACCCTGCGGGAACGTTTTCAACGTAATGCGTGAGGCATAATTTATGAATGTCCCAAAATTGGCAGTTATTGTCAGCGTAATTACTCTATATTCATGTAACCTAAGTTACTCAATTAAAACCGAAACACCAGTAACAGCTGTTCCACCATCAAATAGTCAAGATGCAAAACCATTTGTAGCGAATCTACCAGAATCTACTCCTAACCGCGACATACTAGTCGAAAGTTGGAATACTTATCGGACAAGATTCATCCAAGCAGATGGACGAGTAATCGACTATGAAGCGAGCGATCGCTCGACTAGTGAAGGTCAAGCTTATGCCATGCTCAGAGCATTAATTATCGATGACTCTGAAACTTTTGCTTCGACTTTAGACTGGGGAGAGAAAAATCTCCAACGTCAAAAAGATGGCAAACGTACAGATAGTTTATGGGCTTGGAAGTGGGGACGTAAAGCAGACGGCAATTGGGGAGCTATTGATGCTAACTTTGCTAGCGATGGTGACATAGATGCAATTACGGCTCTGATTCTAGCTGCACGACGTTGGAATCGTCCTGAATACCTCCAGTTAGCCAAAACCAAACTACAAGATTTGTGGAATTTGTCCATAGCCACCACACCAAGTGGTAAACGTTATCTGCTACCGGGTCCTGCGATCGCCTTTTCACCCAATTCCACGACCATTAACCTAAACCCTTCTTATCTTGCTCCTTACGCATTTCGGATATTTGCTCAAGTTGATCAAGAACGGAACTGGTTAAGCTTAGTTGATAGCAGTTATGAAATTCTGGAAAAATCCTCTCAAATCTCCAGCGTAGGATTGCCTAGCGATTGGGTAGCTCTAGATACCAAAAATAACAAGTATCAACCTTTACCACCATCTAGCCCAATTCAAACATTGTATAGCTTTGATGCCTACAGAGTTTGGTGGCGTGTGGCATTAGATGCAGCTTGGTTTAATTCACCCCAAGCAAAACGCTATCTACAAACATCTACAACACATCTCCAAAAACTTTGGCGAGAAAAATCCCACTTGCCAGCTCGTCTGGATTTGCAGGGAAAAGGATTAGTAGATTACGAAGCTACATCCCAATACGCAATGATTTATGCTGCTTGGCAACTAGTAGAACCACAGTTAGCAGACCAAGTACTAGAGAAAAAACTGATACCTCAATATAAACAAGGTATTTGGGGAGATTACTCAGCTTATTATACTCAAAACCTAGCTTGGTTAGGATTACTACCACCGTCAGTAGTTCCTCAAGAACTGTTAACAAGCAAGTAAGTTAAGTTTCATCTTGATAAATTTACCAAAAAGTATACAATATGTTATTCATTTATGAGTTATAAAAAGAACAAATTTGAAGCCAGTATTTTTAACGATTAATAATCAACAAAAACTAACATAGTATCAGGTTCCATGAAGCAGTTGTATTCCCTATCCCAAATTAGTTCAAAAGCATTTATTGCTAGCTTTTGCTTTTTACTACTTCCTAATGCTCTACCAAGCGCTCATGCTATTAACGATCAAGACCAGCTAATATTGGCGCAAGCGACACCTCAAACCGGAAGCGCAAACGAATCTAACCCCAAAAACATAGGAGTTTACAACTTAGAATTCAATCGCAGTCCGATAGTAGGTAATCGGATGCGTTTGCGGGGGTTATATTCTGAAAGTCGCCTTGCTTTTACACGTCCCCGTGGTTGGGATTTAAGTAAAGGTAAAGTCCAAGCCCTAATTCGCTTTCAACATTCACCATCACTATACGCCAGTCGCTCGAATTTAACTGTATTAGTTAACGGTACTAGTGTTGGTAGCGCTCCTTTGAATCGTAGACAGTCTCAAGTTGGCCAAATGTTGGTCAATATTCCACCCAGACTGCTCCAGGATTACAACGATTTGACCATATTGGCGCAGCAGAACAATTCTGAAACTTGTACCGACCCCAATAGTCCAGATTTATGGACAGAGATACTACCAGACTCGAAAATAATTTTTAACTTCCAACGCCAACCAGTACCCCTCAACTTTAGCCGTTATCCCTATCCTTTATTTGACAAACTAGGTTTAGAAACCAACAAAATTGCTTACTTACAACCAACTCAAGCTAGCCAATCTTGGTTGACCGCAGCAGGTCGCTTGCAAGCAGCACTAGGTAGAGTCGCTGATTTTCGCCCCATAGAAACGAATATGGTAGCGGACATCGCAGATGTGAAAGCAGATGAACGTTTGGTAATTATTGGTACTCCCAGCGAACAACCATTAGCTACTTTCAAAGGCTTACCGATAAGCGCTAATAGCTTTTCAATTCTCGACAAGAATAAAAACCCCTTATCGGAAGATGTGGGGGCATTGATGATGACCACCACTAGCACAGGTGCGCCAGTATTAATTGTGACTGGCAATGGGCCTAAAGGTGTTGCCAAGGCAGCACAATTTTTGGCACAGCCTGATGCTAGAAAAATGGGTACAGGTCAGGTAATTTATGTTGATAGTGTGAAAGAGGCTTTGACACCTGGTTTGCGTCAATGGTCACGTTATTTACCAGAGAAAAATTCTTTTAAACTAGGTGAAATTAAAACTCAGGCTAACGGTGAGCCATTCCGGGATGTGACAGTGCGTGGTGTTGGTGCGCCACCTCTAGAAATTGATTTCCGCGCTTTACCAGATGATCGCTTCGTGCGCGGTAGTTCGATGAATTTAATTTATAGTTATGGGCCCCAAGTTAATCCCAGAACTTCGGCAATCCAAGTGTTTTTGGATGATAATTTCATTGGTGGAGCGCGTTTGAATTCTGAGTCGGGAGAATCTCGCAAAAATTTGAAGGTAGATTTACCAGCAGATTCGATTAAGCCTAACTCGAAGTTAAAAGTTGCCTTTTTGATGAACTCTCGGGAAGTATTTGATAAGCAAAACTGCTTACTGCCACCAGATCAACAACTTACAGGTACAATCCACTCGGATACTAGTTTTGATTTGAAGCGAGAAACTTCGGTTGAATTACCAAACTTGGAATTGGCGCAATTTGGGTATCCTTTTGCAGCTCCTCAGGATTTGTCTAAGACAGCAATCGTTCTACCACAAAATCCATCGACAACAGATATTCTGACCATGCTGGCTTTTAGTGAGCGCTTGGGAAGATTGAGTCAAGCAGAGTCTGTCAAGTTAGATGTTTACACTAACGACAGCTTACCGGAAGCAGTCAGAAAAGATGACCATTTAGTGGGAATTGGTACACGAGATAAATTCCCCTTTCAGCAAGTATTTCAATCTGCTGGTTTTAACTTAAGTCAAGCATTTGGTCGCAAATCAAATGAAGGTTCTATTGAAACTCTGCCAGACACAGGAGGAATGATTAAACAAATCGTCTCTCCTTGGAGTAGCGATCGCGTAGTTCTAGCTTTGACAGCTCACACTCCGATTGGTTTGGAACGTGTTCGACAAGTTATTTCCCAAGACCCGTGGTTCTTCCAATTAAAAAAAGACACTGTAGTCATCAACAGTGATAAAAAAGACCCCCTACCTTATGATCCTGATGCTTACCAATTGGAGTTTTTCCAAACAGCTTCCTCTAAAAAACGTGTGGAAAACACCAATCCTTTGAGTCAAGCATCATTCATGTTGCAAGAAAATTGGTGGTTCTTGCCATTGGGTATTGTGGGTGTATCTCTCCTACTGTATGGAATCGCTCAGTTGTATTTGAAGCGTATGGATCAGTAGAGGGAGTAGGGAGTAGGGAGTAGGGGGAGAGGGGGAGATTTATTTCTTGCACATCTACATATAAATATTCCTATTGCTTGTGTTCCCTACTCCCTACTCCTCATTCCCTACTCCCTACTCCTCATTCCCTACTCCTCATTCCCTACTCCCTACTCCCTACTCCCTACTCCCTATGTCTTATTCAAATCAACCAAAACCCAGACGTGGACTTAGAAATTGGCTGATAGATTTAACACCGCGATTTTTTGACCGTGTTCTGGCAAATGTAAGTAGTAAACAGTTTAAATGGCTGTCACTGTTATTATTGTTTCTTTCTATACCAATAATTACTACTACCTTCAAAGATTTACCTTTGCCAACACTGGAAATCTTTGGTTGGAGACTTCCAGAAGTAATCAGAGGTTGGCAACTACAAGCAATAGTAGCTGTATTCTTGCTGTTACTCGGTTGGTTGATTATGAGAGCGGAAGAACAAGAATCTTCCAAGGAAACCAGCGAGTACTACCACTTGTTTATGGTGTGGTTGAGTTTGATTACAACGCTACGCTATCTATACTATCGAGTCACTTTTACACTGACTTTTGACGGTTGGATTAATTCTATTGCTTGCTTGCTACTATTTGCTGCGGAATTGTACGCTATCCTCACTTTGGTGGTAGCATTCTTCCAAACTCTCAGAATTCGGGAACGTACACCAATTGATCTGTCTACCATTCCTCAAGAAAAATGGTTCAAGGTTGATATTTATATTCCCACTTTCAATGAAGATGTAGAAATTGTCCGCAAGACAGCACTAGCAGCTTTAGCTTGTGAGTACGCTCCTGAGAAAAAGAAAGTATACATCTTAGATGATGGTCGTCCTGAAAGATACAAGTCCGATGACCCCCGTCGTGAGAAGTTCCAAGCTAGACGAGAACAAATCCGATTAATGTGCGAAGAACTCGGCTGTATCCACATGACCCGGGATAATAATGACCACGCCAAGGCTGGTAATATTAATACCGCTTTTCGGAAAACAGATGGCGATTTAGTATTAATTTTGGATTGTGACCATATTCCGTCGCGGCAATTTTTGCTACACACAGTCGGATTTTTCTACGATACCAAAGTATCTTTTGTCCAAACTCCCCACTGGTTCTACAACCCTGACCCCTTTGAGCGGAATTTGGTTACAGGAGGAAGAATTCCTGTGGGTAACGAGCTGTTTTACAAAGTTCTCCAAAAAGGTAATGATTTCTGGAATGCAGCGTTTTTCTGCGGTTCAGCAGCTGTCATTCGTAAAACCCACGCTTTGGAAGTTGGCGGAATTGCGGTAGAAACGGTGACAGAAGATTGTCACACAGCTTTGCGGTTACATTCTTTGGGTTATAAGTCGGTTTATTACGACAAAATTATGGTGGCAGGGTTAGCACCTGATACCTTCTCTGATTATGTGGGTCAACAAGTACGTTGGGCCCGGGGAATGGCGCAAATTTTACGATTGGAAAATCCCTTGTTTAAAAAGGGGTTAACACCAGCTCAACGCATTTGTTATTTCAGTGCGACTTCCCATTTCTTGTACGGTTATCCCCGGTTAGTTTATGCGATCGCTCCAACTCTTTACTTAATATTCGGGATTAACTCGGTTCAAGGTTTGGGTTTTGAAACTTTAGCCTACGCTATACCTCACATTCTTCTGTCTTTATACGCCAACTACATTATCTATAAACAAGTTCGTTTCTCGTTTTGGAATGAAATTTTTGAATTTGCAATGGCATTCCAAGCAGGATGGGTAACTTTTTTGGCTTTAATTAACCCAAAACTAGGTACATTTAACGTTACCAATAAAGGAACAAACATTAGCAAACGGACTTTTGACTGGCGATCAATGCGGGGTTTATTAATAGTCACCGCTTTTGTGGTTGTTTCTTTACTGTTAGTACCCTATCGCTTACTGCTACTTCCAGAAGAATCAGAAGCGGTGATAGTTAACACCATCTGGTCAGGCTTTAACTTCATTTTACTAGTAGCAGCTTTATTAGTCGGCTTTGAGCAACCCCAAATTAGAACAGCTCACCGTTTGGAGCGAGAGCTACGAGTTGTGATTTCTAGTATTAACCACACTATCGTAGGTGAGACAATTAATATATCTGAAACAGGTGCTTTAATTCGTTTGGAGTCTCAGCCTAATTTACCTGATGAAGTTGAAGTTGTTGTGATTGGAGACTTTGATGCTCGTGCTACTCTCACAGCACGAGTTATTAGAATGGCTCAAATTAATCAGACAGAAACTCATTTGGCTATTGATTTTGTCAATCCTACTCGCGCTCAGTTAGATGATTTAGTATTAGTGTTATATTCTGATGTCCGGGAATGGTATTCTCAAACTAGACAGGATATAGACAAACCTGTTAACTCTTTAGGATTTATTGCTACTAGTTTGAGTCGTTCTTTGCGTGATATTAAACCAACTACTCGTAAGAAGATACGTAAACAGGTAACAGCTTGCGGTCAACTTTATTGGGAGGGTCGGTTTTTACCTGGGGTGGTTACGGAGTTGGGTGTGAGAAATTTACGTTTGGATTTGGATGATAAATATTTTACTGAGAAAGACTTGCATAATATGCGAGTTATCAAGCCTTTAGTTGGTTTGCTGTTAAGTCAAGAAAAGGAAAGTCCGACACCGAGTAAGTTGGTTGCTGAAATTACTTTGGTGGAACAGATAAATAATAGCGTGATTATTGAGTTAAATTTCCCTGAAAAGTTTAAGCAACGTCAAGATAATAAGATTAGGGAACTTTTACAGACGTTGTAATTAGATTTACATCCCCGACTTCTTGGAGTCGGGGATATTAATTTTTGGTACTTTCTCATATGATATTTGGTTAATTATCTATATAGGTATGAACGAGGCAAATTATTTAAATATCATGGCGCCGACTTAGAAATTGTAATGTTATTTGAGGGTTTGTAGCAGTATCACACTAGATGAATTGTAAAAAATGCCTAAATGTAGAGACGCGCTCACGGAGTGTACCGAAGGTAAATTTGGCGTCTCTACAATGAAGGTATCGTAACATAGCAATCTGCTGCGGATTTGTAAAAAATAAGTTTATGCTAAGTAGTAGAAAAACTTTTTTAGTAATAACTATTAGAAAAAGAAAATAAGAAGAAACAAAAATGACAACAAACCAACCAGATTCAATTGAAACCCGATTAACCCGTCTTGAAACCTTATTCGCAAATGTCGGTGAAACGGTAGCAGCACAAAACAAATCTATTGACGCGCTGACCGCGAATGTTAGTCAACAAAGTGACACTATTGATGTATTGGTTGCAAATATTAGTCAGTTGGCTGAGAATCTTAATAATATAAGCGAACAAACGGATCGTAAAATCAGCAATTTGGTAGAACAAGCAGCCCAAGACAGACAGCAAGCAGCTATTGACCGTCAACAAGCAGACATTGATCGCCAAGCATGGCAAGCAGAAATACAGAGAATATGGGAATATCTTTTACAACAAAGGGGAAACGGTAGGCAAGGTGTATAATTAGGTTACACGGTTTGCTATCGTATAGTTTATAACTGTTACGTATTAAATTATAATGAAATTAAATTAAGCCTAAATAGCAATACAAATTATGGATGTATCTATAGAAAGCTTAGAATATAATCCTTATATAGATGAAAATGGTCAACTACCTGAACAATTCCAAGGAAAAATTGGAGTATACGCAATTTTTAATCAACAAAAAGTACTACAATTTGTTGGCTATTCTCGTGATGTCTTTCTCAGCTTACAGCAACATTTAATCAGACAACCACAACAATGTTATTGGGTAAAAGTCCAAACTATTGAGCGTCCAAGTCGTACTATTTTAGAAAATATTGAAAAAGCTTGGATTGCGGAAAATGGTAGTATGCCTGTGGGTAATGGCGATGATAAAGATAAATGGACGCAACCAATTAATGTTAAAGTCGTAATGACCCCAGAAGAACAAGCAAGTTACCATAATCCAGTCAATGATGAGGTAGCACAAATTAAGATTCTTAAAAATGTTGCCCGACGAGTTGAAGCAGAAATTTTAAAAGTTTTAGAAGCGCGGGGTTTACAGAATCAATTACGGTTTAATCCTAAGTTAAAAGAAGCGGGTTTGTTGGATTTGAAGACGTAATTTATACACTCCAGCCTAAAACCGTTGCAATTTGATTCGCAAGTTCTATAGGATTGAAAGGTTTAGCGATCGCATCTTTGATCCCCAGTTCTGTATAGCGGTGATAATCGCTACTTTGAATTTTGGCTGTCAGTAAAATTACTGGTATTGACTTAGTTATCGGGTTTGCCTGAAGCTTTTCAAAGGTTGTAATACCGTCCATATCTGGCATCATTACATCCAGTAAAATTACATCGGGTTTTTCCAACTCCGCTAATTTTATACATTCTTTTCCAGAACTTGCTGTTAGTACTTCCCAAGCAGTTGTAGTCTCCAAGCAAATTTTCGTAACTTCTTGAATATACTCTTCGTTATCAACTACTAAAATTCGCTTGGTTTTCATGACTAGTTCTCTGATGTAAATTTTGAGTGATGTGTCCAATTAATTCCATCACTTTTTGTTCAAATTCTTGAGTGCTGACTTGCTCTTTTGTGAGAAACTCAGTATGCCCAAGTTTTAGTTTAGTACGTTCGGCATCATTTAGATCGCAATTAGAGTAAACAAGTAATGGAATTTTGTAAAGCTGATGATGTTGCTGTAACCACTCAACAACATTAAATCCGTCGTATTCAGGCAAAACTATATTAAGAATCATTAAGTCTGGATTGATTTCTTGGCTTTTATAAATTGCTTCTTTTCCGGTTTTTGCTCTAGAAGTTTCCATGCCATACTTTTTCAGAAGCGTCACGAAAACAGATGCGAGATCCTCGTCATTTTCAACTACTAAAACTCTAATATGTTGACAGGTATTCACTAAAATTTCTGATAAAGAACGCAATAGGGAATTACTCTCAATTGGTTTACAAAGCCATTCAGCAAAATCTTGGTTTGGAAGTTTACGGTAATTAGGAGTAGAAATACTGCAAATAATAATAGGGATATTTTCGGTATCTTTTCTTTGTTTTAAAGTTGCCATAACTTCCCAACCATTTGTTCCAGGTAATACCAAATCAAGTAAAATCACATCGGGATGGTGGGAAGATGCACAAGCAATAGCTGCTTCTCCTGATTCTACCGTTAAAACACCGTAACCTTTTTCTTCAAGTAAAGTTTTGAGTTGATTTCTAAGTTCTACGTCATCATCGCAAATAAGTACGGTAGGGGAATGTTCTAATTGAGGATGAAAGTTACCTACAGGGATGATGAAATAAAAGGTACTACCTTCACCAAGAATACTTTCAACCCAAATATTACCATCGTGTTGTTGAACAATGCTCTTACAAATTGCCAAACCTAAACCCGTTCCATCTTGTCGTCGGGAATCAGAAGCATCAACTTGTTGAAATCGCTCAAAGATACTCTCTAATTTATCAGATGGAATACCACGTCCGGTATCTCTGACAGTAAATAAAACTTCTTCATCTTGTTCCTTTGCATCCAACCAAACAGTACTATCTGGTTTGGAGAATTTGACCGCATTACTTAGGAGATTGGTCAAAGCTTGGACAATGCGATCGCTATCAGCCCATATCTTCATAGATAAACTTGTCACTGATAAAGTAACTCTAGCTTTTTCCGCTAGCGGTTGCATCACATTTACTGCTTGGTTAATCAAATCCGCAACATCACAAACTTGCTTTTCCATCTTCACACTACCCGACTCGATCCGCTCGATGTCAAGAATGTCATTAATTAGACGAACTAACCGTTCACTGCTGTTGGTAGCAATTTGTAGTAAACGTTTACCTTGTTCTGAATCTGATTTAATTAACCCACTAGCAAGCATTCCTAATGAACCGTGCATAGAAGTTAAAGGTGTACGGAGTTCGTGACTAACAACGGAAATAAACTCATCTTTAATCCGCTCAATTTCTTTCCTGTCACTTATATCCTGTAAGTAAACAGTATAAACAATCTCTTCTCCCAACTTTAATTTAGAAATCGAAGCTTCAGCCGGAAACTCACTTCCATCTTTACGCTTACCATAAATTTCCCGACGTTCAGCCATTCTTCTTGCTTGACTTGGAGAATCGTGAAATTCTGCAACGTGTTTGCGATGAGCTTGTGTATACCGATTTGGTAGAAGCAAATCAAGGGGTTTTCCTAACACTTCCTGATTTTCATAACCAAAAATTTTCTCTGCTCCCGAATTAAATAAAGTAATACATTGGTTACTATCAATAGAAATAATCGCATCATCAGCAATATTAACAATACCCGCAAATAAAGCTTGAGAATTTCGTAAAGCTTCTTGGATCCGCAATCGTTCTTCTAACTCCGATTGCAAATTTTGATTAACTGTAATTAACTCCGCTGTACGTTCTGCAACACGTAATTCCAAATGTTCTTTCGTACGTTGTAGCGCATTTTCAGCATTCTCGCGCTCCTGTTTTTGACGTAGTGCGAGGATACCATATGCTAAATCTGCGGCTAATTCCTCCAACAGTTTTACCTCATCAGCATCAAATGCATCCAGTTCAGACGCATAAATACTGATGGCGCCAAACTGTTGATTTCCCGCAATTAATGGTAAGGAAATTAAAGCTGCAAATCCTCGATTGTTAGCTTCTCGTTGCCAAAGGTAATTAGAATCGCTGAGAATATTTTGTACAATACACGTATTACCAAGAGAAATGGCGATACCAGTCGGTTCTCTACCTTCTTTAATATCCCATGTCAGATTTAAAGAATTTAAATAACCATTTTCGTAACCTGCTTGTGCGACTGGAGTAATACTTTTTGCCTGATTATTCTCAGCATAACCAACCCAAGCCAAGCGATAACTACCTACATCAACAATAATTCGGCAAATATTTTGTAGTAAATCAGACTCATTTTGAGTACGTACAAGTGTTTGATTACACATACTTAAAGCTTTTAGTGTACGGCTAATACGACGAATATCTGCTTCTGCTTGTTTGTATTTACTAATATTGTGGGTAATTCCCAACTGTACTACTGTCCCATCTGGTTGTTGTAGTGGTACTGCGTGGGTTTCCATCCAGCGACGATTACCCCGACAAGTAATAATTTCAAATTCTAAAGTGCCTTTATTACCCTGACATACTTTTTCATTTAGTTCTCGAAAAGCTTCGCGGTATTCAGGAGCAATTAATGAATAAATGTTTTGACCAACTACAGTTTCAGCCTGATCAGCTTCTATGATGGTAAGTCCGGCTGGATTCATTTCTAATAATGTACCATCAGCTGCAACTAATTTGACACATTCTGGTTCTGCATCAAAGATAGCACGCCAATACATAGAGGTATGATCTTTTTCTGGATGCTGCTGGATGCGTTGCAGTAACCTAACACGCTCCAAGCGGTTGATGATTCGGGTAACAAGTTCTGGTCCGACTATCGGTTTATTAACAAAATCATCTGCTCCGACTGTAAATACTTGATTCACAATATTAGTATCAGTATGAACTGTCAAAAATAAAATTGGTAAATTGCTCCAATCTGGATCATTGCGTATTGCTTGACAAAGTTCAATGCCACTGACTTCAGGCATTTCTACATCTAAAATCAACAAATCTGGCTTGGTGACTTTGAGAATTTCCCAGAAATATTTTGGATGATTAACTGTGTATACTTTTATTCCCCACGGTACAAGTAAAGTTTCTAATAAAGCTAATATTTTCGGGTCATCATCAACTACAAGTATCTCAGCTTGATATTGACTGTGAGTCTTTGTAGTTATATCTGCTTGTGGAGTTTGTCTGTCAACTTCATGCTGCAATGCTTGGACTAACTCATTTAGTTTTTTTGCTTCAGTATCGCCTAAAAATTGGTCAGAATGAAGTAATTTTTCAATTTGTGAAGCTAGTTTGGAACCTTCCCCCAACCCGAAAGTACCTAGTGAACCTGCAAGTGTATGAGCTTCTTTATATGCGGATGCTCGTAATTCTGGATTTAAATTATTTTCACTTAATTTAGTAGCTGCTTGTGCTATTATGCTCACTTCCTCGTCAATACGTCCCTTAAATTTCTGCCATACGCGAGCAACTGCTAAAACAGTCTGTTGTGTGGACGGTTGGGTTAAGGGTTTGCACTTGTGTTCTGCTTGCGGTTTTAAGCGATAACCGATTCCGTATACTGTCTCAATTACATCACTGGGCGCTCCCGCAGCTTTTAATTTGTGTCGTAAACCTTTAATATGAGTGCGAACCGCTTCTTCTCCTGGTGTTTCTTCATAAGACCAAAGATGCTCTAATATCATCCCACAACTAAATACCCGTTTGGGATTTCTGAGAAAAAGCTCTAGAAAAGAATATTCTTTTGGTGTTAAAGTCAATATTTTTTCACAATATTTAACCTGACAATTTGTTGGGTCAAGTTGGAGTTCTCCAAATTCCAAAATTGGTTGGGATGATATTTGACCACGCCTTAATAATGCATGAATTCTGGCAATTAATTCTTCTTGATCAAAGGGTTTAATTAGGTAATCGTCCGCACCCGCATTTAAGCCAACTGCTTTCTCGCTTTGGCGATCGCATCCACTTAACAGCAAGATAGGAACAAGCAAACCTTTCGCACGAATTTGGCGACAAAGGCTAATACCGTCTAGCTTGGGTAATAGAATGTCTAATAGTAATAAATCGTAATCAAAAGTTTGAATCAGATTCCAAGCCGCTTCCCCATCAGTCGCAACTTCCGCTGCATAGTTATGGTGAGTGAGGATAGCAACAAGTGCTTCAGAAACCAGCACATCATCCTCGACAACTAAAATCTTCATTTGAAATTTTTTATCTTATATATAGCAATCCTACCTGATTTGGTCAAAGTTATATCCCCGACTTCTTGACGAAATCGGGGATGTTTAGCTGTATAAAATTTACATTTTTTTACAAACGTTTATTTGTTCTCTAGGAAGATTCAAGCAGCCGAATTCAGTTCGTAAATTTTTGGTTTACTGTGAATAGCTTGAGACAACTGGCAACTTGTTATTTTTGATACACCGTAGTTTGATATCGGCATACTTTGCCAACAGTTGCGGCAAAACCAGTAAACTTCATGGCCGTGAATATGCCGTAGTAATACATGAGAACAGCACGGACAGTAATTCATACCTGGCCTCCTAAAGATAAGCTTTTAAACTTAATTCCATGTTGAGAATATTGTGAGAATGTGAGGATATTGTGAGTAATATTAAGACTTGAAACAAACTGAAAATTATCTATACATTTGGTAATATTTCTCGGTTGAACTGTGTAACATCCTCACAACTTCCTCAAATTATTTGCGTATAACCAAAGTTATAAGACATAACGTAATGCAAATCCAAATTAAACCTCGCACAAAGGATGAGTAATTATGTTTCAGAAAATTTTAGTTGCCATTGATCGTTCTCAAATTAGTCAGCACGTTTTTGATGAAGCGATATCTTTAGCAAAAGCTGAAAGTGCAAATTTAATGTTACTTCATGTTCTATCTCCAGTTGACGTAACTTATCTCCATCCTGTTGGTGTTAATGGCAGTAATTTTTATCCCATATTACATTCACAAAACATTGATTATTACATGATGGCTTGGGAAGAACAAAAACAAGCAGGATTAAAATTTCTTAAAGAATATTGCAATCAAGCAATTAAATTAGGTGTAGTTACAGAATTTACTCAAAACGTCGGTGATGCAGGAAAGGTAATTTGTGAAGTTGCCCGTACCTGGGAAGCGAATTTAATTATTATGGGTCGTCGTGGTCGAAATGGGTTGAGTGAGTTATTTTTAGGTAGTGTTAGTAATTACGTGCTACATCATGCACCATGTTCTGTTCTGACTGTACAGGGACAAATTACGGCGAAGACAGAAGAAGCAGCAGATTCGATGATATTACTGAAGTAGTTACTTTCCTCCCCACAAGTGGGGAGGGAAGGTGTATTTTATTACAAATGTTTTTCTAGCCGTCTTATTTCGTTAAGTACAACCTGGCAACGCTTGCTAGTATCATAAGCTTGGCGCATTAAAATTTTTCCTTGTTCGTGGTCTGTTTGAAAAACTTGATTTGCTTGCCGACTGTAATCAGCAGCTTGTCTACCAAGTTCTTTAGCACGCACTTTCAACTCTTCTATAGTTTTCACTGTTCCTCCTGTTCAGCAATTAAATACTTAGGAGTCTAGTGCTACTTGCGAGGCATTGTACAAATCTTCGCACAATCGCCTTAGTGAGAGGTAAGCAAGTTGTAAAGCTTCTAAAGTCGCTTGTTTCATATATATAAAGATATCGCGTATTTTATCCGACTTGAGAAAAAACTCACATCGCGCTAGTCTTCAGTTTTGGTAACTGCACATTCTAGAATTAAGCGATGACAAATCAATCCTCTTTCATAATTCCTTCCTGTGCTTGGAGTCGTCCCATCGGTTTAGGTTGGGAAAAACCATACACTGTCCGCTATGCTAGTAATATTGATGATGGCCCTTGGCATGGAATGCCTTTAGGTGGTTTTGGTGCAGGTTGTATTGGACGTTCCTCACGGGGAGATTTTAATTTCTGGCATATTGATGGTGGGGAACACACTTTTAAAAGTATCCCTGCTTGCCAGTTCAGTGTGTTTGAATCTGATGGTACATCTCAAAATGCTTACGTTATGTGTACCCAAGCACCTGATGATGTACTAAGTTCTTGGCAGTATTACCCAGCAGATGCAAATGGTACATACTACGCACTGTATCCACGCAGTTGGTTTGTATACGATCGCGTATTTCAAGCGCAGTTAACTTGTGAGCAATTTTCTCCGATATGGGCAAACAATTACCAAGAAACTAGTTATCCAGTAGCAATGTTTGTTTGGAATGCTCATAACCCTACAGATAAACCAATCACTCTCAGTATTATGCTCACCTGGGAAAACATGGTGGGTTGGTTTACCAATACCCTAAAATCTCCCCAAGTGCGTGTTCGTGATGATGGTAGTCCTGTTTATGAGTATTTACCGTCTTTAGGTCAAAGTAAAAATAATTTTAATGAAGTATTAGAAAATACTGAAATATTTGGTTGTTTATTAAGTCAGTTTAGTGAAAATGACTCAGTAGAAGAAGGATACGGACAATGGTGTATTGCTACACCCAAACAACGTAATGTCGAAATTTTTTATCATACTCGTTGGAATCCAGTAGGTACAGGCGAAGAAATCTGGAATTTTGCTCAATTTGGTTCTCTATCTAATTATATAGATGCAACGCCAGCAGCTGAGGGAGAACAAGTCGCCGCTGCTATTGCTGTACGTTTTACTCTCCAACCAGGTGAAAGTACGGAAATACCTTTTGTTGTCTCTTGGGATTTTCCGGTAACAGAATTTGCCACAGAAGTTAAATATTATCGCAGATATACTGACTTTTTTAATCGCAGTGGTCAGAATGCTTGGGCGATCGCCTATGCTGCCTTACAACAATACAAAATTTGGCAGACCCAAATCGTAACATGGCAACAACCAATTCTAGAGCGTCAAGATTTACCAGACTGGTTTAAAATGGCTCTGTTCAATGAATTATACGACCTGACTGCTGGTGGTACTCTTTGGAGTGCAGCTACTGAACGTGATCCCATTGGTCAATTTGCGGTGCTGGAATGTTTAGACTACCGTTGGTATGAAAGTTTAGATGTGCGGCTTTACGGTTCCTTTGGGCTGTTAATGTTATTCCCAGAACTAGAAAAGTCAGTAATGCGGGCTTTTGCACGAGCTATTCCCACAAGTGATGAGCAAACTCGGATAATTGGTTACTACTATACAATTGGCGCAGAAAGTCCTCAAGCTGCACGGAAAGTAGCAGGTGCTACACCCCACGATTTGGGCGCACCTAATGAACACCTGTGGGAGAAAACAAATTATACCAGTTACCAAGATTGCAATTTGTGGAAAGATTTAGGTAGCGATTTTGTGTTGCAGGTATACAGAGATTTCCTCTATACGGGTGCTACGGATGTGGAATTTTTGGTAGATTGCTGGGATGCTGTTGTCCAAACTTTGGACTACTTAAAAAAGTTTGACTTAGATAACGATGGCATTCCAGAAAATTCTGGCGCACCCGACCAAACTTTTGATGATTGGCGTTTGCTTGGTGTAAGTGCTTACTGTGGTGGATTGTGGTTGGCTGCTCTAGAAGCAGCGATCGCTATTTCTGACGTTTTGCTAACACAGGGAAATACAGAGCAACTATTACAGCAAAAATCCACTTACCAAACTTGGTTAGCTCAATCTCGCATTATTTACCAAGAAAAACTCTGGAATGGTCAATATTACAAACTAGATAGTGAAAGTGGTTCAGATGTAGTCATGGCCGACCAACTATGCGGACAGTTTTATGCCCGTTTGTTAAAGTTACCAGACATTGTTCCGGGCGATCGCGCTTTGTCTGCTTTGAAAACTGTTTACGATGCTTGTTTCCTCAAATTTAATGATGGCAAATTTGGTGCTGCCAATGGCGTTCGTCCTGATGGTTCACCTGAAAACCCCAAAGCAACTCACCCTCTAGAAATCTGGACGGGGATAAATTTTGGATTAGCAGCTTTTTTAGTACAGATGGGGATGAAAGATGAAGCTTTAAAATTAACAGAGGCTGTTGTACGTCAAATTTATGATAACGGATTACAATTCCGTACACCAGAAGCAATTACCGCTACTGGTACTTTCCGCGCTTGTGTTTATCTGCGAGCAATGGCGATTTGGGCTATTTATTTAGTTGAGATAAATAAATAATCTCACGCAAAGACGCAAAGGGAGTCTTTTCTTTGCGTCTTTGCGTCTTTGCGTGAAATTTATTTCCGGAGAGTTTATTTTTCCCCTGTAGTATTCTTATATCTTTACAAATCAGGAGAGTAAAAGTTTCAACAACTGCGTTGTAACACTTTTTAGTACAAAATAAGACTACAAAAATTCTGAAAAATAAATTTTTGTTCACTATAGACACATTCCCACTTAAAAGCATGGTATAAATATTTTTTTCTGGGAATACTGGCATCCACCACAGCTTTATCAAATATTTGTTAATTGCAACTTTGTATTACTTAGCTTTTACAACCGATTTCGCGTGTCTATATACACAAGGTATCGGAGTTGTGGTTAATGAATACTACTTAAGCAGTAAGTAAAATTTTGATAAACATGAAGTCGATGATCATAGCAAAACCCTTGTGTTATTGCATGATTAGGATAGGTAATATTACGCATTCACCCCTTTTGTCGTTAAGCAAAGCCACTGAAAAATGATAGATAAGCAATTAGTGATTAAAAACACAATAAATTGCGTTTTCCAGAGGCAATTGGAATGATGCAAAGTTTTAATTAGAGGGATTTTTTGAAACTTCACTTTTTGCACCGTAAATAATATTACATAAATATCTCAGATTAAGCCATGAGCTTTTCGTCGTTAAGACAGGGAGAAACTAGTTACATTAACAAGTTACCTCCGACTTTAAAAGTGGCTATCTTCAATTTTTGGAAGTTAGCCGTAGGAGATGGGATCGCATTGGATTTTAGTCAGTGGGGTTTCCGTGAGTTCCAACTAGGTGATGAATTAGCTAACTATAAATTTAGTGGGGAAGACGATGATAACGTATTTTATTTAGTTTGTCAGGGGAGAGTCAGAATATTAGGGTTTGACGCTAGTGTTGGACGTTTAGTATCTACTCAGTTAATAGTAAACCAGACTTTTGGCGCAGACCATTTGTTTTGTAAGGACGTTTTACCGTACCAAGCGATCGCCGCTACTAACGGTGTTGTAGCGACGATTCGGGTTAGTGAACTGAAGTCATGGCTTGATAGCATACCTACTCTCCATGATTATTTACGTGATTCGTCCTGCGAGCGACAAAAACTGATTTTTTTTAAAACCTGTACTGAGTTACGCTCGCTGAATACTATGACTGTGCGGCAAATCTTACCATATTTGGTAGAAACCACAGTCAAAGCTGGTTGTTTAGTGGATTCAGCACAAGGAAGGTTTTGGCTAAAAAATGGGAACATTCAGTGTTCCGAGGCAACACCGCCACTTGTGGGTGAAAGCTGGGGGTATCCTAGTTTCACATTACCGCCTTATTTAGCGGAAACAAATGTGTCACTTTACTATCTGTCTATAGAATATTGGGATTTAGCTTACGCGATCGCTCCTCAGGTATTCGATAAGTGGAAGCAACCACAAACAGATAGTAAAGATGAGTCTGAATTAGGCAGTAATCTCACAAAAGCTGAGGAAATAGAGCAAAATCCCGATACATCTCCATCAGAGAATATCAATCGACGCTTACCTAGATTATGGCGTCGCTATCCGTTCATTGGGCAGCAAAGTTCATCAGATTGTGGTGTAGCCTGTTTGGTGATGATTAGTCGCTATTGGGGTAAACGCTTTCTCATCAGTAGTTTGCGTTATACAGCAGGGGTAGATCGTACGGGTGTATCTTTGAGAGATTTGGCGAAAACGGCGGAAAAATTAGGATTTCATACATTACCAGTACGAGCTTCTTTGGATCAAATAGAACTACACGTTAACCCTTGGATAGCTCATTGGCAAGGAGTTCACTATGTAGTGGTATGGAGTGTGAAAGGCGATCGCTTGTTGATTTCTGACCCTGCTATTGGTAGGCGATCGCTTTCCCGTCAGGATTTTACAGATAACTGGACAGGATATGCTCTACTACTAGAACCTAGTCCCAGTTTTGACGCAATCAAAAGCGACAAAATCTCTATTAGCTTTTGGCATGACCAAAAGATCATCAGGCAAATTGTGCTTGCTTTTATGGTCTTACACTTTTTTGGCTTAGGGATTCCCTTATTTGCTCAGGTGATCCTTGACCAAGTACTGCACCAAAAAAGTTACCTACTAAATCTACTAATTATCGGTTTTCTGATTTTTGGTGTTTGGCGAATAGCATTAACATCCGTACGCCAATATTTACTAGACTACTTTTCTAACCGCATCGATCTAACTTTAACTAGTGGTTTTATTAAGCACATCCTAGGCTTACCATTACAGTTTTTTGCATCACGGGAAGTGGAAGACATTGTTGGCTATGTCCAGGAAAACCACAACATCCCAATTTTAATGACTCGAATCGCAAGTACAAGTTTAGACGCACTGTTTATACTTGCCTACTTGGGATTAATGTTTTACTACAACTTGCAACTGACATTACTCGTATTGGTGTCGATTTTACCAATTGCAATTTTTACTTGGGCTGCAAGTCCATTTTTGAAAAGAGCATCGCGGAAAATTGCTCTGCAATCTGTACAGCAAAATGTCTTCATGGTAGAAATGATAACTAATATTACTACGATCAAAAGTACTGCTACTGAGTTACCAATACGTTGGCATTGGGAAGAAAGCTTTACCAATATGCTAATTTCCCGATTTCGAGGACAGAAATTAGCTAATCAGTTGCAATTAGTAACTAGTTTAATAAGTCACTTCGGTAACTGTATTGTCTTATGGTATGGAGCAAGTTTAGTAATTGGTGGACAGCTATCCATAGGACAGTTTGTCGCTTTTAATATACTATGCAGCAATGTTATTCATCCGATACTAGCACTAGCTCAGTTGTGGGATTTCCAAGAAATACAAACTTCTCTAGAACGACTTAGTGATGCTTGGAATACGAACCCAGAGAAAACCCAAACATCATTCACTGAGTTACCACCAATTCGTGGAGAAGTACATTTTGAGAATGTGACTTTCCGTTACCAGTCTTCTTGCGAGCGTAACACTCTGCAAAATATCAGCTTTAAAGTCAAAGCTGGTCAGACTATTGGAATTGTTGGTAAGAGTGGTTCTGGTAAAAGCACTTTAGTCAATTTACTGGCTGGTTTGTATCGTCCTGACAGTGGACGGATTTTGATTGATGGGTACGATATTACTTCTATTTCTTATCAGTCCTTACGCAGTCAGTTAGGCATAGTATCTCAATGTTTGCTTTTTTCCGGTAGCATTCTGGAAAATATTACCTTGTTTAGTTCTGAATTTAGCCAAGAACAAGCGATCGCTGCTGCAATCAATGCAGAAGCACACGATTTTATCCAAGCTTTACCTTTTGGTTACAAAACTCCAGTCAATGGAGGGATGACGCTTTCTAATGGACAAAAACAACGGATAGCGATCGCTCGTGCATTGATTCGCAACCCACGGATTCTAATTTTAGATGAAGCTACCAGTTCTCTAGATATTCAATCAGAACGCCAATTTCACGAAAATCTCAGGAATCTGGATATGACTACTTTCATCATTACCCATCGTTACGAATGCATTCGTAATGCTGATCATATCCTCGTCTTAGACCGAGGTATCATTCTTGAACAAGGTAATCATCAAGAATTAATCGCAACTAATGGTCTTTATAACCACTTAACACAGGGACAATTACATCTGTAAACTTACCTGAGATAATATTTATCAGGCTATCTCAGTGACAACACTTTTAGCGACTTAATCTTTGCCTAGTTGCGTAATTAAATCATTATTCATATACACAAACTGCTACATCATTTATCTAAAAGTAACCCTCGTGGCTATTTTTACGTATTTAATTGTCCGGATTTTATAAAGTTATCAAATTATACTATAAAACGGTATTTTAAGCAACTGCTATTTTGTTGATTAATTTTGTAGTTAATGCAAATTTTACAACAAATTTACTGTAAATTCGCAATATTATGATAAATCCCAGAATCTTTGTATTGGAACGGTTATAGCTCCCAAACCTGATAAACAAATATTTTATAGTTTGTAAAACTATTATCAAGATTTATAGATGATTGTTATTGTCTAAATTTCTTCATCCTGCTATATTTACAGAGTAATCAAAATTATAGCTAATGGTAAATTTTCTGAAGTTATACAATGTGCTAAAAGATAATGAGTGAGGGGCATTACCCCTTATTTTTAGAAGTAGGGGACAAAACGAAAAGTTGCACAATACGTAAGTAAATATAAAAGTGTATTCAGTAGATTTAACTTATAAGCGCGCCAATTTGGCAGATGACATTTGCAGCAAAAAATAGTATAAGTACAAAAGTTGTTGTTAATGATCAAAAATGAAGATTTATTCTTCGCTTCCTTAAAAATTGTGCAAAGGCACTGAGAAAAACATAAATTATATGTGTATTTTTGTACTTTTGTTTGAAAGATATTGCATCTACCAACCATGACGCTTATGTAATTTGCCTATTGCCAAATCAAAGCTACACCTAGGAAATCTGGATAATTCAAGTTTCCCCACAAAGAGGGCGATAATGGAAATCATCAGGTTAAATGCAGTCGAAACTTCACGCTCATCAGAAATTTTAGAGAACCTCCATCAAGTATCAATATATGGAGGTGTAATGTTCCTTCCACGCTACAGGATGACACCGAGTGCTGATGCTACAACAAAGACAGCAATTTCAAATACAGTCAATTGGTCTACATTACTGCAAAGAGTATTAGACCAGAATCCTTCTAGCATCCCTTACTTAATTTTGTTCAGCAGCGTAGTTTTTTTGGCTTGGACAGCAATTGAAGAAGTTAGTTATATCCTCATAACGTTTGTACTACCAAAAAATACAAATGAAAACTATGGTCGATTTATTGGAGTTGAAACGACTTTGGACGATAAATATGTCCAGAACCAACAAATTATGAAATTACCAATAGACCAAACCACTATGAAAATAGTTCGTCACCGTCGCAGACCAATTGAATCCCAAAGCTCTTTGTAATTGATACTCATACATACTTAAAACAAACACTATGAATCAAGAGATGCCTGGCACTAGTAGCAATTTCAACAAGACAATTAACGCAGAACAATTAGATCAAGTAGTCGAAGCAATCCTAGGAGGGAAGTATTCTTGGGCGTGTGTATTAATGCTGCGATTTGCTGGTTACAATCCTCTACATTACATTCCCTACCGCACTTACAACAGACTACTCAAGGAAAACTCTGAGCAATTAAAGTCACATCATGACAACGACAATTTAATTGCTAAACCATCAACAAAAGAAAGGTCAGGTCATGTCAGTAGTAGTTGTTTAAGTAAAATTAAAGACCTAGCTTATTTAGAAGTTGTTGGCAAGCAAAAAACAGAAATCCGGGGTGGTAATCAAGAAAACTGGTTATCAACTCAAGTTCGTGAGTATCAATCAATCAAGACTGAATTAAAAGTAGAAAATTATTCACCTTTGCTCTGCAAAATGAACTAAATCCTTGGCTGCATCTCTATTTTTGTTTAAACAATATCCCCGACTTCTCCAAGAAATCGGGGATATCAGTATTTTCTCTAGGTTAGCTTCTTTATAAAAATACATAGTAGAATACCGAAATATTTCGATATTTTTCAGTATTTTCTCCAATTTATATTTTTTTAAATATTAGTTATATATAATGCAGTACTCCGTTAGATCCTATTTTTTTAGTATTAAAAGGGAGGAACGGAATGTTCCCTGTTCCCTATTCCCCGTTCCCTTCTTTTAAAAAATGTAACTAGAATGAATAAGTTTTTAGAGAAATATATAGATCCAGAAGAAATTGTCAATTTTCTCAAAAGTGAAATCCATTTGAAAGAAGTATGGCGAAAAATTTTACTTCAAAAAGTCATTCAACGTGCTGCTAATGATAGAGCAATAATTGTGACAGCAGAAGAAATTGAGACTGAAGCAAATCGTCAACGTCGTGAAAAGCGTTTGGAAAAAGCTGCGGATACAATAACCTGGCTTACTAATCAATTAATTACTCCTCATGACTGGGAAACTGGAATCCGCAATCATCTGTTAGCAAAAAAATTGGCTGAAGCTTTGTTTGCCAAAGAAGTAGAAAACTTTTTTATCCAAAATCGTCTTGAGTTTGAGCAGGTTATATTATACCAAATGATTCTTCCTTATGAAAAGCTTGCTCAAGAACTATATTACCAAATAGAAGAAGACGAGGTGAGCTTTTATGAAGCTGCCCACCTTTATGATACTGATGACAAACGTAGACAACAATGCGGTTTTGAAGGAATAATTTATCGGTTTGCGTTGAGTCCAGATATAGCTTCCGTTTTATTTAATACACCACCGAAACAATTGATAGGCCCTTTGAAAACTGAACAAGGCTATCATCTTTTGATTGTAGAAGAGTTAATACCAGCTGAATTAACTACTCAAAGGTATCAGGAAATTCTCGATCATATGTTTCAACAATGGCTAAATTCTGAATTAGAACATATGTTAAGGGAGTAGCTCTCAGGAGTTTGCAATCAATATTTTTAAAATTTACACCTTCCGATAGATGTCTATCAGCATAAAATCTGATTTCAAAAATCCCTATTTTTCTCGCTACAGATTGTTACTTTGAAAAGTTTAATGGCATTGTTAAAAAAAAATAAGTATAATCGTTTAACTTATTCTCTATGAGCATAAGTAATATTAAACTTAATTTATTATAAGTAGAACCTTTAATATTCTCTGGGCAAAATTATATACATAAATTGTTAAATAAAGATTTGGTAAAGATATTCTAAAAATTACATAAAAAAATAGTTTATATCAGAAAATTCGTTGACAAATTGTAGAAAACTATACTAAATAAATAGACATTACATGAATTCGCGTTGTGAACAACTGTTTCTTTTGTGTACGAGCGCTCTGTATGGATAGCTCTGACAAATTTATAAATTTTTATAAATACAGTACAGTTAGTAGCAAAATCGTGTATTTAGTGTAAATGTAGTCTTACAGTAATTCAGTTAGCTCTTTCAATCTTGAAAGATTCTGCTAAACTTCTTTAGGAAGCAATTAATCTACTGAAAAAAATATTTTAGTAGATATTCCCTTCGGTAGAGTTCGTTCCTATCCTCAAAGTCTATAATTGTGACCGCAAAAAAGCTTTCAAAGCTTGGGTGTGAGGTTGGTTAAAATGTTGACATAGGTAGCTGAAGCGACTTTCAGTAGGTTTGATGGTGAGTTCACAAATCTCCTAAGTGCTTGTCTATCTACTGTGTTTTTATCAGGGGTGTAAAGCCAATGGTTTTTACTATTCGTCTATTTTTGCCAGTACTGAATTTTATCAGTTGGTGGCAAGATATTACTTTTTTCAATGGATGTATATCCCATAGATACTTTATACAAGTGCATAAGTTCAAAAGATTTTTCACTATGCCATCAAGTATCCAATATTAATTTATCGGATTAAATGAGCGAGGATGCTTATTATAAGGGATTCCCACCCTTAATTTACAAGAGATGAAAAAACTTCAACTTTATAAATGCCTTCTCTGCTCCCAAACCACCAGAAGGGATTTTTGAAGTTGAAAATTAACGCTGGAAAACCCCCTAGACTCCCAATCCAGGGGGAATCACAAGCGTTAGTTGCATACCGTAACCGCACTCTGTAGCTTTTTGAGTTAGCTTTACGCAACTGTCAAATCTGTAGGAGGATTGGCGACAGTTGCGGACAGGTTTTGATCGGCATTTTAAATTTAGGGCAACTGGTGAGAATTATGACATTCCTTTCCACTTCAAATCAAGCTTTCAAAAGTCAGGTTTTTGAGACTTACGGTATCTTACGAGGGATATTTTTTACATATCTACTCGAAAGGTTACAGTTAATCGATTTTAGATTTATTTGCTACCAGGAATACTTTAGGGATAGAAAATCTTGTTGCAAATAAGCAATGCTTTTGCTTGTTGCAATACATCTATATATATTGTTTCCATCCACTAACTATTTCTTGGAGGTAAGCAAATGCCATCCGTGTTTTCCGAAAAACAGTTGCATGACTATATTACTAGCACTCTGAGTGAAAATCTGTTAGAAAAAGAATTAAATCAATGCTTAACAGCAGTAGAAACACTTGAGCCATCTGTTGCAAAACTATTTTGGCAAGCAACACCAAAAAATCCTGGTATCTATATAATTCTTGCAGGTAAAGTTAGGCTCTTAGATGACTCGGAAAATTTAATCGCTACTTTGACCACAGGAGCGTCTTTTGGAGAAATGACGCTGTTTGGAACCAAGTTTAATTCTTATGCTGCAAGAGCTTCCAATAATTTGCAACTAGGTTTTTTATCAGGTGAAGTACTCATCCCCTTGATGGATAAATACCCTAGCATCCACGATCGCCTAAAAAACCGTGCAGAAGTATGGGATTTGCTGATGTTATGTCAACACTCCCACCTACACATATCTCAAGCAACTGGGATGCTGAAAGCTCTATCTTTGTTCGAGCGTCATGAACTAGAGATTGGACCGGTACCGGGATCATTGTTCAAAGATAGTCAACTGTGGGTACTTTATCAAGGAAAAATGCACTGTGCTGATGGACGCTCCTTGACACCCGGTAATATCTGTGCTATGTCCCAAGGTAATTGGTATATTGACCAACCAGCGATCGCCTATATTCTCCAGGATTCGGACTTATCAACAGCCTTAGAATACTCTCCGGAGTTAGCACTGATTACCAAAGAAGAGCCACTAGTCACCTTTAAGCGATCGCATACCCCAAGAGTAGCATCACGAAACAAGCCTAGGAATGATAACAAGAGTGGCAAAATCATTCCCTTTCCCCAACGAGAAGGAGAATCGACAAAGCTCAAAAAACAGCTTCCTTACTTTCCAGGTCCCAAGGTAGTAGCAGGACATTGGTGGGGAAGACTCAGCAAACGCTTTCCATTTTATGCTCAACAAAGCGCCTCAGATTGTGGTGCTGCTTGTTTAGTAATGATTGGTAATTATTGGGGTAAGCACTTTAGCGTCAATCGTCTGCGGGATATGACTAACGTCAACCGTAATGGTGTATCTCTACGCGCTTTAGCAACAGCAGCAGAAAGTCTGGGTTTTGCCAGTCGTCCTGTCAAAGCCACTCTTGATAAATTAGCAGAACAATCCTTACCCGCGATCGCTCACTGGGAAGGTAAACACTTTATCGTTGTTTATGAAATCACCAAAACACAAGTGATTGTCTGCGACCCCGCGATCGGTCAACGCAGCTTAACCCATAAAGAATTCAAAGCTGATTGGAGTGGTTTTGCATTATTACTCCAACCAACATCTCTACTTAAAAATGCCAAAGACGACACTCCCAGTTTCTGGAAGTTTTTTGAATTAATCAAACCTCATTACTGGGTACTGTTTGAAGTACTAATGGCTAGCGTGTTGATGCAAATATTTGGACTAGTATCACCAGTATTCACCCAACTGTTACTAGATAGAGTCCTTGTCCAACGTAGCATTCCCACCTTAAACGCCGTTGGTTTAGGAATGGTAGTTTTTGGTTTATTCAGTATTGCCATGAACGCAGTCCGGCAATATCTTTTAGATCACACTGCCAACCGCGTTAGCATCTCCCTATTGGTAGGTTTTATCAAACATACCTTCCGTTTGCCCCTTTCCTACTTTGAATCCCGTTATGTCGGAGATATAGTTTCTCGGATCCAAGAAAACCAGAAAATTCAGCGCTTCCTTACAGGCGAAACTTTATCAATCATTCTAGATATGCTGACACTAGTCATCTATTTAGGCATGATGTTTTGGTATAGCTGGCGCATGGCATTATTTGTACTATTTACCGTACCGCCATTTTTTATCCTGGCACTGGCTAGCACAAGTATTTTACGCCGCATTTCCAGAGAAATATTCAATGCTGGAGCCGAAGAAAACAGCTATCTCATAGAATCTCTCACAGGAATTCGCACTGTCCGCTCACTAGCAATTGAACAGACAGTACGCTGGCGTTGGGAAGAATTACTGAATAATCTGGTGAAAAAAGGCTTTAATGCTCAATTGATTGGCAATCGTCTGCAAATTATCAGTGGTATCATTCACACCTTTGTCAACGTCGGATTGATGTGGTTTGGAGCATGGCAAGTAATTCAAGGAGAATTGACCATTGGACAATTAGTCGCTTTCAATATGTTGGTAGGCAACGTCTTAAGCCCTTTTCAACGACTTTCGCTGTTGTGGAATGAAGTTCAGGAAATCATTATTTCCACAGAACGCATTAATGATGTCCTAGAAGCAGAACCAGAAGAAGACTTACATTCATCACCTCGTAGGGCTTTAGGCAGGCTTGAAGGTAACATTCGCTTTCACAATGTCACCTTCCGTTATCACAAAGAAAGTGACACAAATGTACTAGAAAACATCAACTTTGAAATTAAGCCAGAGCAGATGGTCGCTGTAGTCGGGCGTAGTGGATCCGGGAAAACAACCCTCAGCAAATTAATTTTAGGTTTATACCCTACGACAGATGGCAGAGTTTTTATTGATGGAAATGATGTTAGTGGTATCTCTTTGCGCTCACTTCGTTCCCAAGTGGGTGTTGTCGATCAAGACACTTTTCTGTTTGGTAGTACCATTCGAGAAAACATCTCCATCGCTCATCCAGAAGCATCTTTAGAAGAAATTATCCAAGCAGCAAGACTTGCAGGAGCTGACGAATTTATTCAGCAATTACCAATGGGTTACGAATCCCAAATTGGTGAAGGCGGTGGAATGCTTTCTGGTGGACAACGCCAACGTATAGCTATTGCTCGTGCTTTATTAGGAAACCCGCGTTTACTGCTTTTTGATGAAGCTACGAGTCACCTAGACTCTGAATCAGAACGAATTATTCAAAACAATTTAAAAACAATTCTTAAAGGGCGTACAAGTGTAATCATCGCCCATCGTCTCTCTACTGTACGCAACGCTGACTTAATCCTAGTTTTGGATCGGGGCATCTTAGTGGAAAGCGGTACACACGACGATTTAATCGCCAAAAAAGGTCATTACTACTATTTGAATCAACAACAACTAGCTCAAGCAGGGTGAGGAGTGCTGAGTGCGGAGTGCTGAGTGCTGAGTGCGGAGTGTATCGAAATACATTCCCCC